>Ga0137399_10001293_pt1 | contig 11316 bp, 10 predicted proteins | sample czorhiz316metaG_FD_104810 | JGI IMG/M metagenome (GOLD analysis project Ga0137399, IMG submission 104810) | Vadose zone soil microbial communities from Angelo Coast Range Reserve, California, USA - czorhiz3.16 metaG | ecosystem: Environmental > Terrestrial > Soil > Vadose zone | place: USA...
CCGATAGAGGGCGTCGAGGTCTTCTTCGGGCAAGCCCATGCGCAGGCCGAGGTGCCGCGCGGACTCGGCCACGCGATTGGTGTGACGTTCGGTGTAAGAATCCTTGGCCTCGACCGCGGCCGCGAGGCTGAAGATGACCTGCTCGGCGCTGTCGAGCCGGTCGTAGACCAATTTCAAGCGCAGTGCCGAGCGTACGCGGGCGACGAGCTCGAGGCGCTCGACGGGTTTCGACATGAAATCATCGGCCCCCGCTTCGAGCGCCTGCACGCGATCTTCCGAGCGATCGAGCGCGGTGATCATCACCACAGGCACGAGGCGCAGCGAGGGGTTGGCCTTGATGCGCCTGCACACCGAGTATCCGTCCATGCCGGGCATCTGGACGTCGAGCAGGATCAGGTCTGGCGCGACCGACTCGATTGCCGCGAGCGCGCTGGGGCCGTCGCATGCGAGCCGAACCTTGCACTCGACGTCGGCCAGGCAAGCCTCGATGAGCTCGCGGTTGGCCGCGCTGTCGTCGACCACGAGCACGGACGGCAGCGTCCGCGTCGGACGGCTTCCGCGGCGCTGCTGGCTCTGAGTGCTGGCCGTTACGGGCGTCGCGCGTTCGCGATGCACCCAGGCGGCGGGCGTGAGGGCGGAGACGAACTGGCTTGCGCTGTCGAAGCGGTCGGCGGGATGCTTCGCCAGGGCCTTACGCAATGCGTCTTCGACATGCCCGGACAGCTCCCCGACGAGCTCCCGCGTTGGCGGGACGGCCTTGTTGATGTGCGACAGCAGCACCGCGGCCGGCGTGTCGGCCTCGAACGGAACGCGGCCGGTCAGCATCTCATATGCGACGACGGCCAGCGAGTAGCGGTCGGACGCGGGTCCGATGGGGTCGCCTGCGCCTTGCTCAGGGGACATGTATTCGGGCGTTCCTAGCACGGTGCCGCTCGCGGTGAGGCTGCGGCTCACCCCGGCCATCTTCGCCAGGCCGAAGTCGGCGAGCACCGGGGTCCCGTCGCGGTGCAGGAGGATGTTCGAGGGCTTGATGTCTCGATGCAGGACGCCCTGGCTGTGCGCGTAGTCCAGGGCGCTGGCGATCGGGCGCATCACCCTGATCACGTCCTCGAGATCGACCGGGTGGCCGAGGCGGTCCGCGAGGGTCCCGCCCTCCACGAGCTCGAGCACGAGGTAGGTGACACCGTGCTCCTGGCCGTAGTCGAAGATGTTGAGGATGTTGGGGTGCTTTAGGCGGGCAACCGATCGCGCCTCCTGCTGGAAACGTTCGCGATAGGACTCCTCCTCTGCGAAGAAGTCGGGAAGGACCTTGATCGCGACATCGCGATCGAGCGCGGTATGGTGGGCCCTGTACACGGTCGCCATCCCGCCGCGTCCGATGCGACCCGAGATCGAGTACGGTCCCAGGATGAAGCCCTCCGGTAGGCTCACGAGTCCTCCTTCGCTCGCGCCACCATGGCCGCCAGCGGCAGCATCAAGAGGACGCGCGCGTGCGCGAGGGATGCGAGCCAGGCCGAGACGCCGAGGAACCATGTCTGGAAACCGGCGAAGAAGCTCGAGTCCACCAATGCAATTCCGGCCACCACCGCCGGCGCCACCAGCATCAGCAGGGCGAGGCCGGACACGGCGGCGATCGCGGGGCGCGCGGGCATCGGGAGCGCCCGGGCCTCGAGAGGCGGGGGTCGCTCCGACGCGGATGGGAACGTAGGGCGGGCAGGCATCGTCATCGCACCCCAGCGCGACTCGATGAGACTAGGTCCGGCCTGTTGCACCCTCCGCTACCAATTCGGGTGAATTAACGGCCCGATCGGGTGAATTCACATATCCCATCGGGTAAAGCAGCTGCTTATCGACCGATGCCCGAAGCTACAGCCAGCCTTCGCGTGTCGCCTTGCGTGCAAGCTCGGTGCGGTTCTCCACTTCGAGCTTCTGCAGAAGCTGGCGGACATGGAACTTGATCGTATTCGGGCTGAGGTGGACCTTTTCGGCGATGTCGCGGTTGGAGTCGCCCTCGACCAGGAGGGCGAGGATCTCCCGCTCGAGCCGCGTCAGGTCCGGCACCGGCGCCTTCGGCACGGAGTCGGCGCCGGGCCGCGCGTGCTGCAGCTGCCGGTACATGCCGGCGTTCTCGATGGCGATCGCCGCTTCGCTGGCCAGCGCCTCGAGGAACTCGTTCCACTCCTGATCCGGCTCCAGCTCTGTCCTGTGGAACACCTCGAGCACCCCCATGAGCTTTCCGCGAGCGATCAAAGGCACCGCCCCGTACGAGCGGAACCCTTCACGCGCGAACAGAGAGCGGCGCCGGAACTGGCTGAACGCACCAAGTGCGGTGACAGTCTCGATCCGCCGGCCGACCGCGGCCCGCCCGGGCAGGTTCTCGTCGACGGGCAGGCGGTAGTCGGGGATCGACGTCGACTGGAATCCCGTGCTGGCCGCAAGGACCAGCGCGCCGTCATTCTCATCCACCAAGAGGACGTCCGCGGCATCGATGGCCAGCCCCGCCGTGACCTGGTCGAGGATCACACCGAGAGTCAGGCGGAGGTCGGGGCTGCCGGTGATGGCGAGGCCGACGTTGCGAAGCGCCGTCAGCCGCTCGAGGCGGCTGATCGCGTCGACATAGAGCTGGGCGTTGTCGGCGGCCAGGCCGGTGCGGTCCGCGATCGCCTGCAACCAGCGCACGTCATGCTCGGTCAAAGGGTTCGACGATCGCCTCTCGTAGAGCCCGAGCGTGCCGACGGTCGCGCCTCGAGCGCGCATCGGTACGACCAGGACCCCGAGGTATCTGAGCGGCTCGCTCAGGGGCGGCTGATTCTTGGTCAAATATTCGCGGACGTCGTCGCGGAGCATGCCGAGGAACTGCTCGTACGGCACGCTCGGCATGAGGACGGGTTCGCCAGACTCCAGCACCCTGGTGGCCATCGTGAACGTTGGTGAGCTCGGCGACAGGTGCATGTCCTCGACGTAGCGCGCGATCAGCGGATCGGCATCGTTGGCCGCCACCACTCGCGCTGTGCGTGGATCCTTGTTGAGAAGGGAGGCGACCCAGGTTCCCGGCCGGAGCCTGGTTAGGGTGCCGGTGACAGTCGTGATGATCGCAAGAGGGTCGAGCCTGGCGGCCGCCAGCTGGGTGGTCACCTCCGCTAGGGCTTCGTCTCCGTAACGGGGGCGAGGCAGCCTGGTGTCCATGAGGATCTTGGTCACATCCGTCAGGCTCAGCAGCACGCCACGCGGGACCCGGGCGCCGGCGACATGCGGCACCGCGTCCGCCTGGACCCAGACCTCGGCGCCATCCGGGCGGGTGACGCGGGCGATGACACCCCGCTCGGGCTCTCCGCTTCGGATCGCCGCCAGCACCGGATGCAGGTTCTGGGCGTCAGGCCACCCAGCGGGATCGGTGCGAAACCAGCCGGCGCCCGCAGCCGGCGAGCCGACCAGCTCACGCTCGGATTGGAAGCCGAGGATCTCGAGCGCGGCGGGGTTGGCGCGGACGACCCTTCCGTGCTCGTCGTAGGCAATGACCGCGCCCGGCAGCTCGTCGAACCCAGGGTCGGGTGCCCTGCCGGTGTTATCCATCACGCTTCGTAGCCCGAATCAGAACCGAGTGACGCATAGCGACTGATAAGAGGTGGTGTACCGCGCCGCGAGCATACGGCACGGAGGCGCCAACCGATCTCAGGGCGCTGAGTGAACGTTGAATGAGCTGATAAGTCAGAAACGAGCCGCATTTACGGCCCGATCGCACCGGCGGGTTCGACCATCGACTCGGGTGATTCCGGACGGCCACCAGCCGGAGCGGCTCTTGCCGGCGCCAGCAGAACCGGCAGCGCCACCAGCACGACCACGGGAATCACCCAGATCGCGGCCCCGTAGCCGAGGCGTGCCGCCGTCAGGCCGAGAAGGCTCCCGCCAAGCGATGCGCCGAGGTCGATGCCGCTGTTCCACAGCGCGCTGATGGTGTTGCGATGGTCGCTGGTCCCACGGGCGGTCATCGCCAGGTATGCGGCTGTTTGCACGGCGCCGTAGCCCCCACCGAACCCAAGCGCTGCCAGGAGCACGACGGCGGAATTGGAGCGGATGCCAAGCGCGACAAGGCCCGCCAGCGTGAGACCGATCCCGCCGGCGAGCACGACCCGGCCCTGCCGACGATCGCCGAGCACACCGGCGAGCCATCTCGTGGCCGCGCGCGCGCTCCCGGCGACGAACAAGAACGCCGCGGCCGACCCGGCGCCGCCGGCGGGAAGGGCGATGGGCGCGAAGGTGATAACCGCGCCGAAGCTCGAGCTGACCATCACGAAGCCCGCGAAGATGAGGAGCAAGCCGGGCTGGCGGAACGCATGCAGCACGTTGGACGAAACCCGCGAGGTCGGTGTCCTAGGCAGCATCAGCGCCAGGAGCGCGCCGCCCAAGCCGACGATGAACGCTCCCAGTGCATCGGCGTCTACCCGGCCGGCCTCGAGAAGAGACACTGCCACGGACGGCAGCACGATGCCCGGCGCGCTCAGCGCAAAGCTGAAGTAGCCGATCGCCCGGCCGCGGCGGGCCGGCGGGGTCAGCTCCGCGACGAGAGCGACCGCGACCACGATCGCGACGCCCATGCCCAACCCCCGCGCGGCGGCGGCCGCAAGCATCAGCGACGCGTCCGCCTGGGGCAGCACGTAGACCAGGCTCGGTACCGCCGTCATCATCTGGCCCGCGACGAGAAGGCGGGAAGATGACCACCGTGACATCAGCCATGGGGTGAGCAGCTCGCCGGCGACAGCGCCCATGAAAAGCGCCGCGGTCGCCGCTCCGGCGACGCCGTGAGGGCCGCGCCGCTCCACGAGCACCGGGACAACAGGTAGCAGCATGTTGAAGGTGATCGCGATCGACGTCGCGATTCCAGCCAGCACCAGCTGGGGCGGCAGCACGGTGCGGGTCGCTGGCGGCGCTACGGCTGTGCGTCCATACGGCAGTGATGGCCGGCGCGTCTCGTCGCAGGCTGCGTGTGAGCTTCGACGAACGTGGTCGCGTTGACGAAGTGATAGGGGAACGCGGGGAATCCATCGCACCGCGTGGGAGGCAGCGCGCCGTTCCACGTATGGCTGTCGTAGTCGCCCATGAAAACCGCGAAATGGAAATGCGTGCGCGAGCCCATGTCAGCGATGTCGGCGAAAACCTCTCCTCGCGTGACCACCGTCCCGACCTTGAATCCGGATCGAGGCCACACGTGCCAGTACTGGGTGATGACGACCCCTTCCGAAGTCTGGTGCCGGATCAGGACCCCGCCTCGAAACGTGGGGTCGACGATGTAGCCGATGATCACGCCGTTCGCGGCGGCCTGCACGGGCTGGATTGCCGTCTTGATGTCGACGCCGGTGTGCAGCCAGATCGCGCCGCTCGCGCTGCACCGGCGCAGGACTGTCCCGTTGCAATAGCGCCATTCGCTGCCAAAACCGAGGCAGTGCGGCTCCCATGACGGCAGTGGGTACTGGAAGTAATCTGCCGGCGCGGCAGCTTCCACGGCCGTACCGGGCGACACTGTCGCGCTCGGTGCGAACACCGGCGTCGGCGACCACATCGTCGCGATGACGATCGACGAAGCCATGGTGAGCCTGGAGATCGCGCGGCCCATGTCCAAGAGATTAGGCCGAGTGGATGATGGCGGGCACGGCACGATCGTCGAGAAGCGCCCCGGTCATCAGCTCACCCATCACCGGCGCGAATTTAAAGCCATGGCCCGAACACGCGCTGAGGATGATGACGCCTGGAAGGCTTGCGTCTCTCGCCACGATAAAGCGATCGTCCGGGGTGTTCGTGTACATGCAAACCCGAGCGTCGACCATGTCGCCGGTCACTCCAAGCAGGTGGTCGCGCGCGAAATCCCGCATCGGCTGGACATCCGCATCCTGAATCTCGCTGTCGATCGAGTCGGGGTCGGTATCGCCGCCCTCATGGTGCACGGCGAGCTTGATGCTGCGGCCGTCGGTGGTCGGAAAGCCATAGCGGAACCTGCCGTGATCGGTCTCACGGATGAAGACGGGGAATCGCTGGGGGGCAAACCGCGCAGGATCGGTCACCGCGAGCCAGCCCATCACCTGGCGTTCGACCTTGAGCGGTAGATGGAGGTGTCTCGTGAGCTTCGGCGTCCACGCGCCGGCGGTGATGAGCGCCTGCTCCGCCTCGAACCGGCCGCGCGACGTGACCACGACCACGCCGGACCTCGACGCTTCGACGGAGATTACCTGCGTGTCGGTCATCAGACGGGCCCCGAGCGCTTCGGCCCGCGCGGCCGCTGCCGAAACCGCGCGCTCGGGCCGCAAGAATCCGGCCTCGTTCTCGAGCACAGCGACCTCTCCGTGCTCCAGCCGGTGCTGCGGATAGGCGTGGCTCATCTCGGTGACGTCGAGCAGCCGGTGTGGCAGGTCATTCTGGCGCGCGCTCGCGAGGACGCCGGCGACGAGCTCGCCTTCGAGACGCCCAATCGCCAGGCCGCCCGTCATGGTCAGCAGCTCAGCCTCGCTTTCCTTCTCGAGCAGTCGCCACAGGACCTGGGCTCGCTGCAGCAAGGGCACGTAGTCCGGGCCCTCGAAATACGCCGTCCGGAAGATGCGGGTGTCGCCATGAGACGAGCCGTGGTCGTGCCCGGGGCGGTAGCGCTCGAATCCAATGACGCCCGCGCCCCGCGCGGCGAGGCGCCAGGCCGACATCGCGCCCATTGCGCCGAGGCCCACGACGGCAACGTCGAAGGATGAACCGCGGGTCATGACAGAGGCCGGGCGCGGACGTCGCGATCAGGCAGGAGGCGCTGGCCCAGCAGCCGAGCGCATTCGCGCATCAGGTCGAGGATCTGGTCTTCGATGTCGATCTCGCCCTTGCTGGCTCCACACAGCGTGCCGAAGAACTTGCCGTCGGCCGCGAAAACCGGGTACGAGACGAAGGTGCGAATCTCGAGCAGTCGGGCCACGCTGCTCTTGGGGAACGCTTTGGGCACATTCTTCGAGTAGTTCGGCGCGCCCTCGACGACGAACCGGCACACCGCCTCAGACCAGGGCAGCGTGACCCCCTCGGGGATGTGGAAGATCTGGCTGGAGTTGTACGAGAAGAGGATCCGCTGCTCGTCCTCCTTCAGCCTCGTCTCCGCCAGGTAGGTCGAGCTCAGCCCCGTGAGCTGCGCGAGGCGGGCGAGGAGCCCGCGCGCAACGGTCTCCAGGTCCTCGCCCCCTGCTGCCGCTTCGGCCAGCAGCTCTCGGGCGGTAGGTGCCATCGATGCCGCCTACGGTACCGCTAGTGACGTTTGCCGAACGCCTCCGTGCCGAGCTCGAATCCGTGCTCGGTGATCTCGAAGCGTCGCACCGTGGGCTGGTGGTGCATCGCGCGTGTCTTCAGGACGGTGACGGTCCGCGCGAGGCGGCTGTCTTCGCGGATGTACTGCAGGAGGATGACGTTGTCCGCGAGATGGGACAATCCATGCTCTGAGATTCGCCGCATCTCGAAGAGGTCTGGAACCTCGACGATCATCATCAGGCTGATGCCGCGCCTGGTGCAGCGCTGGACGAGCGAGAACATCCACTCGCGAAAGCGCACTGGGTCGCCGGCCGTCGTCATGAGGTCGGGAAGGCTGTCGATGACGATCCGCTTGGCGTCCGTCGTCTCGACCAGGTCGAGCAGCTCGTAGACCCACTCGTCGATGTACATGTCGACGAGGCTGCGGCTCATGATGTGCACGCCCTTGTCCTCGAGCGACCAGCCGAAGCTGCGCACGATCCTGCCTAGCTGCGTCTTGTTTTCCTGGAAGGTGGCCAGGATGCCAGGCTGGCCGGCGCGCGCGCCGGCGTAGATGAAATGCAGCCCCAACAACGTCTTGCCCACACCAGAGGGCCCCACCACGAGGGTGGAGGCGCCGGCCCAATAACCTTCGCCCAGCATCTCGTCGAGGGCCTCGACTCCTGTGGACACCCGTTCGACGCTGAGCTCGTAGGACGAAATGTCCTGGCTGTCCGCAAGGCGCGGAAACACATTGAGGCCCGAGGTCGAGACGCGGTATGCGTGCTCGCCCGATTTGAAGCCGCTGCCGCGCAGCTTGAGGACCTGGAGCACCCGGATCTCGCGTTCACCCACCTGCTTGGTGTTGAGCTCGATGACGGCGTCGGCCACGGCAAACTCGGCGGCATCCTGCGCTGTGGCCCGCGTGTACGGCGCATTCCAGATCGACGTCACTGCGCTTGCGGTCAGAGCGCGAGACAGGCCGTACAGGAACAGCCTGAAGTCACTCTCGCTGGTCGCGAAGGCGTGGAACGCTTTGAAGCTGTCGATCACGACGATTCCGGGGCGAATCTCGCGGAGAAAGGTATCGATCATGGTGAGGACTGCCGGCAGCCCGGCATCACGGAGCACGTTGCCCAGGTCCTCGTAGATGACGCGGCGGTCCCGAATTGCCGCCGGGTCGAAGAAGTCGAGCGTTTCCCCGTAGCGAAGTATCTTGTCGAGGGGCTCCGTCACGGTGGACAGATAGAGCGACGGGCGCTCCGCGGTGGCGTTGTGAAAGACGTATTGCTGGCTCAGGATGGTCTTGCCAGAGCCCGGCACCCCGATGACGAGATTGATCGCATGCCGCAGGAGCCCGCCGTCGAAAATGCTGTCGAGGCGTTGGTTACCGCTCGAGAGCCGGTCGATCATCCGGTCACATTTGCTCCCCGGCTTTCGCGGGCCAGCGCACTCGTGCCGAGCAGGTCACGGACCGTCGACACGAGGGTCAGGGATTCGAGCGGCTTGTGCAGGAAGGCCGATGCGCCCGCCAGCAGCGCCTCGCCGGCGCCGTCGATCGAGGCCACAGCCAGGACCAGCGTCCCAGGCTTCGCGCTGAATTCTGAGCAGAGTCGAAACCCGGCGCCTCCGGAGATCAGAAGGTCGATCACGACGAGGTCGGGCGACCTTTCCTGGAAAAGCAGCTTCGCCTGCCGCGCATCCAGCGCCATGCACACGTCGTAGCCCTCTGTCCGTAGGAAGTAATCCGCCAGGTCGGCGGCGTAGCTATCTCGTTCCGCAATCATGATCAGCGGCCCAGGACGTGCGTGGCGGTGGCTCGCGATCACCGGCAACCGGCCGGTTTGTAGCTCCTGGGCCAGAAGCCTATGGGCATCGGCCGCGCTGGCCCCCGCGTCGATCTGAGCCTTGATGAAGCGAAGGTGCTCGACCTGGCTGCGCGAGTAGAGGCGCTGGGAGCCGTGACTCCGCTCGGGTTTGACGACGCCATACCGCTCCTCCCAGGCTCGGAGGGTTGGCGTGGGCACGTCGATCATCCTCGCGACGGCGCCAATGCTGTACAGAGCCTCTTGATCCTGTTGACTCAAGGTCGCACCTTCAGAATAATATTACTGATCCTTATGCGCAAGTTATGCAATAATTAGGCAATCGGGTAGGCTCTGGAGATGTTGCATGACTAATGCAGAAAGCTCTAGGCTAACTCGTCAGAGGGGCGAACGGAGATACACCGAGGGGAGTAGGGGACATGAGCTTACTGAGGGGAGCGGCCTCGGGGGAGCAGCCGATGGCGGGCTGGCTCGAGGGGGAATCCATGTACGCGGACCGGCAGCTGGTGATACGGCACACGATACCGACCAACGGGTTGAGCTTCGCCGGGACCATCGACGTGATGAACGCTGACCAGGTCGCCGCGGCGCTCATCGCACAGCTCGGTGAGGGCCAACCCCTTCACCTCGAGCTCAGTCGCGTCGAATTCTCGGATGTCAGCGGCATCAGGGCATTCGTGCTGGCCGCAGAAAGCGCAAGCGAACGCAGTCGCATCGTTTTGCATGGTCTCCCCGCCCTTCTGCAGAGAGTCATGACCGTGGTCGGGTGGGCCGACCTTCCCGGTCTAGAAATCTGCAGCTGCGGCGCCGAATAGGCGATTTGGAAGCACACACGCCGTATCAGCACGAGGCGTTGCTGTATCGAGGCACGGCCGACTTTCTTCACCATGCCGTGCCGTTCATCAGGGACGGGCTCGAAGCGGGCGAGCCCGTCCTGGTGGTCACGGCCCAGACCCGGATCGGCGCGCTGCGGGCGGAGCTGGGAGGCGATGCGGCTCAGGTGGAATTCGCGGACATGGCGCGGGCCGGGTCGAACCCGGCGCGGATCATTCCGCTGTGGCGAGATTTCATCGACCGCGAGAGGACCAACGGCAGGCGGCTGCGCGGGATCGGTGAGCCGATCTGGGCGGAGCGGAGCCCCGCCGAGCTGGCCGAATGCCAGTGGCACGAGTCGTTGCTGAACCTGGCGATCGATCCGGCGACCCCGATGTGGCTGCTCTGCCCGTACGATGCCTCGGCTCTCGACCATGACGTCATCGAAGAGGCGTACCGCAGCCACCCGATGGTCACGGAGGGCGACCACACGCGAGAGAGTGGCGCCTTTCGTGGCCGCGGTGGCTCCGTCGCGCCGTTTACGACGCCACTTCCGGCGCCCCCGCCCGGGACTCGACGCTTCGCGTTCGGCCCGGGCGACCTTGCCACGGTGCGTGGAATGGTGGCGGCGTTTGCCGCACAGGCAGGCCTCGACCCCAGGCGCAACGACGAGCTCGTCGCCGCGGCCCATGAGGTCGCGACCAACAGCGTCCGCCACGGCGGCGGCCGCGGCGAGCTCCGGTGGTGGCGAGATGACCGCTCCGTGATATGCGATTTCGCCGATGGGGGTCGTATCCACGATCCCCTGGTCGGCCGCGAGCGGCCGCTCACCGGATCGGCCGGTGGTCGGGGACTGTGGCTGGCCAACCAGATGTGCGACCTGGTCCAGATTCGCACGATGCCCACGGGGACCGTTGTCCGCGTGCACAAGAAGCTCTAGGTGGAGGCGGCTGCGCCGTCGATCCGGGTCATGATCGTGGAGGACCACCAGATCGTCAACGAAGGTCTGGCGGCTCTTCTCAACGACCAGCCAGACATGGTTGTGGTGGGCAGCGCCGGCTCGATTGCCGAATCGATGGCGCTGGCCGAACATCAGGCGGCTGATGTCCTGCTTCTGGATTTCAGATTGCCGGACGGCAATGGGGCGGAGGTCGGTACCCGCATTCGTGACCTGCACCCCGACGTCAAGCTCGTCTTTCTGTCGCGCGACGACAGCGACGGCGCACGCATCGCCGCGGTCGAGGCCGGGGCCAGCGCGTTCATTCACAAGTCCCGCGCCGCGGTGGAGGTCGTGAATGCGATACGCGCCGTTGCGGGCGGCGCAATGCTGATCACTCCCCGCACGATCGCGTCGCTACTCGACAAGCGCCGCACCATGACCGGCCAGCTTCAGAGCTTGACCGCTCGGGAGCGTGACGTCCTCCGTCTTGTCGCC
>Ga0137399_10001294_pt1 | contig 11312 bp, 9 predicted proteins | sample czorhiz316metaG_FD_104810 | JGI IMG/M metagenome (GOLD analysis project Ga0137399, IMG submission 104810) | Vadose zone soil microbial communities from Angelo Coast Range Reserve, California, USA - czorhiz3.16 metaG | ecosystem: Environmental > Terrestrial > Soil > Vadose zone | place: USA...
ACGCAATCTAGCACTGCGCGATGCCCTCCGCCCTATTGCTCAGCGCCACGGGACCAAGGTGTCCGCCGTGGCCGTGGCGTGGACGCTCGCTTGGCCCGGGGTGACGGGGGCGATTGTGGGCGCTCGCTCTCCTGAGCAGGTGGACGGCTGGATTCGCGCGGCGACTCTCGAACTCACAAAAAACGATCTTGAGGAGATCGCCTCGGCAATCGCCCGCACGGGAGCGGGCGCTGGCCCAGCACGGCCCATCGCCGCGGGCGCGCGGGCAGCGCGGTGACAGGAGGAGGTATGAAGGGACCTACACCCATGAAGAACAACGGATGGATTGAAGTTCGCCGCCCAATCGCGGCGATGATTCTGCTGCTTGCCCTGGGGATCGGCGGCGTTGCCGGGTTGTGGATCACCGGGCGCCGCAGCTCGCAGGGTGTCAATATCTTGTTGTCCACCGCCAGCGCGGCAGTTAGCGACCAGGTATCGTTCACTTCGGGATTTACCCCGGTCGTCGACCGCGTGCTGCCCTCGGTCGTCAACATTTCCTCCGCAAAAATCGTGCGCTTCGCCGATTCGGGCCCCACCTCCCCTTTCTTTTTTGATCCATTCTTCCATGAGTTCTTCGGGGGAGAAGGCCAGGGGCGCGACCATCCCCGTGAACAGCGCGAGCTGAGTCTCGGCTCAGGCGTAATCGTCAGCCCGGATGGTTACCTCCTTACGAACAACCACGTTGTTGAAGGCGGATCGGAGATTCGCATCTCCCTTACGGACAAGCGGGAGATGAAAGCAAAGATCGTCGGCACGGACCCCCGCACCGACATCGCGGTACTGAAGGTGGATCAGAAGAACCTTCCGGTGCTGCCGATCGGCGACTCCGCAGGGGCAAAGCCCGGGCAATTCGTGCTGGCAGTCGGCAATTCTTTCGGCCTTGGGCAGACCGTGACACTGGGCATTGTCAGCGCGACGGGCCGCGGAAATCTGCATATCGTTGACTATGAGGACTTCATTCAAACGGACGCCGCCATCAACCCCGGTAACTCCGGCGGCGCCTTGGTGGATGTTCGGGGCGCCCTGATCGGCATCAACACCGCCATCCTGTCTCGCAGCGGCGGCAACCAGGGAATCGGCTTCGCCGTACCCATCAACATGGCGCGCCAAGTGATGGAGAAGATCGTCAAGGAGGGAAAGGTTGTGCGCGGCTGGCTCGGTGTCGCGATTCAGCCGGTAACGCCGACGATAGCGCGAGCCTTTGGTCTGGAGAAACCCGAGGGCGCTCTGGTAGCGGACGTCACGCCCGGCAGTCCTGCCGAAAAGGCCGGGCTGCGAAGGGGCGACGTAGTCCTTTCAATCAACGGTGAACGAATCACGGAGACTCGTGAGTTGAGTCTCAAAGTTGCCATGCTGGCTCCAGGGACGACGGTTCGCCTGAAGATCGTTCGCAACCGGCGTGAAATGGAGATTCCGGTGGTTCTGGGCGAACAGCCGTCTGAGCGTCGCATGCTCGGTTCGGAACCCGAACCCGGCGCTGCCCGCGCCCTGGAAGATGTGGAGGTCGCAGATCTGACTCCCCAGCTCCGCCGGCAACTCGAGCTACCGCCGCGAATCAGCGGTGTCGTTGTGGTCGGCGTTGAACCCGGAACGCCAGCCGCTGAGGCCGGGCTGAGGCGCGGCGACGTGATCCAGGAAGTGAATGGACAGGCTGTTGCCAACGTCTCCCAATTTGAGCAAGCTGTCCGTCGTGGCGGCCGGGAGCCGATGATGCTGCTGGTGAACCGGGGCGGCAACACCTTGTTCGTCGTTGTAGAGCCGCGGTAGGCAAGGGCGTCGTCAGGCCGCGAGCGCGGGCAGTTCAGGTCGTGCGCATGGTGATTAAGGTTGCTCCGAGGCCGATCAGGTGAACCATCGGTCTGCCGCCGTAGCGGAGGTGATGGTAGATGAGCGACAAGCGCCTGAAGCTCTATCTGTTCGCCAGCGACTTCGATCAGACTCTGAGCTTCAATGATTCGGGTTACGTTCTAAGCGAACTGGTTGGTATTCCGGCCGAGGAATTTCAGCGCAAATCGGCGGGCATGGCAAAACTCAACCTGGTTCAGCAGGGCGCTGAATTGGCTTACCTGTTGCTGCACGATCCCGAATTCCGCGCGCGAGTTCGCAGAAAACATCTCTACGAAGTAGGCAAGCGCATCCGTCTGAAAGAGAACATTGAGCTCCTGTATAAGATCCTCGACAGCGGCATCGAGGGCCATCGTTTAGACTTCTATGTCCTCTCTGCCGCGCCGGTCGAGGTTATTCAATCCGCGCTGGAAGGAATCATACCGGCTGATCACATTTATGGAACCGAGTTCCGTTACAACGCTTCTGGGGAGATCGATATGATCGTTCGGGCGACAGCCGGCTACGGGAAGGTTGCCGCGCTTGACGAGTTGCAAGCCAAGCTGCAGATTGGCCCGGATCACATCGTGTACGTCGGCGACGGAAGTTCAGATATCCACGCAATGCTGCACGTGAATGTGCGCGATGGACTTACCATCGCGGTTTCGGAGAGAAAACACGTAGCCCAGATTGCAAAACGAACGGTGCTTAGCGACAATGCGCTTGCCGTGCTCGTGCCGATCCTGGAGAACATTGTGGGCTGGCAACGGCCTCAAATCCGCGAGTTCTTCGAGTCGCATGGGTTTCTGATACAGGAGTGGGACAGCGTGCGGACTGACTGGCTTACACTGCGAGCAGCCAGCTCTCTATATTCGCAAGCCGCCCCAGAGGCTACCCGCCTTTGATCGATCTTCGGAGGTGATGCATGGATCTCAACCGTTTCACCGAGAAGATGCAGGAGGCGCTGCAGTCGGCGCAGTCGCGGGCGATTCGCCGCAGCCACCAGCAACTGGACGTTGAGCATCTGCTGGCTGCCCTTCTGGAGCAGGAAAGCGGTTTGGCGGGCGCTATTCTCGCCAAAGCCGGCGCGTCCGCCGAGCTCCTGGGGCAAAGGCTTGAGCAGGAATTGGACGGGATGCCCAAAGTAACCGGCCCGACCGGGGCACCGCCGGACCAGATCTACGTCACCGGCCGGCTCAACCGAGTCCTCACACTGGCGGAAGACGAAGCCAAGAAGCTCAAGGACGAATATGTTTCGGTTGAGCATGTACTGTTGGCTATAACGGAGGACAAGGGGCCGGCCGGGCGGCTGTTGGCCCAGATGGGAGTTACGCGCGAGAAGCTGATGCAGGCGCTGCGTGAGGTACGTGGCAGCCAGCGTGTCACCTCGCCTACTCCGGAGGCGACGTACCAAGCGCTGGAGCGTTATGGCCGTGACCTCACCGAGGCCGCCCGGCAGGGCAAACTGGATCCTGTCATCGGGCGCGACGACGAAATCCGCCGCGTCATCCAGGTGCTGTCTCGCCGCACGAAGAATAACCCGGTGCTGATCGGTGAACCCGGTGTTGGCAAGACGGCGATCGTGGAGGGGTTGGCCCAGCGGATCGTACGCGGCGATGTGCCGGAGGGCTTGAAGAACAAGCGCGTCGTGGCGCTGGATATGGGGGCACTGATTGCGGGCGCAAAGTATCGGGGTGAGTTCGAGGAACGCCTCAAGGCCGTCCTCAAGGAGGTTCAAGAATCCCAGGGCGACATCATTCTGTTTATCGACGAACTGCACAACGTTGTCGGGGCCGGCAAGGCTGATGGGGCCATGGACGCCGGCAACCTCCTCAAGCCCATGCTGGCACGCGGCGAGCTGCATTGCATCGGAGCGACCACGCTCGATGAGTATCGCAAGCACATCGAGAAAGATGCCGCGCTCGAGCGCCGGTTCCAGCCGGTAATGGTCGAGCCACCCTCGGTCGAGGACACCATTTCCATCCTGCGCGGACTGAAGGACCGCTACGAGGTGCACCATGGCGTGCGCATCAAAGACAGCGCTTTGGTGGCGGCCGCCGTTCTGTCCAACCGCTACATCACCGACCGATTCCTTCCCGACAAGGCGATTGACCTGGTGGACGAAGCGGCGGCCAAGCTGCGGACAGAGATCGACTCCATGCCATCGGAGCTGGACGAAATCCTGCGGCGGGTCATGCAACTGGAGATTGAGCGCGAGGCGTTGCGAAAGGAGACAGACGAAGCTTCCAAGCAGCGCCTGGCGAAGCTCGAAAGGGAGCTCGCCAACTTGAAGGCTGAGGCTGATGCGATGAAGGCCAAGTGGCAGGCTGAAAAGCGCGCCGTGCAGAAGCTGAGGGCGCTGCGCGAACAGATTGAGCAGACAAAGATCGAGATGGAAAAAGCCGAGCGGCAATACGATCTGAACCGGGTGGCTGAGTTGAAATACGGCAAGCTGGTGCAGTTGGAGAACCAGCTCAAGATTGAGTCTGAGCGATTCGCCAAAAAGCAGGCCGGGAAGTCTCTGATCAAGGAAGAAGTCGACGAGGAGGATATCGCGGAGGTCGTTAGCCGCTGGACCCACATCCCCGTCTCAAAGCTTCTCGAAGGTGAGGTAGAGAAGCTGCTTCACCTTGGTGAGGCGCTGCACAAGCGCGTGATCGGTCAGGATGAGGCTGTGGAAGCGGTGGCCGAGGCAGTTGTCCGCGCGCGCTCCGGCCTCAAAGATCCCAACCGTCCCATCGGCAGTTTCATCTTCCTGGGGCCGACCGGCGTGGGCAAGACCGAGCTGGCTCGCGCCCTGGCCGAGTTCCTGTTTGACGACGAACACGCGATGATCCGCATCGACATGTCGGAGTACCAGGAAAAGCATACCGTTGCCAGGTTAATCGGCGCGCCTCCCGGCTATGTTGGTTTCGAAGAGGGCGGGCAGCTCACGGAGGCGGTCCGCCGGCGGCCCTACTCGGTGATCCTGTTCGACGAGATTGAAAAGGCCCACCATGACGTCTTTAACGTCCTGCTACAGATCCTCGACGACGGGCGCCTGACAGACGGCCAGGGCCGCACCGTCGATTTCAAGAACACCATTGTGATCATGACCTCGAACATCGGCAGCCAGGGGATACTCGCCTACCGCGGCGCCTTCGCCGGCCACGAATATGAGCTGATGAAAGAGGCGGTCTTGGAGGAATTGCGCCACTCGTTCCGGCCGGAGTTCTTGAACCGCGTGGACGAGATCATCGTCTTCCACGCACTCTCGGAAGAACATCTAATGCAGATTGTCGATATTCAGCTTGAGCGCGTGCGCGCGCGGCTTGCAGACCGCCATATCAAGATCGAGCTGACGCCGGAGGCGCGCCGTCACCTGGTCAGAATCGGCTATGATCCCGCCTACGGCGCTCGCCCGCTGAAGAGGGCAATTCAGAAAAACCTCGAAACGCAACTCGGCCGCCTCTTACTCGAAGGCAAGGTGCGTGACGGGCAAAGCGTGCTGGTTGACTATGACCGGGACCTTGAAAAATTGGTGTTTAACCCACAACCGAGCCCGGTTGCGGCGGAGGCGGCAGCCGCAAAGGCGTAGCGTGCACGAATGCCCGTCAAGTTTCGCGACTATTATGAGACGTTGGGTGTTCCCCGGGATGCCAGCGAATCTCAGATCAAGCAGGCATACCGGAAACTCGCCCGCAAGTTTCATCCGGACGTCAACCCGGGTGACAAGGCGGCCGAGGAACGCTTCAAGGAGATCAACGAAGCCAACGAGGTGCTTTCCGATCCGGAGAAACGCCGGCGCTACAACGAGTTGGGCGCAGACTGGAAAGCCGGGATGGACTTCACTCCGCCTCCCCCGCCTCCCGGAGCACAAACCGTCCGCATGCACGTCGGCGACCTGGGCGACCTGTTCACAGGTGGCGAGCGCTTCAGCGACTTTTTCGACGTGCTCTTCGGGAACCGCCGCCCAGATGGCGCTGGTTTTGCATTCTCTGCGAGGGGCGCCGATGTCGAGTCGGAAGTATCCATCACGCTGGAAGAGGCGCACCGCGGCACGAGCCGGGCGGTTACTATTCCTCTGGAAGGACCCTGTCCGGCGTGCGGCGGCTCGGGAACGAAGGACAAGAAAACCTGCTCTGTCTGCGGCGGAAGCGGCAGTCAGACCAGGCTCGAGAGCTTCACCGTGAATATTCCCAGAGGCGTCCAAGATGGATCTGTAATCCGTGTGCCAGGTAGGGGTGGCATGGGCCTCGGCGGCGGCCCGCGGGGCGATCTCTATCTGCGCGTTCACATTCAGCCTCACGAGCGCTTCCGCCTTCGGGATGACGGCCACCTCGAGTTGGAGTTGCCGATCGCTCCTTGGGAGGCCGTCCTGGGAGGCGAGGTAAGAGTGCCGACCCTGGACGGGCCCGTCGAAATGCGCATTCCACCGAACAGTCAGGGTGGTCAGATTCTGCGCCTGAGAAGTAAGGGGCTGGCACAGCCGGGTGGCGGCCGGAGCGATCTGTACGTCCGGCTCAAGATCGTTGTGCCTCCGAAACCGACGGATAAAGAAGTCGAGCTGTTGAAGAAGCTGGCTGCCGAGTCGGGCTTCAATCCACGGGAGTCATGGAACTCAGGTGGGCGATGATTGATAAGACCCAGGAGTTGATTCTCTGGCGCACGGAGCATTCCCTGCTGACCCTCGAGGATCTGGCCAACGCGGCTGGCCTGCACCCGGAACTGGTGGAGAAGTTTGTCGGCTACGGGCTGCTCGAGCCGTCGGCGAACACTGGTTCTCATCCGCTGTTCCCCGCCTCCTCGGTGGAGCGGCTGCGGTGCATTCTGCGCCTGAGACGCGATCTGGGGGTGAACTTGGCGGGTGTTGCCGTGATCCTGGAAATGAGGGAGCGAATCGAAAACCTGCAAAGAGAGCTGAAGCGCCTGCGCAGGCGCTTAGGCCTGGTGGAATAATCATATGAACCGACTCCGCAAACGCCAGTTCCGGTTTTCAGCCTTCTACCTCCTCGCCGCACTCTTGGCGCTGTATATCTTCCAAGTGCTCATCGCGACCCCGCAGACGCGAAAGGTTTCCTACACCGACTTCATTGCTGAAGTGCGCGCCGGACACCTCGCTGAGGTTAACATTACATCCACCGAGCTGATCGGGTTGTTGAAGGAGGACGCGGCCAAGCAGAAGCAGGCGCGGGTGATTTCGGCAACGCGCCTTCCGGGCATCGACGAATCGCCGCTGGTAAAAGAACTCGAAGCCCAGGCTGTAAAACTGACGGGAACCATCCAGGTCCGGTCCTGGTGGACCGAGTTTCTGATCTCGTGGTTGCTGCCGCTCGCGTTGCTGTTCGCGTTTTACGGCTACGGCATGTGGCGGGTCGGGCAGGGGCCCGGGGCGGCGCTCACCTTCGGCAAGAACCGGGCCAAGATCTACGACGAGTCGAGCAAGATTAACGTGACGTTCGCGGACGTGGCCGGTGTGGACGAAGCCAAGGCCGAGCTAGTGGAGATCGTCGATTTCTTGAAAAACCCACAGAAGTACCAGAAGCTGGGCGGGCGAATTCCGAAGGGTCTTCTTTTGGTTGGTCCTCCGGGCACGGGCAAGACGTTGCTCGCCAAGGCCGTCGCCGGCGAAGCCACTGTCCCCTTCTTCTCTATCTCGGGCAGTGAGTTCGTCGAATTGTTCGTCGGGATGGGTGCCGCCCGCATGCGGGACCTGTTCGAACAGGCCAAGCAGAAGGCGCCCTGCATCGTATTCATCGATGAGATCGACGCTATCGGAAAGGCGCGCTCCTCGGGGCGAGGCATGTTCTTTGGCCATGACGAGCGGGAGCAGACGCTGAATCAGTTACTGGTCGAGATGGACGGCTTCGATTCCTCAAAAGGAGTGATCATCATTGCGGCGACCAATACCCCGGAGGTGCTCGATCCTGCTCTGCTGCGTGCGGGCCGGTTTGACCGCCAAGTGATTGTCGACCGGCCGGATCTGAAAGGCCGGGAGGATATCCTGCGGGTTCACGCCGCCAAGATCAAGCTTGCGGTCGGCGTCGACCTTCACACGATAGCGGCCCGTACGCCGGGAATGGTCGGCGCCGACCTGGCGAATATCATCAACGAAGCCGCCTTGCTGGCCGCGCGCCGCGGAGCGGATACTGTCGAGCAAAGGGACCTGGAAGAGGCCATAGACCGAGTCATGCTCGGTCTGGAAAAGAACAGCCGCCGCATGAGCCCGGAGGAGAAGCAGCGCGTCGCCTATCATGAAGCCGGACACACCCTGGTGGCGCTTTCGGTCGAACATGCTGATCCCGTCCACCGCGTCTCCATCATTCCCCGGTCGATTGGAGCCCTGGGGCACACCCTGCAACTGCCAACCCAGGAGCGCTATCTGCTCACGAAGCCGGAACTGGAGGACAGGATCGCCGTCATGCTTGGCGGCCGTGGCGCGGAGGATATCGTCTATGACGGCGTAGTTTCCACAGGGGCCGCTGATGACTTGCAACGGTCATCCGAGCTGGCGCGCCAGATGGTGACGCAGTACGGCATGAGCGCGCAACTTGGGAACCTCACGTACGGTGTCCCGTCGAATCAGAGGTTCCTTGCCACGCCGTTCGCAGACCACTCGCGGAATTACAGCGAGCGCACAGCCGAACAGATTGATGAAGAGGTGCGCCGCCTCGTGGACCGGTTGTACATGCGCGTCAAAGAGATACTGGCTAAGCGGCAGGCGGACCTCGAGCGGATCGTTCAGGAACTCGTTCGCAAGGAGACCTTGGACCGCGCCGAACTCCAGAGACTCGTTGAAGCGCCCATCGCGGCCATGCAGGAAGCTTCGCTCCCATGACGGTATGGAGCTGGCGCACGCTCCAGGAGATGGTCGGCTTCTCGCTCGTCTGCCTGAGTTCAGTCTTCTTCACGGTCGATCCTTTGGCTGCGATTCCCGCATTCCTGGCCATGGGAGCAGGCGGCAGCGAGGGGCAAGACCGGCGCGGCGCGCGGCATGCCGCGTGGACCTGTTTCTGGGTTCTCGGCGTCTTCGCTTCCGCAGGAAGTCTGGTTTTCAAGCTTTTCGGCATTACCCTCCCGGCACTCAAGATCGCCGGCGGTCTGCTTCTGTTCCTGCTCTCCTTGGAGATGATGCAAGCACACCGTTCCCGCACCCAAGAAACAGAAGCAGAACGGGCAGCGGGTGGGACCAAGGAAGATTTCGGATTCACTCCCCTGGGCATTCCTATGCTAGGCGGGCCTGGCGCGATCACCACCGTGATGGTGCTCATGGGCCAGACGAAACTTTGGTGGCAGGCGATTCCCGTCTTTGCCGCGATCGCCGTCACGTCGATCGCCACCTACTACATGCTTGCCCTCGGCGCGCGAGTCGAGAGGGTTCTCGGCGACACCGGGAATCCGGATTCTCATGAGACTGATGGGGTTGGTGTTATCCGCGATGGCTGTGCAGTTTGCCTTGAACGGCATCTCTGACGTATGGCCCGGAGAGGCCGGCAAACACCGGTGACAGGCTTGGATTGACCTATGTTCCCAATCCGCGACACCATTCCCAGTCGAAACCCTCCCATCGCCACCTGGCTGTTGATTCTCGCCAACAGCGTCATTTTTCTCTTCGAGTTGACGATGCCGCAGCCAGCGCTGGATCAGTTCTTCCATTTGTTCGGAATTGTGCCGGCACGATTTACCCACCCTGAATGGGCCTTCTGGGTCGGCCTTCCGATCCGCGACTATTGGCCGTTTCTGACCAGCATGTTCCTGCACGGGAGCTGGCTGCACATCATCGGCAATATGTGGACGCTCTGGATCTTCGGCGACAATGTCGAAGACCGGATGGGGCCGGTTCGCTTCGTGATCTTCTACCTGCTCTGCGGACTGGCCGCTGGTATTGTGCATTGTTTAACAAACCCGCATTCTACGATTCCCACGGTCGGCGCTTCCGGAGCCATTGCGGGCGTCATGGGCGCATACTTCTTCCTTTTCCCCTATTCCCGTGTGATTGTTGTCGTTCCGGTTCTGTTCTTCCCACTCTTCTTCGAGCTGCCTGCGGTAACCTATCTCGGATTCTGGGCGCTGAGCCAGGTGTTCAGTGGCACTCTGTCGCTGGCAGCTGCGCGCGATGTGGGAGGCGTAGCCTGGTGGGCGCACGTGGGCGGTTTCATCGCCGGGATCGGGCTGCAGTTCTTCTTCGTCCGGCGCGGCCGCGCCTACCGCCGTCCCTCGCGTGACGAGTATGAAATCGAGGGCGCGTGGCTGCCGCAACGTTATTGGAGGGAATACTGATGACGCCTGGCGATGTCCTTTGGATGTTCTTCCTGTTGTCCACGCTTCAACCGGTTCTCAAGCAGCGTTTTCTCGAGGCGTCGCGGCAGCGCCTCATCGCCAGCATCGAGCGTCGGCGGAACTCCCGGGTTATTCTCCTCGTGCACCGCCAGGAAACCATGAGCATCCTGGGCTTTCCCGTTTTTCGCTACATCGATGTGAATGATTCCGAAGAGGTCTTGCGAGCCATTCACCTCACCGATCCGGCCGTGCCGCTGGACATTGTGCTGCACACGCCTGGAGGATTAGTGCTGGCCTCTCTGCAAATCGCCCGCGCCATTCACAAGCATCAGGGCAAGGTAACCGCTTTTGTGCCGCACTATGCGATGTCCGGCGGCACGCTGATTGCTCTGGCCGCCAAGGAGATCGTGATGAGCGAGTACGCGGTGCTCGGGCCCGTTGATCCACAACTGGGTCAGTATCCCGCCGCCTCAATTCTAAAGGCCGTGGCGAAAAAGCCTGCCGCGGAGGTAGACGACCAGACCCTCATCTTGGCGGATCAGGCTGAAAAAGCCATGTCGCAAGTGCGGGAAAGCGTCCGTGAATTGCTGGCCGACAAATGTCCGCAGGAGAAGGCGGAGGAGCTTGCCCGCCTGTTATCCGAGGGTACCTGGACACATGACCACCCGATCACCTACGAGACGGCCAAGAGTTTCGGCCTGCCGGTACGGTCCGATATTCCTGCGGAGTTTCTGGATCTGATGAACCTTTATCCGCAACCGGTTCGGCGTCAGCCGACAGTGGAATACCTGCCGGAACCACGCCGCTTCAAAGGCGTTCGGGAACCGCAAGATTGAGCTGCCTGACACGAAGTAGGATTCCGGCAATAACGAGGTTCGCCCTGATAGGTCGCCGGCCGAAACTCAAGTCGCATCACGGTAGTAGGTAGGCCGGTGCGAAGACCTGAATGCAGACAGCCGCGACGTGGTGCGGTTCCACAATAAGCCAGGCACGGCGGAGCAGCTTGGGCCTCAGGCCGCTTCGCGCCGACCTGCCGAGCGTTTCCCCACAGCTCAGGGTTTGAGGGCGGCGATTTCGTGCATGCGGGCAAACGCCCGGCGCACATGAGGGATGGCGATCGAGCCGCCGACGATCAGTGCCACGTTGAGCGCGTCAATGACCTCTTCACGCTTCCAGCCGGCCTCGCCGCA
>Ga0137399_10001296_pt1 | contig 11303 bp, 7 predicted proteins | sample czorhiz316metaG_FD_104810 | JGI IMG/M metagenome (GOLD analysis project Ga0137399, IMG submission 104810) | Vadose zone soil microbial communities from Angelo Coast Range Reserve, California, USA - czorhiz3.16 metaG | ecosystem: Environmental > Terrestrial > Soil > Vadose zone | place: USA...
GCACTCCGCGACGCCCCCAGTCCCTTCGATAGTGCGAGCATGGACGAAACCTCGGACGCGCCGTCCGTCGGCGCTATATCCGACGTGCGAAAGTAACATCCTCAGGTGAGGCAATACGGGGGGAAAAGTTGAACGCCGATTGACACGATACATTCAGCTTCGTCCTGGCAACTCGCCACACGCTTGCTAGGCCGCGCAGGAACATAGGATTGCGATCGGCAATGACGACACTGTTCCGACGCTGTCTGCGTGTCGCGCGGCACACGGGAAGTGGACGGGACCCATGGCGCCCTCCGGATGAAGCGTGACCGTGTCGCGGCCGGCATGGATCGTCAGCGGCCATCGGTGCAGTCGCGGAATCTTGAAGCCGGGATCCGCTGAAGCCGAGCCATGCGGACATCCGACCGGCGACGCGTGACACTGCGACCGCCATACTTGGCGGTCTCAAATAACTGATCTATGGCACCCAACCTTCTCACATCGCGGTCTCATCATCCGATACAATCGATACGCCTGCTCTTAGCGGCGCGACTACCGCGGGACTACCGTGGGAACGAGTTGCTTCCCATATGCCCTGTTCCTCTCTGCGTTCCTTTTCCAATTCGATACGACTTGCCGCAGTTAATTCTTAAGAAGTATTTCGAAAGGAAGAGTTCAGCCAGCATCTACGATCTGGTTTGGGGCAGATAGAACAGCATCAGCCCCTTCTGCTGATAATCGATTCGGGCAGCGATCCGCGGGGGATGGCCAACCGCCCCGCATGATCATCGGACCGAACTTCGCCACCAATGCAGACCGCGTCCGGCAAGCCGAGCCGGCGACCACGCCCGGAGGACTGCAGGGAGCGGAACGGACTACCGGAGCAAGCCTCTTTCGGCGAGCGAGGAGAGCAGGATTGCGACTGCCAATGCGGCAAGGATCGTCAACGCGAAAAGAAGCATGGTATTGGGGCCGGATGGCACCGTAACTGCTTTCGCCGGCAGCAGCGATTGGCCGGCAGCGAACCTGACCATGTCCTGTGCCACCACTGCTTCGCGTTCCTCGGTCACAATCCCTTCCCCTGCTGCAGCCAACCCTGCTTTCAGGCGCCCGAGTTTGGCCGATCCGTTGAGATAGCTCGGGTGGCGTGGGCCGAAAACCGACGAAAGCGCGGTCATTTCTCGTTCGGCCACGGCATACGCCTCGGTTGCCTGTTCCCGCAGTCGTCCGCGCAGATACTCGGACACAACCCAATTTGCCAACCGGGCGGCGCGCTCCGGATCGGACGCGGTGACCGCGACCGTTATCAAATAGGACCGCGGATCGTTAGCTACCGTGGTCTGCCTTATGAGGCGTGCCACGGCAAGATCGTGCGGCGTCGGCGCGGGCAGCCCGAAAACCGACCAAACAGACGACAGCGCTCGCGCCGGAAGCGACAGGCGCGTATAGGCGGGATCATTGTCGAGCCCGAGCGCCGAAACGACCGCACTGGCGGTCCCGCGCGAGCGGATGATGCGGGCCGCGCTATCCACAACAGAGGCCGCGTCGACGGCGGCAGTCGATTGGACCTTCTCACCCGCAACAGTTTCGTTGCGGGTGAAATCGAGCTGGATCATTGCTTCGCCGGTGTAGCGCGGCGCGATTAGCGCGAGCGCTACCGACAGGGCCGCTAAGGCGATGCCGAGAACCGCGGCAATGAGAAGCTTGTGCCTCCACAGCATTCGCAGCGTGTCGTACACGACGCGTTCGTAGTGGATGCGCGGGGCGTAGATTGCGTTCGTCTCGAACGAAGTGGACCTTTCAGCCATCCTGATCTCCCGGATAGGTACCGTCCCATAATCCCTGTTGCCGCATTGCGCCGGACAGATTGGTCCCCTTCCGCCACTGGCGAAGAGTAGCAGGAAGGGTACCTCCTATTTCCCAATTCGCCCGGCTGCCGTCATCGCACGAAAATCCTGAAAGTGGCGCGTTCGAAGAGGGCGCGGACGATCGCCCGAACGTTGGGATGGTCCGCAGCTCGTAGCAGGTCCAGAAACAAGGTGTCGCCGTCGGATTCGTTTGCCCTTTCGATCGGGTCACAGCCCGGTCCGCAGTCGACAAGCGTACGTACGATATCGAGCAGGCCCCGTTGATAGCGATAACGCGAAACCGCGCAGCCCAGCAGTCGCGCCTGTCGCCGGCAGGAAATCTGGGCAGGGGCGAAGCTGCGCGCGGCCGCCCGGAACATCGGCAGGTCGGCTTCCGTGTCGCCGATGGCAATCGTCTCGGCATCCGGCCCCAAGACCCGGTCGCGCAAAGCCGTCAAGCCGGTCCCCTTGTCGGTATCCATCGCCACGATGGTGGTGTCGATCATGGTATGATGGAAAGAAAGCCGGTCGAGCCGCAGGTCCGTGATCAGGTGGTTCACGACGAGCGTGGGCAGCGGGGTCGGCTCTCCCAGACCGACGCCGAACGAGCGAATCGAATTCAGCAACCGCAAAAGCAAGCCGTGCGGCCGCTTCTCGAACATGAACGCCCGAATGGAATATTGGTGACGGTCGTCGAGGAAGACCCCGGGGATCCGCCGCAGCTGTTCCCTGAGTTCTTCGAGCTGGACCATCGTTTCTTGGTCGATCAGGGGCTGCCCGCACTGGGCGACCGCGTCCCACAAATAGGCGCCGTGCTCCGCCACGCCTCCTGCCAGGCCGTATGCTTGGCAGTAATCCCTCACTTCAGTGGCCGACCGCGCCGTGTTCAAGGCGACGGAACATCCGCGGGCTGCTAGCAGCGAAAGGGCCTCCATACCCGCAGCCGTCGTGCACGGATAGCCGAACACGCGTCGGTCCACGACTCCGTCGACATCGAGCATGACGAGCGGCGGACGCCAGCGCACCGGCTGGGATGGCCGGCAACGCGCGCCGCAGAACCGCGCGGTCTGGATAGTGAGGAAGTCCCAGGCGCCGAGGAAACGGCGATGCAGTTCCTGCTGCCGTGCGGCGGCCTGCATCGCGCCGAAGAGATGCTCTAGAGCCGATTCCATCGTCCAGAGGCCGGCGAGCAACTTATTGACGAAGAGGCGTTGCTCTACCTCGGCGTCTCCGGAGTGCTCGACGTATCGACGGATCAGCCGGCTTTCCTCTTCGGGGGAAAGCGCGAAACTGAGGACGGTCTCGGCGAGATCGTAGGCGGGATCGATCGAGTTCAGTTGAGTTTTGCCCAAGCCATGCCCATAATAGCCCGTCTTCAACGGACCGAACTTGCCCTCGATCCATTCGGCGTACCCCATGTTGCCGTCGATCAGGGTGGGGAACGGGCAATTCAACCGGTATAGCCGCTGCTTGATCCACGCGCGCATTGGTATGTCGAGCACAAACCGTCCGTACGCACGGCCGAACGATTCCGCCAACAACTCCAAGCCGTTTTCGTGCACCGCCTTGCCCGGGCCGCGGCGCTTCGGCAGACTCAATAAGCGGGTTCGCGCGGCGACATAGGCCGCCGTCGTCTCGATCCACGAATCGCGGTCCGACCGGACGTCTCCATTACCGGAGTGCTGCGGCAACCATTCGGTGTAGAGAATGCCGTCGCGGAGCCCGAGGATCGGCGGGACGAAATCGGAAAGCCTGTGCGCGGCTAGAAAGGCCTGGTAGCCGAGATACCCAAGGCCAACGCTTTTCGCCAGCACATACCGGGTTTCGTTCTTCCCCTGCGGCGTCGACAGTTGCAGTTCGAAGATCCGCTTGAGCGTTGCACCGCGCTTACGGTTCGAACCGTTCTGGAGTCCCACGTTAAGCTCGTCGGCCCGGCGGCTGCTGACCACCCGGACGTCGGTAAATCCCTGCCACGTGAAGTATTCGGCCAGCCGTTTCTCTACATTCTTGGGATCGAGCAGTTGCTGTTTTCGCCATCGTTCCGGCTCAAGTGTGATGACCAACCCATCGGGCAAGGTCTTGGCCCAGTTGCGTGTCGCAGGATGCGTCGGAACCAAGGCCTTTATCCGGGCAAGGTCGAACCCAGCCTGGCATGCGATATCGACCGCCAGGACAATCGTGCCACCGGTATGCGGCGGATCATCCACTATGACGATCGTGAAACCCTGCTTTGCGTACCTCGTCAACTCCTTGCGTTCCCGTCGGCTGGGGCCCTTTTTCGGCTGCACAGTCAGCGATGCGACTTGCCGATAGCCTTCGGCCTTGAAGAAGGAGCGCAGCAGTACGGAAAAATAGGTGCCGGCCGTGCGCAGACCCAAGAGAAGAATCGGATGCGACCTGTCGGGGTATTGCCGCACGAATCTTCGCCCGAGCGCCAACACGTCGAAATGAGTGAGATCCAGCCGGCTGAATGCGGACGGCACGCCGAGACGCAAGTCCAGCAAGTCGGAAGGGAGCGGCGATCGCAGCATTCCAGATAATTTTTGGGCGGATTCCACGAACGTCACTGGATCTGAGTCGCATCGAGCCAAGACGGCGAAAAAGCCGTCCAGGCCGTTCTGCCACTCTTCCTTCCAACGGGAGACTTGCGCCCGACTCTGCTTCGGGAGGTTTTCGGCAACTTTCTCTGTCACCCACATGGCGATGCGCCCGGGTCGGGTCCTTGCCAGTTGAGCGGGCAGCCGCAGCGTGTGCCCGCGCAGATATTCGTCGATTCCATTTAGCAGCGAGCAGGAAAGCAGATACGCGTTTGTCGTGACTTCGTTGGTCTGCCACCCCGCCGGAGTATTCGGCAAGCGGTCGATTTCGCCGGCAAGGCGCTCAATTGCATCGGCCACCGTTAGATGCGGATCCAGACACCAATCATAGGCGGGATAGAAATTCGTCTCGGCCGGCAACAGGTCGTGTCGCGCCGGTAGCCGGTCAGACATCGCAGGTTTTGTCATTGTGAGCATCGTGCGCTTCCTGCAATTCTCCATTGTCCTATGACGCCGATACGGTATCCATCTCGTGCAAATCATGCCGGGAGTATCTGTCGACGGCGCGTGCGTAGATTGCCATGAGCACCTCATGGTTCGCGTCGGCGGTGAAATTCTGATCAAAGGTCTCCCGAGCGGCCCGTCGCATCTGCTTAAGCGCGGACGAGTCCAAGAAGAGGCATCGGACCTTCGCGGCCAGGTCTTCCGGATTGCCAGGGTCGAAGCGCAGTCCGTTGCGGCGGTCGTCGACGATTTCGGCCATGGCTCCAAGTCTGGAGACGACGACGGGGGTGCCCTTGGCGAACGCCTCGATCACAACACGCGGAAGCGCACCTTCGTAACATTGCGACGGCAGGACTAGAAACGCCGCCGCTCCGATCAGATTGTAGACGTTCTCGTGCGAAACGCCTTGCAGCCATTGGATCGCGGCATTTTGTGCCGCCGCCTCCTGAACCGCGGGCGCCAGCGGACCGTCGCCGGCGATCGTCAACGGCACCGCCTTCCCGAGGCTCCGCCACGCCCTCAGAAGGGTCTCGACTCCCTTTTCCGCCGACAGCCGGCCGACATAGACGGCATATCCGCCGTTTCCCGCGCCCGTGCCCGGCTCCGGATAGGCGAAGTTGGATTTGACGGCGATCTTGTCTGCGGGAAGCCCTCCCTCGAGAAACTTGCGCCGGCTGAATTCGCTCAGGGCGATATATGCGTCGACTGCGTTGCGCCACGTTCCCATTAAGCGATGCGCCGCGATCATCGCCGCGACAGCGGCGCTGGCGGCGCGGCTGTCGCGGTAGCAGTTGTGCGCAACGCCGCGCCAGGGGACCGTCTTACCGAGGCAATCCTCGCAAGGCCTGCCATCGCGGAACAGGAGGGCGTTGACGCAGAGAAGCCGAAAGTTGTGCAGCGTTTGGACGACAGGAACGCCCTCGGCCCGCGCGGCGTAATAGGCGGCGGGAGAAATCAGCGGAAGCGTATTGTGGAAATGGACGATCTGCGGGCGATGCACGCCAATAAGACGCCGCATCTCGAGAAATGCCGGGCGGCTCCAGATCGTGCGGCCCGCGAGCTCCAGGCGCCCCATGCCGTCGGTTGCGTCGTTGGACAGGCAATATTGCGTCACACGGTGCCCGTGCGCCCTTAGCATTGCGATCTCGGCCGCGACGCATTGGTCCTCGCCGCCGGGGAGCTTGTAGAAGTTGTGCGCCACCAGGATGTTCATGATCGCCTCACCCTCCGGCCGCGGCCGTTTTCGACGCCTGCGCTGCTTGGCTGAGCACCGTAACCGACGGCATGGACATCCGGCAGAGCTGTCCGTTCGTAAGGGCGGGGGCCTGACCCACGAAACCGCCCATAAAACACAGGACGTCTTTCAGGCGCTGCCATTGGCTTTCGTCCTGCAACTCCCAGGAATGCCCCCATAGATGAAAGACGCCGCCACGGGCGATCGCGTGGCGCAATAACGATTCCGCTATCACGGGCCATTCGGCCGCGCGACCATGGACGACATAACGCCAGAGATTCGCCAAAGCCTTCCGCTTAATCGCGTTTTTTGCGAAAGCCGAAAAGCGGTGCGGAAAGGCCTGGACGGTTGTCGGCATCAGCATGAGCCCCGCTTGCCGCCGCGGGAAGTCGAGCGAGAGGAATTCGACGCTGCGCAGGCCGAGATAGCCCGCCTTTCGGATCATGTGCAGGTGCAGGCTTTCATAGCGGCCGAGCGGCGGACAGAAACATACGCACGAAACGCCAGTGTTATCCTCGACCCAGGCCTTGGAATCGGCGATCTCCTGCCACGCCGTCCGATCCGACACGCGGGTAAGGTCGACATGATGGAGGGTGTGGGCGCCGATTTCGAAATCGTGGACAAGTTCGCGAAGTTGGGCTGCTGACATCGTCCCCAACTCCGTCGCCGCCGGCACGTAAAAGGTTCCTGCGATCCCGCATTTCGCCAGCAGGGCGGCCACGCGCAGGTCCATAGGATGGCCGTCGTCCCAACTGGTCGTGATGTAGGTCGGCGATTTCATGCCCCCCCTCCGACGACGACCCATCGCCCCCGCGACCGCACGCTCGCTAGAACGCGGGCGAGCAGCCGGTCGATGCGGCGCGTCGCGACGTGCCGCTGGAGCAGGCGGTACAGTCCGCGCGGCGACCACGGCAGGTCGAGCGCCTCCAGTTCTGCCCGCGCAAAGGCACGGACTTCCTCGATCAGCCTCCGCTTTTCCTCCGGTGCATCCACCGTCGTGAGGAAGGCCAACAGGATGCTCTCGGCAAACACCCGCTTGCGCGACACGACGCGGCGGTCGGCGGTCCGGATATCCGTTCCCACGTCGTAAAGGACACCGGCCAAGTCGAGGGACGCCGGGTACCACTCCTTGGGTACGCCGTCGCGGACCGAAGCGCCTGACGACGTGTCGACGTCGATAAGCGAAAGAACGCGATCCGCGGGATCCCAAAGGATATTGTTCAAGGAGAGGTCGCCGTGCAGACCTCCAGCCGCCCAGTACGGCCGCATAACCGCGACGATCGCCCGCGCGGCAGAATCCAGCATTTCGAGAGGCAGATCGCCTCTGTCAGCAAGAGACTTGCTGAGGTTCGTCCCCGCGGCCATGGTCATCACCAATGCCGGCGGTGATACGGACGCGTAGAGCGGCAACGGGGCACGGGTCTTCCAGCCGTCAACGGTCTTGCCATCCACCGTCAAATGCAACCGCGCCAGCGCGTCGAACTGCCGCCTCGCCATATCTGCGCCGGCCGGTCCATCCGGTTTGTACAGCTTGACCACAAGATCGCTGTGCCCTTGCCAGAGCGGGCCACTTCGACGCGAACCGACGGCGTAGATCTTGCCGTGAAACCCCTCCCCGAGCGACCTGATATCCCAGTCGGCCTCAGCGGCATGTGTCAATCTCTGCAAGACCCTCACCACCGATGCGTGACCGCAATCCGCTGGATCGGGCCGCGCGAGAACGGCCAGGAATGCTGCCCAGCGGGCTGCGGCCCCGGCAACGTTTCCTGCTAGAAATCCATAGGCCGCCCCCGGCAGACCCCATTCGACGGCAAGGATCCAGACTGCTGCCAACGTGACTGCGGTTCCGACCGACGTCGCCAATACGATCGCCTGCGGACGCTCCATGCTCGCCAGTGCATTCGAAGCCGGCGCCCCCGCTGCCGCGGCCATCATCGCTACCGCCAGGACAGTAACGACATGGCCTCGCCCGCCGTATTCCGGCCCGTGATAAACGACACGCATGAGAATGTCGCCGCCGAACAGGATCGCGACGCAAAACAGTGACATCCCGCCCACGAGCACGAGCGCATCGCGAAAGGCCTGGCGACGCAAATTCGCGCCGCCGCCTTCCTTGAAGGCGAGGACCGCCCGCGGCGTCAGGGTATTGCGGAACGCGGTCAGCAAAGGGTTGGCAAGGGACGCGATACTGGTGCAGGCGGCATAGACGCCGGTCTCCGTCATGCCGACGAGCACCGGCAGCAGCCAGTAGCTGGCATAACCCTGCATCGTGACTGTGATCTGTCCGGCGCACAGCCATTTACCAAGACCCCAGCTCTCTCGGGTCGCCTGCCGCACCTGGTCCGCTCTGATCACGAAATTCGACCGCGCGCGGTACAGCCAGACGAGGCTCGTTAGCGCGCAGGCACCACCGAGCGCCGCGCAGGCGCCGACCGCGGACAACCTGCCGGTCAATCCCAGCCAGCCGAGTATGCCGAGCTGCAGCGCCGCTACGGAGGCGTCGAGGATCAGGGCCTTGGCCACGTGCAAATGCGCGAACGCATATCCTCGGCCGAACTCCCGCTGCATCGCGGCCGGCACGGTTAGCACCAGTGCCAAAATCAACCAGATCAGGCTCGCGTCCACCCCGAGCACCACCCCTCCAGCGGCCGCAAGCGCCAACGCCGCCGTGGCCGCGGCCGCCAACAGCCCGCTGTGCAGCAGCGAGATCCCGGCATGTTCGGCCGCAGTGCGCGACGGGCGGTGCCGTTGGATCGCGTACGGAAGTAGGATCAGCGCGTCTTGGATCGCGAGCAGCGATCCCAATACGGAAAGTCCGATCGTGTAGATGCCTAATTCGCTCGGCACGGCCCAGCGGCCGACCAGCACCGTCGACAGCAGGCTGGTGCCACTGACCACCGCCTGATCCGCCAACGCCAGGAAATGCGTTCCGAACACGACTCGCATAAGCGCCGTCAAAGGCCCGCCGCGTTTCGCGCCCTCGTCGCCCAGCGACTCGGCGACCTGCAATTTCAGCCGCGGCAGCGGCGCTTTGCGGTCCGCATCACTCTCCAGCGGCCAGCCCGTCGCTCCCGTTTTTTGCATGCCAACCTTCGGTTTCAATGGTACTCGCGCGACAGCGCCTTGTGGCCGAAGCCCCGGCTGCGCACTGCGCGGCGCAACAGTTCGCTAACGGCAAGAAACGCGAATCCGGGCACAATGTAGGCGTAGCGCCGCCACAGGCGCCGCGGCTCCGAACAAAGTCGGAACAGCCACTCGAGCGCATGACGTTGCATCCACTCCGGCGCCTGGCGTTTCGTCCCGGCCAGGAAATCGAATGCCGCGCCGACGCCGATCATGACCGGTGCGTCGATGCGCCCGAGGTGTTCCGCCATCCACCGCTCCTGCTTCGGCGTACTCAATCCCACCCAGACGATGTGCGGCCGCGCGGCATTGATCGCATCGACGACCGCGCGGTCCTCCGCGGGCATCATCTCCCGGAATGGCGGGCAGAACGTGCCAACCACTTGCAGTCCCGGGACGGACCCAACCAAAGCTTCTTTCAGTTTCTCGGCGACGCCGACGTCGCCGCCGAAGTAGAACTGCCGGTAGTCGCACCGACCGGAAACCGCCGTCATTTCCCGCATCAGGTCGGGTCCATAGACCCGTTGCGTGCGCTTCTTGCCGATCAGACGCAGGAAGTACACCAGAGGGACGCCGTCGGGCGTCACCATGCCGGCCTCGTTGTGGATTTTGCGCAGCAACGGGTCACGGCGGCATTCCATGACGCCGTGGACGCCGGTGACGCAGACGTACTCGCGACGTCCCTCGCTGATCCAGCGCTCGAGCGTCGCGATCGCGTCGTCCATGGCGATGGCGCTGACGTTGACGCCGAGAACGTCGCCGTGATCAGTGCGCAGGCGGGCCGCCGCGCTCACTGGGTGAACTTCCATACGAGCTTGTTCGCCTCGCGCGAATTAGCCAGCAACGCGTCGAAATAGTTGATGGTCTTGTTGAGGCCTTCCTCCAAGGTGACCTTGGGCGTCCAATGCAGAAGCTGACGCGCGCGAGAGATATCCGGCCGGCGCTGGCGGGGATCGTCCTGCGGCAACGGCCGGAATTCGAGACGCGAGCGCGAACCCGTCAGGGAAATGACGAGCTGACCCAGCTCGCACATCGACATTTCCACAGGATTGCCCAGGTTGATCGGCCCGTCGACGTCGTCCGACACGTTCATCAATCGCGTCAGTCCGTCGATCAGGTCGTCGACATAACAGAACGACCGCGTCTGTGCCCCCGACCCGAAGATCGTGATGGGTTCGCCTTTCAGGGCTTGCACGATGAAGTTGGAGACGACGCGGCCGTCCTGAGGATGCATATTCGGGCCGTAGGTGTTGAATATGCGCGCGACCCGGACGTCCAGCCGATGCTGTCGGCGGTAGTCGTAGAACAACGTCTCGGTGCACCGTTTGCCTTCGTCATAGCAGGCGCGCGGCCCAACCATGTTCACCATGCCGTGGTAATCCTCGGTCTGCGGATGGACGTCCGGGTCGCCGTAAACTTCGCTAGTGGACGCCTGCAGGATGCGAACGTGCAGCCGTTTGGCGAGCCCCAGCATGTTGATCGCCCCGAGCACACTCGTTTTGGTGGTTTGGATGGGATCGCGCTGGTAGTGGATCGGCGAGGCCGGACAGGCGAGGTTGTAAATCTCGTCGACCTCTACATAGAGAGGGAACGTCACGTCGTGCCGCATGACCTCAAACGCCGGTTCGCCGAGTAGCGGTTCGATGTTGCGGCGCATGCCGGTGAAGAAGTTGTCGACGCAAAGCACCTCGCATTCCTGCTTGAGCAATCGCTCGCATAGATGTGAGCCGAGAAAGCCAGCGCCGCCGGTCACCAGAACACGTTTTTTCACGATGCGTCTCCTGCCCGTTGGATGTCCGCCGGCGTTGCACCGGCACTTGTCATCTTGACGAACACCGGAGACGGCCAACAACCGCGCACATGGATGTCAGCAAGGCGCATAGGGACTATCGGAAGCAGAACATGGGTACTCCGACAGGAGTACTCCCGAGGAGCGCGACGATAGTCCCTGTTTTTCAGCAACGCAGCGCACGCAACGACTAGTCTCGGCGCGTATGACGAGGTCGAACTCGGGTCAGGCCGACAACGCATGGAGCCGTCGTGGCGCAAGATCAGGAACTGAATTCGACAACCTCCGGA
>Ga0137399_10001297_pt1 | contig 11292 bp, 9 predicted proteins | sample czorhiz316metaG_FD_104810 | JGI IMG/M metagenome (GOLD analysis project Ga0137399, IMG submission 104810) | Vadose zone soil microbial communities from Angelo Coast Range Reserve, California, USA - czorhiz3.16 metaG | ecosystem: Environmental > Terrestrial > Soil > Vadose zone | place: USA...
GTGATTCGCGGCACCGATGCCGCCGAGTGAGCAAAAGGAAATCCCCAGGTCTTGATGGTCGCGCGAAGTAACGATGGCGCCGCCACGCTCACGGAATCGGCCGATCGCCGCGCAATCCAGCGCGCCAAGGCCCCCTCCGACGTCTACACCGAAGAGCCAAAGCTGATCGAAGTCGGTTTCGTCGAGCTTTGAAAGGATTCGATCGTCGCCAGACGCAAGATTCTCGCGGTCGCGAGTTGTTATCCCGAACAACCTGGTTCCCGTTTCATCCTCGATTTTCGAAAGAAGATTTGCCAGGATCGAGAACCTCTCGATAGACCAGTCATCCCGCGCGTGCTGTATCGTGGTTTGCAAAAGAATTTTCTTCATGTCTCAAACCTTCTAACCATGGTAGAGGATAACAGATGAGTAATCTGATTCCTTCCCCTGACGTGAGCGTATCGATTCCTCCTTCGTCAGCAGGACCTGCAATTGAGGCGTTTCCTTCCCGCAAAGCTGAAGTTGGCGTTCTCAGCGTGCGACGGGCGTTGCCTGTACGGCAACGCCGAACGATTGGTCCGTGGTGTTTTTTCGACCACTTTGGGCCCATCGAATTCATTGACGGGAAGCCGATGGACGTAGCGCCACATCCGCACATCGGCCTTCAAACCGTATCGTGGCTGTTTGAAGGGGAGGTGCTGCACAGAGACAGCCTGGGTTCGGAGGCTCTTCTGCATCCCGGCGAACTCAATCTGATGACCGCCGGAGCCGGCATCGCACACGCCGAAGAGACGCCACTCGAGCATTCCAGAAGATTGCATGGGGTCCAGCTCTGGATCGCGTTGCCGGAAATTCACCGGCGAACGACGCCGTTGTTTGCGCACCATACGGACATCCTCACTAACGAGATTCCGGGTGGACGCGTTACCGTCATCATGGGGCAGGTAGACGGTGTCCACTCGCCCGCAAAAGCATTTTCTACTCTGATCGCGTTCGAGCTTGTTGTGAACAAGTCCGAGAAGGTCCACGTCCCACTCGATCGAAGCTTTGAACATGGAATGGTAGTCGTTGCAGGCCAGGCCGATTTGGAAGGTCAATCGTTAGATCCAGACACGCTTTACTACCTTGGTGTCGATCGCGACGAACTCTCCCTCACCAGCCGAGGCGGTGCCCGAGTAATGGTCGTTGGTGGTGCGCCTTTCGGTGAATCCATCGTCATGTGGTGGAACTTTGTGGCTCGAACAAATCAGGAGATCCAACAAGCCCGGGAAGACTGGGCGCAGCACCGGCGCTTCGGTGATGTGTCCGCGTACCGCGGGCCAAGATTGGAAGCGCCGCCGCTCGAATTTCGACCGAAATCCGGTTAAGTTTCTCGCGAACACGATCACTGCTGCCAGCCGCCACCCAGCGTCCGGTAAAGCTGAACCATTGCGAGCAGTTCGTTCCGTCGGGTCTGGGCAAGACCCAGTTCTGCGTCGAACAGATCGCGATCCGCGTCCAGGGCGTTCAGCAGCGTGTCGACTCCGCCACGGTACCTTATATAAGACAGACGCGACCGGTCCTGGAGTGTGGTCACCAGCAGTTCCTGTTTCCCCCGAATCTCCCTTACCTTCTGATACTGAACCAGCGAATCCGACACTTCCCGAAAAGCCGTTTGAATCACCCGTTCGTACTGAACCAGCCCAAGCTGTTGCTGTGCCGTGGCAAATTCCACATTCGAGCGGATGCGGCCGCCGTTAAAGATGGGTTGGCTGACCTGGGGAACGAACTGCCATACGCCGGTCGGCCCGGTGAACAGGCTGGAGAGTTGGCCGCTTTGAGAGCCAAGCAAGCCCGTCAGGCTGATCCGTGGAAAGTGGGCTGCCTTGGCGACACCAATGCTGGCGTTTGCTGCAATGAGACTCTGCTCAGCCGCACGAATGTCCGGACGACGCTCCAGTAGTGCTGAGGGCAATCCCGAAGGAACAGAGGATGGCTGCTCCTGCTCCGTTAACAGACGGCCTCGCGTAACGGATCGTGGACTTTCGCCGAGCAAAAGGCTGATCCGGTTCTCTGTCTGCTCGATCAGTTGTTCGATACTCGGGATGGCTTGCTCAGCGGTGTGGACGAGTTGCTCGCCTTGCCGAACCTCCAGAAGCGTTGAGAGACCGCTCCTTTCCCGGTTTCTGATCAGCTGCAGCGAATCCTCGCGAGTCGATAGCGTGCGCCTGGCAATATCCAATTCCATGTCCAGTTCGAGGAGGTTGAAATATGCCGTTGCGACGTCGCTCACCAGTGTCATGACCACAGCTTTGCGGGTCTCCTCGGTGGCGAGTAAGTTCGCCCGTGAAGCTTCGGTGGCGCTCCGCAACCTGCCCCAGATATCCGCTTCGAACGAGAGGAAATTGAGCGCCACGCTGCCAAATGTCCTTCGTTGCTCGAAACCGGAAGGCAACGGGAACGTACCGCTCCGGGAGTTACGAAGCGTCGTGATGTCAGTGCTGGCCGTAATTGTCGGATACTGGTCCGCTCGTGTGATCCCCAGACTGGCGCGTGCCGCTTCGACTCGTACCACGGCCTCGCGCAGGTCGTAATTTCCCTCGAGCGCGCTCTTGATCAGTCGTTGCAACTCTTCATCTTTGAAAAGCTCGAACCACTTCAGATCCGCCAGTGAAGCGGCGTCGGTTGGCGGCGTTGTTTCGAGGGCCCCGCGAAAAACCGCGGGTGGTTTAATATTGGGTCTCCTGTAATTCGGCCCAGCCGGCCGGCAGGAGATCAGGAGGCCGGCTACCAGAGTGATCGCTATCCATCGTATCTTCATACCTGTACCATCTCCCCATCGATCGCTTCCTCCGAAACGAGGACTTCGCGCGTCCGCGCGACCAGCATGTAGATCGACGGCACCACCAGCAGAGTGAAGAGCGTGCCGACGATCATGCCGCTCACCAGCATGATGCCGATACTGTTTCGCGCGCCTGCTCCCGGACCGGTTGCCAGAACGAGGGGGAAATGTCCCACTACCGTCGCTGCAGTCGTCATGAGGATGGGGCGCAACCTGGTGCCGGCCGCCTCGATGATCGCGTTGAGTTTGTCCGTACCTGTTTCCTGAAGGTGGTTGGCAAACTGCACAATCAGGATGCCGTTCTTGGACACCAGGCCGACCAGTGTGATCAGTCCCACCTGGCTGTAAATGTTGAGCGTCGTCAATCCCAGAAAAGAAAACAGAAGCGCCCCCGAAATCGCCAGCGGCACGGAGCCCGCGAGAATGATGAATGGATCGCGGAAGCTCTCGAACTGGGCTGCAAGCACCAGATAGATCAGAATCGCCGAGAGGAGGAAAGTGCCGAGGAACTTGCTGCCCTCCACCCGAAGCTGGCGCGATTCGCCGGCGTAATCGATCGTGAAGCCCTGAGGCAGGATCGCCCTGGCCTCGTTCTCGAGGACGCTCAGCGCCTGGTCGAGTGGAACCGCCGGCGGGATCACGCCCTGGATTCGCACGGCATTGAGCTGCTGAAACTTCTTCAGCTCCCGGGGCTGGGCGCTGGTCTGCAGGGTGGCGAATGTCGACAACGGAACAAGCCGGTTATCGGATCCCGTGATGTACATCTGCGAAAGCTGATCCGGCGTTAACCGCTCCGTGCGTTTGACCTGCGGAATGACTTTGTAACTCCGGCCCTGGATACTGAATCTGTTGACATAGTCTCCGCCCACCAGCGTTGAAAGATCCTGGCCGGCTCGGCTCAAATCCACGCCCTGAGAGCGAAGCTTGTCGCGGTCGAAGACAACTTCGGCCTGCGGCTGGTCGAACTTCAGGTCCGCATCGGCGAAGATGAATTGACCGCTCGAAAACGCCTTCTGCACGAGCTTGCCCGCCAGCTCGACGAGTTGCTGCGGCTCTCCCGGCGAGGAAATCACGAAATCAACGGGGAAGTCTCCGCCACCTGGCAGAGGTGGCGGCGTCCGCGGGATTGCGCGGATGCCTGGGATCTTCGACAACGGTCCGAGGGATTGGACCAGAAGGTCTTGTGTTGTCTTCTTCCGCTCACTCCACGGTTTGGTCACCATGCCGCCAAAGCCACCCGTCGGGCTCGTGAGCTGAAAGATACTGGCCGTTTCCGGGAATGATCGATAAACATCGAGGACCTGGCCCGTGAAGAGATTCGTTTGATCGAGGGTGGAGTTCGCAGACGTCTGGATGTACGAGAATACGACACCCTGATCTTCGGCGGGCGCCAGTTCACGCTGAGAGAACATGTAGAACGGCACCGTCAGCGCCGCGACAATAAGCCAGAGGACGAGAATCACAGGTCTGTACTGAAGCGTGCCGGCCAACACTCGAGTATAGATGCGGCGTACGCCCTCAAACCGGCGGTTGATCCAGCCGGCAAAGCCGCGCTCGGTGCCGCCCTCGCGCAGGAGCTTCGAGCCCATCATCGGAGAAAGCGTCAGGGCAACGATGCCGGACACGATCACCGCGCCCGCCAGCGTGAACGCGAACTCCCGAAAAAGCGTACCCGTCAGTCCGCCCTGAAGGCCGACGGGTGCGTATACCGCGGCCAGCGTGATCGTCATGGCAATGATTGGCCCAACGAGTTCGCGCGCCGCATCGATCGCTGCGCGAAGGCGCGTCTTGCCGCTGTGGAGGTGCCGTTCGACATTCTCCACCATCACGATCGCGTCGTCGACGACCAGGCCGACCGAGAGCACGATCGCGAGCAGCGTCAGCAGGTTGATGGTGAAGCCTGCCACCAGCATCAGGAAAACGGCGCCAATCAGCGAGATCGGTATGGCGACTATCGGGATGATTACGGCCCGCACGGAACCCAGGAAGAGGTAGATGACCACGATGACGATGAGAAGCGTTTCAGTGAGAGTCCTGAGAACTTCGTTGATGGCGTCCTGGATATACTCCGTCGAGTCGTATGGAACACCAACGTTCATCCCCGCCGGCACCGAGGCCTTTATTTCCGGCAGAGCTTCGCGCACTCTGCGGATCACATCGAGCGAGTTGGCGGTGGGCAGGACCCAGACGCCCATAAACGTCGCGGTCTCCCCGTTGAAGCGAACGTCCTGCTCGTAATCTTCGGCGCCGAGGGCGACGTCGGCTATCTCGCCGAGGCGGACGATGACGCCGCCCTTCTCCTTGACGACGAGTTGCCGAAACTCTTCCGGCGTGCGCAAATCGGTGTTGGCGATCAGGTTCACGGACACCATGGAGCCTTTCGTCCGCCCGAGCGCCGACAGGTAGTTGTTGCGCGCCAACGCGTCTCGCAGCGTGGAGGGTGAGATACCAAGCGCCGCCATCTTGTCCGGCTTGAGCCAGATCCGCATGGCGAACGTGCGTTTACCGAGGATGTCGGCCCGCTGGACGCCGCTGATGGCGCTCAGCTTCGGCTGCACCACACGCGTCAGATAGTCCGTAATCTGATTCTGATCGAGATCGGCCGACGAAAAGCTCAGGTACACCGACGCGAACTGAGTGTCAGCGGTTTCCAGTTCGATGATCGGCGCCTCGGCCTCCGGGGGAAGATCGTTGCGAACCTGCGCCACCTTCGCTTGAATCTGTGTGAGGGCTGCGTTGGTGTCGTAGTTGAGCTTCAGATGAACGGTAATCGTGCTGAGCCCCTGCGCACTCGACGATTCCATGTAATCGATGCCATCGGCACTGGCGATGACGCGCTCGAGAGGCGTGGTAATGAAACCACGCACGAGGTCTGCGTTTGCACCCACGTAGACCGTTGACACCCGAACGACTGCAATGTCGCTGCGCGGATATTGCCGGACGCTGAGCGCGCGGATCGATTGCAGACCCGCAATGAGGATGACCAGGTTGACGACGATCGCAAGGACCGGCCGTTTTACGAACAGATCGGTGAGTCTCATTTTAATTAACTGTCCTCTGGCTTGGGAGCGCGCTTGTTGGCAGGCTGAACTTTATTGTTTACGAGAACCGACGCACCGTTGCGAAGCTTGAACACACCCGAGCTGACGATCTCTTCGCCAGCCTTAAGGCCCGAGAGAACTGCGATCTGATCGCCACGCGACGCCCCGAGCTTGACGAACTGCTGGCGCACGCCGCGATAGGTCTGGCCGTTCTGGTCCTTGAGGTCCGTGACGACGAATACCGAATCGCCATATGGCGCATAGCTGATGGCGGAACCCGGAAGAGTTACAACCGGACGACTCGCGCCCAGGAGAACCTCCGCCTGAACGAACATACCGGGTCGCAACGCGCCCTTCGGGTTGGCCAGCGTGGCCTGAAGCTGAATGTTTCGGGTCGCTTCGTCCACGATCGAGTTGATGGCCGTAATGCGTCCCGCGTACTCGATCTTCGCCAGATCGCCGGTTGTGACGCGAACGTTGTGGCCGGTATGCACCTGGCCCGCGTCCTGCTGCGGCACGCTGAAATTCACATAAATCGGATCCAGCGATTGCAGCGGAACAACTGCGTCACCAGCCGAAAGGTACTGCCCCAGGTTGACCTGGCGGATGCCAAGGACCCCCGAAAACGGCGCCCGAATCGTCTTTCGCGCGATTGTGGCTTGGATCTCTCCGACCTTTGCCTCCGTCTGTTTTTGCTCAGCCGCCGCCCGGTCGTAGTCCGCTCGGGAAATCGCGCCGTCCTTTACCAGGCCCTCGAGACGCTCGAAGTTGAGACGGGCAAGATCGCGCTCGGCCTCGACCGCAGCGAGTTGGGCTTGCTCTTGCCGTGTGTCGAGTTGGACGAGCACGTCGCCCTCATGAAACGACCCTCCGGATTCAAACGCGATGCGATCGATAATGCCCGGCAGGTCGGCGCTTACGGTAACGCCCTGAACGGGAGCTATTGTCCCAATGGCGCTCAGGGTCGCCGGCCATCTCTCCATCGGTGCCACGACAGTCGTCACAGCTTCGGGAGGCGGCTGAAAGGCTGCAGCCTGCCCCATGGCCTCCTGAATTTGCCGGAACTTCACCAGACCCAGTGCCCCGATAAACGCTGCAGTCACGATCAACATCAGGATCATTCGTTTCAGCATCAAGCTCTCTCCTTCTTAATAGGTCCCGTGTGGTGCATGCGGTCTGCCAGTGGCAAAGCTGTTGAATTCGTTAGAGAAAGACTCGGAAGGACGACCCACCATTCGCGAGCGTTCGTGATTTCGCGAAACGTTTCGCGAATCTGCACGTAGCCGCGGGCTTTATGCCCGCGTTCAAACACAATTAAAGAAATTCTTCTGTCGCTGTTTGAACGCGGGCATAAAGCCCGCGGCTACGTGCTAAACCCATCCTGATTTCATTTGAGCTCGAGTTTGGAACGCGCGTTGCAAACCGAGGCAGCTAGACGCGAGGTGCCGATGACATACGAATTGATTCCGCTTGTTATCTTTCTTGCGACTCTGTTGCTTGCTGGACTTGTACTTATCCTGGATGCGACTAGACGCGCGGTACACGAAATACGAGGCTCGAATCATGTCGTTGCACGGCGCGAACGTTTAGCGAATTCGCGAACACGTTCACGAATTCACAGCGCCGACTCTATGCGGGCCGCCTGAATTGAGATCCTAGCCATGCAAAGAAAAGTGAAGGAAGAGTTCGTTTATAGCAAGCCGACCAAGTGCTTGAGTTGTCATCTTATTGTCCGGATGTTTCATGAACGGGAAACCGATCCTCGAAAAGGGGCGTGGCAATGTCCAAACTGCGGGCGCCGTTATCCGTTCTTGCATTGGAAGATTCGTAAACACGTTCCGGGGAAACAGGAAGTGGCGTGACTCTGGGTGACGCAAGGAGATGGAAGCGCAAGGTCTCAAGCGACGGTGCGAAATGTGGACAGACACCGGGTCCGCTTACACGAGTAGGTCGCTCGACAGCCCACAGACCCGCTAAGCAAGATCAACCGGCGGTCGGTCTTAATCGTTAACAGCGCATGCCGCGCGGGAGGTATATAAAATGTTCGATGTTGGAATTCTCGTGATTCGAGTGCTATTTGGAGTTGCGATAGCGGCCCATGGCGCTCAAAAGCTGTTTGGTTGGTTTGGTGGTTATGGTCTTAAAGGGACGGGTGGCTTCTTCGAAGGATTAGGGTTCCGTCCCGGAGTGGCGTTTGCCGCAGCCGCCGGCGTGAGCGAATTCGGAGGCGGCGTCTCCCTGGCTTTGGGGTTATTCACGCCGTTCGGGGCCGCCGCCGTTCTTGCGGCGATGCTCGTGGCCATGGTGAGCGTTCATGTGAAGAACGGTTTCTTCGCAATGGGTAACGGGATTGAATTGCCGTTTCTCTATGCTGTTGCAGCTGTCGGAGTCGCTTTCAGCGGAGCGGGAATATTCTCACTGGACGCGTCTCTGGGCCTGACATTCCTCCGTGAACCGTACCTCGTAGAGGGAATACTTGTACTTGCGGCCATTGGCGCTGCAGTTACGCTGGCGTCGCGACGGCAGGTTCCGGCGCACGACACGGCCCCGGCCCCACAAAGTTGAGGGCGTGGGTCGGCCTTGCACGTCCTCAAATCGGCGATGTGGACGTGACTTTATGTGCAAAGCCCCCTTGGGTCAGACACGTCGGGCAAGGCGGTCCACGATTCGAGCGATATCCGCAGCCACACGCTCTCGCAGCTTTACGGGCTCGAGCACATCGGCCCGTGGACCGAGACCCAGGACGATGAAACAGGCGTGGTCTTCATCGTCGAACTGAGCTCGCACGGTAATCCATCCTTCAGCGTCCGAGTCTTGGCTGGTCTCAACGTTGGAAAAACACCCCCACGTTTTCATCGTCTCGGCGATGCGTGGCTCCAATCGCAATAGTGCGTTGTACCGTGGCCGCGCGCGGAATTGTGCCGTGGACGATTTCCAGTAGGCGGGGAGATCGAAGTCTGGCGGTCGTTCGCACGGCTGATCGAGAACTGTCGCTTCTTCGATCCGCGACACCCGGTAGGTTCGGAACCCCCGAGGTGTATGAGCGACGAGATACCAGACGCTGCCTTTGGCTACGAGGCCCAAGGGATCGACAATCCGTTCTGCAACCTCGTGCCCGTCTCGTCTGTAAATGATCTTCAGCTTGCGATCGCGTGAGACAGCATCCTGAACGACCGGCAGCCTTGAAAGGTTTTCGATCGTGCCGTACCAGCGGGTAGTGTCGACGTGCAACCGCTGCCGAATCGAAGCGGCCTTTTCCCGAAGCGACACCGGCAGCGCAGCCGTCAGCTTGGCCAGTGCGCGTTCGGCCGCACGCACGAGCCGTTCGTCGCCCACTACCTGTGGCTGGGCCATCAGGAACGCGCGCAGTTCCGCTTCATCGAGCCCGGGCACTTGCGTACGCCAGCCTTCGTCCAACTGCCAGCCCCCTTGCGAGCCGCGCATCGCGAATACGGGCACGCCCGATGCGCTCAGGGCTTCCATGTCGCGATGCATCGTACGTTCCGACACCTCCAGCCGCTTCGCCAGCTCGCGACTGGTGAGCCTGCCGTGCGCCTGGAGCAGCAACAGAGCGGATAGCAGCCGATCTGCTCTCATAATAAATAAATGATGCCGCCGCAATTATGACACAAGCTGTCATATATGATCCGTTACGCTTGTTTGCTAGCAGGCTGCGGAAAAACTCGGATCGAGCAACTGTAGCGGCGCTCTATGAGCGCCGGTTTTTCCTGGAATCAACGAAATACCGGCGGTCATAGACCGCCGCTACAGTGCAGTTTGCCTTCTCGGAGCATTTTTCCGCATCCTGCTAGTCGTTCAAGAACGCCGACTATCCATAAACCATGATTTCGTTGTGAGGTGCTTATGCCTGTGGAAAACCTTCACTCGCCTTTTGTTATTCCAGCCGAAGCCCTGTTGGAGCATTGGCAGGGACATCGCCGATTGAGTCGGCGCGTGATCGAGGCCTTTCCTGAAGACCGGCTCTTTAGCTTCTCTGTCGGTTCGATGCGGCCGTTCGGAGCCATGGCTCTGGAGTTGATCAGCATGGCGGAGCCGATGGTCCGCGGAATCGTCACCGGAAATTGGGATCAATCGATTAGTCGCGACGTGCGTCCAAAGCAAGAGATTCTGCGGCTTTGGGACGAAAGCACCGAGAAAATCAACGGCCTTTGGCCGCAGATCCCGGCGGAGCGCTTCCAGGAGACGATGACGGCTTTCGGGCAATATCCGGGACGCGTCTACGACCTGTTGCTTTACGTTATCGATAACGAGATCCATCATCGCGGCCAGGGGTACGTTTACCTGCGTGCCCTGGGCATCGAACCTCCACCGTTCTATGAGCGGTAGTAAAGGCGATCATGAACCTGCAAAGACTTGAGAACCCACAGCAATTAAGCCCCCTGGCACCGCTGGAGGCTCCGAAACTCGACTCGCTTGCAACTGTGTTGAGCCGCGCTTTTCACAGCGAACCAAATCTCGTGTACATGGTCCCGGACGAGAACACGCGGCGCATTGTGTCGCCCTCGATTTTCCTCTCCGCGATTCGTGCCGGCCAGCTCTATGGCGAGATCCATACGACGGAAAATGCCGATGGTGTCGCAGTCTGGATCCGCCCGGAATACGACCTGCCCTTTCGCCGAATGGTGCGGATGGGACTGATGGCGTTTCCTTTCAACCAGGAACGGGAGTTCACCACGCGTTACATGAAACTGGGTGCGAGTGTCGAAGAAGTTCGAAAACGGCTGGCGCCCAGCCCGCATTGGTATCTCATGTTTCTCGGCGTGGAAACATTACGGCCGGAAACGGTAATCGGTGAAGCCCTTATCGAACCGGTATTGTCGCGAGCAGACTCGACCGGCTCGCCCTGTTATCTGGAAACCTTCAGTGAGAAAACACTCGCGTTCTACAAAGACTATGGCTTCCAGATCACAGGTGCCGGACGGATTCCTGATGGCGGTCCGAACTTTTGGGCGATGACAAGGCCGGCATCCCGAACGCTTGTGGTCGAGTCCACTGAATCCACACCTCCGCTGCGATGAGGTGCAGCACGAAACCTATCCAAAAAGCTGTCCCGAAGAACTCATAGGGCGTCAGTCCGGTAAAGGGGCTCGTGGCGAAGAAGATGCCAACGATCGGCCGGATGGTAGCCACGGCTAAACCGATTGAGAACGCACGAATCATCCACTCCCGATGGAGCCGGATTTCCCGCCGTCGGATATGACGGAACGCTTTTGCCAACGCGAACAAGAAGAACAGAGCAAATAGTGTCGTTGCCGCCGCCGTCAACAATTCTGCTACTGGATTCAAAGTCGCAACGAAACCTCGTTGTCAGTCATTTTTCTTTCCACAGTTGTCGATTCTGAGACATGCCATTCGACCTATTGGTAGAAGGCAAATTTCCAAGGAGATAGATATGCAGAAAATCACACCCCACTTATGGTTTGACAAAGA
>Ga0137399_10001298_pt1 | contig 11292 bp, 8 predicted proteins | sample czorhiz316metaG_FD_104810 | JGI IMG/M metagenome (GOLD analysis project Ga0137399, IMG submission 104810) | Vadose zone soil microbial communities from Angelo Coast Range Reserve, California, USA - czorhiz3.16 metaG | ecosystem: Environmental > Terrestrial > Soil > Vadose zone | place: USA...
AGTTTTCGGCAAATCGAGCGAAAAATAAAGGAAAGGGAAGGAGAGCAGAGTGAAAATGAGTAGTATAAACTGCTGTCCCAAGCTGTACTTAAGAATAAAGCGATAAATTGTCGGTTCAAGCGCGTTTGGATCCCCGGCTTCCGTTTCAGGCGGCTTGGCAATCGGCGATGACGTGACCTGGTTCGGCAGCCCCGGAAAGGCTCTGAGCGCATCCCGCGAGCGCCGGTGGGTTTCTTCGACCGGTGTAACGAGAGCTGCAGTTCCCTTCATTGTCATGGCTTTCATGAAAAGATCATTTCGCACCGCGACCGCTTGTGCAATAGTCGGTCGGCATGGTTAAGTGAGAGAACCCCGCGTGGCCGTTCGCCGTCACCATAAAAGGGTGCTTATCTACAGCCACGACAGCTTCGGACTTGGCCATTTGCGCCGGTGTCGGGCGATCGCACACTCTCTGGTCGAGGCAGATCCCGCAGTATCGATCCTGATCCTCTCGGGGTCGCCGATCATTGGCAGCTTTGATTTCCGTTCCCGCGTTGATTTTGTGCGGGTGCCCGGTGTCATCAAGCTGCGCAATGGCGAGTATGTCTCGCTCAATCTCCACATTGATATCGACGAGACGCTGGCAATGCGTTCTTCGATAATTCGGCACACGGCCGACATCTTCGATCCCGACCTGCTGATCGTCGACAAGGAACCGCTGGGATTGCGTGGTGAAGTGCGCGACACCCTCGATCTGTTGCAAAGGCGCGGGACCGCCTTGGTCCTTGGGTTGCGCGACGTCATGGACGATCCCGAGGCACTCGAAAGTGAATGGGAGCGCAAGCAGGCGGTACCGGCGTTGGCCGAGTATTACGACGAGATCTGGGTGTACGGCCTGCCGCAAATCTGTGATCCGCTCGCCGGCCTTTCTGTTCCGAGGAGCGTGCGCGAGCGCATGACCTACACCGGTTATCTTGCTCGCACCGCCGGCGAATTGCAGCTCACGCCCGAGATCCTTGGCATCATTGACAGCGAATTCCTGCTGGTCACGCCGGGCGGCGGCGGGGACGGTGAGGCGTTGATCGATCTGGTCCTCTCGGCATACGAGAGCGACCGCGATATTCCTTACCCCGCCCTGCTTGTGTTCGGTCCGTTTATGCTGCCCGAACATCGAGCAGCGTTTGCCAGCCGTGCGGCCAAGCTCGCCGACGTTCGGGCGATCACCTTCAACGCTCGGCTGGAGAGCTTGATGGCGCGCGCCGCCGGGGTCGTCGCGATGGGCGGCTACAACACGTTTTGCGAGATCCTGTCTTTCGACAAGCGCGCATTGATCGTGCCACGGACAGCGCCGCGCTTGGAGCAGTTCATCAGGACCGAGCGCGCCGCCGAACTCGGCCTCTTGGCTATGCTGTCTGAGCAAGAGGGCCGCGACCCTCGAGTAATGGCCACCGCGCTGCGCCTACTGCCCCGGCAACCTCGGCCCTCGGCCGTTCTGATCCCCGGGCTGCTCGACGGCATGCTCGTAGTTAATCGCCTGGCCCGAAATTGGCTCGACCAGGGGCGGGTCGGCTGCTTTGCGGCGCGGGCGCGCTTCGGGACCTAGTGTGCCGGCGTCAGCACGGGCAGCAGGTCGAGTCGCCTTCGTCCTAAAGGGCTATCCGCGCCTCTCCGAAACCTTTGTCGCGCAGGAGATTCTTGCCCTAGAGCGACGTGGGCTCGACATCCTGATCGTCTCGTTGCGCCAGCCGACGGATCACGCAATCCATCCGGTCCACGGCTTGATCCGAGCCGGGCTGCTCTACCTTCCGGAATACCTCTACCAGGAGCCACGTCGCGTTTGGGATGGCTGGCGGCGTTCGCGCAGACGCCCCGGATATAGTCGGGCGCGGGCAGCATGGCTCGCCGATCTTCGCCGCGATCCGACCCCAAACCGCTTCCGCCGCTTTGGCCAAGCATTGGTGTTGGCGGCGGAACTGCCGGCCGACATCGATCGTCTCCATGCACATTTCCTGCACACACCGGCCTCAGTCGCCCGTTATGCCGCGCTGATAGCGGGCCTGGACTGGACCGTTTCGGCGCACGCCAAGGACATCTGGACGCTTCCGGTATGGGAGAAGCGCGTAAAGCTCGCCGAAGCAGGTTGGGTAGTGACCTGCACCGAAGCCGGGCGCAACCATCTTGCGACCCTGGCGCCTTGCCCGGATTCGGTTTCGCTGTGCTATCACGGCCTCGATCTCGATCATTTTCCGATGGCACCGCCATGCTCGAACGGGAATGACGGCAGCGACCCGCATAACCCCGTTCTCCTGCTCTCTGTCGGACGGGCCGTGGCGAAGAAGGGCTACGATGACCTCCTCGCAGCGCTAGCGCTTCTGCCCACCGGGCTCGAATGGCGATTTGTCCACATCGGCGGGGGCGCGCTCGGCGCAATGCTGAAGGCTCGGGCCGAGCGCATGGGTCTATCGCACCGGGTCGAGTGGCGAGGCGCTTTGGCCCAGCCGAAGGTGCTTGCCGCGTACCGGGGCGCGGATCTCTTCGTGCTCGCCTCCAAGGTCGCAGAGGACGGCGACCGGGATGGCCTCCCCAATGTTCTGGTCGAGGCGCAGAGCCAGCGGCTCGCCTGCATCTCGACCAACGTATCGGCGATTCCGGAGCTTATCGAGGATGGTGTGACCGGGCTGCTGATACCGCCTGGCGATCCGTTCGCGCTCGCTGAAGCCTTGGCGGGCCTTATCCGCGATCCCGCAACGCGGGCCCAGCTCGGTGCCGCCGGCGAATTGCGCGTGCGCAGCCTCTTTTCTATGGGACCCGGGATCGATGTGCTGGCGGAGCGCTTTGGTCTGGACTCCGCTCCTGCGGGGGGCGACGGGACCGCCGAGCCTGCTCTTACTCGTGCGCTCGGCGAGCGTCCTTGACGTGGGCCAGGATGGAGCCCGGAAGGCATGCGCATCGCCTTCTACGCGCCGTTGAAGCCCCCGGATCATCCAATTCCCTCGGGAGACCGGCGGGTAGCGCAACTGTTCCTTGCGGCCTTACGGCTCGCCGGGCACGACGCCTTTGTCGCCTCGCGCTTTCGCAGCTATGAGGGGCATGGCGATCTGATCCGGCAAGTCCGATTGGCCGCACTCGGCGCGCGGCTCGCGGGACGATTTCTCCGCCGCTGTCACAAGGCGCCGGAAACCTCGCCGGGGCTTTGGTTTACCTATCACCTTTATCACAAGGCCCCGGATTGGCTCGGCCCGGTGATTGCAGACGCGCTCGGTATCCCCTATGTAGTCGCAGAGGCCTCCGACGCGCCCAAACAGGCGTTTGGAGAATGGGCGGCCGGCCGTGATGCTGCAAAGAGAGCAATCCGGCGGGCCGATGCGGTGATCGGGCTGAACCCGGCCGACCAAGATTGTGTCCTGCCGCTGCTGCGGGATCCCTGGCGGTGGGTTGGTGTGACGCCGTTCCTCGATGCGGACCCCTTCGGCCGGCGAGCAAGAGGGAAACTCGAGCCGCCGCGCCTGATCGCGGTTGCAATGATGCGCTACGGCGACAAACTCGCCTCATATCGAGTCCTTGGAGACGCCTTGTCACGTCTGCTTGATCTGTCCTGGTCATTGGAGGTGGTCGGCGACGGTCCGGCCAGGAGCGACGTCGAGGACGCGCTGGATGCGGTCAAGGAGCGCGTGATCTGGGCGGGAGCGCTCGGCGCGGCGGCAATCCGAGACCGGTTAGCGTCGGCCGATCTGTTTGTGTGGCCAGCCCTTAACGAGGCGTTCGGTATGGCTCTACTCGAGGCGCAGGCGAGCGGGTTACCGGTCGTAGCCGGAGGTGGGGGCGGCGTCAGTGAGATCGTCATGCCGGAAATGACCGGCATGCTGGTCCGACCCGGCGATGCGGTGGCATTTGCCGCTGCGGTGCGCAGCTTGATTATCGACCCGGGCAGACGTGCTGCTTTCGCCGAAGCCGCGCAGCAGCGCGCCCGGACGAAGCACGATCTATCCACCGCCGCTCGCCGGCTGGCCACCGTGATCGACATGGTTCAGCGGGCGCCTCCCGCGTGATGGGCCCGATGGCATCGAGCCCTGTGTCTGGTCGTCACCGAAATCTCCTATCGACAGCCACTGCCGGCCTGCTGCCGAACGGATTAACCCTTTTCTAGGGAGACCGTGATACCGTGACCGGCTCGGTCCTGTTCTACGTTCAGCACCTGCTGGGCATCGGGCATTTGCGGCGGGCTTTGAGAATCGTCGACGCGCTCGCTCGGGGGGGTATTAGAGTGACCCTCGTCTCGGGAGGAGAGCCTCTGGCGACACAGGCTTGTCCATCTGCCGAACGCGTCGTTCAGCTCCCCCCGATCAGAGCCCGCGACGCGGGGTTCAAACACCTTGTCGACGTCGCGGACCGACCGGTCGACGACACGCTGCGAGAGACCCGACGAGCGGCGTTGCTGGCCGCCTTCGAGGTTGCGCGGCCGGATGCCGTCTTGATCGAGGCGTTCCCCTTCGGCCGACGAGCGTTTCGCTTCGAGCTGGACCCGCTGATTGATGCGGCCCGGTCGCGCCGTTCCCGACCGCTCGTGCTTTGCTCGCTTCGGGATATCGTGGTCGCACCCGAGGAGCCGAAACGGCGTCGTGAGATCGTCGATCGCGTTCTCGCCGATTTCGACTTCGTGCTCGTTCACGGCGATCCCGCCTTCATTGCGCTGGAAGCGAGCTTCTCACTTGCACCGGAGATCGCAGATCGCCTGATCTACACCGGTTACGTGGGCGATTCCGACAAGCCGGACGGGGCGGAGGGAGCGCTCGGCACGGACGAGGTTCTGGTATCAGCGGGCGGAGGGGCGGTGGGCGGTGCCCTACTCTCGACAGCGCTCGAGTCGCGGCGACGAGGCTGTCTCGCCGACTTAAATTGGCGACTGCTGGCCGGGCCGAACTTGCCGGAGACGGAATTCCATGCGCTGGCTAGCCGTCTGCCAGAGGGTGTGATCATCGAACGCTACCGACAAGAGTTTCCGCAAATGTTGCGGCGTTGCCGCGTCTCGGTCAGCCAAGCAGGCTATAATTCCATACTCGATATTCTCGCCGCCCGCGTGGCTGCGGTCGTCGTGCCCTTCGCGTCGGAGCGCGAAACCGAGCAGAGCCTGCGTGCCGAAGCCCTCGCCGCCCGCGGCATCGTCGAACTGGTTCGCGAGAGCGAGCTGTCGCCCGAGCGGCTCGCCGGTGCGATCGATCGCGCGATCGCCCGCAGGCCAGGGGCGATCGCGATCGACACCGGGGGTGCCCGACGCACCGCCACACTGATCGCGGGCATGATGCGATCGCCCACTAACGCCGGCACGCGCGCCGTCGAGAATTTGTGTTGTAGCAGACTGGCGATATGATCTGCCCATGAGCCAGCTGCCGCGTGTTGCTCCGGTTATGGCCGCGGGATGGCCCGATGTGGTGGATGAGCTCGACCGCTGGAGAGACGCGGGACGGGTTGCAACGCTGTGGTGGCGCGACGACGACGCGGTGGCGCCGAGCGCGATGCTCGATCGCTTAGTAACGATTGCGGGGACGGTTCCGATCGCGCTTGCGGTCATCCCGGCCGAGGCCGAATCGGAGCTAGTCGTTTGGTTCTCCCGCGCTACTCGATCGGCCGCGGGGCCGAGCTTGGTTGTTCTTCAGCACGGTTGGCGTCATTCGAATCACTCGGACGGCGGGAAGAAGAGTGAATTTCCCCCAAAGCGCCATTGCGACGAGGTCGCGTCTGACCTCGCCGAAGGCCGCTCGCGGCTGACACAACTCTTTGGGACCCGCGCGCTTCCCGTCCTGGTACCGCCGTGGAACCGTTTCGATGATTCTTTCCTGCCGCTCCTTCGCGATTGCGGCATCAGCGCAATTTCGCGGGTGAAGCCGCGGCGCGCCGCTTCGCCGGTTCCTGGGCTCATTGAGGCGAATGTCCATGTCGATCTCGTCGCCTGGGCCGGCGACCGCGGCTTCATCGGAGAAGGGGCGGCGCTGGGTAGCCTGGTCGGACACCTGCGGGCGCGCCGCGTCGGCAGCGCTTGTGACGAAGAGCCGACAGGAATTTTGACCCACCACCTTGTTCAGGACGCAGCGACGGACGCGTTCCTCCGCCGGTTGGTCGCGGTGACCGGGGCGCATGCTGCGGCGCACTGGCTTGACGCAACCAAAGTATTCGTGCCGACAACTCTTGCCCCGGCATGACCCGTCACGCCTATCCAGCTTCGGCAATGGTCGGTGACTATGTTCGCACCGCAGCCGGGCTGTTACCGACGGCTGCCATCCTCGCAACCGTGCCCGTCGGCATGGTTGCTGCGACAGTGTTGGGTGGGTTTGCTATCCTCTTTGCGGTGTTTGGTATCCGGACCGCGCTTCGACATGGAACCCAAATTGAAGCGACAGAGACGGGCTTACACGCCTCCGGCCTGCTTCAGGTCTCGATCTCATGGAGCGAACTCGACCGTATCAAGCTTGCCTACTACTCTACGCGTCGCGATGGCCATGGGGGATGGATGCAGCTTGAGCTTCGCTCGGGATCGTCGATCTTGCGCGTCGATAGCCGGATCGAGGGCTTTGCCGAGCTGGTCGAGGCAGCGGCCAAAGCCGCCGAGATGCGCGGCCTCTCTTTGAGCGCGGCCACTTCGGTCAATCTTCAGGCTCTCGGGGTCAAACTCCGCGACGTCGAACCCGACCTGCGGGAAGCGGCCGGAGGGGTGGCGTGACCGATCTTCTTCAGGTGCGAGATCTCCACGTCCGTTTCGCCGCACCGGGCGGTTTCATCCGTGCGGTCACCGGCGTCTCGTTTCGTGTGCGGCCACAATCTATCGTGGCTCTGGTCGGGGAATCCGGGTCGGGGAAGTCAGTCGTCAGCCAAACCGTTCTTCGCATTCTTCCGCGCAGCGGTGTTATCACGCGGGGAGAGGTCTTGTTCGCCGATCCGCGGCTCGACGGCAAGGTTATCGACATCGCCAAATTGCCGAGTGATAGCGCGCAGATGCGTGCCATACGGGGCGGCCGGATCTCGATCATCTTTCAGGAGCCGATGACTTCGCTTTCTCCTCTGCATACCATCGGCAATCAGGTGGGTGAGGCGTTGCGGCTCCATCGCCCGGTTACTTCTGCAGAAACCACCGAATTGACCGGGGAGATGCTTCGCCTTGTCGGGTTCCCCGATCCAAAGCGCGCACTGCAGAGTTACCCGTTCGAGCTGTCCGGCGGGTTGCGCCAGCGCGCGATGATCGCGATGGCGTTGGTCTGCCGTCCGGCGCTGCTGATCGCGGATGAGCCGACGACCGCGCTCGACGTGACAATCCAAGCGCAGATCTTGAAGCTGATGGTCGAGCTCCGGCGCGAGCTCGGTATGGCTATCCTGTTGATCACCCACGACCTCGGTGTCGTCGCCAACGTCGCCGAGGAAATTATCGTCATGTACCGAGGCGAGGTTATGGAGAGCGGCACGCTGGAAGATATCTTCCGGCGGGCGGAACACCCCTACCTCAAGGCGCTGCTGCGTGCGGTGCCCCGCTTCGACATGAAACCGGGCGAGCGCCTGGTGCCGATACGCGCGATTGCAGCGGGAGATGCGCCACATTTGATGGCTGAAAGAAGAAAGTGGCCGGCCGATGCTGCCGGACCGCTACTCGAATGCGTGGACGTTAAAAAGAGCTATACGATCCGCAAGAGCGGGTTGCTCATCGGTGGGAAGTCCGGCTCGCGAGTGATCGCCGTGGACGGGATAAGCCTCAAGATCGAGCGCGGCGAGTGTCTCGGGCTCGTCGGCGAGAGCGGGTGCGGGAAGACGACCCTCAGCAAGGTATTGTTACGAGCGGTCACGCCGGATTCGGGGTCGATCACCTTTAACGACCATGGGCGATTGATCGATGTGCTCGCGCTCGAAGGGGAGGAATTGAAGCGGTTTCGGCGGCAGGTGCAGTTCATTTTTCAGGATCCGTTTGGATCCTTGAACCCGCGGATGACGGTCTATGACATCATCGAAGAGCCGCTGGTAATCCACAGTATTGGCGACGCGCTCTCCCGCCGTGAGATGGTGCATGAGCTCGTCACTCTCGTCGGCCTCGATCTTCGGCATGTCAAGCGGTACCCGCACAGCTTTTCTGGAGGGCAGCGCCAGCGTATCGGCATCGCCCGGGCTCTTGCATTGCGGCCGGGCCTCGTGATCTGCGACGAGCCGACTTCGGCGCTCGATGTTTCCATCCAGGCGCAGATCCTCAATTTGTTGATGGATCTAAAGCAGAAATTGGCACTGACTTACCTATTCATTTCGCACAATCTCGCGGTCGTCGATTATATCGCCGACCGCATCGCGGTGATGTGCGCTGGCCGTATTGTCGAAATCGCCGATCGCGCAACGCTGTTTCGCAATCCGGTTCATCCCTACACCCAGGCCTTACTCGCCGCCGTGCCGACGCCGGACCCCTCCCAGCGCTTAGACTTCGATCAGTTGATCGCCGACAAAGCCTCGGATCCGGGCGCGTGGCCGGAACCTTTCCGACGAGATACCGCAAATTCGCCGCAATTAATCGAAATCGCTCCAGGTCATTGTGTCGAAGCAACGGCACCGCCTGTCTCGGTGACAGCCCGGGCGACCGATCGTGCGCGGGCGTGAAGTCTTCTGGGTTCGGACGACCGGGGAAAATCCGAAGTGATTCAGATGGGCCTCGCCCTGGTCGTTGCCCTTACGCTATCGGGCGTATCGCGGGCCGAGTTGCAAGAAACCCCGGTCTTTGAAGAAGACGTAGCACGTGGAAAGCTACCCAAGGTAGACGAACGACTGCCGAAGGAGCCGGCCATCGCTGAACTGGAAACGATTGGAACCCCCGGCGGTGAGCTGCGGATGCTGATGGGTGGTCCCAAAGACACCCGCATGATGGTGGTGTACGGGTATGCAAGGTTGGTCGGATACACTCCATCGCTCACTCTTATGCCGGACATTCTCAAATCCATAGATGTCGAGGACGGTCGGATTTTCACGCTGCATTTGCGCAATGGGCACAAATGGTCTGACGGGCATCCTTTTACCTCCGAAGATTTCCGCTATTGGTTTGAGGATGTCGCGCAGAACACTCAACTGTCGCCGTCGGGCTTACCCATATCGATGTTGCCGCAGGGTGAGGGACCTCGGTTCGAGGTATTGGACCAAACGACTGTCCGCTACAGCTGGACGCGGCCGAACCCGCTGTTCCTGCCCGATCTCGCCGCGGCGAGCCCACTCTACATCTATCGCCCTTCGCATTACCTCAAGCAATTCCATCAGAAATACGTGGAAAAGCCGAAATTGGATACCCTTGTCAAACAAACTAACCAACGGAATTGGGCAGCTCTCCACAATAGAATGGATACGATGTATCGGGACGATAATCCGGATCTACCGTCACTGGAGCCATGGATCCTGAGAACAAAACCACCGGCCGATCGTTTTGTATTTGAGAGGAATCCTTATTACTATCGTATCGATAAGGCAGAACATCAGCTTCCTTACATCGATCGCGTGATCTTCTCGATCGCCGACGGCAAGATCATCCCGGCCAAAACCGGAGCCGGCGAGAGCGATCTGCAGGCGCGTTACCTGCGCTTTGATAATTACACTTTCCTCAAGGCGAGCGAACAGCGCAACGGATTCAAGGTGAAGCTATGGCGCACCGGTCCGGGAAGCCAGCTCGCCCTTTATCCGAACCTCAATGTCGGCGACGAGATCTGGCACGGTCTCGTGCGCGACTTACGGTTTCGCCACGCCCTATCGCTTGCGATCGATCGCCACGAGATCAATCAGGCGATTTATTTTGGGTTGGCGGTAGAAGGCCAGAACACGGTCCTGCCGCAGAGCCCGCTATATAATCCCGAGTACCGCTCGGCCTGGGCAAAATTCGATGTCAGCGAGGCTAATCGCCTCCTCGACTTGGTCGGCTTGGCAAAGCGGGACGGTGACGGTGTGCGCTTACTTCCGGACGGGCGGCCGATGGAGATTATTGTCGAGAACTCGGGAGAGTCGTCTGAGCAATCAGACGTGCTCGAGTTGATCCGTGATAGCTGGCGGCGCATCGGGATCAGGCTCTTCGCCAAACCGTCGCAGCTGACGCTGTTCCGGCGGCGGGTCTTCTCCGGCGAGACGCTGATGTCCATCGACAAAGGCATCGAAAATGGGCTCGCAACTGCCGCCATGTCGCCAGCGGAATTCGCGCCGACAAGTCAGCAGCAGCTCGAGTGGCCGAAATGGGGTCAATATTATGAGACAAAGGGGATGGCGGGCGAACCTCCCAATCTCCCGTCCGCAATCCGGCTGAAGGAGCTTTACGGGGAGTGGCTCGCCGCAGTATCCGAGAAGGAACATGCGCGGATCTGGGATGATATACTTCGAATCTGGGCGGATGAAGTGTTTTCCATTGGTACGGTAGCGGGTGTGCTTCAACCCATCGTGGTTAACGCCAAACTCCATAATGTTCCCGAGCAGGGGAACTACAACTGGGACCCTGGCGCTTATTTTGGCATTTACAAGCCGGACGGGTTCTGGTTCGACCATTCCGAGATGCCGGCGAAATCCGCGTCTTTGGATGCCTCGCCGGCGACGCCGCAGTAAGAATTCCAGACCATGCTCGGTTATATCGTTCACCGGATCCTGATCATGATCCCGACACTGATCGCGATCAGCCTCGTAATCTTCACCATCATCAACCTCCCGCCAGGTGATTATTTCTCAACCTACATTGCGGAGCTGCAAAGCTCGGGTGAGGCGGCGGATCTTGCCAAAATTCATTTCCTGCAGACGCAGTATGGTTTTGATCGCCCGCTTTGGGAACAATACCTCTTCTGGGTTGGCGGCCTTCTCCGCGGCGACATGGGCTACTCCTTCGCGTATAACTTGCCCGTCAACCAGGTGGTCGGCGACCGCTTATTGATGACGTTCATCGTGTCCTTCACGACGATACTTTTCACCTATATTGTTGCGTTCCCGATCGGTGTCTATTCGGCGACCCATCAGTACAGCTGGACAGACCACGTCTTGACATTGCTCGGATTCCTCGGGTTGGCCACGCCGAGTTTTTTGTTAGCGCTCGTCCTGCTCTATTTGGCCAATGTGTATTTTGGGATTTCGATCGGTGGCCTCACGGATCCACGATACGTCAATCAGCCGTGGAGCTTGCCCAAGGCCCTTTCGCTGGCAGCGCATCTCTGGATTCCCGTCGTAGTCATCGGCACGGCAGGAACAGCTAGCATGATCCGGCGGCTGCGCGCCAATCTGCTCGACGAGCTGCAAAAGCAATATGTGGTGACCGCGCGCGCCAAAGGTCTACATCCCTTCAAG
>Ga0137399_10001300_pt1 | contig 11273 bp, 12 predicted proteins | sample czorhiz316metaG_FD_104810 | JGI IMG/M metagenome (GOLD analysis project Ga0137399, IMG submission 104810) | Vadose zone soil microbial communities from Angelo Coast Range Reserve, California, USA - czorhiz3.16 metaG | ecosystem: Environmental > Terrestrial > Soil > Vadose zone | place: USA...
AGCGTGTAGAGAGGCGAGGTCGAGCCGGAGGTGACCGTCTGATTCTGATAGTACGAGTAGGATCCGTACTCATGGAGATTCTTCGCGAACTGAAGGTGGATCCAGGGGTCATCGAGCGGGAAGCCAACCGCGCCGTTCACACGATACGCATTCCAGCCTGCGAAGATGCACATCCCCGTTCCGAGAACCATCACGGGGATCAGGAAGTACGCCGTCTTCTTCGCCCGATCATTCATCCGACTTCACGCCCGGCTCAATCCAACTTAGATCGGGAGATTCGGCTCTGCATGGAGGTCGAATGCCGATTCGATTCCTTTCTTGAGAAGGAGATAACCCGTCATGGCGATCATGGCTCCGTTATCCGTGCAGTATTCAAGTCTTGGGACGAACAGCCGGAAGTTCCGGCTCGCAGCAAGCGCTTCCATGCGCCGCCGCAGCTCCGAATTCGCCGACACTCCGCCCGCAATCGCGACGTCGTTGACACCGGTCCGCTTCAACGCCCGGAGGATCTTCTCAATCAAAACCTCCGCCATCGCAGCCTGAAAACTTGCACAGAGATCCTTCACCCGGCTTTCGCCGTCACCCCGCAGGGTGTGATCGCGAAGCCAGTAGCGAACCGCGGTCTTAATGCCGCTGAAACTGAAATCGAGGCTCTCGTCCCCGAGCATCGACCGCGGAAATTTCACGAATTCGGGATTTCCGGACTGTGCCAGCCTGTCGAGCACAGGTCCGCCCGGAAAGCCGAGGCCGAGCATTTTCGCGACCTTGTCGTAGGCCTCGCCCGCGGCGTCGTCGAGCGTTTCGCCCAGCAGTTCATGTTCGAGAATGTTTCTGACCAGCACAAGCTGCGTGTGTCCCCCGGAAACCGTCAGACAAAGAAAGGGGAGATTGGGCTTTGGCTCCTCGATGAAATTTGAATAGAGGTGTGCCTCCATGTGATTGACGCCTACGAAGGGCACGCGCAGGCCGTAGGCCAGTGCTTTGGCGAAATTCAGACCCACCAGAAGCGCGCCCATGAGGCCGGGCCCGTAGGTCGCGCAGACGGCGTCGAGCTGATTCTTGCCGATCCCCGCTGTGCGCAGGGCCTCCTCAACCACCGGGACGATCAACCGCTGGTGTGCCCGCGATGCGAGCTCCGGTACGACCCCCCCATATTCGCCGTGGGCGAGCTGCGATGAGATCACGTTCGACTGTACGATGCCGTCCTGAAGCACGGCGGCGGATGTCTCGTCGCAAGACGTTTCAATTCCGAGAATATTCATCGACTCTAAGAATAAGCGAAAAGTTCGGCTGATTTTCAAGCATAGCGGCCGTCCTTAAAGTCGCTTGCAAAGGTGGGCTAATTTTTTTATCTTGAGGCCATTGTCGGAGAGCCTTCCACCTCGCACGTGCAAATCCAGTGTCCGCAACTGAAAACGTCGACCTTTCGAGGCTGAGAATTCAGCACGAAGAAAAACTGGAAGAGCGTCCGAGAAGGGCTCATCGTACCGGTGTCATCCTCTATGCCGCGGGAGCGCTCTTCCTGGCGCTGGTGGCGGTGGTTTTCATACGGACGTCGTTCAGTTCCGCGGAGCTCGTCGAGCTGACGACCGTGTCGTTTGTTTCTCCGTCCCAGTCCAACGAGATTCTGACGGCAAGCGGCTACATCGTGGCGCAGCAGAAGGCGTCTGTTGCATCAAAGGCGACGGGACGTATTGTCTATCTGGGGCACCATGAAGGGGATAAGGTAAAGAAAGGAGACATCATCGCACGAATTGAAAGTGCAGATGTCGAGGCAGCCCTGGCCCAGGCACAGGCGGAACTCGCGCTCGCCCGCGCGGACCGCGAGGATGCCGGGAGGTCGCTTGAACGTTCAAAGGCAATGCTGAGCCGCGAGCTTATTTCTCAGGCAGAATTCGACGCCGCGAAGGCGCGCGACGACCGCGTCCGCGCGACGATTCAATCGAAGGATGCAGCGGTGAGAGCGGCAGAGGTACAGGTTGAGAATACCCGCATCCGGGCGCCGTTCGATGGAACGATCCTGACGAAGAATGCCGACGTGGGTGAGGTCGTTGCCCCGTTCGCGGCGGGGGCAAGTTCCCGGGTGGCAGTCGTCACAATCGCCGACATGTCCTCGCTCCAGGTCGAGGCGGACGTCTCGGAGTCAAACATCGAGCGCATTACGGTTGAGCAGCCGTGTGAGATTGCACTCGATGCCTATCCGGACAAGCGCTATCGCGGCAGGGTGGACAAGATCGTACCGACGGCAGATCGCGCTAAAGCAACTGTCCTCACAAAGATCCGCTTCCTGGAACGGGACAAGCGCGTGCTGCCCGAAATGAGCGCCAAAATCCATTTCCTGGCCGAGGGGACTCCCGAGAGCCCCTCCTCGAAGCCGAGGCTTGTCATTGATTCAACGGCCATTGCCGTTCGCGACGGGCAGAAGGTTGCCTTCGTCATCCGCGGCGACGAGGCAAGCGCCGTTGCAGTCCAGCTCGGAGATCCCCTTGGAAAATCGATCGAGGTCCGCCGCGGGCTGTCGGCCGGCGACCGCGTGGTCCTGAAGCCGTCACAGAATATGCAAACCGGAACGAAGGTGAAAATAAAGGAGTAGATAATCGGCTATGGCAATCGTCTCGATACAGAAGCTTTCCAAGTCATACTGGCGTGACTCGCATGAGATTCCGGTTCTCCGGGATATCTCATTTGAAATCCCGGAAGGAGATTTTCTCGGACTGATGGGCCCGTCGGGTTCGGGGAAAACGACGTTGTTGAATCTGATCGCCGGCATCGATAAGCCCACGGCTGGAAGAATCGATGTTGCCGGAACGGACATTAGCACGATGAGCGAATCCGCTCTTGCTGGCTGGAGGGCCAGGCACATCGGATTCGTTTTTCAATTTTATAACCTGTTGCCGGTCCTCACCGCCCGCGAAAATGTCGAACTCCCCCTCTTCCTCTCCAAACTTTCGAAGAAGGAAAGAAAAGAACATGTGGAGTTCGCGTTGAAGGTTGTCGGCCTCGAGGAGCGGATGAACCATTATCCGAAACAGCTTTCGGGCGGCCAGGAGCAGCGCGTCGCAATCGCACGGGCGATCGTTACCGACCCGACGCTCCTGGTAGCAGACGAGCCAACCGGGGACCTCGACAAGAGCTCGGCCGAAGAGATTCTAAAGCTTCTCGAACGGCTCAACTCGGAATTTAAGAAAACCGTCGTCATGGTCACTCACGACCCTCGCGCCGCGGAACGCGCACACTCGGTGCGGCATCTGGATAAGGGAGAGCTATCGTAGAACATGTATATCCTTAAGCTCATACTTCGAAACGCCCTTCGTCACAAGCTTCGGACCTTGCTGACGATCGTGGGGATCGCCATCGCGGTCCTGGCATTCGGCATCATGAGAACCGTCGTTACATCCTGGTATTCAGGAGTGGAGTCGTCCCAGGCCAACCGCATGCTCACCGTGCACAAGGTCTCGTTTATCTTCGATCTCCCCCTTGCGTATCGTGACCAGATCACGAAGGTCCCGGGCGTGAAAAAGGTTTCGTTCGCAAATTGGTTCCAGGGTATCTATATCGATAAGAACCAATTCTTCGCCCGCCTGGCCGTGGATCCGGAGACAATCTGGGATGTCTCTCCCGAGTTCGTCGTCTCCGATTCCGTCAAGGAAGCCCTGAAGAAACAGCGAAACGCCTGCGTGATCGGCGCAAAGCTGGAACACGATTACAATCTGCACGTGGGGGACCTCATGAGTATCGAAGGGGACATTTATCCCGGAAAATGGCAGATGCAGGTTGTCGGGATCTATCGCGGCAAAGATCAAACCGTGGACGAAACGCAGATGCTCTTCAACTGGCATTATCTTGATGAAGAGCTCAAACAGAACGAGCCCGGGCGGGATGGGCATGTTGGATGGTATATTCTACAAATAGAGAATCCCAACGACCGCGCGAGGATCTCGGCGGCAGTCGACGATCTCTTCACAAATTCATCGGCGGAGACGAAAACGCAGACGGAAAAAGAATTTCAGCAGAGCTTCGTATCGATGTCGGGAGCAATCCTGACGGCCATCAACGTCGTCGCGTTTGTCATTATCGGCATCATCCTTCTCGTCCTGTCGAATACGATGGCGATGACCGCCCGGGAACGGATCGGCGAATATGCGGTGATGCGGACACTGGGATTTTCCACAAGAAATATTTCCCAGCTGGTCGCCGGCGAATCGCTCCTGATTTCGCTTCTCGGCGGCCTTATCGGCCTGGCGGTTACCTTTCCGTTATGTGCGGCCATTCAGAAAATCGTACCCACCGGGTGGTTCCCCGTGTTTAACGTCGAAACCGCCACGGTCGTCCTCGCCTTTGGATCGGCAATCGCCGCGGGGGTGATTGCGGCCGCATTCCCGATCAGCCGCGCCATCGGAATGAGGATCGTCGACGGTTTGCGGCACATCGGCTGACCGCGATGAAAATTCCCTTTTCGTATATCATAAGAAGTATGTGGACACGCCGCCTCACAACGGTGTTGACGACCGGTGGGATTGCGCTGGTCGCCTTCGTGTTCGCCGCGGTGCTGATGATGGCGTACGGTTTGGAAAAGACCCTGGTCGACACCGGATCGGACCATAATCTGATCATCCTGCGAAAATCCGCCTCGGCGGAGTTGCAGAGCCAGCTGGACCGGAATGCGGCGAACGTCATCAAGACACAGCCCGAAATTGCGATGGACGCCGAGGGCAAGCCGCTCGCCACAAACGAACTCTTCACGATCATCAATCTGTTGAAAAAGGAAGGCGGAGCGATGGGGAACATAACGGTCAGGGGGGTGACACCGCAGTCGATGAAACTCCGGCCACAGATCTCGCTCATCGAGGGACGCATGTTCACTCCCGGCACCTCCGAGATTATCGTGGGATCCAACATCGCCCAACGGTTCGAGGGATGCTCGGTCGGACAGAAGTTGAAATTCGGCGGAGGCCTGTGGACGATTGTCGGAATTTTCGACGGGCACGGAACGGGATTCAGCTCCGAAATCTGGGGAGATGTGGAGCAGATGCTGCCCGCGTTCGGCCGTCCGGTTTTCTCTTCCGTCACACTCGAGCTCAAGGATCGCGACGGTTACAACGCCCTGAAGGCAAGAATCGAAGGCGATCCGCGTCTCAACTATCTGGAAGTTGACAGGGAAAAGGATTACTACCAGAAGCAATCCCAGGCAATGGCGACGTTCATCACGATACTTGGCATCGTCGTCACCGTGATTTTCAGCGTCGGGGCCGTTGTCGGAGCCATGATCACGATGTACGCCGCCGTCGCGAACCGCACAATTGAAATCGGCACGATGCGCGCTTTGGGATTCCGCCGGAGGAGCATACTCGCCGCATTTCTAGTAGAAGGGCTTCTGATCTCCCTCATTGGCGCTGCGATCGGATTATTTGCCGCCTCATTCCTGCAGTTGTTCGTCATCTCGACGCTAAATTTCGGAACGTTCACTGAGCTTGCTTTCGGCTTCAGTCTCTCCCCCTCCGTCATACGCAACACATTCATCTTCGCCGTGGTCATGGGAATTGTCGGAGGTTTTCTTCCCGCAGTACGCGCGTCGCGCCTGAATATCGTCAACGCCCTGAGGGCGTCCTGAGAAGCCGCCTTCTTGCTTCGCTCGTCTTTCTCTTTCTCTTGCTCCTCGGCGGCGCCCCGCTGCTGAGCCAGGACCGCGGCTTCGGCCTGGGCATCATCATCGGTGAGCCGACCGGGATCAGCTTCAAGGGATGGGTAAACGAGAGGAATGCCATTGACGGCGGCCTCGCGTGGTCGTTCACCCGGAATGGCTCCGTCCACGTGCACGCCGATTACCTCTGGCATTCGTTCCGCGTCTTCCAGACGCAGGAGAGAATACCCATCTATTATGGCATCGGCGGAAGAATCAGGACAGGCCACAACGAGGAGGCACAACTCGGGGTACGGGTGCCTGTCGGCATCGGATACCTGTTCAAAGATGCGCCGGTGGATCTGTTTTTCGAAATCGCCCCGATCGTCGACCTCGCCCCCAAAACCGAGCTCGAGGCCAATGCCGGATTGGGCGCAAGATTCTGGTTCCCGTAACAATTGCACCGCTCGCAGCGGATTTCTATTGCCTGGCACCGCACTTTTTCGTATATTGTACTCACTTCGAGCTGAAAAACCCCTAGACTCTGAGGAATTCAATGGCAAAAGTATGTGACGTGTGCGGAAAAAAGCCGGTCAGCGGCAATAACATCAGCCATGCCCACAATAAGACGCGGCGCCGGTGGCTTCCGAACCTTCGGAGCGTCCGGGCGCTGATCGATGGACGAGTCCATCGCATGCGCGTGTGTACGACCTGCATCAAGCAAGGCCGCGTCGTAAAGGCCGCGTAGGCCCTCCCGGCGGGAGGGGAGCGGCATGGCCGCGCCAAGACCTCCGCGCTTCGCCGGTCTTCAACGAAGAGAATATGTCCATCCCGAATTCGCTGACGGTTCTTCGGATCCTCCTCACCCCGCTCTTCCTCATCCTGCTCTTTTCAGAGTCCTCATTTCTTAAACAGCTTGCCCTTCTCGTCTATATCGTCGCTGCCCTGACCGACTGGTACGACGGCCGCGTTGCAAGGCAATACGGAAACGTCTCCCGGTGGGGGAAATTTCTCGATCCTTTGGCCGACAAAATTCTTGCCGCTGCAGCACTTTTCTCTTTTGTCTTCCTCCGGCTCGTGGACGCCTGGATGGTCTGGATCATTGTTGCCCGTGACGCTCTGATCACGAGCCTGCGGAGCTACGCCGAGTGGAAGAATGAGCCGATTGTCACCTCCAAGACGGCGCAGGCCAAAACGTTCGGCGAGTTTACGATCATCTATTACATCCTCATTGTGTATGTTGCAAGCCAGATCGGTTTCATCGAACATCGTCTGGACAATTTGCTCGCAACGCTGCTGGACAAACGGGTCCTGTTCGGCATGATGCTCCTCGTAACGCTCTCCTCCATCGGAACGGCCGTGATGTATCTCTTTGACAACAGAAAATTCCTGCGCGAACTGTATGCAAGATACTTCGGCGCGGCAGGATCGGGCTGACCGGGGCCCGGCTTCCTTCCCCATCCGTCTCGTCGCGACAGGTTTATTCTCCGGGTATTCCCCCATCGCACCCGGGACTGCCGGCAGCCTCCTCGGCGTCGCCCTCTATTTAATCCCCGGATTCGAAGCCGATGCGGTTCTTGCTATAGCGATCATCGTCACATTTCTCCTCGGCGTCTATGCCTCTGCACAAATGGAGAACGAGCTCGGCGAAGACCCGCCCGTCGTCGTGATCGATGAGGTCGTTGGGATGTGGATCTCCCTCCTTCTCCTGCCAAAAACTGTATGGGTTGTCTCGCTTTCGTTTCTCTTATTCCGCGCATTCGACATTCTCAAACCTCCTCCCGCACGCCGGCTCGAGCAGTATCGGCATGGATGGGGAATCATGCTTGATGATGTCGCGGCGGGGGTCTATGCCAATGTCGCGGCGAGGTTCGTGCTGCTCCTCTTCCGATGAGAAGCATCATCATAACGATCGGCGATGAGCTTTTGATCGGTCAGGTCATGAACACCAATGCCTCGTTCATCGCAGAAAAACTCACCGCCGCGGGTGTCGAGGTTTGCCGCATGCTCACCGTGTCGGACGATGAGCCGGAGATCGTGAAAGCGTTCGAGGAGGCGCTTCCCCGGTACGACCTATCCATTGCCACCGGCGGCCTGGGGCCGACGCATGACGATGTCACGAAGAAGGCGGTGTGCCGGTTTTTCGGTGTTGATCTCGTCCCGAGCCCGGAAGTTCAAAGGACGATCGAGGAATTCCTGCTCCAGCGGAATATTCCCTGGTCGCAGGCGGCGGAAGAGCAAACTCTGGTGCCCCGCGGAGCGGTGATCATCCCAAACCGCCGGGGTACGGCGCCCGGTGAACTCCTCGAGCGGGATCATCGCCATCTCGTCGTCCTGCCCGGCGTTCCCCACGAGATGGAAGGCATGATGGAAGAGTTCGTTGTCCCGTTTGTGAAGGAGAGGTCTTCGGGGCAGGTGATTCTCAATCGAACGCTGAAAACAACAGGCATTTCCGAGTCCGCGCTCGCGGAGCGGATCGGCGCGATCGATCAGCTCCTCGCGCGGGGAGAACGGCTCGCGTTTCTTCCGTCCGCATCCGGCGTTCGCATGCGCATCTCGGTAACAAACAGCGACCGGGCCGCTGCCGAACGGAGAATCAGCGAGATCGAATCCGTCATCCGTGCCCGCGTGGGGAAATATATCTACGGGGCCGACCAGGAGGAGCTGGAACAAGTGGTGGGCGCCATACTGCGGGAGCGAGGACTGAGAATTGCCGTGGCAGAATCGTGCACCGGAGGTTTAATCGCCGACAAGATCACGAATGTGCCGGGAAGCTCAGACTATTTCGAGCGCGGGGTCGTCGCCTACAGCAACGCCTCCAAAATTGACCTTCTCCACGTGCCATCCCGGCTGATCAATCAGCACGGGGCGGTCAGCCAGGAGGTTGCCGAGGCGATGGCAACCGGCATTCGGACCGTTTCCGGCACCGACATCGGGCTCTCCACAACCGGAATCGCCGGGCCGGCGGGCGGTACGGAGGAAAAACCGGTGGGTCTGGTCTGGATCGGCTATTCCGACGTTTCACGGACAATTGCCGTCAAGTTTCAGTTCGGCCGTGAACGCCTTATAATTAAACAACGGGCCGCGCAAGCCTCTCTGGAGATGGTCAGAAGAAGGCTCCTCAAGATCAGGTAGAATGGCGTCCGTTCGCACGTTCATCGCCTTCAACACACCCGAGGCTATCCGTCAATCGATCACGGCGTTACAATCGGAGCTACGGAAGTCCGGTGCTGATGTCCGCTGGGAGACGCCCGATACGTTTCACGTCACGATCAAGTTTCTCGGAAATGTGGATGAATCGCAACTCCCGGGGCTCACCCGGCAGATTCAATCGGCGTGCGAAAATTATCGATCCTTCGAGGTTTGGTACCGGGGGGCGGGGGGCTTCCCGGATCTGAAGCATCCGCGCGTGATCTGGCTGGGGTGCGAAAACGAGGATGGAACGCTCGCCAAAATCAGAAGCTCGCTCGATGCCCTCTTGCTCCCGCACGGATTTGAGATTGAAGAGCGGCCCTTCCGCCCACACGTCACGCTCGGACGAATCAGGAGTCCGAAGGGCTTGCATTACTTGACTCCAAAGCTGGAAAACCTTACCTTTGAGCCACAGATGGGAACGATTCGCGAAGTTCTCGTCGTGAAGAGCGTGTTGCGGCCTCAGGGAGCGGCGTACACCGTCTTATCGTCAATTCAACTTCAATCATAACAGAATGGCCTCAACACGTATGGGACTGCGAGCCAAAGGAAAGGCCAAGATCGTGCTCTTCATCGACGACGAAACGCCGTGGCTGAACATGATCAAGACCGCCGTTGAAAACGCACCGTTCGACATCATGACTGCCGACAGCGGGGAAGCCGCCCTAAGGAAAATCAAGCGGAAAAAGCCGGATTTAATTCTCAGCGATGTGCGGATGCCCGCCATGAACGGGTTCGACCTCTTTGAAAAAATCCGGAGCGATCCCCGTTACAGGAATGTCCCTTATGTTTTCATGTCCTCCATCGATGATTTTGACGCACGTCGAACCGCAAAGGAAATCGGTGCGGATGATTACGTGGAGAAACCGATCGACACCGAGCAGGTCGAGTCTATTGTCCTGAAGCTGTTGACGCGGTTCAAGGACAACAAGTCGTAAGAATTAAGTCACGTGCCTCGACCATTCACTCATCGTTAAGGAGGGTATCATGGCGGAAGAAATGACACAACGAGAATCGCGCATGCAAGCGCTCCGGATTGCAATCGAGCAGATCGAGAAGCAGCACGGTAAGGGAGCGATCATGAAGCTCGACGGGGGGCCGATCGCCAAAATCGAGGCAATTTCGACCGGCTCGATCTCCCTCGACGGCGCGACCGGCATCGGCGGCATCCCGCGGGGCCGTGTCATCGAGGTGTTCGGCCCGGAGGCGTCGGGTAAGACGACGCTCTGCCTGCATGTTATCGCAGAAGCGCAGCGGAAGAGCGGCATCGCGGCGTTTATCGACACCGAACATGCACTCGATATCGCTTACGCAAAGAGACTCGGCGTCGACGTCAACAACTTGCTGCTCTCGCAGCCCGAGTACGGCGAACAGGCGCTGGAGATCGTGGAGACACTTGTAAGAAGCGGGGCGCTCGATGTCATCGTGATCGATTCCGTCGCCGCTCTCACTCCCCGCGCCGAAATTGAAGGCGAGATGGGCGATCCGACGATGGGAGTGCAGGCGCGGCTCATGTCGCAGGCGCTTCGGAAGCTTACGGCGGCAATCAGCAAATCGAAAACATCGGTGATCTTCACCAACCAGCTGAGACAAAAAATCGGCATCATGTTCGGGAATCCGGAAACAACAACCGGAGGCAACGCACTGAAGTTTTATGCCTCGCTCCGGCTCGACGTCCGTCGCATCGAAGCAATCAAGGACGGACAGAACATTGTCGGGAATCGGGTAAAGGTCAAGGTTGTGAAGAATAAGGTCGCCCCGCCCTTCAAAGAGGCTCAATTTGATATACTGTATAACGAGGGAATCTCAAAGCTCGGCGATCTGATCGATATTGCGGTCGACCATAACGTGATCTCCAAGAGCGGTTCGTGGTTCGGCTATGGAAGCGAACGGATCGGCCAGGGGCGCGACGCTGTCAAGAAGTTCCTGCTCGACAACGAGAGGATGGCGAAAGAGATCGATCTCGTGATGCGCAAGAAACTGGGCTTGATCGAGGAGGACGCTCAGCCAAAGCATGTCAAGCCGGAACCCGCGGCCCCCAGGCACGAAATCGCGTTGAAAAAGCCGGCGAGGGTCTGACCCGCCGGGATCGGACCCTGCGTCATGCTCGTTACAAAGATCGAATGGCAGAAACGGGATCCTCACCGCGTGAACCTGTTCATCGACGGTGAGTTTGCCTTCGGCCTCCAGGACGAGGTTCTGCTCCGCAGCGGGATCCGCAAGGGAGATCAGCTCTCGGAGGAAGAACTGGAAACAATGCAGGCCTCCGGGGAATTTGCGCTTGCCAAACGACAAGCCCTGAGGATTCTCGCCCGCCGCCTCAGGAGCGAAGCCGAAATCAGGACACACCTTCTCGATAAAGAGTTCCATCCACGAACCGTCGACCGCGTTCTACTCCATCTCCGGGAGCTGCGCCTGGTGGACGACCTGCGCTTCGCGCGCGCGTGCGTCCACGACATGC
>Ga0137399_10001301_pt1 | contig 11266 bp, 15 predicted proteins | sample czorhiz316metaG_FD_104810 | JGI IMG/M metagenome (GOLD analysis project Ga0137399, IMG submission 104810) | Vadose zone soil microbial communities from Angelo Coast Range Reserve, California, USA - czorhiz3.16 metaG | ecosystem: Environmental > Terrestrial > Soil > Vadose zone | place: USA...
GGCCGCCGCCACCAGTAAGGGATCTCGACGCCCCTGCTCATGGCCGCCATTTGGGCCCCCTCGGAATCCCGGACCACGTTAAAGCTCTCTACGTGATAGAACGTTCCCCTGCTTTCCGAGGAATGCGCTTAGAGACCAGACATCCTGCACTTCCTCGTGCCGCAAAACGTAGCGGTCTCCGTCCTCCACCAGGACGCGAAAGTAGGTGGCGCCAGGAGAGTACCAGCGATCCTCGATCGTCATGATTTCCTTAACTCCATCTTTCAACTTTAGCCTAGCGGGACGTTCGTCCGCCTTGTACCCGGAGTAGCATTCCACGCGAACAATTTGATCACGCATAGGTGCGCGAGCCTTTGCGGCTCTCCGCCAACTCGGCGTTCCAGGCGGCGCCCAGGAAAATAATCACCGCGGAGAGCTGCATCCAGATGATTAGGCCGATTACCGCCGCAAGACCGCCGTACACTACGCCATACGGCACGCGGCGAACGTAAATCCCGAACAGCACGTCCACCAGCCACCAGAGGAGCGTCGCGACTGCCGCTCCGGGCAAAACATTGCGCATGCTGTCCTCCTGGGGCCGGGCCACGCGATAAATCACCGTCAGCGCGAGCATGGCAAGCACCATCGCGGCGGCGGGAAAGAAAATATTCCACCAGCCTTGCAAGATAGTGTGTTTCCCGACTTCCTGGGCAATCCATCTCCGCAATGGCTTGCCCAAAACGCCGAGGATGGCAGCGCCTAGAAGCGGGGCAATCGTCACCAGCAACAACATTAAGCCTCGAACTTGCCGGTGAAGGAATCCAAAGTTTTCTGTGTCACCGTAAATCGAGTGAATGCCCTGCATCACCAGTTTCATCACCTGCGATCCGGCGAGAAGCGTTCCCGTCCACCCCAGCGCCGCGATCTTCCAGGCTTCTGGACCGCGCCTCACCAAAAACTCCGAAACGATGGTCTGGCTTCCCGGCGGCAGGAACTGCGTGAAATCCGTGATGAGGTCTAGCAGGCTCGTCCGGCCGCCGATCCGGCTGGTCGCCAACGCCACGGCAATCAGCAAAGCCGGGAAAAACGCCAGAAAAAGGTTGAAGGCAATCGCCTGGGAAATCACGCCGCATCGTGGAAATACACGCGCAAACATTCCGTATACCCGCCGAAGGAGCACCAGCGCTGAACTCATAGCCGGGCATTATACCCGCCCCGGCCCTTTCGCGCCTGAAGCCCTGCAACTCAAGCGGATGATTCGGACCAGGCCGAGGCTAGGCCTGTTTTTCCATGTGGATGACGGGGAGCGATTCGCCGTTTATCAGCGGGATGGAGATGGGTTTCACGGCTACATAGCCTTTTGCTCCAAAGAGTTTTGCTCCTGTCAGCGTCGCTCCCATCTCGTAGCGCAGGAACCCGGCGGCTCTTGCGGCGTCTTCGCAGGCCTTGAGGATCAGGCTGCCGACCCCGCGGCGCGCCCAATCGGGATGGATAAAGAAGGCTCGAATCTTTGCCGCATCGTGAAAAGGGTCCAGCAGCGAATCCTCGCGGCCTGTCCAGTGATCGCTCCCGTAAAGTGTCTTGCGTTTGCTCCAGCCGCCGCATCCGACGACCCTCGTTCGTGAAGGGGCGTTGGCGATTCCTGCGTGCGCGATAGTGTTCTCCTCGGCCTCCGCCACGATATACGTTCCGTCGGCGATGAGCTGGCTATCAACGCCAAAAACAGTTTTGAGCGCGCCTTCGATTTGCGCCGGGGTGTAGTCTTTGGTCTGCAACCCGCGTACGGAGGCGTTGATCAACTCACGCAGAACGGGAACATCTTCGGGGACAGCCAGGCGAAGGTGAATGTTCGAATGCATGGTCGTTCAAAAGCAGGAGCCAACACTAGATTCTATCGCCGCGTCGTGCTAGGGCGCGACGGAATTCAAGTACTGCTGCATGATGCGCCGATTGGTCGAACGGTTCGAAGGCGCTAATCTCCACGCATTGATACAGGTGAATTCTCATGCTCTACATGGTCGTTGAGCGTTTCAAGAATCGGGATGCGAAGGTGGTTTATCGCCGCTTCCGGGACAAGGGGCGCATGGCTCCCGACGGCCTCGCCTACGTGGAAAGCTGGGTGGAGACGAACTTCGACCGCTGCTTCCAGTTGATGGAGTGCACAGATGCGCGCCTACTGGAGGAGTGGGCGGCCCACTGGCGGGACCTGGTCGAATTTGAGTTTGTTCCGGTGCGGCGTTCGAACGAAGCGGTCGAAATCATCGCGCCTCAACTTTGACTTATGACCTTTCGCGCGCGTGATGGGTCCCGCGCAGTCTGTTTAGCAGTGCAGCCAGCTTCGGCCTGTCCTGCTCACTGACCGCGGTGAATTTTAACCCCAGCCCATCGCCGGATTTTGCGTGCCTCACGACGGCGTCCGCCCGGATCTGCCCTTCCTGCACCAGAAAATGCAACCGGGTGAAGACTCCCTGGGCCCTGGTTTGCGGCGTCTCGATGAACAAGCCTGCCATGCTCATGTCCCGGACACGCGAGACATCTTCTCGTCCTTGGCACTGCCAGAACACCCACACGTCCTCGGGGGCTGGGATGCGGGAAGTCAATCTCCGGGATGGAAACGCTAGGGTTCGCAAGAGAACTCCCCCACACCATCGCCTGCGGCGCGGACAGCCTGAGGCAGTCTAAGCAAGCGATATGAGCATAGTGTCAATGTCCCTTGAATCGTTTCACATGCGATGAGAGGGTCGATCCGGCCCCGGACGGCTTGCTCTGGTGCGCTCTCCTTTGAGGAGCTGCTTCCTTGCCTCCCCTTCTGCACCGTCGTAAACTCGAAGCGCCGAATACAAGACAAGGAATCTTCCGTGACTACACCAGCTCAATTCGTACCCGTATCCCAGCTCACGCGCAGCGCTCGCAGCGAAGAAGCAGTTGCCAAGCACAAGAAATATTTGTGGCCATCGGTGGCCAACTACTTCCAGCAGCCGCTGGTGGCCGACCGCGGCGAAATGCAGCACCTCTGGGACGTGGAAGGCAACAAGTATCTCGACTTCTTTGGCGGCATCCTGACTGTCTCCGTGGGTCACTGCAACCCTAAGATTTCGAATAAAGTGAGCGCGCAGGTCAATCGGCTGCAGCACACTTCGACGCTCTATCCCAACGAACACATCGTCGCGCTCGCGGAGAAAATCGCGCAGATCACGCCGGGGAATTTGCAGCAGAGCTTCTTCACGAACTCCGGTACCGAAGCCAACGAGGCCGCCATTCTGCTCTCCCGCATGTCCACCGGTAACTTTGATGTGGTTGCGCTGCGTCACGCTTATTCAGGCAGTTCCGCTCTTGCCAAGGGAATCACCGCGCACGCGCCATATCGTAAAGCCGGCGTCATCAGCGTGGGCATCTCGCACGCCGTGAATCCCTACTGCTATCGCTGCCCGCTGCACCTGAAATATCCTGATTGCGAAGTGGCTTGCGCGGGAGACGTGGAAAACCTCATTCAAACAGGAACCAGCGGCAACATCGCCGCATTCATCGCCGAACCGATTCAAGGCGTCGGCGGCTTCATCACTCCGCCGAAAGAGTATTTCAAAATGGTTTTCACGATCGTCAAGAAATATGGCGCGCTGTTCATCGCGGACGAAGTGCAAACCGGATGGGGACGCACGGGAAAGAAATGGTTCGGGATCGAGCAGTGGGAAGTGATTCCGGACATGATCACCAGCGCAAAGGGCATGGCCAACGGAGTGCCGGTCGGATTAACCGTGACCACGCCGGAAATCGCCAGCAGTTTTCAGGGATCGAACATCGCCACGTTTGGCGGCAATCCTGTGACGAGCGTCGCGGCCAGGGCCACTATTGAATTGATTGAAGAAGAGAACTTGTTGGAGAACGCCGACGTGGTCGGCAAGCACTTCCGCGGGAAGCTGGAAGAGTTGCAGGCGAAGCACTCGCTCATCGGCGACGTGCGTGGCATGGGCCTCATGCAAGGGCTCGAGCTCGTGAAAGACCGCAAGACGAAAGAGCCTGCTCCCGAAGCTGCGACGCAAGTGATGGAGCGCGCGCGCCAGAACGGCTTGCTCATCGGCAAGGGCGGTCTCTATGGCAACACCCTCCGCCTTGCCCCTATGCTGAATACGACCAAGCCCGACGTGGATGAAGCCATCAGGCTCCTGGACAAGTCCTTCAGCGAGGTTAGAAATTGAGAATTGGAAGTCTGTCCGCAGGGCTTGCCTTTCTTGCTTTGGGAATGTGCGCTTCGCCTCTTCGAGTTCAATCGCAATCGACCGAGAAAAAACTAGTTTGGAAATCCGTGGGCTTTGCGATTGTGAAATTCAATGACGAAGCTCCGAAGTCGTGGAACATTTATCACACGGAGAAAAAGGGGCTGCTGCTGGTACATCTGTGGAAGCGCTATTTGCTGGTGGACACGAAGGAACAGGAGGCCTACGAAATCGATCCGCAAACCGTGAAACAGCGCGGCGAAGTAGTGGAATGGTCACCCGCCGATAAACCGGACCAACCGATCGAGACTCCCGAATGGAAAACGCGTGATGTCGGCAGCATGCAGCTGGTGAAGTTTCGTCTCGGCAAGGATGGCCACATCCTGGAACTGCAAATCCCGATTCTGATCAGCGGCAAACCAGCGTACTAATTGCGCCGGAAATTACCGGCGATAGACGCCGTAATACCACGGAATGCCGAGCGCGCCCGGCTCGACACCTACAACAACGGAATCGCCCGGGCGAAAACGATCGTAGTCGTCAAAATCCACCGCTAACCGTTCGATTTTCTGGCCATCGCGCCAGGAATGGACGAACAGGCGTCGCGTGCCGCGAACGATTCCCGGCATGTTGTAGCGGCTATCCACAGTGGTAGGGTGATAGGCGAGGTTCTTCTGGGAGTCCAGTTTCCCGTTGACAAGCAGTGTCGCGGCGAGAATCCACGGCAGCGGAATAAACCCTGAGTGGACGCGCTTGAGCACTTCGATTTCGTGGCGGTTTCGCGCGCGGCGGTCGAGGACCACGGCAATAGCTAGCGCGACGAAGAAAATCACGCCAAAGAAAACCAGCATGAGGTCCAGATCGAGCGGTGGAAATATCTGGCTGACATAGGGAAACGCCAGCGAACCGGCAAGAAAAATCGCCGTGCGCTTGAGCAGCCGCCGGCGGAACATAACCTCCGCGGCCGCGGAAGTCAGCCCGCAAGACGGACACTGGTCCGCAATTCTCTCGGAGCCGCAATCAAGGCAGCGTGTCATCGCACCTAGTATAAGTCGGGATCAGGAACCGGTGTTGGAGAGCGAGGAGAGCAAATCCTCGAAGAGCTTCTGGCTTTCGGACTCGGAAACCGCTACGGACACGCCCATGCCTTTTCCGGGTTCGATCCGTTTCACGAAACAATTGAGGTTCACGGGGCGAGGAAGCGCCAGCCGCGCGGTGAAACCGGCGCCCACCCAGAGTGGCTCGACTGCCTCGATGAACATGCCACTCGAACTGATGTCGCGCGTGCTTCCGCGAAGAATCGCGGAGCCCCATTCGATCTCGAGGTCGGCGCGGAACGAGTAGCGCTGAGCCCAGCGCCGTTCGAGCCTCCGGGAGGGATGATCCCCACTGCCCATAAGAATGGTGCAACCCCTTGCCAGGGATTACGTGCCACGGCGCTCGGGCGAAATCGCCGCCTCTCTGCTGCAAGCATACGCCTTGTTCCACCACATTACATACGACGCCGGAGGCGCATGTTTTGTTCCCGGCAACGCGGCCTTGGATGCGGGGCACGTTACACCGGTGACAATCGAGTATTACGCGAGGAAATTCGGGAAGTTACTCGTGCTTCGAAGCTGGCGCGTCGTTTCCGGGAGTGCTCCGGCCGGCTGTCTTTTCACCGGCGCGAATGCGGCGCTGAACTTCCGCCTCCAGATACTTGCGCAGATTTTCCGGAACGATGCCGGGGGCGGCCAATTCGCGCAGATCCGACACCGTGAGTTCGGGCAGGTAGGAGAGAATCGTCGCAAGCGGCGCTGCAGGATGACGCACAAGCGCGAGGCGAACGTTGTAAGTGATCGACCACTTGCGATGCTGAACGATGGCCGGGATAACGGAATCGGGAAGTTTCTCGCGGGCCAGCGCCCGCAGGACTTGCGCTTCGGTCATGTACGGATTGTCGAGAACAATGGAGATAACCCGCGCGTGGCCCTCGGCCAGCAGCGCGCCTGCCACGCGCGCAGGCCCGCGACGCGCCAGCGTAATTTTCTGTCCGAGAGGAAGCTGCGGAAGCCGCGCGAGCAATTGATCTTCGGCACTACGCTTCAGCTCGGCGGAAACGCCTGGCAAGATGGCCACCTGTACGAGGTCCATCAAATATAGATCGCCGAGAAGCCGCAAACTGATCAGCCGCGGCGCGCGCGGATGAAAGGCCAGCGCCCGCTTCACTCGATAGCTCTTCAGCAGCGCTTTCCTCCGCGCTACTTCCTCGAGAATTTCTTCCGGCAGGTTTTTCCGTTCGAGCAGCACGCAGACATGCGTTTCCTCCAGCGCGGGATTCTCCAGAACGCCGAGCAGTACTTCCGCCTCCGGATGATGCAACAACGCGGCAAGCTCCTCGGCGCTCGCACTGCGCGCGTGCTCGCCATCCATTTTGTTGCGTTCGGGCATGACTCAGTCTTCGCCAGGAATCGGAGGGTTCGTCAGAGCCTCTCGCGCTAGTTCCGCCGCGGCCTCCGCCACGGAGCGCGGTAGCGGCCCGATTCTCGCCTTTGGAGCGATCTCCCGGATCAGGTTATCAAACTGCGCATTGAGGAAGGCGCTGCCGTCAAAGACTCCCCCGGTCTTTGCAAGAAAGAAATCCGATTCTCGTAACTTTAGTTTCTCGATGACCTGCCGCGCCTGATCCCGCAAATCCTGCGTGGCACTGGTCAGAAGCGTTTGCGCTGCAATGTCCCCGGTTTCTGCTGCGCTCGCGACGACCGGAAATATCCTGGGAAAGACAGCGCCGGGGTGGGAGCGCGCCTGATCGAAAAATTCATTGAACTTGCATTGAAAGGATTCAAGAATCTTCGCGCCAAGGGGAAATGTATCGCTGTTGAGATGTTTTTGAAAACAGATGGCGACTGCCTTTCTGCCGATATCGTAGGCGCTGCCAGGGTCGCCAATCACCGGCCCAAACCCGCCGGCGCGCGCCAATTCGACCGGCGTTGTCCTTCCGAGGACTGCGGATCCCGTTCCTGCAATCACCACCACACTGGGAATTTCTCCGGTGGCCCCCAGGGAAAGAACAAGATCGCTCGTGATGAGAATCGTCGCGTTCGGAAATTTCGGCTGCAGCCCCGACTGCAGGGCCCAGCGCATGTTCATCTCTCCGGCACCCGAAACGCCCGCAAGGAGATACGCTACGTCCTGCCTGGATTCTCCGGCTGTTCGCAGAACGTCAGTTGCCGCCTCCGAGAGCGAAGCAAGGGATACCTCCACGCCAAAACTCGTGGGATTGGAAGATCCAGAACGCGCACGCGCAAGAATCGCGCCGGATTCGTCCATGAGAACGCAGTCCGTCTTGGTGCCGCCGCCATCAAATCCCAGCACACAGCGCATAACCCAAGAATACGCGAGAAACTCATCGCTGTATCACGCGCGCCTCAGCCAGTGTATTCTTGCGGGAACTCTCCTGCCGGTCCTGACATCGCCGGACCGCTGGTCATTCCAGAGAGAGGGCTCGATGAAATTCACCATCAACCACGCGCGCGCCATTGCCGGAAACGATATCTACATCTCCGTTGTCGCAGATGACGGCAAGCCCATCGCCTCCGTTCGTACGGAACTCGACGGCATCCAGCTCGCCAACGATAATCTTTCCTCGCCGAGCGAATTCTACGAGCACGCTTTTCCCCGCTCGGGCTCTGCTGGACCCAACACGCTTCACACCCTCATCGTTACCGCCCAACTCTCCGACGGCACGGACCACAGCTCCACTTCCATCTGGTCCGATCCCATCTGAATCTCCTCGCGCAACCGGTCAAAGAAATCTCGCCGTATATCGGCCCGCGCTGCTTATAATCTCCAGCGCGATGCGCATCCATCCGCTGGACCTGGCGATAGTCATCGCCTACCTGCTCGGCGTCACCGCGCTCGGGATGCGTTTCCGCCGCGGGCAGCAAAACGCCGCAGATTATTTCCTGGGCGGCCGCACTGCACCTTAGTGAGCGCTCGCGTTTTCCATCGTCGCCACCGAAACCTCCACCCTCACGATCATCGGCGCGCCGGCCATTTCCTACGGCGGAAGCCTCACCTTCCTTCAACTGGTCTTCGGCTACCTGATCGGCCGCGTGCTCATCGTTTTGTTGTTGCTCCCCGGATATTTTCGCGGCGAGTTTTTCACCGCTTACGCCTTGATCGAAAAACGATTTGGGCAGAAGATGCGCGCCGTCGCCGCCAGCACTTTTCTCGTCACTCGTGCGATTGCCGAAGGCGTCCGCGTTTCCGCCATCGCGCTGGTAGTCAGTGTTGTTCTCGGAACATCGGAGCGACTGGCAGTCGTCATCGTCATCGCGCTCACCGTGCTCTACACCCTCGAAGGTGGCATGAAGGCCGTCATTTGGACCGACGTGGCACAGTTGCTGATCTATCTGACCGGAAGCGCCGTCACATTTTTCGTTCTGCTCCACCGCATTCCCGGCGGTTGGAGCGAAGTCACTCAAGTAGCCGCCGCTGCGGGCCATAAACTGCAAGTGCTTGATTTTTCCTGGAACCTCGCCGCCAAATATACCTTCTGGTCCGGACTCATCGGCGGCGCCTTCCTCACCATGGCCACCCACGGCACAGATCAAATCATTGTCCAGCGCCTCCTCGCGGCGAAGAGCGAACGCGACAGCCGCCGTGCCTTGCTCGCCAGCGGCGCCATCGTGCTTGTCCAATTCACACTGTTTCTGCTGATTGGTGTGTTCCTTTATGTGTTCGCGCAGCATTCCCCGCTCTTGGCGCCCGGCGAACGCACCGACCGCATCCTGCCGCTCTTTCTGGTCCGTGAAATGCCGGTGGGACTGGCCGGCTTGTTGCTGGCTTCCATCGTGGCCGTGGCCATGTCCAACGCCAGCGGCTCCTTGAATTCCCTCGCCGCTTCGAGCGTGCTCGATTTTGCAATACTGCGCGGGCAAAGCGCCGACCCCGCCCGCTTCCTGCGCCTCTCTCGCGGCATGACGCTCGCATGGGGCCTGGTGCTGATGGGCTTTGGTCTGGTGAAGTGGGGCCCGCTGCTCGAAACCGGTTTGACCGTAGCCTCGCTTCCTTTCGGCAGCCTGCTCGGCCTCTTTCTGCTCGGCACGCTTGATCGCGGTGCCAATGCGCGCGGCGCCCTGGCTGGAATGATTGTGGGACTCGCCACGGTCTTATGTGTATTCCAATTTACGAACGTGGCGTATACGTGGTACTTCATGATTGGCTCGATCGTCACGTTTCTCGTCGGCTGGGTGATTAGTCGTATCACGCAGCCGTAGGGGCGCCTGTCCCGACCCTGTCGGGATGCTGCACCCCAGTCTGCGAGAACCGTACACGTCAGAAGAATTTTGTACGGGGTGAAATGACCGAAAAACGTCTGGATCTGGTTCGCGGGCTGGGCGCGTGGGCTTCCGCGGCCATCGTCGTCGGCACCATGATCGGCACGGGCATTTTCCTCAAGCCCGCGGAAATGGCGCGCGAGGGCCGCAGCGTTTCCGTCGTTTTTGCCGCGTGGATCGTCGGCGCGATTCTTTCCATCTTCGGCGCATTTTCCTTCGCGGAACTCGGTTCCATGATTCCAGAAGCTGGAGGCGAATACGCCTATCTCCGCCGCGGCTTCGGCCCCGTCTACGGTTTCATCTTTGGCTGGATGCATTCCATCGTCGGCCGCCCCAGCTCCCTCGCCTCCATCGCCGCCGGCATGATGCGCTTCCTCAGCTTTCTCTTGCCAGTCGTTGCCGTTCCGCTTTTTACCGTTCACATCGCCATCCCCGGTCTAACCGGTTGGATTAAGCCTTACGATTTTGTTTTCACCTGGGCGCAACCGCTCGCAGTCGTTTGGCTGCTCATCATGACCGGCGTCAACTATCTTGGCGTGCGGCTCGGCGGCGCAGTCCAGGTTTTTCTCACGACCATCAAGATTACTTCTGTCGCGGTGGTGATTGCCGTGGCGTTTTTTGCACCCGCGAGCACGCCGTCGAGTGGGGTGCAGCCTTTCTGGCCTGCGGCGGGAATGGGAGGCGGCGCCATTTTCAGCGCATTTCTAGCGACGCTTGCCGCTGCACTCTGGGCCTACGACGGTTGGGAAGATCTGAACCTGGTCGGCTCCGAGGTGGAAAATCCGCAGAAAAATTTCCCGCGCGCACTGGTCGGCGGAGTCGGATTTGTCGCCGTGATCTATCTTCTATTTAGCGCGGCTTGTTTGAAAGTATTGCCGTTTGAAAGCGTGGCTGCTTCCCAGCACATTGCGTCCGACGTTGTCGCCCACATCAAGGGCGCCACTGCCGCCAGCTGGATCACGCTTGCGATGGTCATCTCCGCGCTGGGCTCGATGAATTCGTCCGTCTTGAGCGGCGCCCGCGTCGGCTATGCGATGGCTCGCGACGGGATCTTTTTCAAAATCGTGGAGGGCATCCATCCGAAATTCCGTACGCCCGGCCGCTCGCTGATTTTTCAGGGCATTCTGGCAAGCTTGATGGCGCTGACTGGCACGTTCGAAGAGCTGACCAATCTTTTTATTTTCGCCGCCTGGATCTTCTATGCTTCCGCCGTCGTCGCGCTCTTTCGCATGCGCAAGACCGAACCCGATCTGCCTCGCCCCTATCGCTGCTGGGGCTATCCCTGGGTCCCCGGCCTCTTCGTCGCTGGCGCCCTGGCCCTCACCATTAACATCTGGATCGAGCGCCCCGGCCGCTCTTCGATCGGACTACTCTTGATCTTCGCCGGACTGCCCTTTTACCGCCGCTGGAATCGGTCGCTTTCAACCGCCGGCAATGCGCCGGGAATCTAACCGTCGCGAGAGAAACATCTGTGCCAGCAGCCCGCCTGCGAGAAGGGCCGCAGCAGGCGCCAGAACCCACGCAAATAAGCCGACGAATAACGCATCGAACATGATGTTGTGGGCGAGCCGATCGTTGAAGATTGCCATCACCGGAAGCGCCAGCAGGAAAAAGACCAAATAAGGCAAGACAGGAAAAACAATCGAAAAGAAAACCGCGCGGCGTGAGCCACCAGCGCGATTCGACAAATACGCGCCCATTGCACCAATCACCGGCAACGACAGCAACCAGGGAAGATAGACCACCGCTACA
>Ga0137399_10001302_pt1 | contig 11265 bp, 8 predicted proteins | sample czorhiz316metaG_FD_104810 | JGI IMG/M metagenome (GOLD analysis project Ga0137399, IMG submission 104810) | Vadose zone soil microbial communities from Angelo Coast Range Reserve, California, USA - czorhiz3.16 metaG | ecosystem: Environmental > Terrestrial > Soil > Vadose zone | place: USA...
CTCGGCAACGGAGACGGTTGGGAGACATTGCTGCGGCAGGAAGGAATTCCTCACGCGCCGTTCTCGCAGGAGGAGTCTCCCGGAGACTTCAGCGCGATCGTTGCTTCGGGCGCACTCGACCGTTCCTCGCTCGAACGGCTCCGCAGCTTCCTGGCCGGCGGCGGCGGCGTCTTATGCTCCGGAAGGGTCTTTGGGCAGCTCTCGGAGTGCGCGACGGAAAAAATGTTCATTCGATATGTCTCGGGCGATGGCGAAGGTAAATTCTTCGGGCCCGGACCTGTCGATATTCTATCTGTATGCGAGGTTCCGCCGAACCCCAATGCCCTGAGCTCGGACAGGGGGGCATTCACCGCGTGGGTGGGCGGCTCCGGAGGAGGGCACATGGTCGTTCTTCCGTTTGATGCTTCGGAGCTGGTCCTTGATCGGCGGGCGGGGACCAAATCATTCTACGCCGCCGGCCGCCGGCTTCCCTTCGAGCGCGTGTCGCTTGTCTCAAAAGGCGGCGTTCAGAGGATCGTTTCCTCGGGATTGAAGATTCTTCACCACCTCCGGGGTGTGCCGTACGTGCACCAATGGTACTATCCGGCCGGACAGCATTCGGTCTTCTCGCTGCGCATCGACACTGACTATGCCGACCGATCCGAAATTGAAAAGCTTCACGATCTTGGGCGGCGCCTTGAAGTTCCACTGACCTGGTTCGTCCATGTCGGCGCGCAGAAGGATTTTCTGGGCCTGTTCCGGCAGATGAGCGGAGACGAGGTGGGCATTCATTGCTTCCAGCACCGGGCCTACCGGGATGCCGATTCGCTTGCCGAAGATGTAAAGAGTGCACTTCATGAATTCGAAGCCGCCGGATTAGACGGGAGGAGTTTTGCCTCCCCGTTCGGGCGCTGGGAGGAGCCGATTGCGCGAAGGCTCGACCAGTTCGGTTTTGTGTACTCGTCGGAGTTTGCCTACGATTACGACGGCCTGCCTTCCTTCCCTCATCTCGATGGAGGCTTTTCTTCAACATTGCAAATCCCGATTCATCCCGTCAGCGTTGGAAGCCTGAGGCGCGTCGGTTTCGGGGAGGATGAGATAGTCGCCTATTTCCGGCGTCTTATTGAACGAAAAGTCACCTCACGTGAGCCGATTTTGTTATATCACCATCCAAAAAACGATTGCATGATCGCTATAGAAGAAATCTTCCGGCTTGTAAAAGAAAGCGGTGTCCGTCCGGGGAGAATGCGTGAATACGCTTCATGGTGGAAGGGAAGAAGCACAGACGGGTGGCGGATCGAGGCCGGGGGCGAGTCGATGACCATTCAGTCTCCGACAGGGGCGGCCGAACCGCTGCTTCATATCGTCCGGCGGGACGGCTTGGAGGCGTTGACGGCCCCGCTGCCATTGATCGATCTCGCCCGCCTTGCATGGAAGCCGGCGCCGGTGCCCCTGCCAGTGCCACGGGATATCGGCCGGATAAGAAACTTTAACCCCTGGATACCCATAGTCCGGGCGGAGGATTGGGTGATGGGGATCCTGAGGCGGTGATGCGGGTCTGCCTGGCGACATACCAATCTGTCATGTTGTTAAAGGGAGGACCGCGCACTCAGATTTTCCAGATGAAACGCACCCTAGAGAAATGCGGGGTAGAGGTGACTTTGTTCGATTCCTGGGGAGAGGTTCAGCCCAAGGAGATCGATCTGGTGCATTTATTTGGAGCAAACCTCGGTACCTACCACCTGGCGAGGGAGATCCGGAAATTGGGCATCCCGATGGTTGTCACGCCAATTTTTTTCACCCGTCATTCGTGGCCGGTCATCCGTGCGGTCGTGACCCTCGACCGCACCGTCCGGAAGCTTGCCCCCGGCACCTGGACCGACTACAGCATCGCCGCGGAGATCTGTTCGTGGGCCCGCATCGTGCTGCCGAACACCCGCCGGGAAGCGCATCTGATTGAGTGGGGGCTCGGGATTCCGTCCGAACGGGTCGAGGTTATTCCCAACGGCGTCGAGGAACGATTTTTTTCCGCCGACCGGAAACTGTTCAGCGACCGCTATCATGTTGAGGATTTTGTGCTTACTATAGGTCACATCGGGCCCCCGCGGAAAAACGTCCTGAGGCTTATGCGGGCGCTTGAAGATCTCAACGTCCCGGCCGTCATTATAGGGAGGATCGAGCAGAGTGAAGAAGGCCGGCGCTGTCTTGAGCGTGCGAAGCTGAATCCCCGCCTGACCGTTCTCGATTCCCTTCCGCATGAATCAGACCTTCTCGCATCCGCGTACGCGGCATGCGACGTTTTTGCACTCCCGTCACTTTTCGAGACTCCCGGTATCGCAGGGCTCGAGGCCGCACTCGCGGGCGCGAAAATTGCGATCACCAAGTACGGGGGGACAGAGGAATACTTCGGCTCTCATGCCGAATATGTCGAACCCACCTCCGTGGAACTGATCCACCACGGAATCGTTACCGCACTCAATAAACGAAAGGACGGCGAGTTGAGGGAACATGTCCGCGGCGAGTACCTCTGGGAGAAGGTCGCGGAAAAAACGGCGCGCGTTTATAAGCGCCTCCTCTCATCGGTTTGATCTTGCGCGTGAAATACCTATATTCACCGCCTGTTGGATTATAAAACACTTCTTGAACACACATCCCGGACGCTCAGGGTTTCTGCTGGTCGTCGACGGTCCCAGTGCGGTTGGAAAATCGACGATCGTCAGGGGGCTGCTCAATCTCCCCGACATTCATTTTGATTCGATTAAGAGATACACAACCAGGTCGAGGCGGGAGTCGGACAACGACGAGGATTTGTATGAATTTATCCCGCAATCTGAATTCCAGAAATTAGCGGCCCGCGGCGCGTTTCTCGAGCATAAGTGCTACAAATTCGGCATGTGTTATGGCTTGCCGTTAAAGGAAACATCCGAATCGCTCGACCGCGGGAACCACGCGGTCGCGATGATCAACCTCGGCAACATCGGCGCGGTCAGATCGGCGGTGGGTACGACATTCGGCGTGTTCATTACCGCATCAATCGATACGATCAAAGAGCGCCTCCTCTCCCGAAAGACCCATACCCCGGAGCAGATCGCAGAACGGTTGGGAAATGCGGCGGATTCAACCCGTTACCTGCCGCTCTATGACCTTGTGGTGATGAACGAAGGGAGGAATGTTTCGGAGGTGGTGGAGGAGATCAAGAACCAATTCCTTGCGCGCGTCGGGAAGGAAGGGAGAGTGTGAACGCCGCAAGGCGGTCTGCATTGCTCGCGTTCTGCTTCTCTCTCGGATCACATACGGGCTGCGGGCCATCCCGGTCGGCGCTCTATCCGGCCTTCCCGGAACAAAGAAAACAGTTCGGGAGTGTCGGAATCGTGATGGATTACCTCATCATCGACGGACTCTTTGGAGATACGAACAAGGTCGACATTGTTGAGAACAAGAGTCTCGCCGCCAGACTCCTCGCCGATTGTTCAGACAGCCTCAGCCGCAAGGGCTACCCCGTCCGGATGACGAGCCTCTCTTCGATGGGATTGCTCATGAAACGGGACAAGAGCTACAAAGTTGCACAGACCGCGGACGCCCGTTCGGAAGACCTGCAGATCGCGCATCCCCCCTTTTTTATTGACACCTTATTCCTGCCCGACACGATTCTCGAACACCTGGCCCATGTTTATTCTTCCCTGATCAATCTCCCGGAGAAGCGTCGCGACGTGTCGTTCGTGATTCCGGAGGCGATGCCGATCGGGAAACGGATCGATTGCGAGACGATTGCAATCGTGCTCGCCGGAGGATTCAATGAGCCCGTGAGCATGGGAGTTGGAAAACAAACCGCCAACGGAAGTGTGACGGGCGGAATCATCGGCCTGCAGTCGGTCTCCCAGCTCTCGATGCTGTTTTTTGTGATCGATGCAAGGAACGGCGAGATCATCTGGGAGGATCGACGCTTCATGTCGGGCGGTGTTCTGTATCCCGATAAAATACTGGGCATGGCGAGGGAACTTGTCGCCGAGCTCCCTTGAGGAGCCCCTTCCCGCGTTGGCCCTCACGATTTCGCACTCTCCCGCCCGCGGCGGCCCGGATGAATGAACCCGAACCCCCCACCTACGATGCCGTCCGCTGGATCTTCCTTCGGCTCCTCGGACTCATCTACCTCCTCGCTTTTCTCTCCCTCGGTTTTCAAATTATAGGCCTGATCGGCGAGCAAGGAATTCTCCCCGCTCAGCAATTCTTCCGGGCTGCCCGCGAATCTTACGGGGCAGGCGCCGCGTGGCGCTTTCCGAGTCTCGGTTTGCTGGGGGCGGGGGATGCGGTTCTCCAGACGCTTTGCTGGGGCGGAGCGGCGACGGCGCTTCTCGTCACCGCGGGAGTTGCGCAGTCTCCGATGCTCGCCCTGTCGTGGCTGCTGTATCTGTCGCTCGTCGTCGCGGGCCAGGAATTTCTCTCTTTCCAGTGGGACATCCTGCTCCTCGAGACCGGCTTCCTGGCGATCTTTTTCGCCCCATCGCGATTCCTTCCGAGACTCTCTGCGCCGCCCGCTCCCTCCGCGACGGTGATCCTGCTTTTCCGCTTGCTCTTGTTCCGGCTGATGTTTTTCTCCGGCTATGTCAAACTTGCTTCGGGCGACGAATCGTGGAGAAGCCTCACGACGCTCACGTTTCATTATGAGACTCAGCCGCTCCCGACCCCCGCAGCCTGGTATGCCCACCAGCTGCCCCTCTGGTTTCAAGAAATCTCGTGCACGGTCATGTTTATAATCGAGCTCGGCGTCCCGTTTCTTTTCTTCGCCCCCCGAAGACTGCGTCTCATTGCCTGCGGTGCGGTTTCGGTATTCATGGTGCTCATCATGCTCACGGGGAATTACACATTCTTCAATTTTCTTACGCTCGCTCTCTGCCTCACACTGCTCGACGACGCGGCGTTGAAGTCGCTAGTGCCGGGGAGGGTTCGGGAGCAACTCCGCACGACGAAGCGCCCACCGGGGAGAACCATGACCGCTCTCGCGGTTCTCATCATCTTTCTCAACCTTATTCAATGGTACCAGCTTTTGCTCGGCCGGGGCCCTGCAGACGCGATTTCGCGCTGGCTGGCCCCGTTCCATCTGGTCAACCGCTATGGGCTGTTCGCCGTCATGACCCGGCCGCGGCTCGAGATCGTCGTCGAAGGAAGCGACGACGGATCGAAATGGAAGGAATACGAGTTCAGATATAAACCGGGCGATCTCCGCCGCCCGCCCGCGTGGGTTGAGCCGCACCAACCGCGGCTGGATTGGCAGATGTGGTTCGCGGCGCTGGGAACATACGCAGAAAACCGGTGGTTTGTCAACCTTTGCGTTCGCCTTTTGCAGGGGTCGCCGCAGGTATCCGGCCTTCTCGACGGCAATCCGTTCGATGGGAGGAGACCCAAATATATTCGGGCCGAATTGTACGTGTATCACTTCACCGACGGTGCAACCAGGCGCAAAACCGGGGAGTGGTGGACTCGCGAGTTGGAAGGGAACTACCTGCCCCCGATCTCCCTCAGAAGCGAATAGGCGCGATTTTGAAAAACGGCCTTTTTGACCGGATTTGATGCATCGTACCGGAAAGTTCCCAAAATGCGAATCCCGGCATCTTCCGGTGACTGCCGACAAAAGTTCGCTTGACATTGAAACAAAACTCGTTATATTCGTGATCAGCCATGGAGGAGCTCACGACAAGAGCGAGGCGAGTCAGTACATCGACACGCAAAAAAGGAGGTCCGCAATGAAGCCGACCAGGGAAAAATCAACAAGGACTTCGCGGGCGAAGAAGCCGGCGCTCAAGACCACAACGATCAAGCAGAAGGAGTTTATACCCGCAAAGCCCGTCGAGATCTATGACGCGCTCCTGAATGAGCAAAAGCACTCGGCGTTTACGGGCGCCCGCGCGACATGCGAGCGCCGGGTCGGCGGCCGGTTTACCGCATGGGACGGCTATATTTCGGGGAAAAACCTAAAGCTTGAAAACGGCAGCCGGATCGTGCAGGAATGGAAGACGACGGAATGGCCGACCGGGTGCAAACCCTCCCTTCTTGAATTCAAATTTAAGGTCAAAGGCCGGGGCACGGAGGTGACGATGATACAGAAAAACGTTCCTTCGACACAGGCCGACAATTATCGCAAGGCATGGATCGATTATTACTGGATGCCGCTCAAGAAGTATTTTTCAGGGAGTCGTTGGAAAACAAACTTCGAATTCTGATACTGGAAGATGATCCCAGTGACGCCGAGCTGGAGGAGAGTACGCTGCGGCGGGGGTCAATCGAATTTACGGCGAGGCGCGTAGACACGAAGGAGGAATTCCTGCGCGAGCTGGATGAGTTCAGTCCCGACCTCGTCCTCGCAGACTACTCCGTTCCGTCGTTCGGAGGCATGGCCGCTCTCGACATTTGCCTGAAACGGTGCCCCCACGTCCCTGTCATCGTCGTCTCCGGGACGATCGGCGAAGAGTTCGCCATCGAGACGCTCAAGCAGGGGGCAACCGATTACGTCCTGAAGCATCGTTTGTCCAGGCTCATCCCCGTGGTCCGCCGGGCGGTGCGGGAGGCGGAGGGCCGGGCGAAGCGAGGCCTGATGGAGGAAGCCCTTCGCGAGAATGAAAGGAAGTTTCGTGAATTATTCAATAACCTGAACGATGCCGTTTTCCTGTATCAGCTGACGAAGGATTTCAAACCCGGCCGCATTTTGGAAGTAAACGATACAACCTGCCGCATTCTCGGATACGAGCGAAATGAACTTCTCGAGATGCCCCGCGGAAGCATCGAGACCAAGGAAGGGATGGACGAGCTCACGAAGATCCTACGCAACAGGGGCGAGAGCGGAAGCTTCACGTTTGAAACAACCCTGATCTCAAAGCTTGGAGCAATAATTCCCTTCGAGATCAACACGCGGATCTTCAACCTGAAGGGGGAATCGGTGGTTCTCTCGATTGCCCGCGACGTCACCGACCGCAGGCAGGCGCAGGCGGCGCAGGAAAAGCTCATTCAAGAGCTTCAAGGCGCGCTCGCGCAGGTGAAATCTCTCAAAGGCCTCCTGCCGATCTGCTCATGGTGCAAGCGAATCCGGGACGACAAGGGATACTGGCTGGAAGTCGAGGCCTATCTGCACGATCACACCGATGTCGATTTCAGCCACGGCATCTGCCCGGAGTGCACCGAGAAATATAAGAAGATGGTTATCGATAAGCGGACAGGTCGGGCAGTCCAGAGCGGATCGTCGGGGGGTGAGTAGTCCAACCTGAAGCGTTTATTTGTTCTTCCGATCCTGATCTTTTTTCTACCCCTCGCCGCATTACCGAAGCCGCCGCAGGATTCGTCTGCCACCTCGCCTGACCTACTCAAACCGATTCCAATTGACACGGCGGTCATCTCCGGCGCGCTCAATAATGGCCTCACCTACTACATACGCACGAACCGAAAACCCGAGAAGCGCGCGGAGCTGAGGCTTGTGGTTAACGCGGGCTCAATCCTCGAGGATGACGATCAGCGGGGGCTCGCCCACGTCGTCGAGCACATGGCATTTGACGGGACGGCCCATTTCAAAAAGCAGGAACTCGTCAACTACCTCGAGTCGGTCGGCATGCGCTTCGGCCCCGATCTGAACGCCTATACGAGTTTCGACGAGACCGTCTACATGCTCCAGATTCCGACGGACACCCCTTCCATCGTAGAAAAGTCGTTCGAGATCCTGGAGGATTGGGCACACTCGATCAGTTTCGATGATGATCAAATCGACAAGGAGCGCAACGTGGTCATCGAGGAATGGAGAATCGGCAGGGGAGCCGGCGCAAGGATGAGGGACAAACAGTTCCCTCTGCTTTTTAAAAATTCGCGCTATGCGGAACGCCTGCCCATCGGCGAGAAATCCATTCTCGATAACTTCCGGCACGAAACGCTGCGCCGATTTTACCGGACATGGTATCGTCCGGATCTCATGGCGGTGATCGCCGTCGGTGATTTCGACCGAACCAGGATCGAAGAGTTGATCCGGCGGCATTTCTCAAATGTCGAGCTCCCGCACCGCCCCGAGATTCGACGGTTTTACCCGGTCCCCGATCATGATGAGACGCTCTTTGCGATTGCGACCGATTCCGAGGCGACCCTTTCGACCGTCGGGATCAACTACCTCAAGGAGGTCGAGGCTGAGACCACGGAAGCCGCCTACCGGCGCTCGATCGTCGAAGCGCTTTACAACGGCATGCTCAACGAACGGCTCGCTGAGCTGACAAAAAGGGGGGATCCACCCTTCCTCTTCGCCTCATCCTCCAAGGGCAATCTGGTCAGAACGAAGGGCGCTTATTCTATAGAAGTCGGTGTTAAAGACAACGGGATTCTCCGCGGCATAGACGCAGCACTCACCGAGGCCCAGCGCGTGAGGCTGTTCGGGTTCACGCAGCCGGAACTGGATAGACGGAAAAAGGAATTTCGCAGAATTATAGAGCAAGCATATAATGAGCGCGACAAGACTGAATCGGACAACTTCGCAGCGGAACTCATCCGCCACTATCTCGAGCGGGAACCGATCCCGGGAATCGCCTACGAATTCGAATTATACAAAAAATACCTCCCGACGGTCACCCTCCCGGAGGTCAACCGGCTCGCCGCACAATGGATGAGCGACCGCAACAGGGTGATCCTGGTGAACGCGCCCAGGAAGGCGGGTACTATCACCCCGGCCCCCGAAGAGATTCGTGCCGCGTTTGACTCGGTTGCGCGAAAACAGCTCCGTCCGTATATCGACACGCTTTCAACGAGCGCCCTTTTGAGCTCCGAGCCGGCGGCGGGCACGGTTGTTGAAGAGAAGACACTATCCGCTATCGGCGTGACCGAGTGGCGGCTCTCGAACGGCGTTCACGTCGTTCTGAAACCGACGGATTTCAAGAATGATGAGATTCTTTTTACGGCATATAGTCCCGGCGGCTCCTCGCTTGTACCGGACAGCGAGTATATTCCGGCGATCACCGCCGCCTCGGTTGTCGAAGAGGGGGGCCTTGACGGGTATGACGCCATCACGCTCCAAAAAATGCTCGCAGGGAAGCTGGTCTCCGTCTCACCCTACATTGCGGAGCTCGAGGAAGGCTTCTCGGGGAGCGGGACGCCGCAGGATCTGGAGACCATGTTTCAATTGATTTATCTCTACGTGACCGCACCTCGCACGGACAGCACCGCTTTCCTGGCGTACAAGTCGAGGATCAAAGGGTACCTCGAGAACCGGAGCTCGAGGCCCGAATCCGCCTTCGAAGACACGATCGAGGTGACACTCTCGCAATATCACCCGAGGCGGCAGCCCTGGACAGAGAAACTGTTTGAGAAGCTGAATCTCGGGTCGTCATTTGCCGTCTACCGCGATCGTTTCGCCGATGTTGGTGATTTTACGTTTCTTTTTGTCGGCGCGTTCAAGCCCGGCGGAATCCGACCCCTGGTGCTTCGATACCTCGCGAGCCTTCCGTCGATCCATCGGAACGAACATTGGCGGGACGTGGGAGTGCGCCCGCCGAAAGGGGTGATCGAGAAATCGGTCAGAAAAGGGATCGAGCCCAAGAGCCGGGTTCAATTGATTTTCAACGGGCCCTTCGTCTGGTCGCGGGAGAATCGATATGCGCTGAATTCCCTGACGAATGCGCTGAGCATAACCTTGAGGGAAATCTTGAGGGAAGAGAAGGGGGGGACCTACGGTGTCTCAGTGAATGGATCGGTCAGCCACGATCCGATATCGCAGTACTCGATCACCATCGGATTCGGCTGCGCACCGGAGAGGGTTCAGGAGCTCGTTCGATCGGCCTTGGCCGAGATCGAGCGCAGCAAACGCACCGGATTTGACGAGAAGACGGTTCTGAAAGTGAAGGAGACACAGCGCCGGGAGCGAGAGACCTCGCTGAAGCAAAACAACTTCTGGCTGCAGAACTTAAAATTCTATTACCAGAATGGAGAAGATCCTGCATCGATCTTGCGATATGATTCCCTCGTCGAACGCCTCACATCATCGATGCTCGGCCGAGCCGCGCGAGACTATTTCAATCGTGACAACTATGTAAAAGTTGTTCTCGATCCCCGCGAGTGATCCCGCTTGTCCCGCGTACCGGGACGGGCGGGGCGGGATTAGCGGCATTGATCGGGAGGCGGAAAATCCGTACTATCAATAGATGCCCGTGAATTATCCCGGCTTTCATCGCTTGCTTCCTGTGATGAAAGCCCTTTTCTGCTCGATTCTTCTTCCACTTTTTATCTACGGCCCGCCCGCCTATAGCGCTGAGCCCGCCAGAGGCGGGCCCAGCGCCGCTCGAACCCCGATCAATCCGGAGGATCTTGTTATCGAAGTGAAGGGAAATTCCCGCGAGATCGCCTACACGAACAAGGAAGCCGGAGTTCTCTACACAGAAACGAACGGGGAACATCGGTCTGCCTGGCAAGGCTGGCGCGTCATGTCCAGGGAGGTCATGGAGGATTACGCCCTCGAGATCGGCGGTGTCGAGCTGCGCCGGTCGGATGTCGTGCGCGCGCTGGTCTACCCGCATCAACTCGTGCGCGAATATGCGAACGGAGTCCGGGAAACGGTAACGCTGTTGGATGGAGTGAATGCAATTCTGGTGGAGCTCGACAGCGTAACGGGGAGCGACATCGCGATCCGGCCGCTCTTTAGCGATCTGCGACGGCAGGAAGACTTTACACTGGACGCAAGCGGCGGGATTCTATCGATAGGCCGGAAGGATTACGGGACGAGTCCTGCCCAAACGCAATATCCCGGCTGGATTTCACTCACGCTGGAGCCTCAAACCGGATACGCCCTTGCATTCTATGAAGGCAAGCAGTACGGGACCCACTATTCGCCGGCTGCGCTGAGGTCGGGGATCAGGAGCGTTCATTACACGGTCGTCATCACGGCGGGTAACTCCAACCGGGCCGCCTCGCGCCTCGCGTTATCAATCATCGACCGCTATCCGGACACCAATCCCGTCGTCCCGCGCCGCGATCGCATTGCGCGCTTGCTGAACCGATCGTACTTCCGGTCGGACAATCCGCGGCTCGATAAGGCGCTCAGCTGGGCAACCGTCTCGCTCGATGCGCTAATCATGAATCAGAACAAAAAGGGCATTTTCGCAGGTCTGCCCTGGTTTGACGACTACTGGGGGAGGGATTCGTTTATTTCGCTCCCGGGAGCGACACTTGTCACCGGGGATTTCGCCGATGCGAAAAGTATCCTGCGCTCGTTTTCTGAATGGCAGGACACTGCACAATCGAGTTCCACATTTGGACGGATTCCCAACACGGTGA
>Ga0137399_10001303_pt1 | contig 11259 bp, 9 predicted proteins | sample czorhiz316metaG_FD_104810 | JGI IMG/M metagenome (GOLD analysis project Ga0137399, IMG submission 104810) | Vadose zone soil microbial communities from Angelo Coast Range Reserve, California, USA - czorhiz3.16 metaG | ecosystem: Environmental > Terrestrial > Soil > Vadose zone | place: USA...
CATCGGCGCGATACTGCGGTTTGGGGAAGCCGCCCACGTTCGAAGTGTTGCCGGGCGAATCGGTGTTGGCGATCGACAACATGTTGCCTTCGGCGTTGGGCATATGGCAGTACGTGCAGGAAGTCTGCGGATTCGCGCCGCCAAAACTCGCCGAGGCCGCCCATTCCAGATAGGTGGTCTGCTCGAACGACTGGGTCACGCAGGGGTCGGTCGTGGGATCGTACTTGCCATTGATTGCCGGCTTGACCGGCGGGCACGGCTTCGTTGTCCCCGGATAATAGGGCGGTGCGATCTTGCCGTTGGGAAGAATCTGATATTTGTTGCGCACCGTGGGATACTGGACCGGAATTTCAGGGGCGATGACCACGTGACATCCGCCGCAGAATTCACCCTTCGGCATGTAGTCGCGCGTAATCGTGGTGGTCGAGTTGAAATTCTGCTGATGTCCCCAGATCTGCGCCTGTTGCGGCTGCGCGCCCGTCAGGTTGGCCGCTCCGACAAACCCCTGCAGTGGATCGGGTTGCGGCGCGGCGAACGCGTTCAGGTTGTAGAGCACCGAACCCGCGAAGGGATACGGAAATCCAAGCGGCAATTCCAAGCCGGCAATCGCGGGGTTCTGGAAGCCATAAAAGACAGTCCATGGATCGGAGGGAGCGGGTCCCTCCTGGGGGCCCATGTGATGGCACATGGTGCAGGAAATTCCGTCACGGGCCAGCGCGCCGTACTTCGCGAACGGAGGCTGGGCCGCAATTTTGTCACACGGGAAGCCCTTATACATGCACGAGCCCGGCGTGGAATAGGTCATGAAGTGGCTGAAGTTCGGCTCCGGCTTGAGCAGAGTTCCCGGCGGAACCTGCGTGGGATCGCCGCCGTGATCGATATGGAATTGACGCTGCCCCATCGGCCCGTGGCAGCGATAGCAGAAGTTGTCGATGGATGTCGGCTCAACCTGCGCATGAAGCACGCGTTCGGTTTCGACCTGCGACAGGAACGCCGGATCTCTGGAAGCCAGCGCCATGATCGACACCGACCACTCGCCGTACTGCGAAATGTTGAACTTATTACCGCCTTTGGGCGGAGTTCCCGGGCCCTGCACGCTGTAGTCATACGACAGATTGGCGGGCGTCCAGTGGCGCGCACCGCCCAATTGCGCGGAGAGAAGCGCGGTGGAGTCGTGGCATCCCTGGCACTGGTTGGAAGTCACGAAGGCCGCATGCTTGTTGCGCAGATAGACGTCGTCCGTGTCCTGGCCGGGAATGACCAGCACTTTCGAAGCGGGCAGGCTTGAAGGCGGCGGCAGCGGCTTCATTTGAAACTCTGAAACCGCGGAGTTATAGAAATCGATGAACTGCTTCGCCGCGCCGTCGCCCAGAGGCTGCCGCAGTTGCGGACTGGCGGGCGGCGTCAAAGCCGACAGCAGCGAGGTTGTCGACTGCGTGACGAACGCAGCGGTGTACGCGGGCGAAACCGGCGTACTCGAAAGATTCGAATAGCTGGCGAACGTCAGATTGCTGACCGCCGATGAGTGACAGGCCACGCATAACCCCATGGAGAAATCTCCCATGGATGTGGCGACGCGCGTTCCGCCCCATGTTGCGGCGCTGGCGATCACCTGACTGAAAAACCATCCGCTTGCCGGATCGTCCGGGCGGCCCTTCGCCTGACGAATCATGACCAGATAGCCGCTGGGAGTCGTGCTCGCGAGAGGAGTGACCACCGCGACCATGGCCGCGCCGTCGGGAATCGATGTCGGGCTGGGCGGGACCGTGCTTCCGTCGGGGCGATTGGTCTTCATCCACGCGACCATCGCGGGCGAATACCAAACCTGAATCTGATCGTGTGTGGTGTAACTGGTGCCGTCGGCGGAGGTGCTGCCGGTCAGACGCGGCTTCGGGTCGGACTGCCACTGCTTAAAGCAGCCACGCTGCACCCACGTAACCACGGCATTCTGATAAATCGCGGTCGTTGCCGGAGGCAGCGGCGGGATGGGCGCGATGCAAACGCCTTCAGCCTCGGGAATTCCAAACACCATCGTGCAGAATGCAAAGAACAACAATTTCAACCAGCGGGTCTTAAAGCGGCGTACCATGCTCCCTCCGGAGAACGTGACCATTGTCGGGGGTGAAATTGCAACCTTAGCGCATGAATAATCTTTGTCAAGACTATTCAATCGATTCTGAAATAAATGTGACTATAGTTATGCACTCATGAGCGAAGGTGTAGTCGAATTCTTACGGCAGAATCGGAAATGCAGCCGGAGATTAGAGGTCTTTTAAAGACAAAGTCTTTGCACCACGGAGGCACTTGAGCCACGGAGGAAGACAAACCCATTATTTTTTGCGTTTCTCCGTGGCTCCGCGTCTCTCCGTGGTGTGCTCTTTTGTTCTTAAACGGCACCCTGATTTGATTCATGCAACCTTCGCCGAAATCACGGGGAATTTCAGACCCGCAAAAAACATCGCGGCGGCGGAAAACAGCAGCATATGTCCGGCGAAGAACATGCCGAGAAAAACGTAGATGAGAACGGCAATCAGGGCGGGAATGAAAGCCAGGACCATCACCACCGGCCTCGACGCGGCCGAAGGCCAGATGGCGATCAGGCCGCAGAGGACCGCAACAACGGCCAGAGTTGTGGAGTCGCCAAGCCAAAGCGCACGGGAGCTGTTGCCGAAAAAAGGACGCAGACCGGAGCCGGCAAAGGCCGCATCCGCCCGGCTGAACGCCGCCGCATGGACCACTGAGCCCGCGAGTTGAATCAGCCCCGCAAAAGCAATAACAAATCTGGGAACGCGTGAAACCATCGAAATATCTCCTCCTGACATCTGAGAATGAATTCACGTTATCCCTGGTGGTACGATTATGCAAGTACGGACATTTTGGATACTATCGCCTTCATGAAGAAAGAGGCTTATGAAAGCCGTAAAAATCAGGACTGAAGCAGGGGCGAACGAAAAGACGGAGATGGAACTCATCGAGCTTTGCCCGCTCAACGCGTTCAATCGCGCGGCGATGGGCAAATACAAAATGCGCATCATCTGGGAACTGAGCCGGGGTACACAGCGTTACGGCGAACTGCGACGGTCAGCGATCGTCACCGCCATGGGAAAGCCCGTTACGCCACGTGTCCTGAGCCGTGAACTCAAAGAGCTGCAGCAGCGCGGTATCATTCATCGAAAACAATATCCGGTCGTTCCGCCCAAAGTGGAGTACACGCTTACGAAGATGGGGAAAAGTCTGGTGCCGGTCATCCGGAGAATCGTCAACTGGGGGCTGACCGGAAGACATCAGGCGTCTCTTTATAAGTGATCAGCGTGATTTCGCCTCACGGGTCTTTACGTACGCGACCAGAAACAAAATACCGAACACCGGATCGACCAGCGCGGGCGCCAGCGTCTTCGGATGCGCCTGCCCCTGCATGTAGAGAATCACCACCGGAACGGTGTAGATGAATTTTTCAAGAATCGCAATCGCCATGATCGGGCGGTAACGAATCGGGTCCGTGGCGATCAGGACAAACACCGCCTGCCACAAGACCGCCAGACCGACAAAGCCGTAATACAGTTCCGCATGTGTGACCGGGGGAGGCGTATCGCGATTGACCTTCCCCAGAAGAAAGTACAACGGCAACAGAATGGCAAACCCGTAGACCGCGGCCACCGTGAATACGATTCGCGCGAATTTCAATTTTCATCCCCCTCATTAGATCATGCTGCAAGTTATTTTTCCGGCAGCCGAATGCCGATAAAGTCGGCTTCGCGCTGAGCCGCGGGCGGGTCGATGTTCGCAAACACCGCGATGACCGTGGCCGACGAGGGGCAGATTTCCAGTTCGCCGTTCATTCCGGGCGCGCCGCCGCCATGGCCGAAACAGCGCACTCCGCCGATGGATCGGTCAAAAAAACCGTAGGCATATTTGCCGCCGTTGGGCGCATCCACCTTGCCGGTGGTAAGCAATTCCATGTGCCGGGCGTCGAGCAGCTTGTGGTCCTGAAGAGCATTGGCGAAGCGCAGCATGTCTTCAACCGTAGAATAGCCTCCGCCGGCCGACGTGCCGCGCCACGGCAACGTATCGGTATTCCGCTCCCATTTGTCCCCATTGTCGGATTTCATGTAGCCGACCGAGCGTTTGGGCACGGCGACATTCTCGGGAAGCGATGCCGTTGAAGTCATACCCACCGGCTTGAAGATGTGGTCCTGCGCGTAGTCGTAATAGTTCTGTCCCGAGACCTTCTCGACGATGACGCCCAGCAATAGAAATCCATAGTTGCTGTATTCCCAGCGGCTGCCAGGCTCAAATTTCAGGCCGCGCTTTCCATAAAGACCGACATAATCCTGCAGGGTCCGCAGTTCGAGACGGTGCGCGTTGAATTCCGGACCGAAGAAATCTCCCGTCCCGCCGGTATGCGTCAGAAGATGATGAATCGTAACCTTCGAAGCCACATCCTTATTCGGATAGTCCGTCAGATACGCGCCCAGCGGATCGGTCAGCCTGATCTTTCCCGCCTGGACGAGTTGCAGCACCGCCACCGCCGTGAACATCTTGTTCATGGAACCCATGCGAAACTGCGTACCCGCCTCGTTGGCGATTTTCTTCTCACGGTCTGACAGCCCATAGGCGGCGATGAAGACCGGCTTGCCATCTTTGGCCACCAGCATTGCGCCCGAGAACTGGTCGGCGGCCGTGTCCTTTTCCAGTTTGGCGCGCAGGGCCGCGAGCGCGTCGCGCTGACTCATGCGCGGCGCGGGAAACTCGGCGGCCCGCGCGACGGGCCGCAGCTCCAGCCGGAGAATGTGGTTCGGGGCGACGGCTTCCACCTCGATCGACAGCCGCGCAAACTGGTCCGATTTGCGTTCCTGAACGATGCAGGTAAAGCGCGCGGGAGTGGATTCCTCCGCCTTCCTGAAATCGAAACCTCCCGTTTGTGCGCGGAAGCCCATCTCCCGGTCGATGTCCGCGGCGCGCGCCGGGTTATTGGCCTCCAGATACTTCAGCAGCGCAGCACGGTCCCCGCTGTTGAAAGCGTCGAGCCATGCTGAGAATTGGCGACCCGCAGGTGTATCCGGAACCTGGGCGGACATGGCCACGACGAGGGCTAAAACTGCCAGAACGGCTGCGAACGGGATTTTGAGTTTCATGATTCCTCATAGACGGCTATAGGAGCGTTTCGTAAGTAGGCATTTTCGCACAGGCAGCCGCCTCCGCCCCGGAGGCACAGCGCCACACAGCCGCAACCAGAAAAACAAAGTCAAAACCATAAACCTTGAAACACGGAGGAAACGGAGGATAAAAAATCTGAGGGAACGGAGGAATTCTTTAGAAATGATATTGCTGGTCTGACATCTTCGTCGATGGCGCTCTTCGATTTGCCCGGAAAATCCCTTAAAAATTTCTCCGTTCCCTCGGATTTTTTATCTTCCGTTTCCTCCGTGTTTCAGGTTTATGGTTTTGGTCCTGGAAACCGTCGCAATCCGCGAAGGTTTTAAGGATTAGCACTTACAGAGGCCACGAAGGAACAAAGGTCTGCGGTCCGGCGTCCCGAAATGGGAATAATCGTTGGAGCGAACTCGTCATTTTCATTGCATCGCAGTGCGGCTGAGAAGTATGTTACTCGCCGATTGAGAAAGTCGAACAGGAGATCGAATATGTTTCAGGCAACACCCAAAGTGAAATACGCTCTGCTCTTCTACACGCTGTTCATGCTATTGATCGCACCCGCCCCATGGGGACACGCAACACCAGCCCCGGCGGCGGCAAGTCTATCCCCCGATTTCACCATGTCGGTAACGCCGGTTTCGGCGGTCAGAAAAAGGGGCAGCGGTGAGCCCTACACCATCACAATTCAGGCGGTGAATGGATTCAGCGGAACTGTCAATTTCACAGTCTCCGGCCTGTTCCCGGGTTCGAGTCTTTTCCCGGTTCCTCCGCCATCCGTAACCGGTTCCGGGACATCGGGGTTCGATATCCTGACCCAGCATCCGCCCGCCACTCCTCAGGGCACATTCACTCTGACAATTACAGGGACCAGCGGCTCTCTGTCTCATTCTCAACAGGTTACGCTGCAAATGATCTGACCGGCGGGAATCGTTGCTTTCCGGCGGGGAGTTGCTATCCTCGCCGGAGAAGCAAGTCGCCGGATTCACTAAAGCTTCCTGAATCGGATTTTCAGATATAAAAATAACCGCAGCCTGCCCGGTCGCCGGCTTTTCGACGCATTTCGTTTCCGTCTGTTACCATGTCCGCGCATGGATCAGACTCCCCCTGACCGCAACTCCGCGGCTTCCCGATTCGCTATGGGCCAGCTACTCGTCCTCGTGCTCGTCAATATCATCAATTTCTACGACCGCCAGGTACCGGGCGCTCTGGCTGAACCGATCCGCAAAGAGTTTGGAATGACCGACAGCCAGATCGGCCTGCTGAGCTCGGCCTTTATCTGGCTCTATGCGGTGGTGGGGCTGCCTCTGGGACTGATGGCCGACCGCTTTAGCCGCAAGTGGCTTCTGGCGGCGGGCGTTACTGTGTGGGGCGCGCTCACCGGCTGTGCGGCATGGGTGGCAAGCCTGCCTCTGCTGATCGTCTCCCGGCTGGGCGTGGCGGTGGGTGAAGCGGTCTGCGCTCCGGCGGCCACCAGTTGGATCGGCGATCTCTTTCCTCCGGAAAAACGCGCTCGTCCTCTGGCGCTGTTCATGCTGGGCGTGCCTATCGGAGGCGCGCTGAGTTTTTTTCTGAGCGGCCCCATCGCTCTGAAACACGGCTGGCGGATGGCCATGATCGCCGCGGCGGTCCCCGCCCTGGCGATTGTGCCGGTGCTACTGATGCTGCGCGAGCCGCAGCGCGGAGCCACGGAGCGCGATCCCGTCCTGGCCGCGCGGGGTTCGATCTGGCAGGTGCTGAGTATTCCGACCTTCTGGTGGATCTGCCTCTCGGGCGCGATGGTCAACTTCATCCTTTACGCCATCGGCACATTTCTTCCGGCGTTCTTCGGCCGCATCCATCACATGAACGTGGCGCGCGCGGGAATCTTTACCGGCATCGTTTACGGCGTCGGCGGAATCTGCGGCGGGCTCTTAGCCGGCCATCTCGGCGACACCATCGCCCGCCGGAAACCCAGCGGACGCATGATGACCGCCGCCATCGCAGCCCTGTGCGCCGTACCGCTGTCGTACTTCGGCGTGCGGCAGTCCTGGGGTGCAATCGCCTTTGCCCTGCCTCTGCTGACCGTGGCGTATGGCCTGCTCAATATGTACTACGGCCTGGTCTATGCTTCAATTCAGGATATCGTCGGCCCCTCGCTGCGGGCGACCAGCATGTCCATTTATTTTCTGGTGATGTATATGGCGGGTGCGTCGTTCGGCCCGATTATTATCGGAAGACTCAGCGACCGCATGGCCCACAGGGCAGCCGCGGCCGCCGGAGCCGCGAATATCACCGAAGCTTTCAAAGCCATCGGATTGCAGCAGGCCATGCTGGTCATTCCTGTGCTGGCCCTGGGCCTGGCGGCGGTGCTGTGGGCGGGGTCGCGGACCATTGAGAATGACACGAGGGCGAAGGCGTAAAAAAGATTTGCCGCTGATTTACGCGGATAACCGCAGATAAAGCAAAAGATTTCAAATTTGAAATTTAAAATCTTCTGTTTTGTTTTATCTGCGTTCATCCGCGTAAATCAGCGGCGACTTTTTGTCTGCGGGTCTCCTGAAGGACCCTGCGCAATGGCGGCCATGATCAATCTATATGATCGGGGATGCCGCCCCAACCTCAAGAACCGCGCGATGAAAATCCATGGCCGTTGAAGGAACGCTGCGACTCGGATTGGAAGGCCAGTAAAACACCAGGCAGCAGTTGTCCTGCCTGTTCTCCGGCCGAATCTCTTTTGTTCCGCCGTAAATTGCGCCCCAGGGGTCGCGGAAGTCATAGGCACCGGAGACCGGATCGAGATTCGCCAGGGTCACCGAGGCCCGGCTCAATAAGCGGCGTTCAGAGTACCACTTGCGCGCAATCCCAACACCCAAAAAGCTGAGGAAGAAAGACAACAGGGCCGGTTCGCCAGTGGAACTATCCGACGTGGGTATCGGTTCAAGCAGCGGATGCAAAACGCATGCGCCGACCATCGTCAGCATTCCGAAAATCGCGATGGCCGTCACGAATCGCATCCCCTTGATTTCGCAGCGACAGCGGAGTTCATAGCTCAGCTCCGGATCAAGCCTGTTCCCTCCAATGCAGGACGCAACCGGCCGGCCAGCCGATACAAGCCGCCACACATGCTCTCGCGAGTGCGCGGGGAACAGGCTGCCCGCCAGGACCAGAAACAGAATAATGAATCCCATGGCGAACATGAAGAGATGGATATAGAAAATAAAGGCGTACAGCGCGAATCCGGAAGCGAGCAGATAGATCGACAAAGCCACCATGATCATTGCGGACACGAAGACAGATGCGGCTATCTTCTTCGTCCGCTGCGGCGGAGCAACATCGGCGCTGAATCGCTTCATGTGAACACCCATCAGGACCAGGGGCTGAAGTCTATTCAGCCCCGGCCTGTAACGGATATATTACTTCAGTTTGATCCCCAGCTCCTTCATCTGTGTTTCACTTACCGGGGTCGGCGCATCCACCATCAAATCCACGGCTTTGGCGGTTTTGGGGAACGGAATCACCTCGCGCAGGCTGTCGGCGTTGGCCAGGATCATCACGATACGGTCCAGCCCCAGGGCAATGCCTCCGTGCGGCGGCGTGCCGTATTCCAGCGCATCAAGGAAGAACCCGAAGCGCGATTTGGCCTCCTCGTCGCTCATGCCCAGGCCGCGGAATATCTGCTTCTGTATGTCCTGGCGGTGAATACGAATCGAGCCGGAGCCGAGTTCGGTGCCGTTGAGCACCACGTCGTAGGCCAGCGCGCGCACCGCGACCGGGTCGGATTCGAGCTTATCCATGTCCTTCTCGTGCGGTGACGTGAAGGGATGATGGGCCGCGTTCCAGCGACCGTCCTTTTCGTCATACTCGAACATGGGGAAATCGGTGACCCACAAAAAACGGAAGTCGCGCGCGGTGTCGCCGGTGCGGTTGAACGCGCCGTGTTTTTCGGCGTACTTGCGCCCCAGTTCGAGGCGCGCCTCGCCTGCGGCCGCATACTGAGCGTGTTCCTGGGCGCGCGTGCGGGGCGTGCTGTCGGCCGAGGCAATGGCGACCACCGGCACGATCAGGTCGTCCGGCGCGGCGCCGCACAGCTCGCGGATTTTCGCTGCCACCTGCGGCTTTTTCTTTTCGATCTGGCTGAAATCGTAAAGCGTTCCCACAAAGTTTTTGAAGCGTTTGCCAAGTTCGTCGGCGAGGGAGCGTATCTCCTTCTTCTCGCGGTCGCTGATCTTTCCGACGCCCGGAGTGCGGATTGCCACCATCTTCATGCCGCCGTCGATGCGCAACTCGGCCAGGTCCTCATCGGTAAACGCCGGACGAATATCGGTCATGGCCGGCAGACGCATGTCCGGCTTATCGATGCCGTATTGCCGCATGGCATCGTCATAACTCATGCGCGGGAAAGGCGCGGTTAGCTGCAATCCTGCGGCCTGAAGAGCGGCCTGCAGAAAACCCTCGACCACTTCAAACACGCGGTCGGCCTGCGGGAACGACATTTCGAGGTCGATCTGCGTGAACTCCGGCTGGCGGTCGGCGCGCAGGTCTTCATCGCGGAAGCAGCGCACGATCTGAAAGTATTTGTCGAACCCCGAAATCATCAGAATCTGCTTGAAGAGCTGCGGCGACTGCGGCAGCGCATAAAACGATCCGGGATAGACGCGGCTGGGCACCAGATAATCGCGCGCGCCCTCGGGGGTTGAGCGCGTCATGAATGGCGTTTCAATCTCATAGAAGCCCTTGCCCGCCAGATACTGCCGGATGGCCAGCGCCACATGATGGCGCAGCGCGATGTTGGCATGCATCTCGGGCCGGCGCAGATCGAGATAGCGATACTTGAGCCGTACCTCTTCGTTGATCGGCCCGGTTTCGGTCAGGGAAAACGGCGGCGGCTTCGATACGTTGAGCAGACGCAGGCTGGTCACGGCGAGTTCAACCTCGCCGGTGGGGATGTTCTTATTGACGGTCTCCTGATCTCGATTGCGGACCTGGCCGGTGGCCGCGATCACATACTCCGAGCGCAGGGCCTCTGCCTTCTCGTGAATGGCGGAATCTTCACTCTTATCGAAGACCAGTTGCGCGATGCCGGTGCGGTCGCGCAAGTCGATGAAGATCAGGTTACCCAGGTCGCGGCGGCGGCTGACCCATCCCATGAGAACCACCTGCTGCCCCGCATGTTCGGGGCGCAGGTCTCCGCACATATGCGTGCGGCGAAGATCACCTAAGAAATCAAGTTGCAATGGAGTTTCCTGCAACAAGTATCAGGCCGGGGCGGTTCACCCCGGGCATCTTTTGATTATATAGGCGAATGAAAAGATGCTCGGCGGGGGAGAGCAAAAGCAAAAGCTTCACCACTGAGGCGCAGAGACACGGCCAGATTCCGCTTTCCTGCGCAAATTCCATTAACCACAAAGGTCACGAAGGAACACAAAGGAAAAACGAGCCGGATCGAACGCTGCCAGGTCGCCTTTTGTAACCCAGCGGTCGAGAGTTGGTTTTTTCTTTGTGTTCCTTCGTGACCTTTGTGGTTAAGCTTCGGTTGCGACTTCGTCCCGCCGCATCACACAGGTTTTACGCGGTCGGCTATTTCGTCGCGTCCAAGGCTCACCTGTTCGCCCGTTGCCAGGTTCTTCACGGCGAACTGACCGGATTTCACTTCATTCTCGCCGACGATCACGGCAAAGCGCGCGCCCTGTTTGGCTGCGGTTTCGAGGGACTTCTTCAGGCGGAAGGTTTCATCGCCGAGGGTGACCACCAGATTCCGGCGGCGGAGTTCACGGCCCAGTTGGGCCGCGGCCGCATTCATTCCGGCGCCCAAAGGAGCGATGTAAACATCGACCGGAGCCACGACCCGGACACCGGCATCCTGCAAAGTCATCACCAGGCGGTCTTCACCGATGGCAAATCCGATGCCGGGCGCGGGAGGGCCGCCGAGCGATTCCGACAGGCCGTCGTAACGTCCGCCGCCGAGGATGGCGTTCTGCGCTCCCAGCGCTCCGTGCGTGAACTCGAACGCCGTGCGCGTGTAGTAATCGAGACCCCGCACCAGACGATGGTTCAGCGTGTAAGGAACTTCCGTCGCATCCAGAATCTTCAGCACTTCGGCAAAGTGCGCGCGGCAGCTTTCATCGA
>Ga0137399_10001304_pt1 | contig 11253 bp, 9 predicted proteins | sample czorhiz316metaG_FD_104810 | JGI IMG/M metagenome (GOLD analysis project Ga0137399, IMG submission 104810) | Vadose zone soil microbial communities from Angelo Coast Range Reserve, California, USA - czorhiz3.16 metaG | ecosystem: Environmental > Terrestrial > Soil > Vadose zone | place: USA...
ATGAAGAAGGGGGATGCGACAAAGAGCTGAGCGAGAATGACCGCGGTCTCAGTGAAGGGGATATCAATTTGCAAATTGTGCAGCGCTGGGCCAAAGAGCCCGCGGCGTCCGAAGGCTACCAGCAGAGCGATACCCGCGACCGATGGTGGCAGGACGATCGGCAGATCGATCAATACATCAACGATTGTCCGACCAACAAACTTTCTGCGCGCAAGGAGATAGGCAAGCGGGGTTCCCGCGCAAACGCTGACCCCTGTTGTAATCAGGGTTGTCACGATGCTCAATTGAATTGCCTTTGCGACTGGAGGATCGAACAAAGCTAACAGTACATCGCCCGACGATGTGCGGAGGATCAGTGCAAATAATGGTACTGATAGGAAGAGCAGAAGAGGAAAGCTTGCGAGGAGGAGCATCCAACCGGCGCGGTCCATGCCTCTCTTCATCGCGATTGCTCCCCGAGGTTGCTGCGGGATGATATTCTGATCCTTCAACGTCTAGCTGGATCTGCTTCGGCGGGAAGGAACCCGAACCGACTGAGAGTCACCTGGCCATCCTTTGATACAAGGTACTCTACAAACCTTCGCGCAGGGTCTCGAAGTTTTGCAACTGTCGATAATGCAATGGGGTAGGACGAAACAACATTCAGACTATCCGGTATTGTGATTCTATCGACCCGATGTGTACTATCCCCCGAGATGTCAGAAGTATAGACAATCCCGGCGTCTGCCTCACCCATTGCTACCTTACTCAGGACGGCTCGTACGTTCTCCTCGTATGAGACGACGTTTTTGAGGACGTCTTCTTTGAAGCGCGTAACCGCATTAATCCCACGCGCGCATTTATCGAGGAACTCCAGCGTGTATTGACCGACCGGCACGGCCTTGTCGGCTAGAACAATTTTGAGGTTTGGCTTGGCCAGGTCGTGCAGTGATTTCAGCCCCGCCTCATTCTTTTTCGGTACAATGACCACAAGACGATTCCGGGCAAAGATTCTTACGGAGCTACTGTCAATTTGCCCTGATGCCACCGCGGCGTCAATCTGCTTCCAACTTGCGGGGGCGAAGACGTCGACGGGGGCGCCATGAACAATCTGCTGCAGGAGTTGTTGCGAGCCGGCAAAGTTGAAGGTGGTGCGTACGTCCTGGTTCACGCCATCAAAATCTCTGCCGATCGCTTCGAACGCGTCGGCGAGGGACGCCGCGGCGAATACTATTACTTCAACCCTAGTTCCCGGCTGGGAGGCGGACATCCGATGCCCTTCCGTCATGGATCCGAGAATAAGAGTGAGACCAAAGAGGATCTTGCGATCGACCATCGTCGCGTTTTCAACCAGGGGTTACGGACTCTTCCAGATTACGGTTGATCGGATAATCCTAAGGAGATTCCTGGTGCGCCCAGAGGGAGTTGAACCCCCAACCCTCAGATCCGAAGTCTGATGCTCTATCCAATTGAGCTATGGGCGCTTGAAAATAAAGCGAATTCGATACTTTTGTTCTACCCGAATTGCTGTTTTCGCCTCCTCGGAATCCCCTACAGTCACAAATTAGTAACAGTACGTACTGGCAAGTATAGAGTGTTAAGCATAGGTTCTCAGAGCAGTTACATAATAGTAACAATAATCTCAGGGATTTCAAATAGCATCGAGAATTCTATCTGGTTAGCGATCCGCACAATTGGTCACATGCCAGGCCCATTGCGTCGATCGGGCATTTTTTCCTCCACGATTCGGTGATGCAGGCGCATGTGCGGGAGATATAATAGAGGCTCCCATGGCTGAATGTTTACGCCTCAACAATGTTGCTACCGACGCAACTATGTATTAACTTGCTACAAATCGTTTTGTCAGGGGATTGTCACACAACTTTTCCGCAACGCTTCATTTCTCACCATGAAGAATTCAAGAATACAAATAATGGTCTTGACAACCGTGTTGGTAATGGTGGGTACCGCGGGTGGGCAGAACCAATGGACGACGCCAGTCCTTATCGATTCAGCGGGTAACAACCCTGCATTTTACGATGGAGGAGAGATGGCCGTTGCCGATAGCGGTGATATTTATACAACCTTTACTGCTCCGCGTTCGAAGAGCATCACCGTCGCCCGTTCCACTGACGGCGGCGACATGTGGAGTAAGTATGGGTATGTGGATGCCCCAGAGTCTCTTCGTTCACCTCAAGATATTGCCATCGATCATCTTGGGAATGTGTGGCTTCTTTGGCTCTCGACCAACGGTGGAGATTTCGATCCTTCGTATGTGAACCTCTCAAAATCGACCGATAGCGGTCGGATCTTCACAACAGTCTTTCGATCTGTTGCATGGGCAGGTGGCTATTTCGCCGAGAAGCTTGCCGTAGACGACCAAAACAGTATCTACATGTTGTGGGATGATCGGCAATTTAAGTTGACGAAGTTTCAGTCTGGCGATATCGGACGTCGCACCGATAATCAAATCCCAAACGATACGCTTGCTTTCGCTTCTACCACTGCTCTTACGGTCACCAAAGATTTTGTCGTGCATTGTTGTTGGGTAGGGATTTACTTTGATTCCTTGAACAATCTTCACGAAGCCGTGTATAATAATCGATCAAACGATACCGGCATAACTTTTCAAGCAAGAGTACGAGTCGATACAACAACGAGTCCAAATCCGCTTTTTGGCGCTAATTCCCTTCCCTCGCTTGCTGTCGATAGTGCCGGTGTGGTGTACGTCAGTTACACTAGAGCAACCATGCTCAACTATCGAGAAATCCGTGTTGCACGAAGTACGGACCTCGGGCAATCCTTTGGCCCGCCTGTCGTGATATCAGGACCTGATACCGCCTATGATTCTAAAGTTTGTGTGGATTCACATCAAGGGGTGAACATATTGTGGGGAGCCGTGGGACGTGGCATCCTTCACTATCGTTCCACGGACGAAGGCTTATCATTCGCACCGTTTGCTTCTTTCGTACGGATCGGTGATCGTGGCTTCAAGGACGGCAAGAATGGATTCTTGTATGCCACTGGGCCAAACGATTCAGGTTTTGGCTTTGCGAAAACGAATGTGGCGCTTTCAATTTCGGATGAGACGCCTGCTCCGAACACATTCACACTATTTCAGAATTATCCGAATCCATTTAATCCGTCGACTCTTATTCGTTATCAATTATCCGTTGAGAGCAACGTAAGTCTAAGAATCTACAATTTACTCGGTCAAGTCGTGGGAGTACTTTTCGAAGGTGTGGAAACACCTGGATCGAAATCGATACGCTGGGATGCAAGTGGCATTGCGGGTGGTATCTATTTCTACAAGCTGGAAGCCATTACCGGATCAAATCCCAGCAAGAGATTGAGCCAGGTGAGGAAGGCCTTGTTATTGAAGTGATGGTTTTCTACTTCAGCAAAATCCGAAGCATATCACGGACTTTCTTTTTCTCCTCACTCGTAAGCTTGGTCTTGCCGATACTCCGCAGCCATTCAACAATATCACGGGCAAACGATTCCAATGGATCCCGGACTGCCGGCCTGTGTAATTTAGACTTAATGGTATCCCCCACCTGCCGGAGTATTATTTCATTCCCCGTTTTATTGATCTTAATGTTGAACCCAAGCGATTCAGCTATTTTCCGTACGGTGGATGGCCTTACCAATTTCTTGCTACCCCCAGGTTCTTCACGCAAGATGTTATAAATCGTCGTAAAATGAACCCCTGAACGCTTAGCGATCTCTGGGTATGATAATGCCGTAATTCCGGCTAATTCCTCTAGTATTTGGCGAACTCCTGCTTTTGTTAGGGGTGCTTTGATAGTGTGCATAAAATATTTTTGTAAAAGTGTAGTTTGCTCTTGACTTCGTAATTAGAATTTAGTATATTATAGGGAAGTTAGTAATCAAAAGCAACTGAAGAATAAGCGAACCGAAGAATAGACAAAGACACCGAGAGCCACTGGAATTAGATGAAGGTGGTTTAGACGAGCGAAGTCTGAACTGCCTTTTTTCATTTATAACGGGCGAACATAATAAAAGGAACAAACAGGATGAATAACCAAACATTAACAGCAAGTAATTACGCCAGCAGGGATCTGACAATTGTGGCCTATCTGGTTGCAAGCGGATTTCCCCTGGAATCATATGGTGAAAGTAAAGGCGGGCTAATGCTCTTTATTTTCCAAAACTCCGAAAAGCTACAGCAGCACATTAGCAATTTCTACCGGATGACAGCACTGATCAATCCCACCGTGTATTACAACACGCTGCGGAGTTTAAAATCTATGCTGAGAGCCGATAGACACAATGAATCGAAAGATGAACAATATGTTGAACAACTTGGTACAACAAAATAATAACGGCTTAGCCTTTAAAGTTTCGTACGGCGAGACCGTACGCAGCAAGCTACAAGAAGTACCATTTCACAAAATCCTTCACTCCATTCGCACTGGGGAAGACATATTAGAACAAATCCAGCAGGTGCGAACTATCGATGACGAAGAAAAGCGTCGGCAGAAGAAAGAACAGATTCTGCCAGCTTTCAGCATGGGTTTATTCTGCGATAGTCGTCATAAGAACACCCTCCTAAAATGCATCAGATACATAGTCTTGGACTTTGACCATCTGGAAGCCAGATTGGCAAAGGTCAAAGAACAATTGACGCAGGATGCAGAAGTATACTGCACTTTTGTTTCCCCTTCAGGTGACGGCCTAAAAATCATTTGTAAACTTGATAGGGACGTCACGGACCACAAAGAATACACGAAGATCTACGAGCATTACGCGGAACTCTTTAGCGAGAGATACAAACATCCATACGACAAAACAAAAGATGCGGCCCGTCTGTGTTTCTTTTCATACGATGCTGATATTTATGTCAATGAAAAAGCGACACCGCTAAAAGCAGAACTGCCACTCAATGGTCAAGCCACTCGGCAAAATAAGCGGAGTAATAAGGGTGTAATTGCAAAGGCCCTTGCAGGAACAGATGTTGGTAATAGAACGCATACAGTAACTCAAATGGCTGGAATACTACAGGGTCGGGGACTCACCCAGGATTTTGCTTTACCCTTGGTTAACGCGTGGAATAAACAGAATGCTGAACCACTTCCAGAGGATAAAATATGCAGGACTGTGGCAGATATTTATGACCGTTACGGAGAAGAAGGGGCGTTGGCAAACTACTGGTCCTATGGCAAAGATATATTTGATATCGGAATAATCAACAGCAATTTCTACATGGAGAAAAATCCAATTAATAAAGTATACGTCCGTGCTGGTGCTCTTACGGAAGAAGATAAGATGAAGACATATGCGCATCTCGTAACAGTAAAACACATACCCCACCTTGCCAGAATTAATTTCTTGGGAGATGTCGGTACAGAAGAATCATACTATGAGTATCTGCCCGAGCAAGCAGTGATCGATGTTCACCATGCACCCTTGCCTGTGAAGCTGCGGGATAATCAGTTCATAGAAAATTACCTGGAGGGTTTATTCGGTAAGTACAAACAATTTATCAAGGAGTGGCTTGCGGTATATTGCTATTCGAATTACAGAAAGCTTCCTTTCTTAATTTTGACAGGTAAGCGCGGTTCGGGAAAAAATACATTTGCGGAAATGGTTGCAGAAATATTTCCAACAATTTCCACGATGTGGCACGGCGAAGAAAAGAATTTTAACCCGGAAGTGGAGATGAAGCTTTTAATCGCCGATGAAACTGTATCGAACGATCCGCACCAGTATAAAACTCTAAAGAAGCACTCGGGCCAGAAGGAGATCGTGGTAAATCACAAATACTTGAAGCCTTACCAAGTACGCAACAGTATTAATGTAATGATCCTGTCCAATGCCTCAACACCCATCTTTGTAGAACGAGATGAGTATCCGACGAGTGAAGAAAACAACCAGTTCTTTGTATTCGATTTCGCTCCCCTCACCGGCGAGCTCGATGAGACGTTGCGAGATAAGCTCAAAGACCGGTTGGGCAATTATCTACGGACGGAATTGAAGACAGTGTTTCAGAATCTTAAGATGGACGGGAAGAGATATTCCATCAAAGTTCCGATTACGCCAAAGGAACGGGCTCTATTCGTGAATAGCATCACAAACGTCGATATCGTGGTTGATCAATACGTCGAACGGATAATCAAGGAGTATAGCAGGGAAGAGCGCTCGACCTTCGTAGCATTTGTCAATGCGAAGTGCCTAAACAGCAACTTCTTCGATGGCTATACTTTGGAGCGCAGCGGGGTTACACGCGCAGATGTTATAAAGAAGTTTGTGGAACGAGGATATCTGGTTTCGGCCGAAATGAACAGGAAAAAGCTACCGAAAATTGCTGATCGGCCGTACGTCTATTTGATTACACCGGAGTTCAAGAGCAGGATCCAAAAAGAAGCAAAGCCGGAAGGGAACAAAAAGAAACCGCCGGTTAATCCGAATCAATTATCCATGCCTATCGTGGCTACGCCGTGGCTATAAAATGACCACGAGAATAGCCACGAAAAGTGCTGATTCTAGAACGGATTGCCGGAAAATGCCTTTCGTGGCTACCGTGGCTATAGTATTTTAATAAAAAAAGATTTTTGAAGAGATATGTATAGAGGAAGAAGGTAAGTAGGAGAATGTATACAGAAAATAATATTTCAAAAAACCGTAGCCACGACAGCCACGGACACCATAATTAACGAATTTAGATCATTTAAGCAGAAAACCGTGGCTATATCGGGCCTGGAAAAACAGCCACGGCATGGGCACGGATAACCATAGAACAATCAGATGAAACACACAAAACAACAAAAAATGCACCAACTAGTAGACGAACGGGTAAAGGCCTTTGAACATTTAACCAATGTCGCCATATTCGCACTCAATAACGGATGCAGCCAGGCCTTGAATATGATTATGAGCGCCTTTCTGGACTACGAAACAGCTGCGAAAAAATCGGAGCAATATATCAGGCGAAATTTTCGAGAAGAATATACACCCATCTACGTCCTCTTCTCGCACAAAACGATTACCGATGTATATCGGACACTTAGCCTGCAAGTAAAAGACCTATGGGACGCAGTACCCGAATTGAAAGGATGGAGGGACAAATTTAGATGAACGACGATACGAAAGAAGAAACCTATGACAGAACAGAACCACCAGGCCCAAAACGAAGCGATAAACCGCCTACACGGGTAGAGATGCGCAGGAAATATCTGGACAACCTGCAGCCACCCGAGTTGAATGATCTTACTCGTATAGTTCGTGGACGACCGCATCATCCGCAGTTCTGATAGGAAATTGGCGCAATAAGCCATAGATCACCTGCAATGAACTGAACACAGGGGTGCAATTCGAGCGAAGATGATATGTGTAGGGAGGGCTCGATGATCGATCATCATTTATCCCGTTAGATTAAATTTCTCTTAAAGGTCGAATTGTCTTGCTATTAGTCAATATGGCATTACATTGAATGTACGGAGCGTTGGTCCAGTGTATTCTGCAACACATCAAGGAAAACACTCTTTAAAGGCCGGGAGAGATCGTCCTTCTAAACGGCGTCCGAGATAAGCCTACCCCGATTTCCCTCGCTGCTTTTTCAGATATCTGTGGTACGCTAACTCGCCATTTCTCATGGATTCTCTAAGCCTAGTTAGTCAAAGAACACTCTTTCAACTTACTCTCTCGTCAAGCCCAACTATCTGAGGCCGCACGTTCGACGGATTAAGTCTATGGCATCGAAATTTCGAGTGCTTCGCTTGGCCCCGATATTATCCATTGCAGGCATTCTTGCTTTGCCGTTCAAGACTAGCAGTCAGTGGTCTACCGATCCGACACAGAATCTCATAGTGGGATACGGGCTCAATCCAGAGCTTGCCACTGACAGCTCAGGGGGTTGCTATATCACCTATGAACAGAATACGGGATATCCCAGGCAGTTGATCCTGCATCGCTTAAACCGTTATGGCTTGAAAGCCTGGGGAGGTAACGGTATCCAGATCCTAGGACAGTTACCTGAACAATGGATTGCCAAGATTATTGAAGATGGACGATATGGCACTCTGATTTCATTTGTGGATGATGAGGTGACGGGCACACCTACATCCCCTGTGGTCAATTCGCGGCTTAGAGTACAGAGAGTTGACAGTGTCGGTCATTTCATGTGGGATTCGGTGGGCGTGAGGGTCTCTCTTTCAGAGACTAGCCAAGGCGACCAGGCAATTACTTCTGATGGAAAACACGGATGCATTATCGTATGGACGGACACGTTGAATACCCTTCGAGCGCAACGAATCGATAGCACGGGCACGAGAGTGTGGAGTAGCAATGGTATCTTCGTTGCCAATAATGTTCAACAGCCTGTCCTAGCTGTCACTGACGGTTACGGCGGTATCTTTGTCAGCTGGATTACACCCGTATCCAGTGTGTATAAGATGCAGCGCATCCGTGCCAACGGCACTATAGCTTGGGATAGCTTAGGAATCAATACACCAGTTGGTTCGACTCGACTTGCGTTCAGCGGCCATGGCACCGTTTTCTCTTCAGGTTTCACTGGAACAATCCAAAATATACAATACGTCGCTCAAAAGATCGATTCCTCGGGTACTTTTCTGTGGCCAAATCCTTACACGGTTCTAGGTGAGAGTACTATATCCCGATTCCATGGTTACCCGATCAGCGTGGATAACGCCGGGAATCCTACCTTTGCATGGGATAAAGCGATAGGTAACTCGAGCGAAGTGCTTAGTCAGCGAGTCGATTCCACCGGACAACCCCGCTTTGGAAACGGGGGAATCAGAATTAGTAGTACTCAGGCTTCACACAAGATCGTCTCGGCACTTTCGGGTCGTCAATCTGGTAACGTTTATGTGTGGACAGACTTTCGCACGCCGAATGGAATCTTCGCGCAACAGCTTGACACATTGGGTTCATCTTTATGGGATACATCGGATGTGCCCGTTTCGTTTCCCCCGCTCTCACCAGTTCAGACCGTCTCCGACGGGAAGGGTGGCTTCATCGTTGTCGGAGTTGGAGACAATTTCTCAATCCGCGCGCAGCAAGTGAGTAGAAACGGAAAGTTAGGAGAAATCACCACATCTGTGAATGGCGAGACTGCAACCTCACCACATGAGTACCTACTATTCCAGAATTATCCTAACCCATTCAACTCGTCCACTATTATCAGGTACGCCATTCCGAGACAAAGCTTCGTTCTGATTGAAGTATTCAACTACCTAGGCCAGAAAGTAAGAACTCTCGTTGATCGATTCCACGAGCCAGGGTTCTATCAAATCAATCTTGACGCCGAACCTCTGCCATCCGGAGTCTTTTTTTATGTATTGCGAGTACCTGGAGATGTTGAGGTGCGGAAATTTACGATTCTCAAATAGAACTGATTGGAGGACACAATGAAACTTGTATTTACATCGTCAATCATCTGTATAATCGCGGTTATTATCTTCTGTCACTTGCTGATCGCGGCCCCTTGCGACACAGGATTTATTACATGGTCGCAACCCAACAGTGCAATATTTACGGCCCGGATGTGGGGTGATGAGTTTGCAATGAACATGCAGACTCAAGACGGCTACATGGTGGTTCAGAGCACAGACGGGTGGTACTATTATGCGACGTTGAACTCTTTAGGAGATTACGCGCCGACGACATATCGCGCGGGGGTTGATTCACCTCCGGCAGGAGCATATCAACTTCAACGGACCCATCCATGCACTGATACCATCAATGCGCACATAGCGCAATTCAGCGCCCAAGTGACTGCAAACGCGCAATGGTTTGCTCAAAAGCGAGCTGCGGCGAACGGTCAACCAGTCACGCTTCGAATCGCGGTCATATTCGTTCAATTCGCAAACGTTCCACATTATAATCCCAATATTCCTCCCAGGATTGGAGGCTATCTCCAATCCGATTTCAATAACATGCTCTTTTCCCAGAACTTCTGGATCGGCCCCCAGAATAACAATAAGCACCCCGAAGGTGATCAGATTTTTGGCAGCATGTGGGATTACTACTCTCAGATGTCGCTTGGTAAGCTCCTCCTCACCGGTACGTTCATCAATCCTGTCGACGCAAACGGCATCCCGGTCTGGTTGGGATTAAGTAGCAATAAGATAGCTTATGACGGACGCACTCCATATCTCGCCCAAGAGGCCTACTCTAAACTCCTAGATTCAAATCGGATTAACCCCTCACACTGGCCGAGTCCTGCGGGGTACGACAAGTGGATTTACATTTTTGCGCAGAACGATCCCAATCAATTTACTCACGGTGATGCACAGGCCGGTGCATACATTCAGGTCCCTGAGCGAAGCGGACCACACCTAACGGGGTCGCAAAATGTGACGTTTACTCATATTGGAACCATTTCTCATGAGTTCGGCCATGATCTCGGTTTTAAGGACGAGTATGGATCCTCAGGCAACGATAGTATATACAATGATTGCAGTTGCAGCAATACTGGAAAATACGATTTAATGGCTTATGGACTCTACAATGGCCCTCAATCTAAAGGTGAGTGTCCGGCCTCCATTGATCCATACTACCGCGTCAGCTCTGGATGGGTACAACCGATCACCATAGGGCGGGATACGGTGAGCGTTGTCTCGAAATACAATTACAACACTCCAACATACTATCGGATTGAGCCGTTTGATCGGAATGTGAGCCTTGATGAGCACTATATCATTGAAACGCGGAGACGCACTGGATTTGATGCTTACGTGCCGACGCCCCCAAATCAATTCGCAAATCAGCCAGGTATCTTGCTTGTTTGGCATCATCGTGGCCCAATAATTGACAATCTCGGCACTGTGCCAAACTTATTCGATAGGATAAGATTAGTCGCCGCTGATAATATTAATCCCGGTTCATTCTCTCCAACAGTCGGTGGTTTTTTTCCGAAGGATGCTGTCTCGAATCTGCAGAGCCTGAATGATATTTCTGTTCCCAACGCCGCACTAACGTTTGATGCTACCATCGGAACCCACCAGGTCGGGTACCCCGCCCACTTTGCCCTGACAAACATCCACAGGCATAACTCATCCAATCCGGATTCAGATTACACTGTTATCGACACTATCTCACTCAAACTCACGCTTGCCGCGGGAACCGTGACGAGAAATTCCACCTGGAAATATACCGTCCGTGTTGTCGATAACTTGACGATTCAGGCGGGCACAACACTGACAGTCACACCAGGAACTCAGATTTATGTGAATCCGGGGAAAACTATTACCGTCAACGGGAGTCTCATCGCCAATGGCACTTCCGCAAGTC
>Ga0137399_10001306_pt1 | contig 11251 bp, 6 predicted proteins | sample czorhiz316metaG_FD_104810 | JGI IMG/M metagenome (GOLD analysis project Ga0137399, IMG submission 104810) | Vadose zone soil microbial communities from Angelo Coast Range Reserve, California, USA - czorhiz3.16 metaG | ecosystem: Environmental > Terrestrial > Soil > Vadose zone | place: USA...
AGGATCTTCGCTTCTTCAAACGCACCCACCTCCAGTCTGACGCCCTTTCGCTCCGCGAGGGCCCGAGCCGCTTCCACCGCTTGCGAGGCGACGTCGTCCAGATACAGCGACTCGCGTACGACCGGTAGCTCGCCGGCATCCGCGCGAGCGAGCGTCAGCAGGTCGCCCACGATGCTGCCCATTCGGTCCGCCTCTCGCTCGATCGCCTGGAAGGCGGCTGCGTCGCCCGCGGGATCGCGCGCGTGCGCCAGCGCAACTTCACTGCGCGCCCGCAGAATCGCGATGGGCGTCCGCAGCTCGTGTGCTGCGTCCGCCATGAACCGCCGCATCTGTTCCACCGAGCGCTCAACGGGGACCGTGGACTGCCGCGCCAGGACGAAGCCGCCGACAACCACCAGCACGATTCCGCACAGCGCGGCCGCACCGAACGTGCCGATGAGCCACGCGTACTGATCCACGATCGAGGGCCGCTCGGCGACGGCTGCCGCGATGTATGTCGTGCCGGACGGCGTCACGAAGCGCGTGGCGTGCAACCTGAGCTCGTGTTCGCCGGAGGTGCGCTGCGTCTCGGCGTGGCCGCTCTTCGCGGCGACGTTGGCCGCGGCGACAATCCAGTCATCGGCACGCGGCGGGGTGATCGGCCGGGCGGTGGAATCGAAGAGGTAGAGATCGCGGTCGGGAATGTGCAGCTCTTCGACGGCGTCGGACGCGCGACCCGCCGCCCGTTCGGCCTCGAGATCGTGGGTTGCACGAATCACAGCCGACGTCGCGGCGGCGAGAGAGGCATCCAGTCGTCTCGAGACCTGAATGCCAATCGCGAGAAAAATCCCCGCGCCGAGCAGCAGCAGGATCACCGCGAATGTCCCGGCGTACCAGAGGGTCAAGCGCACCCGCAGCCGGCTGAGCGTCATGGTGAGCTGCCGAGTCGGTATCCGGCGCCCCGGACCGTCGTAATCAGTTTGTGATCGAAGTCATCGTCCACCTTGCTGCGCAGCCGGCGCACGAGCACCTCCAGAACGTTGGCGAAGGGGTCGTGGTTGGTGTCCCAGATGTGCGCGGTGATCGTGGCGCGATCCACCACTTCGCCGGGATGCCGCAACAACAGCTCGAGCAGCGCGAACTCCTTGGCCGTGAGAGCGATCGGGCGGCCGCCGCGACGCACTTGCCGTGATGCGAGGTCGACCTCGAGATCCGCAACGCCAAGTCGGGAGGGAGCTACGGCGAGCGCGCGCCGGCGAGTGAGTGCCTGCAGCCTCGCCACGAGCTCGCGGAAGGCGAACGGCTTGGTCAGGTAATCGTCGGCGCCGGCGGCGAGGCCACGCACGCGGTCATCGACCGCATCGAGCGCGGTCAGCATCAACACAGGAACGTGGATGCCCCCGCGACGGAGCTCCGCGCACAGATCGAGCCCGGTTCCGCCTGGCAGCCGCACGTCGAGGATCACCACGTCGTAGTCGCCCGCGAGCGCCTGCTCACGCCCTTCGGCGAAGCTGGACGCGAGTGTCGGATCGATGCGATGTTCCCGCAGGCCATCGCGCAACAAGCCCGCGAGCTCAGGGTCGTCTTCTACGACCAGTACCCGCACGCGTCAAACCCCAGTTTGGAACGTCGAAGGATTATCAGGCGGCGAGGTCGGCGCCAGAGGACTAAGTTCCACGCACTCCAGGAGGCCCTACACATGAGAATCACATTGCCGCTCCTCGCACTCGTCGCCGTTTGCACCGCGCCAGTGAGTGCTCAGCAGTCCACGTATCACGTTGTCGCGCGCATTCCACTGCCCGGAGAGGGCGGTTGGGATTATCTCACCGTCGATACGGCCGCGCATCGGCTGTACGTGTCACGCGGCACGCACGTGACGGTCGTCGATCTCGACAAGGACTCCATCGTCGGCGACATCCCCAACACGCTCGGCGTCCACGGTATCGCGCTCGTGCGGGATCTCGGGCGCGGGTACACGAGCAACGGCCGCGATTCCACGGTGACCGTGTTCGACCTCAAGACGCTTGCGCCTGTCACGAGCATCAAGGTGACCGGCCGCAATCCCGATGCAATCGCGTACGAGCCGGTCTCGCAGCGTGTGTTCACGTTCAACGGCGGCAGCGGCAACACCACCGTTATCGATCCTCGCACCGGCGCGGTTGTGGGGACCACGGACCTCGGCGGTGCACCGGAGTTCGCGGTCGCCGATGGCCGCGGGCGTGTTTATGTGAACATCGAAGACAAAAGCGAGGTGGTCGCGCTCGACGCGCGCACGCTGACCGTGCAAAAACGGTGGTCGCTCGCCCCGTGCGAAGCGCCATCGGGATTGGCGATCGACCGAGCGCAGCGCCGGCTCTTTTCGGTGTGCAGTAACGGCGTGATGGCCGTCAGTGACGCCGACAGCGGTCGTGTTCTGGCAACCCTGCCGATCGGTGCGGGCGTCGATGGTGCCGCCTTCGATCCGGCGACACGGCTCGCATTCAGCTCGAATGGAGAAGGAACGCTGACTGTAGTGCACGAACAAAGTCCGGACAGCTTCAAGGTGGTTGCGACGGTCCCGACGCAGCGCGGTGGGCGCACCGTCGCGCTCGACGAGCGCACCCACCGCATTTACACCGTGGCCGCGCAATTCGGACAGCCACCCGCACCGACCGCGGATCGCCCACGGCCGCGGCCCCCGATCATTCCGGGCTCCGTGGTCCTGGTCGTCCTGGAGCGCTAGCGCCGCCTTACTGACCCATCACGATGCGCTTGTAGCTGTCGGGGTTCCATTTGGGGCGCTCCGGGGCGTTCGCCACGTCGAGTCCGAGAAAGAAGATCAGCTGCGCGATCCGTGATTCCTTCTCGGCGTCGATCTTGTCCACCGAATCCCCCGGCCGGTGGTAGTCGGGATGCGTGCCGCTGAAGAAGAAAAGAATGGGCACGCCCTTGCGCGCGAAATTGAAGTGATCCGACCGGAAATAGAAGTTTTCCTGCGGCCAGATATCGTCGATCGCGTGCATGTTCAGCTCGGGGTGCGCCGCGGCGACGCGGTTCAAGGTGGCCCCCAGATCGGAGTGCTCCTTGCCGATCGCGACGATCGTGTCCTTCCAGTTCCGACCAATCATGTCGATGTTGAGATCGGCCACGATGTCACTGACCGGCACCGCGGGATGATCCGCGAAATAGGCGCTTCCCCACAGCCCCTTCTCCTCACCGCTCACGTTCAGAAAGATCAACGACCGCTTAGGGCGCGGACTGAGTTTGACAAACGCTTGCGCCAGATCGACGACCGCGGCCGTTCCGGATCCGTCGTCATCGGCGCCATTGCAAATCGAGTCGGCGCCCTGTGCCCGGCAGCCGCCACTGCCGCGCGGTCCCGCGACGCCAATGTGATCCATATGCGCGCTGAAGACGACGTATTGGCTCTTGAGCTGCGGATCACTGCCCTCGAGTATGGCCACGACGTTGGGGGCTGAATTGCGCTCCACGGCCTGAATACGGGCATGGACGTGAAGCTGGGCATCGCCCAGAGGTTTCACCGCGAAGGTCGTCGCATTCTGTGTGGCCGACAAATCACCGCCGAGTCGCGTGACGATCGGCTGGAACGACGTCAGCCGGACGCCGAGAATCACGGGGCCGCCGACTTGGCGGCTCGGGTCGCGCAGCTGGGGTCGTGTATTGCGGCTGACGACCTGCGCCCAAATCGAGTCGGGCACGGGAGTGATCAGGACGATCCCCGCGGGATGCCACGAGAGCACGCGCTGACGCTCCACGCGATTGCGCGGGCCTGAGGTTACGAGCACCATCTTGCCTGCGACTGCAGCGGTGTCCGCGGTCACCGCACCGCCCACTGGCCCGGAGAGCAGCACGAGCGCGCCGGCGTAGTCGCCGCTCTCGAACATGTTGTCGGCGAAGACGAAATCCTTCCCGAAGTTGAGCGTAGCGTCTCCGCCCCCGTGCAGGAACGCGATCGAACTCTCCGCGACGACTTGCACGCGATCGAGCGAGTAGCGCTGCAGGAAGCCGCCGCTGTCCCCGGCCGGTTTCAGGCCCAACCGCCGGTATTCACCCGCGATGTACGCGGCGACCTTCTCCAGCTCCGGGCTCGGCGTGTCGCGGCCCCGCATCGAGTCGTCGGCGATAATGCCGATGCGGCGGCGGATGTCCTCGGCGGTGATTGTCCGCGCGGCTGTCTGTGCGGAGGGAGCGGGTGGCGCGGTCGATTGCGCCGCGAGAGCAAGGGGTGCTGGAAGAAGCAAAAGCGCGAGCAGACGATGCGGATGACGCACGGGACCGACCTCCAGCAGGAGAAAAAGGGACCCAAAAACTAACGCGCCCGACCGGGGGAGACTACGATCGAGCGCGTCAGGGTTTCATGTTGAATGGTCAGGGTTTGCGTCGCCGCATTTCCGGCTCATTGCCGCTGCTGGGCGGCGTCTCGCGTGGCGGATCTCGGCTCGGTTCCGCTCGCGGTGGATCGGCACGGCGCGGCTCTTCCCGACGTGGCTCAGCCTGTGGTTCTACGCGCCGCGGTTCCTCACGGCGAGGCTCGACGCGAGGCTCAACGCGAGGCTCAACGCGAGGCTCAACGCGACGGGGCTCCTCACGACGAGGCTCGGGTTCCGCCCGCCGCGGCTCTTGCACCCGAGTCCGCGGGTCAGGACGCGGATCGTCGCGCGGCAAAATCATAGGCCGGTCCGGAGCGGGCCGGTTACCGTTGTCCGGCCGGTCCGGACGGTTCGGCCGATCGGGATTGTTCTGATTGTCGGGCCGATCGCGCTGATCCGGACGATCTGGATGCTGCGGATGATCGGGATGATCCGGATGGTCCCGGCGAGCGCGACCGCGGTCGTCATTGCCACCGTTGTTGCCGTTACCATTGCCGTTGCCATTGCCATTGCCATTGCCATTGCCATTGCCATTGCCATTGCCGTTGCCACCATTGTGGTCGTCGCCAGGACGTCCACCACGATCGCGCACGTTCGGCGGAGGAATGACGCCCAGGCCGCCGATATCGCGACCGGTTACACCCCTGCGCCCATTATTGTTGTCGGGGCGCTCGCGCTCGCGCGATACGAAAGTCTCGCGGGTCGGACGAACCGATCCCCAATCCTTGAAGATGTAGCGCGGCTGTGGGCGGAAAGGCCGCTCAAAAACGACCCTGGTGCCGCCATAGTAGCGGTACGGATAGTACCAGGGGTCGTCATAGACGAACATGCGGAACCGCACGCATGAATAGGAATAGGGGTCCCAGTACGGGTAACTGACGTACGAGTGGCAGTCGTAGCAGAGGAAGCGCGGATAGTCGTATTGCCGCTCGACGTTGTACGACACAATGTCGTAGTCCCAGTCAGAATAGCCTTGCGGCTCGATGCGTTGCGCCAGGTCTGTGAGGGCGACGTATGGATCACCGCGCACGCGGCCATCCGCGATCACACGGTAGTCCCAATGATCGCCACTCTCGATGCCATCGTATCTGAAAGGATCGGCGGACGCGACCGCGAATAAATAGCCGACGCCGGGATAGTCGTCGATGGTGAAGGCGTCGCTCGCCAAATCCGTACCATCTACCTCGAAATCCCTGCCGCCGCGCGCAAAGTTGTCTTCCCAGGGCTCCCGCGGGAACATCACGCGTACACGACCATCGGTATCGACGCGGAAGATCGTGACGAAAGCGTCACGATCGAGACGGAAGGACAACCGGACATGCTCGCCGCGTGTATAAACGGCGCCATCGCCACGGTTCGTCCACAGCTCAATTCGAGGACGGTAAGCGCTCGGCGCCCGGACACTGGGTGTCGGCACGACGGCCAGGCTGAGCAACGCGATATGTGTGAACATGATGCCTCCCGGCCCCGCCTGCAGGCAGAGACTGTGCCAAGCCTGAGATTCGCCTAAATTATATTCTCATAATGACTTGGCTGCGTAGCGATAAAACCCGCCTGTCCCCTAGCAAGGACATTCCCTGGTTAGCCGCCTAGATCTCCTCGATCCCGCCGAGGTTGCTCGGCTGGGGGGCATAGAGATCGTCGCCGAGGGCGTCGTGGAGGGCTTTCTCGCCGGCCTGCACCGATCGCCGTTTCGGGGATTCTCAGTGGAATTCACCGAGCACCGCGCCTACCAGGCCGGGGACGAGCTTCGCTACCTCGACTGGCGGATCCTGGGACGTTCCGATCGACTGTTCGTCAAACAGTTCGAGGAGGAGACGAACCTTCGCTCGATGATCCTGGTCGACGCGAGTCGTTCGATGGCGTGGCGCGGCTCGGCAGAGCGGCTCACGAAGCGCGCGTACGCCGACCGGCTGGGTGCCGCGCTCGCACTCATTCTGCTGCGGCAGCGAGATGCAACCGGTCTTGTGACATTCGATGAGCAAGTCCGGCAAGTTGTCCCCGCGCGGGTCAAAGCCGGTCAGTGGACCCGTATCGTTCGCGGTCTCCTCGACACGCCGGATGGGCAAGGCACGGCGGCACACGCGGCGCTGCAGCGCCTGACCGCATTGCTCGCTCGACGCGGCATGGTTGTCCTCATTTCTGATCTCCTGTTCGACCGCGATCTCGCGCTCGCCGCCCTTCGCTACCTCCGCCATCGCGGGCATCAAGTCGTGGTCTTTCATCTTATGGATCCCGCCGAGGTCGAGCTCGAAGGTCCGCCGGAAGTTCGATTCCGTGACCCCGAATCAGCGCTGAGCGTTGTCGTGCGACCACGCGAGCTCGCGCGCGCCTACGCCGACACCGTTCGTCGTGAGATCGCGGCATGGCGCAAGGCGTGCCGGCGCCACGGCATCGCCTACCATCACGTCCAGACCGACATGCCGTTCGGAATGGCATTGCGGCTTCTGACGTGACGTTCATCCATCCGCTGGCGCTACTGGGACTCGCCGCCGCCGCGATCCCGGCCTTGCTGCATCTGCTGCAGCGGCGTGTTCCACCCGAGCTCGACTTTCCCGCGGTGCGGTACCTGAGCGCGGCGGAACGCGAAAGCGCTCGACGGCTCAAGCTCCGACACCTGCTTCTCCTCGTCCTGCGCACGGCGTTGATCATCGCGATCGTGCTTGCGGCCGCCCGGCCGCTCATGCGTGTGCGCGGAGCAGGAGCGCACGAGCCAACAGCCCTCGTCGTTATTCTCGACAATTCGCCGTCCTCCGGAGCGGTGGTCAACGGCCGTCTGGTATTGGACCGGCTTCGCGTTGTGGCGCACTCGTCGATCAGTCGTACGACCTCCGCGGATCGTGTGTGGTTGATGTTGGCTGACAGCGTGCTGCGCGGCGGGACACGCGAGGCGCTGCTGGCGAGCCTCGACAGCGTGAAGCCCGCGTGGCAGCGACTCGACGTCGTGCAGGCGGTCGAACGCGCCGCGCGTCTGGTGAATGCGCAGCCATCGCGCGGTCGCGAGGTGCACGTCCTGAGCGATCTTCAGCGCACGGCCGTGACACCTGGTCGTGCCGATGTGCCGCGCGGCGTTCGTGTGCTGGCACTCGAGCCGGGTCGCGCGGTGCCGAACCGTGGCATCGCGGCGGTCCACGTCACCGAAGGCGCCGCCGTCGTCGAGCTGGCCGGTTCGACCGCCGGCGTGGTGACAACGGCGCCGGTCCCGGTCACGATTTGGATTGGCGGGGAACGCGGCGAGCGCGATCGAGGTGAGATCGCGGCGCGTGGCCTGGCAACACCGCGAGATCGCGCGGATTCCGGCTGGTCGGGCTCGGTTGTCACGGTATCGCTGCCGGCGCAGTCGCTCGCGCCCGGATGGTGGGTCGGAGAGGCCGCGCTCGAACCCGACGAACTGCGCGCCGACGATCGTCGACCATTCGCGTGGCGCGTCGCACCCCCCGCCCGCGTGACGGTGACACCCGCGGCCGGCGGATTCGTCGCGGCCGCCCTGGCGGTGTTACGTGAGGCGCATCGCGTCGCGGAGGGGGCCGGACGCGATGTAGTGATCACGGGCGGCGAGTCGCCGGCGGGCGCGCGCACCATCCTCCAACCGCCTGCGGATCCGGCGCTCGTGGGACAGGCAAACCGTGCACTCGCGTCGCGCGGTGTGCCGTGGCACTGGGGGCTGTCAGGATCACCCGGCCGCATCGCGGCACCGCAGTTGTCGATCATCAATGGCGTGCAGGTAACGCGTCGGTATCGCCTTGAAGGGGGAGGCGCCAGTGACACCCTCGCCACGGTGAACGGCGAGCCATGGCTGATCCGCTCCGGCAACGTCCTGCTGCTCGGAAGCCGGCTCGACACCGCCTGGACCGCCTTACCGGCGGCGCCCGGATTTGTGCCCTTTGTCGACGCACTGGTCAACCGGCTCGTGCGCGGTGAAGTCGACGTAACCATGGCTGAAGGCGCACCACGAGTCGAATTCCGAGTGCGCGGCGCTGATACGGTTGGAGCGACCGTCTTCGGACCTGATCGGCGGGAATCGGATCTCACACCTGCGAGCGCATCTGTCGCAATCGCAGCGTTAGGCGGGAAAGAACGCGCCGAGGTATTGAGCGACTCGGCATTTGCTGCCGAAGGGTTCTCGGGGATGAGACGCGCCGATATCAGCGGACTGTTGTTGGGCCTCGCCCTGTTGCTCGCGTTCACAGAGTTGGGAGTAGCCACCCGCACGCGCTGATGCCGCTCGATTTTCTCCTCGACCGATTCGGCGAGCTCCCCGCCACGCGATCGCTCATCGACCGCCTGCCGACCCCAGGTCGCCGCATCGGCGCCGGAGGTCTGCCGGGCTCGAGCCCCGCAGTCCTCGTGGCGACGCTGGCGCGCCAGCTGCCGCAACGAGTGTTCACGGTCGTGGCGCCAACGCCGGCGGACGGCGAGCGCTGGCTTGCGGACTTGCAGACCTTGCTCGGACCAGACGGCCCGGCGCTCTATCCGCAGCGAGAGTCGCTGGGTGTCGAAGAACCGCATTACGAGCTCGCGGGTGAGCGGATCGAAACGCTGGAGGCGCTGCTGCGCGGCAGCGTCCGCGTCCTCGTCACCACGGCGCGCGCGAGCGCCGAGCGTACTGCAGTGCCCGCGGCGCTGGAGCAATCGCGGCTCGTAATCGAAGTCGGGAAGGAAGAACGCCGGCTCACGGACACGACGCAACGGCTCGATGCGATGGGTTATGCGCGGGTCCCCACCGTCACCGAAGTCGCGCAATACAGCATTCGCGGTGGGATCCTCGACGTCTATGGGTTCGGCATGGCTGCGCCGGCGCGGGTCGAGTGGTGGGGCGATGAAGTAGCGTCAGTGCGCGGCTTCGACCTCGACTCGCAGCGGTCGGGTGAGACGCTGGATCGCATCACGATCTTGCCGGTACGCGCCGAATCGGAGCGCACTGATGTAGGGGCGCAGCATGCTGCACCCCTCCGTCGGAACCTGCTGGACCTTTTACCCACCGACACCGTCGTCATTGTGGATCAGGAGTCGGCGGTAGAGCGCGAAGTCGAGCGTGCCTGGGCGGATGCCGCGCATCACCTCGAGGTCGCGCGTCGCATGGGAGAGGAGCCGCCGTCGCGCGACGACCTGCTCCTGGACCCCGACGCCTGGCGTAGCCGGCTCGCACGACTCGCGCGCGTTGCGGTTTCGGACGCGGAGACCGAGCAGCGATTTCCGCTCGCTCCGCCCGATCATGTGGATCGCGACTTGAAGCGTCTGCGACAGATCGTCGCGACTCCACCACCGACCGTCATTCTGTGCGACAACGAGGGGCAGCTCGAGCGGCTGGAAGAGCTGCTCGGCGTCGACCGCGCGACGCTCGCCGTTGGCGCGCTCGACGGCGGATTCATCATGCCGACGCTGCGCATCCTCACCGATCACGAAATCTTCCGTCGTGCCCGCCGCCTGCGCCGCCCGCGCCGCTATCGGAGCGCGGTCAGCCTCGCGGCCTCCCGGCCACTGACCCCGGGGGGCTACGTTGTCCACCTCGAGCATGGAATCGGGATCTATCGCGGCCTTCAGACCATCGCGGTCGGGGCGGAGGGCGTAACGCTAGAGGTCGCGGTCGTCGAATACGAAGGCGGCGATCGGCTCAATGTGCCCCTCTATCGCATCGATCAGCTCGAACCCTATCGCACGGTGGGTCGAGATGGCGACGGTGACGCGCCGCCGCCGCGGTTGCATCGGCTGGGCGCGACGACATGGCAGCGCCAGCGCGACAAGACGCGGGCGGCAATACGCGCGATGGCGGCGGAACTGCTCAACCTGTATGCACGGCGACAGCTGGCGACTGGCTATGCATTTCCCCCCGATACGCCGTGGCAGCGCGAGCTTGAGTCCGCCTTCCTTTATGAGGACACCCCCGACCAGCGCCGCGCATCCGACGAGGTCAAGCGCGACATGGAGCGCGCTCGCCCCATGGATCGCCTCCTGGTCGGAGATGTGGGGTACGGCAAGACCGAGGTCGCGGTCCGCGCGGCCTTCAAGGCGGTGCAGGCCGGGAAGCAAGCCGTCGTGCTCGTGCCCACGACGATTCTTGCTGAGCAACATGGCCGTACGTTTCGCGAGCGTCTCGCCGATTACCCGGTGCGCATCGAGGTGTTGTCACGCTTCCGCAGCACGAAGGAAATTGCGGCGCTGGTGCAGCGCATCGCGAACGGCGAGGTCGACATCGTCATCGGGACTCACCGGCTCCTCTCGCCCGACGTGAATTTCAAGGATCTCGGGCTGCTCATCGTGGATGAGGAGCATCGCTTTGGCGTGCGCCACAAGGAGCGCCTGAAGACGTTGAAGCTCAGCGTCGACGTGCTCACACTGACGGCAACTCCCATCCCGCGAACGCTCCACCTCTCGCTCGCCGGTTTGCGCGATCTCGCCTTGCTCGAAACCGCGCCCAAGGACCGTTCTCCCGTGCTCACATTCGTCGAGCCGTGGGACGATGCGCTGCTCGAGGAGGCGATGGCGCGCGAACTCGACCGCGGTGGCCAGGTGTACTTCGTCCACAACCGAATCGAGACGATTGATACGATCGCGGCGCGCGTGCAGGCGCTCGCGCCGCGGGCGCGGCTCGCCGTGGCGCACGGGCAGATGCGGGAGCAGGATCTCGAGGCCGTGATGGGCCGGTTCGTCCGCGGCGAGGTCGACATTCTCGTCTCGACGATGATCGTCGAATCGGGCCTCGACGTGCCCAACGCGAACACGATGATCGTGGACCGCGCCGACCGATTCGGGCTCGCGCAGCTCTATCAACTGAGGGGTCGAGTGGGCCGTAGCCACCGGCGCGCGTTCTGTTACCTCCTCATACCCGATCAGGTTGACGTCCAGGCCGAGGAACGTTTGCAGGTACTCGAGCATCATACAGACTTGGGGTCCGGCTATCG
>Ga0137399_10001307_pt1 | contig 11228 bp, 9 predicted proteins | sample czorhiz316metaG_FD_104810 | JGI IMG/M metagenome (GOLD analysis project Ga0137399, IMG submission 104810) | Vadose zone soil microbial communities from Angelo Coast Range Reserve, California, USA - czorhiz3.16 metaG | ecosystem: Environmental > Terrestrial > Soil > Vadose zone | place: USA...
AGAACTTCTCGTACGTTCAGAGCACCGATCACGGTGAGATTGGGAAGATCGATTTGCAAACTTAAGTCTCCATCGGGCACTTCGGTGAAATGAAACTCTCCGACGTCGTCCACCCCGGTTGTTTCCAACCTTTCACCATTGCGCAGCAGGTGAAACCTGGCTGCACGCACAAAAGTTTCGCCCCGTGGAAGTAGCTGTCCCAGCATCTGACGATGGTCTCGTTCGCCCCAGATCTTGATATGAATGTCGAACTCTTCCGCGCGTAAGACCATTTGCCGGGCCGCGCCCGCTGCTCCGCGCGAACCGGCAAAAGCAGGCTCGCGGAAGCTGTCGAACATGATAGTGGCCAACAGGTGCCGCAGCGCCGGTTGCACTCGCTCCGACAGCCTGGGAAAGATGCGAATGGCTCTTTTCAGGTCTTCGTCTGGTGCACTCTTCAAGTGGAACCGCTTCATATCGATTCCAAGCTGCTGCCAGACGGTAATTTCATGTTTGCAGCTTTTGCAGCTTTGAAGGTGTTCTTTCCAAAAAGTTTCTTCGCCCGGCTCCATCCGTCGCTCGAGGAAATCCAGGGCTGTCTCCGTCCTTAAATGCATCGGGGAAGTGCCTCCTGCGGTAAAAGTGCAGGAGGGAGATACCAAAAATACGGCCGGTTCAAAAAAAGATTGTTACGGGTTACCCACGAGCAGAAAAGGAGCCCAGTAGAACGGATTCGGGTGCTCCTGTCGGACAGCAAGCATGGCGGACCGCAAAGCCGTTGATTTTGTGGCACCTTTCTGCCATTCCAGGTAGAAGCGGGCCATTAGTTCAGTCGTCGATTCATCATTCACATTCCACAAACTCAATAATAAGGACCGGGCGCCGGCATACAGGAATCCCCGCATCAATCCCAGAAGGTCGTCGCTACCGGTGACTTCGCTCATTCCGGACTGGCATCCACTTAAGGTCACGAGATTGGTTTGGCAGGTCATCGAAAAGAGGTCGAAGGCGGTGAACCAGCCGTCCGCCAGCTTGAAACTGGAAAACATCGGGTTGTCCTGCCGAAAGATCGCGTGGGTGGCGATGTGGAGAAACGACGAAATCTTGCTCTCTTCCACGAATGCCTCGCGAGTGGCTCCTTCGTCACGGAGAACTCGCGCGCTCGGAAAGAGACGGCTTAGTCTGGTGATCTCCTCTCCTACCAGCGGCGCCATCTCGTCGGCAACGCCGACCAACAGGGGAGACGGCGCCTCAATGTCCGGTTTTTCCAGACAATACTTCAGAACCGAAGCACTTGGGGCGTAGGAGATTTCATATTCGTCGATGAGATATTTCTCTCCATCATAGAAGGCATGGAATGGCAGAAAATGCAGCGTGCCGTGTGGTACCAGGGCGATGTGCGGGGTGCGTATTTCAGCCATGAACGGCGCCATCAGGTGACGATACAGGTCCTGCAAATGACGTCGAGTGGAGTCGAGAATCTGCGTGGCGTGCGTCGACACGTACTCACGGCCCAGCATGAACTTTTCGAGCTGGAATCCAAGACGTTCCTGCAGGCCGAGAACGCGGCTTGGCGGACACAGTCGCCGCACGACTTTGGCCTCTCTCCGCGACACAAGGAAAGCCAGCACCTCGTCACCCGTAATGAAGTACTCGACCAATGTCGTTCGCTCGGGAAGTGCTGCGCGTACGGAGTCAATCGTCGCAATCGAGACCTGGTGCAGCGAGGCATACTCCGGATCGACATCCGAAATCTCGCGTAGACTTCTCGCCAGCTCCTGCTCTTTGAGCGTTATGGTCTCAAAATCGGCCTGAGTGGAAATGGGACGTGTCTCAGGATGTGCGCGGGCATAGTGGATATTCAGTTCTTCCCGCAATCGGCCGATCTTCGACAGCAGCGTCTTTTCGACAGGTCCTTTACTCGAAGGGGCATAGTGCGATAACAGCTCGATCAAGCCACGCGACCGGGCTTGCTCGCACCAGGCATAGGCGGATTCAAGTGCTTCTCCGGGTTCCTTACGATCGAGAGAAAGGCGGACAAGCGCGTCATAGGCCTGATTGCGGCCGCTGAAAAACGTCACGCGCAGGTCGTCATGGTGAAGCCGTGCCTGATGCACTTCCAGTTCCCTTGCGGCCTGGTGGTAATGCCACTCGGCGTCGTTCCAGTTCCGCATCCGCTCCGCAATCTGCGCACACAGCAGGTGATGAGGAAAGAGTACGAGCGGCATTTTCGTAACTTTGATCAACGCGTCAATCTCGCCGGTCGACGCTTCTGCCGCTGCAAGGTCGTTGAGAGCCAGGGCAACGCGGCCGAGAAGGACCAGGCTGAATATTCTTTTCGATGGTATTTCGAGTTGCTCGAACGTTGCCTTGGCCTGGCTTGCCAGAGCTTGTGCTTCCCAAAGACGCTGCAGAGAAAAATGAACCTCGGCGCGATACAAATCCAGCAGGCCGATCCAGTAGCTGTTGCCTTCCTGCTCAAATATCTTCTGCGCGTCGCGAAACAGGTCGAGCGCCTCCGCGAAGTGACGCAACTGCATCATGGCCACGCCGAAGAAAACAATCGCTTTCGCCTGTTCGTACTTGAAGCCCAGCGCCCCGAACTGGTCGGCGGCGCGCATGGCGAGCGCGGCCGCGTCTTTGGACAGGTTGAGCTGGACGTAGATTTCTGCCTCGTCGAGGTCGCACAAGGCATAAAAACGCCGGCTTCCCGAGAGTTCGTACCGCTGTCGAAGTTTGCTGAAGGATTGAAGGGCTTCGCTGTACCGGCCCCGTAAATAATAGAGGTAAGCCTGATTGTAACTGGCCTGCACGAATACTTCGTCCAGTCTGAGTTCCTCGCTCATCGCCCGCGAACGTTCGTACACTTCGTCGGCTTCGGCGAAACGGTCGATTTGCGACAGGGTATTGCCGATATTCACATACAGTTGAGCCAGCGCCGGCTTGTCCTCGAATTTCGTGAAGATGTCCGCGGCCAGCAGATAATATTGGTAGGCCTGAACGTTATCGTCCAGCCGGCGATAGACATTCCCAAGATTCGCACAGACTCTGGCGAAGCTGCTCTCGTCGCCGTTTTCCTGAAACCACCTCTCGGCGAGAACTCCCGCTTCGATCGCTTCCTGATAGCGTCCCGAATGTGTTAACGCCAGGACATAGCCGATTCGAGAACGCGCGGCCTGATTAGAATCGCCGATTTGATCGAAATGCTGAATACTCTGTTCGTAAAACGGGACAGCCTCCTGGTATTGCTCGTCGGCCATCAGCGTGTACGCCATCATCCGCCAGGCTTCCAATAGCAAGGACTCATCACCGGATTGCATGGCTGTTTGAAGGGCGGTCCTTGCCAGCGAAACACTCTGTGCGGACTGCTCGTTCCTGGGCTGGCCCGCGTAGTGTTTGGCGCTTCGAATCTTTTCCCAGATCTCATCGAACGCTCGTTCACGATCGTCCGGCAACCTTTCAGATGACATGAGTCCTCAGAGAAGCAATTTCTTGAGCTTTTCCAAACAACGTGCCCGATTCGGACCGATGCTCGAAACGGGCATCCCCAATTCCCTTGAGATTTCAGCATAGCTCGGTTCGTCCACGGTGAAATACAAAAGGTGGATCAGGCGCCGGCAACGCTCGGGCAACTGTGCCAGCACCCTTTCAAGCGAATGCTCGTACTCGATGCGCGTCAGCCTTTGTGACACATCGGGCAGGTCTTCATTCAGTTGTTCGGAATAACGCCTGGACCGGATAAGCGCGTAGGACCGGCGGCGGGTAACAGTGATCAGCCAGGCAGGGAGCGCGTCGACATTACGCAATTCCGACAGATGCTGGTACAACTCGAGCCAGACCTGCTGGAAAACGTCGGATACGTCTTCCGGTTGCGAGCACAAAGTATGCGCGACCGAGTACACAAGCCTTTGGTATCGGGATATAAGGTCGGTCCAGGAATTCTCGTCCCCGGCAAGACACCGATCGATCAATTCATTATCAGCGCGGGTTTCTACATAGCTCATAATAGACAGATACGCTCCTACCCATTACCATCAGGACACGTGTATAGGGAAGAGACAACCGGTAAACCCCGACAGACAAGGCAGATCAGCCTCGTCCGGCTCCTGTTTCCGCACTGGAAAACGCTAAGCCTTGCGCTGGTTGCAGTTCTAGGTTCAGGCCTTACAGATCTGTTACAGCCGTTGCCGCTGAAGATCGTCATCGACTACGTCATCGAGTCGAAGGAAATGCCTCGCTGGATGGCGGAATGGTTCAGCCTTGCCGGTGGAACGAACAAGCTCGCCGTGCTGAATTTGACCGCCCTCGCCGTGGTGGCGATTGCAACATTGGGAGCGGTCTGTTCCTACGTTCAGAGCGTTACGACGACGAGTGTCGGCCAGTGGGTGATGCACGACCTCAGAAGCACCCTTTATAACCACATTCAACGCCTGTCGTTGTCCTTTCACGATCAAAGCCAGACCGGCGATCTGATCAGCCGCGTCACCAATGACATCGATACGGTCCAGAGCTTCATTACCTCATCGTTGATGGACGCCATCGTCGACGTGCTGACGCTGGTTGGAATGATCGCCGTAATGTCCTACCTGAACTGGAGATTCACACTCATTGCGCTGGCGGTTGCGCCATTCCTTTTTCTTTTCATCTATAAATACACGCCGCGGATCAAGAGAGCTTCGCGAGCGGTCCGAAAAAAGGAGAGCGAAATTATATCGAATATACAGGAGGTTTTCTCCTCGATCCGCGTCGTCAAAGCGTTCGCGCGGGAGAAATACGAGAACCGGCGCTTCACGGAAGTGAGCATGGAAAGCGTGGAACTGGCCTTGCATGCCCGGGCATTGAAGGCGGGACTCTCACCGGGCGTGCAATTCATCACCGCGACCGGCACGGCACTGGTCCTCTGGTATGGCGCCCGGCTGGCCCTGGCGGGTACTCTCACGCCGGGTGATCTCCTTCTGTTTCTGGCCTATCTGGGAAAGATGTATTCGCCGATCAAAGGGTTGTCGAGAGTGCCCGACAGCTTTTCAAAGCCGGCTATTGCCTTCGAGCGAATACAGGAAGTTATGGATGTCGAGGTCAAAAGTCCGGATCGTGAGAAGCCACGGAAAGCGCCGGACTTCAAAGGCAGGGTTGAATTTGAGAACGTCAGCTTCGGCTACTCGGCCGACCGGATGATTCTGAAAAATGTCAGCTTCCAAATTGACCCGGGGCAGGTGGCCGCATTCGTCGGACCGACGGGAGCCGGCAAGACGACTATCATCAGCCTGATCCCCCGCTTTTATGAAGTGGACTCCGGGACAATCCGCATTGACGGCGAGGACGTGCGGACTTTCAGATTGAAGTCGTTGAGGCGGCAGATTGGGTTCGTCCTTCAGGAGACGCTGCTTTTCCGTGCCCCTGTTTGGCAGAACATCGTTTACGGCAGACCTGGCGCTACCCGCGAGGAGATTGCCAAGGCCGCGCGACTGGCAAACGCCCATGAGTTCATTGAGGGAATGCCGGACGGTTACGATTCGATGATCGGTGAGCGCGGTGTCACGCTATCGGGCGGCCAGCGCCAGAGAATCGGTATTGCGCGCGCTATTATTCGCGACGCGCCGATTCTGATTCTCGATGAACCCACTTCGGGCCTCGACACCGGCTCGGAAGCTGTGGTCCTCGAGGCCCTTCAGCGTCTAATGGCCGGACGAACGTGCATCATCATCACCCATCGGCTGGCCACCATCCGAAACGCCGATGTGATCTTCGTGCTTAAGGATGGAAGGATTGTGGAGAAGGGTACACACAAGGAACTCCTCGCCCTTGGGGGCGTCTACGCTGAGCTAGCCCTTGTCAAGACCTTGCCCCGTGAACTAAACTAAGTGGTTTCTAGAGTGTATCCCGGAGGTAACCAGTGGCGCGCACGAAAATGACTCGTCATCAGCTTAAAGAGAAGGACGAGATCACGACATCATTACGAAGATTTACGGATTTCGTTTACGGCCGGCAGAAGGAAATCGTTACCGGTGCCGCAGTTCTGGTGGTGCTCGCCATCGCCTTCATTGGTTGGAATATTTACGCATCGAGCCGAAATGCAAGCGCTCAGACTCAATTATCGGCCGCTATCGCTGTTTATAGCGACACTACCAACATCAAGAACGACAAAGAGCGCTATGAGAAGACGATCGTCGAGGCACAGAAGACTATCGACAGCTACCGTTCCCTGCCCGTCGGTATCATCGCACAATATTACCTCGCGCTGAGTCAGGAGGGCCTTGGAGACACGGCGAAGGCCGTTCAAAATCTTCAGGAAGTCATACAGCGTGGAGACGCGAGTATCAAAGGTGTGGCCCAGTTTGCACTGGCGGCGATCCAGAGGAAACACGGAGAGTCTCAGAAGGCCATCGAACTGTACAAGCAGCTCTACGAAAGTGGCGGCTACTCCAAGGCCGCAGCGGCATACGAATTGGCCGTTCTCTATGAAGCGAACAACCAACTTGATCAGGCCAAGGACTACTATCAGAAACTCGCTACCGAATTCCCGGATTCCCCCTTCCGCCAGGAGGTGGACGAGGCGATGAAGAGGCTGGGAGTGACGCTACCGCCTCCGACCGCGCAGAAGCCCTCGTAGCCCATGGGCTTTAGCCCGTGGGGTCCACGTATAAGATAGAAGAAGGACGAGGAGGGCGGCCATGACTCAATATTTTGTAGATCTCAAGGACCTGGCCCACGAGAAAATCTCGTTTGAAGGTTCGTTCGAGCCGGGAATGGTTGACTTTGCGTCTGACAACGTCCGGCAGGTCGGTTTGCTCGACTGGTCCGCTTCAGCAGACCGGGCCGGCGGTGAGATTCGGATTATTGGCTCGCTGAAAGTAACGCTCGAGCAAATGTGTTCGCGCTGTCTCGAGCCGGCGCGATGCGAAATCAGCAAGCCCTTCGATCTCTTCTTCAGGCAGCGTGACGAGCAAATGTTCGATGAAGACGAAGAGGTCGAACTGAGTGAAGAAGAAACGCGCACTGGGTTTTTCACGGGTACGCGACTGGCTGTCGGAGAAATCCTGCACGAGCAGATCCTGCTGGCACTTCCGATGAAGGCGCTATGCAGAGTAGACTGCAAGGGCCTTTGTCCGACTTGCGGGACGAACTTGAATTCCGGCGACTGCAAGTGTCCAAAGGAGGATTTCAGCCCTCACATGGACACATTGCTGGAACTGAAGCGGAGGCTGGAACAGCGGAGCTCATAACATGCCAAATCCAAAACGACGACATTCAAAGGCGCGGCGCGATCGTCGCCGGGCTCACGATCATCTGACGGTCCGATCTTTCTCCGAGTGCTCGAACTGTCACGAGTTGCGCATGCCGCATCGTGCCTGCCCTCATTGTGGGTACTACAAGGACCGGGAAGTCATTGAAACGGCTGAAGAGTAACGGTCGAACTTTAGGTAGCCGCGGATTGCGCGGATTTCACGGATGGCGCGTTCAAAGGTTGTTGATGCGCCATCCGTGAAATCCGCGCAATCCGCGGCTAAGAATTCTGCATGATAAAAATCGCGGTTGACGCGATGGGCAGCGAAGGTGGACCAGGCGTCGAAATAGAAGGCGCGGTCCAGGCAGCAGCACAGTACTCCGTCTCTATCGTGCTTGTGGGCCAGAAGGATCGGATCGACGAAGCGCTCCGGAACCACGACACGACTGGCCTTCCTATCGAAGTGGTGAATGCGAACGACGTCATCACGATGGAAGACTCTGCGGCCAACGCGGCTCGCCGAAAAAAAGATTCTTCGGTCCACGTGGCGGCACGCCTCATGCGCGACTCCGGCATCTCCGGAATGGTCAGCGCCGGGAACACCGGCGCCGTTATGGCGACGGCCAAGATGATTCTGGGCACGCTGCCCGTGGTGGATCGGCCCGCACTTTCGACCGTGCTCCCCACCCAGAAGGGCAAGCCGGCAATCCTTCTCGACGTCGGTGCCAACGTCGACTGCAAACCACATCACCTCGAGCAGTTCGCGATCATGGGCGACATCTACTCGCGAGCCATCTTCGGTATCCGGCGGCCACGCGTGGGCCTGCTGTCGATCGGCGAAGAGGATTCCAAGGGGAACGAGCTGACGAAGGAAGCCTTCACATTGCTCAAGCGCGTGCGCATCAATTTCATCGGCAATGTCGAGGGACGCGACATTTTTAAGGGCGATGTCGATGTCATCGTGTGTGACGGCTTTACCGGTAATGTGGCGCTCAAACTGAGCGAGGGCCTGTACGAAGCTTTCGCTTCGATGCTGAAACAGGAACTCCAGAAGACGATCTCGGCACAGATCGGCGCTATTCTCGCTCAGAATGCCTTTCGGCAATTCAGGCACCGTCTGGATTATTCCGAATACGGCGGAGCTCCCCTGCTGGGCATCAAAGGGATCACGATCGTTTGCCACGGCCGCTCTAATGCGAACGCGATCAAAAATGCAATCCGGGTGGCGCAGGAGTTCTGCAAGCACGACGTGAATCGAGCGATTGAGTCGGAGTTTACGAAGCTGGGTATCACCCGAACTGCAGGGGTTACTTAAGGAAATGGGAACAGGTGAGGGTAAAAATACGCCATGGCTAGCCGCGGAGCGGCGACAGAGTGTAGCCCCGGGCGCGAGCCCGGGGTTTTCTTTCGAAGGCGACCTCAGCCCCTCCGGGGCTGAGTTCCAAAACGACACCTACCCCGGGCTTACGCCCGAGGCTACACTCTATCGCCGCTCCGCGGCTGAATACAGGCGCCTCAGGATCTTCGCTTCTTGTGGGTCCCCCCTTTCCTCCCCGGTATGAAAATCGCATTCGTATTTCCAGGCCAGGGAGCTCAGTACCCGGGCATGGGCCGTGACATAGCTGAGAAGTTTCCTGTTGCCCGTGAGCTTTTTCACCAGGCCGACGCTGCGCTGGATTTTTCGATTTCCGCATTGTGCTTCGATGGACCTGAGGAAGATCTGAAACTCACCCAAAACACGCAGCCCGCTATCCTGGCTACTTCAATTGCGCTGTTTCGGGTTCTCGAAGAGAAGGGAATCCGTCCCGACTTTGTCGCGGGTCACAGTCTGGGCGAATACTCGGCCCTTGTTGCGGCGGGAGCGCTCCAGTTGGGCGAGGCTGCGGCACTGGTCCGGCGGCGCGGGCGCTACATGCAGGAAGCCGTTCCGGTCGGCGTGGGCGCTATGGCCGCGTTATTTGGTCTCGATTTGCCGGCCGTCCAGTCCGTTTGCGAGCGAGCCGCCGAAGGCCAGGTTGTTTCTCCGGCAAATTTGAATTCGCCGGGACAGATTGTCATTGCAGGCAACCGCGAAGCAGTGGAGCGAGCCCTGGTTCTCGCCAAGGAAGCGGGAGCAAGGCGCGCCATTCTGCTTCAGGTGAGCGCCCCTTTTCATTGCGCCTTGATGATGCCTGCCGAAGAGCGGCTGTCTGCGGATCTCGAACGGTGCTCGTTTCAGAATTTGAAATGCCCGCTCGTGACGAATGTCGATGCCGAACCGATTCGAACGGGCGCGGAAACCCGCACCGCCCTGAAGCGGCAGGTATCGCGTCCGGTGCGCTGGCAGGAGAGTATTCAGCGATTGCTGGATGAAGGAGTGCGCACGTTTGTTGAAGTTGGTCCGGGAAAAGTCCTGCTGGGCTTGATTCGATCGATCGACAAGTCGGTTACAATGCTGAACGTCGAAGACGAGAAATCGGTGGAAAATACTTTCAGCGCGCTCCTATAATCACCGATTTGCTATAAAAAGGAGGATCTTGAATGGCTTCTTCAGTTGAAGACAAGGTTAAACAAATCATCGTTGAGCAACTGGGCGTGGACGAGTCCGAAGTGACACCCACCGCCTCCTTCATCGACGACCTCGGCGCGGATTCGCTGGATACGGTCGAGCTGGTGATGGCTCTGGAAGAAGGATTCGGCATGGAAATTCCTGACGAAGACGCCGAAAAGATTACGACGGTCAAGGAAGCGATCAGTTACATCGAATCTCACATGCCAAAATCGTAGAAGAGGTTGGATTTGCAAAATAGACGAGTTGTTGTCACCGGCGTGGGTCTGGTAACCGCGCTGGCAACAGGGACTGAGGAGAATTGGAAGGCGCTTTGCGAGGGACGAAGTGGTGTCACGGCTATCACCCGCTTCGACACCACGCTGTTCACCGCGAAGATCGCCGCGGAGGTTAAGAATTTCGAGCCGCTGAACTGGTTCGACAAGAAAGACCTCAAGAAGATGGATTCGTTCATTCACTACGCAGTCGCTGCGGCCGACTTCGCGATGAAGCAGGCGGGGCTGACAATCTCCCCGGAATCGGCCGAGCGCGCGGGCGTGTTTATTGGATCGGGAATCGGCGGATTCACGGTCATCGAACGCGAGCACCAGGCGTTTCTCGAAGGTGGCCCGCGTAAAATATCTCCCTTCTTCATTCCGTCCAGCATCATCAATCTCGCAGCAGGTCAGGTCTCCATCCGGTTTGGCGCGCGTGGGCCGAACTCGGCTCCATGTACGGCATGCTCTTCAGGGGCGCACGCTGTCGGCGATGCGTTTCGAGTCATCGCGCGTGGTGATGCGGACGTCATGATCTGCGGCGGGTCTGAAGCAGCCGTTACTCCGATGGGAGTCGGTGGATTTGCTGCAATGCGGGCCCTTTCCACTCGCAATGAGGAACCCGCCCGCGCGTCGCGTCCGTTCGACAAGGACCGCGACGGGTTCGTTGTCGGCGAAGGCGCGGGCGTTCTCGTGCTCGAAGAATTGGAGCTTGCAAAGAAGCGCGGAGCCACGATCGTTGCCGAACTCGTCGGATATGGAATGAGCGGCGATGCATTCCACATCACGCTTCCTCCCGATGACGGCCACGGCGCTCATCGCGTCATGCTTAACGCGATCAACGATGCCGGAATCAAACCCGAAGAAGTCGGTTACATCAACGCCCACGGCACATCAACGCCTCCCAATGATCGTATCGAGACCGCCGCGATCAAGCGGCTGTTCGGCGATCATGCCCGCAAGCTGGCTGTCAGCTCGACGAAGTCGATGATCGGCCATCTGCTGGGCGCGGCAGGCGCTGTCGAAGCCGGAATAACTTCACTCGTCGTTGAGCGGGGCGTCATCCCGCCAACCATCAACTACGAAACGCCCGACCCGGACTGCGACCTGGACTACGTCCCGAATAAGATGCGGAAGGCCAATGTGCGGTATGCATTGTCCAACTCCTTCGGCTTCGGCGGCACCAACGCCTCGCTATTATTCAAGAGATACGAAGGTTGAG
>Ga0137399_10001308_pt1 | contig 11228 bp, 9 predicted proteins | sample czorhiz316metaG_FD_104810 | JGI IMG/M metagenome (GOLD analysis project Ga0137399, IMG submission 104810) | Vadose zone soil microbial communities from Angelo Coast Range Reserve, California, USA - czorhiz3.16 metaG | ecosystem: Environmental > Terrestrial > Soil > Vadose zone | place: USA...
CGGGCTACGTCACCTGACACACGGTCGCACTCGGCGCAGGAATCGAACCGCCGTGCGGCTGTGCATCAAGCGGATGATCAGGGGGTGGGGGTCGCGGGACGCGCACATCGACCAGCACGAAATAACATCGCGCACTCGAAGGTGTGTGTAGGTGCTGAGATTCCGATACTCGGCAATCCAAATTGGACTAACGGAACGTAACGCGCGGCGCTTCGCACATGGCGATGCTCATCGCGGCGCAAAAAGCACTATGAATCAGCGACGTAGGGCCGCTTTCCCGCCGCCAGCGAGCGGCGCTTATGGCACAATACGACTGGTCATAGGAAGCATTGATGGTTAGCCCCTCTATGCCGAAGCTGAGTACGCGCGAGAAGATCGTATCCGCCGCGTTCGATCGGTTTCATGCGCTCGGATACACAGCGTGCGGTGTCCAGGAGATCGTCGATGCCGCCGGCGTACCAAAGGGCTCTTTCTACAACTACTTCAAAGCGAAGGAGCTCTTGGCGGTAGAGGTTCTAGGGACGTACTGGGAGGGCGTAAGGATCGACATGCTAGCGGACAAGAGCGTAGCGCCCCTTGAACGCATTCGAGGGCACTTCGAGCACATAGCCTCCCTTTACGCTGGATTCGGGTACGAGCGAGGGTGTTTGATCGGCAAGTTCGTCCAGGAACTGTCGGAGACAACACCGCGTATCCGTCAGGACGTTGTCGGCGAGGTCGTAAGATGGATTGGGCTCCTTTCGTCGACCATTCGTGAGGGCCAAGCCGATGGCAGCATCGCTCCCGAACTTGACGCAGATAGGATAGCTCGCTTTCTGATCAATAGCTGGGGCGGCGCCGCAGCGGGCATGAAGATCGTGAAAAGTCGTGCGCCTCTCGATGACTTCTTCTCCACTAGCTTCTCGTTGTTGCTGCCGCCTGCATCGAGCCGCAGCGGACGCGGGAATCGATTTCCGCGCAAGACCGTCGACAAGAGGAGGCGAGGAAAGCGCGCTGCCGGACGCGAGCTACGCTGACCCTGCGCAGATAGGTCGCGGGTTCTCGCGACGAAACACCACGCCCGCCAGGCCTCTCGCACTGCGCGCTCGGTGCCAAGTCGCCGGTTTTCACGGACGCTTCTAAGCAATGCGTGGTGGATTGCTGTTCCTCCAACGCAGAGCAGCGGACGCGCGGCGCTCAAGAAGTAAGCGACCCAGTCTGCTCGGCGCGCGGAACCGTTTCCCATCCACGCGACGCATCCGAATTTCGTCAAGCCGTTGCTCTTTATGACCGGTCGTCGCTTCCACAGAGGTCGCGGCTCAGCGCATGAGGGCATTGAAAAACAATACGACCGGTCATATGCTAGAGAGCACGGCGTGACCATCTGACCATAACCTGAGCAATGCGATTGGGCGGCAAATTTAGCCGTCACGAATCAGGAGTAATGAAATGAACCAGACGAAGGAACCGAAAAATAAAGCGCTCGTCCTCGAAGCGTTCGATACGCTGTTCAACAAACGCGACTATGTGATGGCCGAACGCTACTGGTCACCTAACTACATCCAGCACAGTGCTCATATCGAGCCGGGCCGCGAAGGACTCTTCAATCTGATTAAGAGCACTCCGCCGACGCTCAAGTATGAACCGGGCGTTATCGTGGCCGAAGGCGATTTCGTGATCGTACACGGACGATTCTCGGGCAATGGACGGTCGGTGAACTGGATCGCAGCGGACGTCGTGCGCATTGCCGATGGCGTTCTTGCTGAGCATTGGGACGTCCTCCAGGACGAGGCTACGCGTGCGGAGTCGAAAAGCGGTCTGCCGATGTTTGGCGACCGTTTCACGCAGTAGTTCGCGAGAAAGCGAGTTCGCCGGTAGTTCTGCTCTTTGCCGTATATCGCATGTGAGAGTGCGGCGCGCCTCAAACCCGCGACTGTCAAACGCGCGGACCCGGTTCCTTTTACCGAGACGACCGGTCATCAATTGAAGTGAGCGTCCGAGCAAATCGTCCGAGGTCGTCCATGGCATCGAGTGCGCGCGATAAGATCGTCAATGCGGCGCTGGATCGTTTTCACGCGCTCGGATTCAACGCCTGCGGCGTTCAAGATATAGTCGATGCAGCGGGCGTGCCCAAGGGTTCGTTCTACAATTACTTCAAGACGAAGGAACTGCTGGCGCTTGAGATCCTGGACATCTACGGCCAAGGCTCCAAGAGAGAGATGCTCTCCGACAAAAACGTACCCCCCGTCAAACGCCTTCGAGCCCACTTCGAGTTCATGGCATCCCGCTATGAGGGATTCGGGTTCGGCAAGGGCTGCCTGATCGGCAATCTCGCCGCCGAAATGTCAGAAAATACGCCCCTTCTGCGTATGGCGCTGGCGCAGTCCCTCAAAAGGTGGACTGAGCTCGTGGCAGCTGCCATCCGTGATGGCCAGGCTGATGGCAGCATCGCGGCGGATCTTGATGCGCCTGAAGTCGCGCGCTTTCTGATTAACAGCTGGGAGGGAGCCGTCGTGCGCATGAAGATCGTGAACAGTGGGCAGCCTCTCGATGACTTCTTTTCAATCGCTTTCCCGCTGTTGACAGCCCCTAAGCCAAGGCGCCACGCGACCTGAAGATTTCCGACCGCCTCGCTGCCGTGCAACATTTTCCCCTGTCGGCGCGCTTCACCTCGTTGCCGAAATAGCCCAAGGCAGAACGCGTCGCCGCTGTCCCAAGCAACGGCGACACCCAGGCACGCCTGCCAGCCCAGAAGCAACTTGACTCGTCATATGACCAGTCGTATTGTTTCATACGACCAGTCATATTATGCGAGACCCTGTCGTGTGCTTGTGTGTATCGCGTCAGCGCGTTGGGCAGGCAGCGAAGTCCAAATCACCGGGAAATCGACTCGCATGCGTGTTCTGTTTTTTCCCTTAACGAAGTGCAGCTTGCGATCTCGAACCGCATCGCTGTCCTGCTCATGCGTCGGTACGTTGCCGAAAAACGGCAAGGCGACCAACTGGCACGTTATTCATTTCGACGGCCTCGCCTCCTCCGAGGCGAGCCTGTTGTTAACAGAGGGAACGTGGGTGGAGCCGGAAGGCTGCATCACGCCGGACGACTTGGGGTTGTGGGATGACGTAGCGGAGTGCGCGCTGGCGAGCGCGGTCAACACGGTACGGCGCTGCTCGACCACTCCCGTCGTGCTGCAAAGTGCTTATGCCTCACGGCAGGCGTCGAGTCCCGTGCCGTTCCCAGTGCACGGCTGCCCGCCTGACTCTTCCGTGTGCTGGAGTGATTCTTACGTGGAGACAACCGATGGTTACCCTGCAAATCAACGGCAAGGCGCATACCGCGGATGTTGCCCCTGACATGCCGCTCTTGTGGGTGCTGCGCGACGTCATAGGCCTGACGGGGACGAAGTTCGGTTGCGGCATCGCGCAGTGTGGTGCGTGCACCGTTCATCTCGACGACCAAGCCGTTCGCTCTTGCGTACTTCCGGTCGGCTCGATCGGTAGCAAAGCGATCACGACAATCGAAGCCATCGGCGAGACGGCAGTCGGAAAGAAAGTCCAACAGGCCTGGCTCGAGACCGAGGTGGTTCAGTGCGGCTACTGCCAGTCCGGCCAAATCATGGCTGCAACAGCTCTGTTGACCAGCACACCAGAGCCCAGCGACGCCGATATCGACGCGGCGATGGCAGGAAACATTTGCCGCTGCGGTACCTACGTGCGTATCCGCGCGGCCATCAAACAGGCGGCGACGAATAAGTTGCAGATCATGCAGACGCTCCCCCTTGCTCCGAGGGACGCCCGCCATGAGTGAGGTAGCGAACCCCTCTTCGGGTGACGAAGGCGTCGACCTCACGCGCCGACACGTACTCAAGGCCGGCGGCGGTCTCTCGGTCGCGTTTTTCCTGATAGCGGCGGGTCCGGCGCGCGCGATCATGAATGCGCGCCTGCAGCCCGGCGATGCTGCTGCGGCGGCGGCCGACGGCAGTCCGGCGTTCGCGCCCAATGCGTTTATCCGCATCGATACCGACGGCACCGTGCGTCTGGTCATGGCGAACGTGGAGATGGGTCAGGGCATCTACACAGGAGCCAGCATGTTGCTGGCCGAAGAGCTGGGTGTGGGTCTGGATCAGATCAAGGTAGAGCACGCGCCGGCGAGCGATGAGCTCTACGGCAACCCGATCTTTTACATCCAAGCCACGGGCGGGTCGACGAGCACGCGCGGCACCTGGAAAATCTTGCGCGAAGCGGGTGCCGTCGCACGCACGATGCTCGTCGCCGCGGCCGCCGCGCACTGGAAGGTGGATCCATCAACCTGCACAGCCGCACGCGCCAGGGTCACGCACTCCTCTTCCGGCCGCTCGCTCGGATTCGGGGAGCTCGCAAGCGCTGCGGCCAAGTTGCCGCAGCCGCGTGAGGTCAAGCTAAAGGACCGTAAAGACTTTGCGCTCATCGGCAAGCCGATGCGCCGGATCGACACGGCGGGCAAGGTCAATGGCACGACACAGTTCGGTCTCGACGTGCGCCTTCCCGGCATGAAGGTCGGCACAGTTATGGCCTGTCCGACCTTCGGCGGACGCCTGGCCTCCGTCGACGACAGGCGCGCACGTGTGATGCCGGGGGTGATAGATGTCATCCGCCTGGACAACGCAGTAGCGGTGATCGGCGAGCATTTCTGGGCCGCCAAGAAGGGCTTGGAAGCGCTGAGGATCGAATGGGATCGCGGTGTCAACGCCCACCTCACGACCGATGGTCTTCGGAATGCGCTGGCGAAGAGCTCGCGTGAGGGGACGGCCATCGTCGGGCGTCAGGTCGGCAGTTCGGAGCCAGCAACGGGCAAGAAGGTTGAATCTGTGTACGAACTCCCCTTGCTCGCGCATGCGCCGATGGAACCGCTGAATGCGACCGTCTCCGTCACGCCGGATAGTTGCGAGATTTGGGTCGGAACGCAGGTTGCGGCGCGGGCGCAGGCCATCGCGGCAAAGGTCACCGGGCTTCCCCTGAAAACGGTCAAGGTACACAACCAGTATATCGGCGGCGGTTTCGGTCGCCGGCTCGAGGTCGATTCGATAGAACAGGCGGCCACCATCGCCAAACACGTCTCCTACCCGGTCAAGATCGTCTGGACGCGTGAAGAGGACATCCGCCACGACTATGTGCGACCGATGTACTACGACCGCATTGCCGCCACACTCGACGTTGACGGGTATCCGGCGTTCTGGCTGCATCGCATCACCAGTGCAAGCATCTCGGCGCGCTGGCTGCCCCCCTATTTGCGCAAGAACGGGCTCGATCCCGATACGGTCGAAAATGCCGAAAAACCACCCTATGCCCTGCCGAATCTCCGTGTCGAATGGGTACGCCATGACATGCCGACCGGTCTTGAAGTGGGATGGTGGCGCGGTGTCGGTGCGACCCACAACCTGTTCGTTGTCGAGAGCTTCATGGACGAGCTCGCGCACGCAGCCGTCAGGAGTCCGCTCGAGTATCGCCGCCATCTCTTGAGGGACAATCCGCGTACCTTGGCGGTGTTGAACCTCGCGGCGGAAAAGATCGGCATGGGGCAGCCTCTGCCCGCGCGCCGTGGGCGTGGCATCGCAGTCGGGGAAGCGTTCGGCTGCCCTGTGTGCGTGATCGTCGAAATCGACGTGTCCGCGCAAGGCGCTATCGCGCTGCGCCGCGCGGTCACTGCGGTCGACTGCGGAATCGCGGTGAATCCCAACTCCGTGGAAGCGCAGATGCAGGGTGGCTTGATCTTCGGCCTGAGTGCCGCGTTGCATAACGGCATTACGCTCAAGGATGGCGCTATCGAACAGTCGAACTTCCACGACTACCGCACACTGCGCCTCAACGAGGCGCCCGCGATCGAGGTGTATATCGTCGAGGCCGCCGATACCCCGGGCGGGCTCGGCGAAGTGGGAACCGCCGTTGCAGCGCCCGCGCTTGGCAATGCCATTTTTGCAGCGACCGGTATCAGGGTTCGCAACTTGCCGTTCGACCGCACATCGCTGGCGCTCAGTGGCGCGTAATGAAGAAAACCGCGGCCGCCGTGCTGCATGAAGATCGGGAGCTGCCGACATGAAAGCCAGGCGCATAGTCCTCAGCCTCGTAGTCCTGGTTGCACTCGGCACCGCTGCCTATTTCTGGTTGAACCGTAGCGATCCGAGCGCGGGCTCCGCACCGCCGCTCGCCGGCGCACCCACGACCACGACAACGATCGCGCGCGGCGAATACCTGACGCGCGCGGCGGACTGTATCGCCTGTCATACGGTCCCGGGCGGCGGCAAGGACTTCGCAGGTGGCGTGGCCTTCGTGCTGCCGTTCGGCACGATCTACTCCTCCAACATCACGTCCGATCCGGAGACAGGCATCGGCGCGTGGAGCGACGAGGACTTCGTCCGCGCCGTGCACGAGGGCGTGCGCAAGGACGGCCAGAGTCTGTATCCCGCGTTTCCGTACACCTCGTACACGGCGCTCAGCCGCGCTGACGTGCTCGCGATCAAGGCCTATCTATTCAGTCTGCCCCCGCTCAAGGAGCCAGAGCGGTCGAACGAGCTGAGCTTTCCGTTCAACCAACGCTGGGCGATGGGTTTCTGGAACGCGGCGTTCTTCAAGAGTCAGCGCTTCAAGAGCGACGATTCGAAGCCGGCGCAATGGAACCGTGGCGCCTATCTCGCCACCGCGCTCGGTCATTGCGCGGAATGCCACACGCCGCGGAATTTCGGCTTCGGCCTGAAACACGGCAGCGAACTCGCCGGCGAGGAGGTGCAAGGCTGGAAGGCCTACAACATTACCTCCGATTCGCAGCACGGCATCGGCGCCTGGACGGATGAGCAGATCGCCGCCTATCTGAAATCGGGCCATGCGGCGGGACGTGCCTCGGCCTCCGGACCGATGGCCGAAGTCGTGAGCAACAGCCTGCAGTATCTGACAGCGGAGGACGTCGCATCGCTGGTCAATTACTTGCGCAGCGTTCCGGCCAGCACGGGTCCTCTCCACATCGCCGCCAACACAAGCGCTCCGGCCGCAGCCCGTGCGTCCGCGGCACTGCCCGCACAGGCTGCGCTGCGCGACGCCAGCGACCCGGGACTGGCGTTGTTCGCCGGCAACTGCACCGGATGTCATACCTGGGACGGTTTCGGGCGCCAAACTGCTTACGCCGACCTGCGCGGGGTGCGCGCCATGGCCGATCCCGCCGCAACCAATATCACCCAGGTGATTCTGCACGGGTCGAACTATCGCATCGCCGGGCAAGAGATCTACATGCCCGCGTTCGCGGGCGGCTACTCGGACGCGGAAATCGCCGCGCTCAGTAATTTTGTAGTCCGGTATTTCGGCAACCAGCCCGGCACGCTGACGGCGAAGGATATCGCGCAACGACGTAAGGACATGTAGGTGCTAAGGGCGGCGTTGCTGTTCCTGGGCGCGACAGGTCGCAGAACCACTGCGCTATCGGTCAAGGCGTGACATGGCGCCGCTCACCACTTACATCCTGGTGGCGCTGGCCGCGATCCTGTGGGGCGCGAACTTCAATCTCGCCAAGCCGGTGCTGGCCGAGATGCATCCGCTGGTGGCGGGGGCCGATCGATATCTGATTGCGGCGGCGATCATGCTGGCCATTACCTGCATCAACGGTGAGCGGCCACCGTTGCGACATTTGAAGGCCTACCTCATTCTCGGCCTGATCGGCGTATTCGGCTTCAATCTGTTTTTCTTTCTCGGCATGTCGAGCACCTCGCCCGTGAACGGTGCCCTGATCATGGCGCTGAATCCGCTGCTGACCAGCCTGATTGCCCGATTCATTCTCGGCGATTGGACGACACCAAGGCAGTGGCTGGCGTTTCTGGCGGGCGTGATTGGCGTTGCAATAGTGGTTCTGGGTGCAGGTGCACACGTGCATATCGCGCACGGCGATGCCCTGATGTTCCTGGCGAATCTGAGCTGGGCGTTCTACAACGTGTACGTGCGCAAGCTCGCGCCAACCGATACGAGCGGCATAGCCAATACCGCTGGTATCATGGCGACGGGGGCGGTGGCCTTGACTGCAGTCGCACTATTCAGCGGTCAAACCTTTCTCATGCCCGACTTGCGCGCCGGCGGTGCCTTGCTGGCGATGTCGGTGGGCGGCGGCGTGCTCTCTTATTTGTTCTGGAACGCGGGGATTGCCAGACTGGGTCCGGCGCGCGCGGCCATTTTCATGAATCTCGTGCCTGTTGCTTCGATGGTGATTGCGGCCTTCTCAGGCGCGCTGCCAGACCACGCGCAGTTACTCGGTGGCGCGATGGTGATCGGCGCAGTGACATTCTCCGCTCTGTCACCTGGGAGCGCCGTGGCGGGTACGCTGGGGAATCTTCGCGTTCGCGCGCCGCCACTCGCTGGGACTTGCACCGTCGAGGCGGCGAAAGGCCCTACAGAAATGTGACTGGTGTTCGAACAAACGCAAAGCCTGGCGGCGACCCGCCTCGATCAGTCTCATCGCCAGCGGCGCGCAGTACCGGATGCCCGATATTGCCAACCTTTCGCGTTTTCTTGGCCGCGGCATCTACTATGCCGCCACTCATCTGGAGGCCAAGGGTGGTAATTCTGCAGGCCAGGCAGCGGTCTTCCTCGCCAGCTCTTGTCGTCACGTGCACATGTTGGTCCGCTCCGACGGGCTGGCCGAGAGCATGTCGCGATATCTCATTCGCCGCATCGAGGAGACCCCGAACATCAGCCTGCATTACGCACACACAGCTGACGGCGCTCGACGGCTCCGTGACGAACCACTATCACGCTGCCGTTTGGATCGATCACCATGAAGCGCGGGTGTTTCATTTCAACGCGACGGATGTTGACGAGATCGTCGTGCATCCGGAGCATCCCACTCGACACATTCATCACAAAGCGAACTCGATCGGCAGCGGGCACACCTCCGAAAATCACGTTTTCTTTCAGGACGTGATCAGTGCAATCGGTACCGTCAAGCACATCCACCGCCACAACCCCCAACTCATCGAGCGGATCGCGGCGGTTGAGACCGTCGACCATCCCAGCGATGGTGCATTCATCGCCCACGCGCGCCGGTATTTCCGGGCTGCCGACCGAATGAGTGCACAGAGACCTTGAGGTTGGACCGGTTGATTTCATGCTCAAAGCGAACCTTGGCGGACCGAGGCGGATCCGCCCACCAGAGAGTTTGGACAACGCATGGTCTTGCCTTGGCGCGGCTGATGGTCGGTGGTGTCCAACTCGCACGCTGATTCCCCGATTTCTTCCGCACGCGGCCCCAACCCACCTTGGCCGCTCAACAGAGCCCAAGAGATATCAGCCAGGCTCATCCCAGCGCGTGATTGGCGTGGGTAACTTTCTGGGTAACTCGAAAAGTCCCACCGCCCTAAGACCTTGAATGCGAATAAATTTACGGCCGAGGTTCGAGTCTCCCGGGCACGATACAGAATTTACTTTTTATATCAATCACTTACGTCGCTTTATTTTTGGGTCAAGAGGACCCGAAGTGCGATTCGCACTATAGAGGATTTGGGCAAGGCGTAGGCAAGCCATTGCGCTGCCTGTTGAATTCCAAAATCCGTCTGTTGAAGCAAATTCGAGCCCATTGGGTCGAGTGTGGGTAACTTCCTCACTTTAGTTTTCGGCTCTCGCCGTCTCGTGTAACCCGAAGTCACGTCCTTTGCCTGCGCCTCACAAACCACCGCTCGTAATCTGGCGTCCCCTCCCGCCTTCCGCGGAGCTTGCACAATCATTGCCTAGCGTAATACAACCGCCGCGGCGGCGGCGTCCGAGACGCCGACCTACACGCCCGGAGAGAGACAACACGGGTGATGCCCAAACGTCGGCGGCAACGTTACTCGCGTAGCGGCTCCGGCGACCTCGCGCGGCTCGGCGGAAAGTTTCTTAGGCCTTAGCGCGTTGCCCGGTATAGTCGGTCTGCGATTTTTCGCAGGTCCGGAACCAGCTCGCGCGAGTCGATGATCTCGAAGTCCTTCCCGATCAGTACGACCTGCGCCGCAAGGACCTCGATGGAGTCTGCGCCGGTGCTCAGAGTGCAACTCGCATCGTCCAGCGCTTCTAACACTCCGCACCAGCTCGGAATCCTTTTGACGAGCTCTGCCGCGGATCCCTCGAGTCTGAGCCGCATGCGATAGCGGTATGGCACCTGTGTCATCGAGCGCGCCACGAACTGGGCGACATCCCCCGGAAACTCGCGCGGCGCGAAATGCGGGCCAGTGGACACCAGACGCTGGATGCGATCCATGCGGAAGGTCCGCCAGTCCGCGCGCTGCGCGTCCCAAGCGACGAGGTACCAAAGATGCCCGGTGTGAGCCAGGCGCAGCGGTTCGACGGTGCGCGCTGTGGCATTGCCCCCGCGGTCCCGGTAATTAAGCCTCAACTTGAGGTGATCACGGCACGCCGTTGCGATCCGAGTGAGCACCTCAATGGACGGCACCGCCTGCGAGCTGGCCAGGGAGACCGTGATCGAGTGCAAGGCGCTGGCCCGCTTGCGTAAGCGAGCGGGAAGCAGCTGATCGAGCTTCGCGAGGAGCCCGACGGCGGTTTCCTCCATCTTTCCGACGCTGCCGGCGGCGGCGCGCACCGCGACCGCGACCGCCACCGCCTCATCGTCATCGAGCAGCACCGGCGGGAGCGAGGAGCCGGGCTTCAGCTGGTAACCGCCCCCCAGGCCTGGCGACGCTTCGACGGCATAGCCCAGCTCGCGCAAGCGGTCGATATCGCGCCGAATCGTGCGCGCGTCGACCCCAACGCGCTCGCTCAACTCACTGCCCGACCAATGCCGACGCGACTGAAGCACCGACAATAAGCGCAGCAGGCGCGCGGAAGTCTTGAGCATGGCGTCAAGTATAAGCGGGTCGCGGACAAATCCTGTCCTCAATGGCCTTTAGCATCGCCGGAGTCGATCGGTTCAGGAGAGCGCATCATGAGCTTGCACAACGATCTCGAACTGATGCCAAGCGTCGCGACGCGGGCCGTCACGGTGAGGGTCAGTCGTCAGTTCACCGGAACGATCGAGTGCGTCTTTGACGCGTGGCTCGATCCGGTGACAGCGGGCTCGTTTCTCTTCGCCACTGACGCCGGCGAAGTCGTGCGAGCGGAGATCGATGCACGCATCGGGGGCCGGTTCAGCTTCGTGCGCCGCGAGAACGGTACTGAGGTCCGGCGGGCCGGGGAGTATATCTCGATCGATCGACCTCACCTGCTCGCGTTCAGCCTCAGCGACAACACACGTAAGCCAACGGATGA
>Ga0137399_10001314_pt1 | contig 11206 bp, 10 predicted proteins | sample czorhiz316metaG_FD_104810 | JGI IMG/M metagenome (GOLD analysis project Ga0137399, IMG submission 104810) | Vadose zone soil microbial communities from Angelo Coast Range Reserve, California, USA - czorhiz3.16 metaG | ecosystem: Environmental > Terrestrial > Soil > Vadose zone | place: USA...
GAAGCAGCCGAGGACAAGGACAAGGCTCGATACGAGACGCAGCAAGCCCGGGCCTTGGGCCAGGACGCCAAGGCCCCAAACATTCTTCAGGAACTTGCGCGCGAAGAGAAAGCCCACGCCAAGGTGCTCCAGAACTTAGCGCCTGTGCTGGGGCCAAGGACCACCTTGGATGTGATTCTGAAGCGGGAACGCTGGCACGTGCGGAGCGGTTCCTGGATCGCGGATTCCATCTACGGCGTCAATGACGGCTTGGGCGCGGTCTTCGGGATTGTTTCCGGTGTTGCGGGCGCCACCAACAACCAGCAACACTACGTACTGATCTCCGGACTGGCTGGAATGATTGCCTCGGCACTTTCGATGGGCGCCGGAGCTTATCTGGCCGTCAAGAGCGAACGCGAAGTGTACGAAGCGGAGATCGGCCGGGAAAGACGCGAAGTGGAGGAAGACCCGGAAGAGGAAATCGAAGAGATGGCTCTCTTCTATCAGCTCCAGGGCTTCGACGCGGCCGAGGCTCGAAGGATGGCGGAGAAGCTTGGCCAGGACCCTGAGCAGATGCTGAGGGCCATGGCTCAAAGCGAGCTGGGGCTTTCCGAGCAGAGTTTCCCGAATCCGTGGAAATCAAGCGCTTCCGCTGCGGTTTCCACCGCCGTGGGGGCATTCATTCCCATCATTCCGTTCTTCTTCCTGAACGGTTTTAGGGCGGTGGTAGTGGCCTTCGCGGTGAGCATTGTGGCGCACTTCATTGTGGGCGCCGCTAAGTCGCTGCTGACTACGCGAAACTGGTTGGCATCGGGTCTGGAGATGACCCTGGTGGGAATACTGGAGGCGGCGGTGACTTACGGGCTTGGCTTGGCCTTTGGGGGAGTGGGGTAATCAAAATGCGCTGGCGCCGCGACGAGGCGAAAAACCGTGGGCGACGCCTCCGGCTTCCGGTGCCTACTCGAGTGCCGCGTAGCCCGGATCGCCGACCGGGATCAGCCGCCGGGGCTGGCCACACCACCAGACCATCACGCGGCCTGCGAGGCTCTCGTCGGTGGCGAACTGGACGACCGCGTCCGCGATTTGATCGGTTGTCAGCAGGACGTCCGGTACGTTCCCCTCCTTGCGTTGTTGCGGCGTTAACGCGTCGACGTAGGACCTGACCTCTTGGGTCGCAACCCAGTCAGGGACGAGGCAGTTCACGCGGATGCCTTCGCGCTCTCGCAGGTGGCCCAGGGTCGTCGTGAGGCGAATAACAGCGGCCTTGGCCACGTCATAGGCGGGTGAGTTCGAGTGCTTGCGACCGTGCCCCAGCGCCGACGTCGAGCTGGTGTTCACGATCGCGCCACCGCCGCGGCGGCGCATCGCTGCGATGGCATGGAACGTTCCGTACATAGTTCCGAGGAGGTTGGCCTGTACGGTCTCGAACCACTGGTCCCACGGTAGCTCCGGCCAGTAAGGGCCGGCGTTATTCACCATAATGTCGACGCCGCCGTAGGTCACGTCAGCGAACGAAATGAGTGCCCGAACTTCTGTCTCGATGGCGACATCCGCTGGGAAGAACGCGGCGTGTCCACGCTCCGCTTCGATGACCCGCAGCGTCTCTCGGCCTCCGCGCTCATCGATGTCCGAGACGACAACCAAGGCGCCGTCGCGCGCCAGTCGTCGCGCGATTGCGCGCCCTGAACCACCGCCGCCAGCGCCGGTTACGATCGCAACTTTGCCGTTGAGCTCCATGCTCCATCCTTTAGCATCGCTTGCCTACCATGACCGGAGACTGAAGCGCCGATCCGCCATCCGTGTCTTCCCCGTCGGACTCCGGTCGTCTGGAAGGGCGGACCTATCGCTGCGAGGCCCCGCCGAGGACCAGCCATGCGACCAAGGCGGCGTGTTTCTCGTCCTGAGTCCAGGGAGGGCCGATGGGCCGCCCCAGTTCAGTGACGCGGCTGCGCAGCTTGTCGACGGCGAGGCCAAGCTGGGCCGTGCCACGCGCGTACAGCTCGCGCTCGGGCACTCCCGTGACGCGCAGGTCGCAGCGTTCGCTGGCATGGCTGAGTGCGTCTCGGAAAAGCTCGCCCTCCGCCGTGTGAATCAGCGCGTGCGAGGCGAGCGTCGCCGCAAGCGTTGTCGCTGGACGACCCGAGCCGAGGAGGATACCGCATCCCACGACGTCATGGCCCTTCCTTCGCAGATCGTCAATGACCGCGCGGAAGGCTCGTCGGGCCAGGAGCCTCGCTGTTTCAGTGCAGCGCCTCACGACTTCCTCGGCCTCTTTCAGGTCCAGCTTCTGGGCAGCATGGTAAGGCTGCCTCGGAATGCCGAGATCCACAAGCTCGATCCGCCGCCGGACGATCACTGCCGGCGAGCGCGATGGCGCGGCGACGACCACCAGCGCCGCCCATCCGGAATGCGCCCGGAAGCCCAGTGCAGCGTGTTTCAGCGCGTTCGTTCTGAGCGCTCTTCCCTGAGACTTGGTCAGTGCCTGCATGTGCATCTCCTGCACCGCTTGCGCCGCGGGCTCCGTGAAGCTACCCGCCGCCCACCGCATTCACTCGTGCCAGCTCTCGATATCGTAGCCCTCTGTGGTGGGGGAAGATTATATCCGGACTCGATCAGGCCAGCACTAATGTGCGCTGCCGAAAGTCCAGTTTGGGACTTCTCGGCAATGTCCCCAGTAGCCGGGCCCTTGCCAGTTATCGCCCGCCTGTGGATCCAACCGGACAACGCTTCGAGGAGCGAGGAGCGTTCCAGCGATCCGATAACCTCCTGCGAAACTTTTTTTCAGCAGGTGGTTGTGTGTACTATTCTGCGGAAGAAGCAGCCGCGGTCAAGCACCATGGTCAGTCCGCTTCTGCACCGCGGGGGGAAAAAGAAGATAACCGCGAGGAGAAGAATGTGCAGCAGCCTATCCCGATGAAAGCCGGGCCAGCTTTTTTGTTTGATCTTGATGGCACGCTCGTAGACAGCGTCTACCAACACGTCTTGGCGTGGCGGGAGGCGCTGGAAGAGCTGGGTATGGAGCTGGCGGTATGGCGCATTCATCGCCGGATGGGAATGAGCGGTGGATTGTTCGTGAATGCTCTTCTGCGGGAGATCGGACGCGGTGTAGCCAAAGCGGAGGCGGCGCGTCTCCTCCAGCTACACGATGAAGCCTACGCGCGGCAGGTATCGCAGGTTCGCGTGCTTCCAGGGGCTTTGGAGCTGTTGGCCTACCTATCGCGAGCCGGCGTGCCATGGGCCATTGCGACCAGTGGCCGGGCCGAGAGCGCGCGGCCCATGCTAGAACTCCTGCGGCTGGGACCTGAGGTTGCCGTGATCACGCGGGACCAAGTAAAGCGGGCAAAGCCGGACCCTGACTTGTTCTTGGCGGCTGCCGAGCGCCTTGGCGTGCCGATCAGCGAGGCGTTTGTAGTGGGGGACAGCGTCTGGGACCTCCTCGCTGCCCGTCGCGCCAGTGCTCTCGGAGTGGGCGTACTTTCAGGTGGCTATGGCCAGGAAGAGCTCGAGCGTGCCGGCGCTTATCGAGTTTATCAGGACCCTGCCGATTTGTTGCGGCACTTGGACGAGGTAGGAATCCGAGGCGAGTGAGCGCCTAGGGGCCCTCAGCACGGGATGGGCGAGCGGAAGCTTCATGAGAGAGACTGGTTCTGGAGCGCACTACAAGTTAAGGATGAGATCCGCCAACCTTGTTAGCGGACTTCACCTCAAAGGCTATGGAATCCAGACTTTTACAGCGCGTATGCCGATGGCGAGGTATTTCACCCAAGTATCTCCGAGCTTCCAAAAACTTTCGCCGTGATAGATCATCGGATGGTGAGCGCAGGTCATCGGGCACGCGATTCATATAATAGGTTTGTATCCCTGGTGCGGCGTCTTTGATCAAGTCTAATTCATTGGGGTTGTTATCCACGACCAGCGCCTCTTGCGGAATCTTATCTGCGAGTTCCTGAATCAGTTTCGCTTTTCCGCCCTGCGCGGCAGTGAAGAAACTATCATCGAAGTAGCTGCCCAGGTGAGAGGCCGTAACTTTATAGCGTTGCCATTCGTCGCTTCCAAATGACAGAAGATATAATCGGACGCCATTTTTCTTTGCCGCTTGAAGAAACGGCAGAACATCAAGGAAAAGATACCTTCTTAGGTCCGAAAATGAGTTCTGGAGGATGCGTTTCATGGCATCGAGCGGCAATTTACCGCCCGACCGGCGGTAAACTTCCTCTGCGTGCTTTTCAAGAGTGTAGCCAGTTGGCCACACGGCGGCGTAGCTCTGCTCCCAGTAAGCAGCGTCAATTCCCAAATGAAGGAAGGCGTTTCTTACATCAACGTGAAAAAATTCATCCGTGTTAAAGAGGGTGTGATCAAAGTCGAGGAAGCACGCCGTATTTGAAGAATGCATATGAAGTTTGCTGTAGCTAAAAGTCGCAGTAATAATTTTACAGGGCGCAGCTCCACGTTGTATCGCCTTCCCGAAATGACGTTCGTCCTAAGAGTACCGTGGCACAATGCCACTGGTCGCAGCCTTCAAGCTTTCGGAGAAGGCTTAGCGAATTGCTACGCTGCAGGACTACTCTCTAAGGTTAGATCAGGTTCAGCGAACCGCGTTGAGCCGTCAGCCGGCGCGCCGTTAGAGAACCACAGCACCATTCCCCGCACGCCGCAGATGAGATGCGCGACACGCGCTCCCGAATTCCTCAGGGAGCAGAGCTTCTGTGTTCTTTCAAAGGCCCAGGTACGCCGCGCGCACCTGTTCGTTGGCCAGCAGTTCTTTCGCTTTGCCCTGGAGGGTGATCACGCCGTTTTCCACCACGTATCCGCGATCGGAAATGCTCAGACCATCCACCACGTTCTGCTCGACCAGGAGCACCGTGACGCCGCTTTTTCCCACCTGTTGAATCTTCTCGAAAACCTCTTCCACCACTTTAGGCGCCAGGCCCAGCGAGGGTTCATCGAGGAGAAGTAGCTTCGGCTGAGCCATCAACGCCCGCGCGATGGCCACCATTTGCTGCTCGCCACCGGAGAGCGTACCGGCAAGTTGCTTGCGGCGCTCTTTGAGTCGCGGAAAAAAATCGAACTGCTCGTCCATCGTCTCCTTGAGCTTCGGCCGGGCTCGCCCGATGTACGCGCCCAGGGCGAGATTTTCTTCCACACTCATATGGGGAAAAAGCTGGCGACCCTCGGGGACGTGGCTGACCCCGCGTTCCACGATCTCGTCTGGCGGAATTTTAGAGATATCCTCACCGAGAAAGCACACGGTGCCGCTCTTGGGTCGCACCAGGCCGGAGATGACCCGGAGGGTCGTTGTCTTACCGGCGCCATTCGCTCCGATCAGGGTCACGATCTCGCCGGGGTGAACCTGCAGGGTGATATCAAACAGCGCCTGAAAATCGCCGTAGGTGGCGCTGACCCCGTCCGTTGTGAGCAGCGGCGTGGTCACAGCCCCAGCTCCTTGTACTTGGATCCAAGATATGCCTCGATCACTTCGGGCTTGCGAACCATCTCCTGCGGCGTTCCCTCGCCGATCATCGTCCCGTGGTCGAGGACAATCACGCGGTCAGCCATGCGCATCACCACCTGCATGACGTGCTCCACGCCGGCGACCGCGGAGATGCCCCACTCCGGGAGTCTCCGGAGCAGCTCGGCGAGAGCGAGCGCCTCAGAGGTGGAAAGGCCGGCTACCACCTCGTCGAGCAAGATCAGCTTCGGCCGCGTGGCCAATGCGCGGGCGATTTCCAAGCGCTTGAGCATGGGCAGCGACAGGCCGCGCGCGGGAAGATGCATGGCGTTCCCCATCTGCAGAAACCGAAGCACCTTTTCGGCCTCTTCGGCTGCTTTGGCCGGGCTCCTGGTGTGCAGGAATGCGCCTAGCATGGTGTTTTCGAGCACGCTGAGATTGGGCAGCGGTCTGACGATCTGGAAGGTGCGTCCAATGCCCAGGTGCACAGCCCGGTTTGGGCTTAATTGAGAGATTTCTTTGCTCCTAAAGTGGATATTTCCTTCGTCGGGGTGAAACACACCGGCGATCAGGTTGAACAGCGTCGTCTTTCCCGCGCCGTTCGGGCCCACGATAAAGGCCACGACGCCCTCGTTGATGGAAAAGGAGACCTGATTGACGGCGAGCAGGCCGCCGAATCTTTTGCTGACGCGGTTAAGCTCCAACAAAGGCATGCTAAATCTCTCCGACGGCTAGTGCCGTTTCAACTTGATTCGCCTACAGTCCGCGCCCATTCCGCCGTTCCAACTATTTGGAACTATCTCCATGAATGAGAAGGCGCATCACTTCGATCCACTAGCTGGAAACAGGGCCCGGCGCCTTGAAAGGCGGGGCGGCAATAGCGCTTTTGCGGCGCAGTCGCTGCGCCAGCGTTCCAGCAATCCCCTCCGGCAAGAAGAGCACAACCAGCACAATTAACAGACCATAGATAAGCAGGTGCGCCTCATGGAATATGTTTTTAAGAAGCTCAGCGGCGCTCTCCAGGATAACCGAGCCGATCAACGGCCCCAGAAACGTCCCCGCGCCGCCCAGCATGGCCACAATGGCCATCTCGCTCGAGATGTCGATCGAAAGCACCTGGTCGGGCACGATGAACAGAAAAAGGCTCCCGTACAATCCGCCTCCAAGAGCGGTCAGGGCAGCGCTGATTAGAAGTGCCCAGAGCTTGCAGCGCGTCGCGTTCACGCCCACCGAAAGCGCCGTGTCTTCGTCCTCGCGAATCGCCATCAGGTAATAGCCGAACTTGGAGCGCGAAACCCACGCCGTGATGCACAAAGCGACCGCCGTCAGCAGGACCGCGGCCAGGTAAAGCGACCGGCCGGAAGACTTCACGAATAGGCCGGGCACTTGCAAACCGACATCCCCGCCGGTCACGGCAGCGAGATTTTTCGCCGCCACCCGCAAGACTTCGGCGAAGGCGATTGTGGCCAGCGTGAAATACGGCCCGCGCAACCGGAATGACACACCGCCGATCAGCGCGGCGAATAAAACCGCTAACAGCACGCCAAGCAGAAGCGCCAGCCAAGGGTGTATCCCAGCCTTGGAAAAGACGGCCAGACCGTAGGCACCGGCGCCGAAGTAGGCCGCATGCCCCAAGGAGAGCTGCCCTGCATATCCCCCCACCAGATTCCATGCCAGCCCTAAGGCCGCAAACAGGAAGACTCGAAAAAGCACTTGAAATAGGTAGTCGCTGCGCACAATCAGGGGAGCGGCCAGGCCGAGGACCAAGAAGAGGATTGCGATCAAGAGTTGCGCGCGTCTCATACTCGTTGGCTCCCGAAGATTCCGCTCGGGCGCAGCGAGAGCACCGACAGAAAAATTACGAAATCCACCGCCAGGGCCCATTCGTTTCCCCAATAAAGACTCGTGAGGTTTTCGACGACCCCTAACACCAGGCCGGCCATGGCAGCGCCTTGGATGGAACCCATGCCTCCCAACACCACCATGACGAAGGCCTTGAGTGTGAACTGGTCGCCGACGGTCGGATAAAGGTAAAAGACGGGCAGCAACAGTCCGCCGGCAACGCCCGCGGCGGCGACGCCGATGCCGAAGGAGAGTGCCTGAACGCGGTCAACGTTGATGCCCATCAGCGGCGCCGCGTAGCGGTTTTGCGCAATGGCTCGCGCGGCGCGCCCGAGCATCGTGTGCATCACAAAAAAGTAGAGAAGCGCTCCCAGCATGAGAGCGATGCCGAACGAGATCAGCCACGGCGCATTGAGAGAGATCTGGCTTCCGAGGCGCAAGTTCTTGCCCAGCAACGGAAGATTGATCTGGTGATAGTCAGCCCCAAAGAGCAACTGAATTCCATCCGTGAGAATCAGCCCGAAGCCCAAAGTGAGAAGGATCTGCATGAAATCGGACCGGCCTCGGATGGGTTTCAAGAGGCCCCGGTAAAACAGATAGCCGAGAAGGAACAAGAACATCGCCGAGCCGATAAAGCCGAAGTAAGGATTGAGCCCGGCTCCTTGAAACAGCAGATAGGTGACGTACATTCCCACCATCATGAACGCGCCGTGGGCGAAATTGACGATGCGCATCACGCCGAAGATCAGCGCCATGCCCATGCCAATAAGCGCGTAAAGCGATCCGGTCAGTACACCGTTCAGAATTGCTTGTAAAGCGGAGAAAAATCGCTCCACACTTGCCTCCCTTCATCTGCGAATCGCGAGCAAGTGCTGGAGAGCATCGGAGCGGCTCCCGTGCACCCCGAGCTGACCGGCGCCTGAATCTCCTAGCGCTTGGTCCAGGGTGGGGTGGGAATAATAGGTTTGCTTTCGGCAGCGTCGCCGGGCCAAACGACCTTGTACTGTCCACCCTGCACCTGGGTGATCAGTACGGGATGCTGGTTCTGTCCCTTTGAGTCGAATCGTATCGGCCCGAACGTCGTCTCTGGCATGTCGAGCTGTTTGAGCGCATCCCGGATCGCCTTCGGGTCGGTCGAGTTAGCCTTCTTGATTGCCTCGGCCGCTGCGAGCAACGTGATATAGGCCTCGATAGCATGGTAGGCCGGATGTGACCCTGTTCGTTGAACATACTTATCGTCGAATTCCTTCGAGCCCTTCCATTTGGCGGATGGCAACCACTGGGAAACTGAGAAGGTGTACTCGGCATTACGCCCAGCGCCTTTATCGGGAGTGGGGAACTCGGCCGCCGCAAAACCCGTGCCGGCCGAGGTGTAATAGGCGGGATTCAATCCGACCTGTTCCGCTTGGCGCATCAGCGTCGAGGCGTCCAGCAGGTAAGAAGCAAAGTAGATCACCGCGGGACTTCTCGCTTTCACACGCTGGAGGAGCGTCTTGTAATCCGGGGAGCTGGCCTGGTAGGCCTCCGTATCAACCACTTCGATGCCGGCTTGTTTGGCGGCTGCCTGCATGGCCTGCGCGTTTGACTGGCCGAAGTTCGTGTTCTCATAAATGATGGCCATTGTCTTCGGCGCGCCCATGCCTTTCAAGAAAGCGACTGTCGCCGTGGCATACGCGCCCGATCCGGCGCAGATCCGGAAGGTCCACGGCGAACCGGTCTCCATCACGTTGTCCGCCGTGGCCGTGGGCATGAGCAGAGGGACCTGCTTTTGGGTCACGGCGGGAACAATGGCGCGGGTGTTTTCGCTGGAGTAGGCGCCGAGGATGATAGGAACGTTGTCCAGATCCACGAGCTTGGAAACGCCCTGCACGGCTTGGTCGGGCCTACTTTGGTCGTCGTAGTAATCCAGCTCCACCGTCTTTCCGAGCAAGCCCCCTCTGCTGTTCAGCTCATCGAGGGCGATCGCATAGCCGTTTTTGTGGGCCTGTCCGAACGCGGCGTTGCTGCCAGTTAGGGAAGTGATGGTGCCGATCTTGATCTTGTTGCGCGAGCCTTCGCCCTTCTGACTTACCCCTCCTTGACACCCGGTCAATGCCAAAGCACAAGCCAGAACTGCAACAGAGGATGCATGGGCGCTTCGCACAGCGAGGCTCCTTCGTAGAATTCCCGGGAGGCGGCGGATTATAGTGGCAGCCGCCCCTGAAAGCAAGGCGATTCCCGTCCCAGATCATGGCTCCGCGAGACCTCGGCCTCGCTGCGCCGATGATCCCCGACCTTCGCGATGTCATTCCGAGGAGCTCCCTCGACTTCGCTCGGGACAGGCTCCGGCGACGAGGAATCTGTTGTCTCTTCGACTTTGCGAAAAAACAGATTCCTCGCGGAGTTTATCCCGCCCCTGGCGGGGCTCAGAATGACAATCAAAAGCACTTTTTCAGCGAGCTTCTAAGCTAACAGGCTGCTGAAAAACTCATCATGTCGTCATTCCGAGGAGCCCCCTCGACTTCGCTCGGGATAGGCGAAGGCGACGAGGAATCTCTCTAAGCCCACATTTCCATTTTGAGCTGTACCGCCGAATCTTTGGATCGCCGCCGCCATCAATATTCATGCGGGTGTGAACGCGATGGAGCCGCCCCGGAGGTCAATACCCAATGGGTGAGATACAAAACCAGCCCTTTCAGCTCTCCTTCAACGCCTCTCTGAAGATCGATTTCCAGGGCTCCCGGGTCACCTCGGACGGCGGCTTGGTCCTGGTGCGGGAACTCGACGAGGGGTTCGGGTTCGGGGAACTCATCGAACAACACTTGACGGACTCCCGCCGAGGGAAGAATACGCAGTTTCCCTTCGCCGACTTGCTGCGCCAATCCCGTCTATAGTCGCCTGGCTGGCTACGAAGACCTCAACGACGCCCAGAGGCTCTCGCAAGACCCGACGTTCCGACTCATCGGCTCCGAGAAGATCTGGGATCGGGGCGCCGCTCTGACCTCCCGGTTGCAGACCTTCGAGACCGAGATGCTGGCCGAGGAGGAGAACTTGGCGGGACTGGCACGACTCAACCGGGCATTGATCGGCAGAGCGGAAACGATGGATTCAGATTACCGGACGATCCTGGACATGGACTCCACCGAGATTCCGGTGTACGGAGAGCAAGAGCAGAGCGCCTACAACAGGTACTTCGAGTCCACCTGTTTTCACCCCCTGTTGCTCTTCAATCGCCTAGGTGATTGTCTGGCGGCCAAGCTGCGGCCCGGCAACGTGCACAGCGCCGAAGGCTGGGAAGACCTCTTGTTGCCGGAGATCGAACGGCAGCAACGAATGGGGAAGGAGGTTGCGTTCCGTGGTGACGCGGCTTTTGCCAAGCCAGAAGTCTACGAGGCGCTGGAAGCGCCGGGCGTGAAGTATGCGATCCGCATTTCGGCCAACGACAGCCTCGAGCGGGACATCGCCGAACTGCTGCCGCGCCCGGTGGGAAGACCGAGTCAGAAGCCGTTGGTGGAGTACAAGGGATTCCTCTACCAGGCGGCGAGCTGGAAGACGGCGCGCCGAGTGGTGGCTAAGGTCGAGCATCATGCGGGGGAGTTGTTCCCGCGAGTGGGATTCATCGTGACCAACCTGACCCTGCCAAGCCGGGCGGTGGTGCGGTTCTACAACAAGCGAGGCACCGCCGAGCAATGGATCAAGGAAGGCAAGCAGGCGGTGAAGATGACGCGGCTGAGCTGCCATCGCTTTCGGCCGAACGAGGTGCGGCTCTGGCTGAGTGTGATCGCCTACAATCTGGGCAACCTTTGGCGACGGTTCGCGTTGCCGAGGAGGATCGGGAACTGGTCGCTGACGAGCTTGCAGCAGCGGCTGGTGAAGACGGGCGGTCGGCTGGTGAGACATGCGCGCTATTATTGGCTTTTGCTGGCCGAAGGACATCTGAGTCGGAGGCTGTTCGGC
>Ga0137399_10001320_pt1 | contig 11193 bp, 10 predicted proteins | sample czorhiz316metaG_FD_104810 | JGI IMG/M metagenome (GOLD analysis project Ga0137399, IMG submission 104810) | Vadose zone soil microbial communities from Angelo Coast Range Reserve, California, USA - czorhiz3.16 metaG | ecosystem: Environmental > Terrestrial > Soil > Vadose zone | place: USA...
CCCTGCCGGATGTTGCCGCTGTCCCCTGGGGCGAGCTGCGCGACATGCCGACCGCGGTGGTGACCGGCTCGAACGGCAAGACCACCACGGTGCGGCTGCTCAGCGCCTGCGCCCGGGCGCACGGCTGGCGCACGGCGTACTGCTGCACCGACGGGGTGTTCCTCGACGGGCAGCTCGAGATAACCGGGGACTACTCCGGCCCCGCGGGCGCACGCCGCGTGCTGCGCGAGCGCCGCGCTCAGGCCGCGATCGTGGAAACCGCGCGCGGCGGCATCCTGCGCCGCGGGATCGCACTGTCGCACGCGCAGGTGGCGCTCGTCACCAACGTCAGCCCGGATCACTTCGGCGAATACGGGATCGACGACCTCGAGGGCCTGGCCGACGTAAAGCTGTCGGTTGCGGCAGTGGTTACCGCTGACGGACTCCTGGTGCTGAACGCCGACGATGCCCAGCTGCTGACGAAGGCGCGCGGCCTCACGCAGCGCTTCGGCCGCCGCCCGCCGCTCGGCTGGTTTGCGCTCGACGCCGATGTTGCTCTGCTGCGCGAGCATCGCGCGCGCGGCGGCCCGACCTGCGGTGTGCGCGGCGGCCGGCTTTCCCTGCAGTATGCGGGTGCTGAGCATGACCTGGGCCCGATTGCCGCGATGCCCCTCACCGTGGAGGGCAGTGCGACCTACAACATCGCGAACCTCGCCGGGGCGGCGCTCGCCGCGGCGGCGCTCGGCGTGCCCCCCGCGACCATCGCGGCCGTTCTGGCGCGCTTCGGGGCGAACGCCGCGGACAACTTCGGGCGCCTGATGCGCTTTGAGCGCGGTGGTGTACGGGTGCTGGTGGACTACGCACACAACCCGGAAGGCCTGCGGGGACTGCTCAGGGTCGCCGAATACCTGCGCGGCGGCAGCGGGCGCCTCGGCCTGTTGCTCGGCCATGCCGGCAACCGCCAGGACACGGAGATCGAGGAACTGGCGCGCGCCGCTGCGGAGTTTCGCCCCGCCCTCGTGGTGGTGAAAGAGAACGAGGCGCACCTTCGCGGCCGCGAGCCGGGCGAGATCCCGCGCATCATCCGCGCGGCGCTCCTGCGCGCGGGGTTGCCGGAAGCCTCGCTCGCCGTGCGCATGAGCGAGATCGAGGCGGCGCGTTGCGCACTGCAGTGGGCGCAGCCGGGTGACGTGCTCGCGCTGCCGGTTCACTCATCCGCCGCGCGCACCGCGGTGCTGGCGCTTCTCGAAGGGTCATAATGCGACGGGAGCGTGCGCGCGCTGCGTTTTAGCGGTAGTCTGATCCCGACATGTTCGCGATGCTGAGGGCGGGCACGGCGCAAGTGTCGCTGCTGCCGGCAGCAGCCGGCACCGTACTCATTCTGTGCGTCGGGGCCTGCTCGGGCGGAGGTGGGGGAAGCACCGGCTCGATGGGCGGGGGCACGTCCTGGACCGCCGGTGTGTACCAGCCCGAGTCGCACTTTGCCGCACAATGCGCCGCGCCGCGAACGGGAACGGACCCCGTCAGCCACCAGCCTTATCCTGACGTGGCGGGCACCTCGGTCGATGAAAACAACTGGCTGCGCTCCTGGACCAATGATCTGTATCTCTGGTACAGCGAGGCGCCGGACCTGAATCCCGCCAGCTACACCACCGCGGCCTATTTTCCGCTGCTGAAGACCTCCGCTACCGACGCCCAGGGGCAGCCGAAGGACAAGTTCCACTTCATCTATCCCACCTCCAAGTGGGAGGCGCTGGCCACGGCGGGAGTGAACGTGGGGTATGGAGCGCAGTTCATCGTGGTACAGCCGGCTCCCCCGCGCAAGATCCTGGTGGCGTACACCGAGCCCGGATCGCCCGCCGTCATGGCTCCGGCCAACTTGGCCCGCGGCGCCAGCGTGCTCAGCGTCGACGGCGTGGACGCGGTCAACGCCAATGACCAGGCAAGCGTCGACACCATCAACGCCGGCCTGAGTCCTTCGACGGTCGGGGCGTCGCACAGGTTTTCCATCCTCGATCAGGGCGGTGCGAGCCCGCGCACGGTGACGCTGCAGGCAGTCAACGTCACGGACGTTCCGGTCCAGGATGTGATGGTGCTGTCGGGCACCAGTACCGGCTACATACTGTTCAACGACCAGCTGGCCACCTCGGAAGCCGCGCTGATCAACGCGGTAAATACCCTGAAGGCCGCCGGCATCACCGACCTTTTTCTGGACATCCGCTACAACGGCGGGGGCTTCCTCGACATCGCGAGCGAGCTCGCTTACATGATCGCAGGTCCGGGACCGACCGCCGGACAGACCTTCGAACTGCAACAGTTCAACGGCAAGCATCCGAGCACCGATCCGGTCACGGGCAGCCCGATCACACCGACGCCGTTTCACACCACCACCCAGTTCTCGACGCCGCCAGGCCAGCCGCTGCCGACGCTCGCTCTTGCCAGGGTGTTCGTGCTCACGACCGCCGCGACCTGCTCGGCGAGCGAAGCGGTGATGAACGGGCTCGCGGGGGTGGGAGTGCACGTGATCCAGATCGGCGGCACCACCTGCGGCAAGCCCTACGGGTTTTATCCCCAGGACAACTGCGGGACGACCTACTTTTCCATCGAATTCCACGGTGTCAACGCGCAGGGCTTCGGTGACTACCCCGACGGCTTCTCGATCGGCAGCGGCAGCGGCGCGACCTTCCCGGGTTGTCCGGTGACGGACGATTTTACGCACGCACTCGGGGATCCCAACGAAAGCCTGTTGTTCGTCGCGCAGCACTATGAGTTGAACCAGACGTGCGTGACTCCGCCCGCGGGCATTGCGCCGCCGGCACAGGTGCGCTCCGCCAGCATCGCCATCCGCTCGCCTCTGCGCGAAATGCGCCTGCTGCGGCGTGACTCCGCTCCGCCGCGTTAGCGATTCACGTCGATGAAAGGCACCGCCGCCGACCCGTACATGTTGACGGGCAGTTTGCCGTCCCACTTCTGCACGGCCTCCCAGGACACGAGCTTGGGGATTCTGCGAGAGAGCGTCGGCGCGGATCTTCCCAGGGCCATGGATCCCAACAGCAGTGCGAAGCCGTTGACGGCCGCCTTGCGCGCCAGCACCGGCCGCTCCGCCGCGGGCAGGTTCGCGGTCAGACCGAGAAAGAAGGGAGCGGCCTCGAGCGGATTGACGATGGGAAACAGTCCGGCGAACGTCAGCAGGAACGCGCTGGCGACACCGTTCACCCAGGCGGACCTCCGGGCCGAAAGCGCCACGCCCGCGGCAGGTTCATGGCGTTTTTGCCTGCAATAGCTGGTCGATCGCGGCCTCCACTGTCTTTGCCCCCTGCTCGCCCGCGTGCATCTCGCCGATCGCGCTGCCGTACAGCAGCCCGTCGCGCCCGATCAGATAGAACGCCGGCCAGTATTGATTGTGCAGGGCGCCCCAGTAGGAGTAATCGCCGTCCAGCATCACCGGATAGCGGATGCCGAGGCGTGCCACTGCCTGGCGTACGTTCTCGGGAGATTTCTCCTCGCGCAGCTCAGGGGTATGGACCCCCACGACCACGAGCCCGGCGGCTGCCTTGTCGCGCGCCACCGATTCCACCCACGCTGTCGAATTCAGGCAGTTCACGCACTCGAAGGCCCAGAATTCCACCAGCACCACCTTGCCGCGCAGGCCCGCGAGCGTCAGGGGCGCGGAATTGATCCAGTCCGCAGCCGCGCGGTGACTGAACTCGGGAGCTGCGCCCGGGCTCGCGCCGCGGGCGCAGCCCACGGCCGCGCAGGCGGTCAGTACCATCAGCGCGATGCGTCTCGTCCCGTTCGTATACCATCCTTGTGAGGACCGTTGCTCAGTATGAATGGCAAGATCTGCCTCGTCACGGGGGCCACGCACGGGATTGGTCTGGCCACCGCCCGGGCGCTGGCCGCGAGCGGTGCGACCGTCCTGGTCCACGGCCGGGACCTGGGCCGCGCACGGGCCGTGGCCAGCCACATCAGCCGTGACACCGGCAACCCCGAGGTGCGCTTCGTCCAGGCGGATTTCGCGCAACTCGTACAGGTGCGGCGTCTGGCGCACGAGCTGCAGTCGCAGCTGCCGCGCCTCGATGTGTTGATCAACAATGCCGGGGTAATGGCCGCCGCGCACGCGCGCAGCGCGGAAGGGTACGATCTCACCTTCGCGGTCAATCACCTGGCGCCGTTCCTGCTCACCGGGCTGCTGCTGGACAAGCTTAAGGAGTCCGCGCCCTCGCGCGTGATCGTGGTGGCCTCCAACGCCCATCGGCGCGCCACCCTCGACTTCACTGATCTCATGAATGCCCGGGTCTCAGGGTTTATGGCCGCCTACCAGCGCTCCAAGCTCGCTAACGTACTGTTCGCGCGCGCGCTCGCCCGGCGCCTCGCGGGCACCGGCGTCACCGTGAACGCGCTGCATCCGGGCCTGGTCAGCAGCCACCTGTTTCGCAACAGCCCCCCGCTCCTGCGAGTCCTCCTCTCGAGCGTCGGACGGTTGTTCATGCTCTCGCCGCAACAAGGCGCGCGCGACAGTGTGTATCTGGCGGCTGCGCCCGAGCTCGGCGGCCACTCTGGCGGCTACTACCACGGTTGCAGGCCAGTGGCGCCCAGCGCCGCCGCGCAGAGCGATGCCTGCGCCGAGCGTCTGTGGCAGGAGAGCGCGCGCCTGACGGGGCTGGCCGCATGAGCCGCGCCTTCGTGCGCGAGTCCGACGGGGATCCAGGCGCGCTGCCGGAGCGCGCGGTGAGCACTCATCCGAACTTCGTCACGCCGCGCGGACTTGCGGCGATCGAGGCGCGCGTGCGCGAGCTGGAAGGGGAGCGGCAGGCGGCACGCGACAGCGGTGACGCGGCGGCCCGCACGCGTGTGGAGCGTGACCTGCGCTACTGGAGCGCGCGCCGCGCCAGTGCCCGCGTAGTCGGCCCGGCGGCGGCCGCGGACCGGGTGCGTTTTGGCATGCGCGTGACCTTGCAGCTCGGCGGCGGCCCGACTCAGACGTTCCAGCTGGTCGGCGAGGATGAAGCGGACGCCGCCCACGGACTGTTGAGCTGGATTGCGCCGCTTGCCCAGTCCCTGCTGGGTAAAGCGCCCGGCGACAGCGTGCCCTTTCAGGGCGGCGAGGCGCTGATCGTCAGCATCGAGCCCTGAGACAGCTGGGCCAGCACGCGCCTGACGATGCGATCGAGGCGCTCGGGGGTGAGCTCGAGAAAGCCGGGTGCGGCGCGCACCCGGCGCGCCACGTCCGGCGCCAGCCGCCGCTGCGCGCGGTACATGCGTGTGCGCACGGTCGTCTCGTGCACGCCGAGGGAGGCGGCGGTTTCGATGCCGCTGATGCCTTCCAACACCCGCAGCACGAACACGGTGCGGAAGACCTCCGGCAGGCGGCCGATCGCGTGCTCGAGCTCGCGCCGCTCCTGCGCCTCATCGGCGCCAGCGCTCGCGGGCGTCGGTGGCGGCGGTAGTTGGCGCGGCGCCGTGAGCGGCCCGGATCGAGCGCTGGCGTGCAGCGCTCGCGCCTGGTTGAACGCCAGCCGCGTCAGCCAAGCCGCGAATTTCCCGGTGGGCGAGTAACGGTTCAGATCGCCGAATGCGGCCAGATACGCGTCCCGCACCACCGACTCCGCCGCATCCTCATCCAACAGGCTGCGGGCGACGCGAAACATCCGCCGGCTGTAGCGCCGGATCAGTGCCTCGATCGCGCGTTCCTCGCCGCTGCGTGCGCGCTCGATGAGCAGCAGGTCGGGCAGCTCCTGCGTTGCGGCCTGGGTGCCCGCGCGCCTGGTGCGCGCGCCGCTTGCCTCGAGGCTAGCGAACTGAGTCACTGGTTCCAGCATGGGTGTCGACCTCTAATGAGTATCCTATGGTTGACCATGAAAAGGAGACCGGCCCGCATCGCGGGCTATTGCGTCGCGTACGCACTGGCGCTGAGCCCGGCGCTCGGCGCCGACCTCGGCCCCGCGACCACGGCGCGGCTGCATCCGCAACGGTGGCCGAAGCTGCCGCCGGCGCTGCCGCCCGATGACAGGCTCGAGAGGCGTATCGATGAGCTGCTCGCGCGCCTGACGCCCGAGCAGAAGGTCGGTCAGCTCATCCAGGCCGATATCGACAGCATCACTCCCGATGACCTGCGTCACTATCCCCTCGGTTCGATTCTGAACGGCGGCAATTCCTCGCCTCACGGCGATAAGCTCGCTCCACCCGGTGAGTGGCTGGCGCTCGCTGACCGGTTCTACGACGCCTCAGTCGCCGCACCGGGGTCCCCCGGGATCCCGGCCCTGTGGGGCGCGGACGCGGTGCACGGGCACAACAACATCCCCGGAGCGACCATATTTCCGCACAACATCGGACTGGGCGCGGCGCGCGACCCGCAGCTCATCCGTCGCATCGGCGAGATCACCGCGCTCGAGGTGCGGATCACCGGTCTCGACTGGGCGTTTTCTCCCACGGCCGCCGTGGCGCGTGATGCCCGCTGGGGACGGACCTACGAGAGCTACTCGCACAATCCCGCACTGGTGCGCCAGTACGTCGCCGCCATGGTGAGGGGTTTGCAGGGCACGCCCGGAACGCGCCAGTTCCTGGATGCCGCCCACGTGATCGCGACACCGAAGCACTTTCTCGGCGACGGCGCCACCGGCGGCCACGACCAGGGCGACAACATCGCCACCGAGAGCGAGCTGCGCGACGTCGACGCCGCCGGCTACCAGGCAGCGATCGCCGCCGGCGCACAGACCGTGATGGCGTCCTACTCCAGCTGGCGCGGCGTGAAGCTGCACGGCAGCCACGCGCTGCTCACCGAGGTACTCAAGGGCCGCATGGGCTTCGACGGCCTGGTGCTCGGAGACTGGAACGGCCACGCGCAGCTGCCGGGATGCACGCCCGACAGCTGCGCCGCGGCGGTGAATGCCGGACTCGACGTGTTCATGGCGCCGGACGGCTGGCGCGCGCTGCATACCCACACGCTGGCGCAAGTGAGGTCAGGCGAGATTTCCACCGCACGGCTCGACGATGCGGTCCGCCGTGTGCTGCGCGTCAAGCTGCGCGCGCACCTGGATCGCGAGGGACGTCCGTCGTCGCGGCCGTTTGCCGGCCGCTTCGAGCTGCTCGGCGCGCCGGCGCATCGCGCGGTGGCGCGCCAGGCGGTGCGCGAGTCGCTGGTGCTGCTGAAGAACCGCCATCACCTCCTGCCTTTATCGCCGCACGCGCACGTGCTGGTGGCGGGTGATGGCGCCGACAACATCGCCAAGCAAAGCGGCGGCTGGACGATCACCTGGCAGGGCACCGAGCCCAACCAGGACTTTCCGCACGCGCACTCGATCTACGCGGGCATCGCGCGCCTCGTGACCGCCGCGGGCGGCACGGCGGAGTTGAGCAAAGCGGGCGAGTTCCACACCCGTCCCGGCGTCGCGATTGTGGTGTTCGGCGAGAACCCCTACGCGGAAGGGACGGGCGATGTGCCCTCGCTCGAATACAGTCCGGGCGACAAGCACGATGTGGCGCTGCTGCGCCGGTTGCGCGCCGCGGATGTGCCGGTGGTCGCCGTGTTGCTCTCCGGTCGCCCGCTATGGGTCAACGCCGAGCTCAACGCCGCCGACAGCTTCGTGGCCGCCTGGCTCCCGGGGCCCGAGGGCGGGGGTGTCGCCGAGGTCCTGTTCCGGACGCCGGACGGTTCGGTGCGCTACGACTTTCGCGGCAAGCTGCCGTTCTCCTGGCCACGGTCGCCACGCGTGCCGGCCGTGGATCACCGCTCCGGCGAGCTGCCGCTGTTTCCTTACGGCTACGGACTCACCTACGAGGACGACGGCGAGCTTCAACCGCTGCCCGAGAGCGGCGCCAGTGCCGATGCCCTCAAGCGCTAGTCGCCCGAGCCCACCGCCACCCAGGCGAGATCGGAGTTCGATACCGAACCGATGTTGAAATTGCGGGCGGCGGCGGCCATACGCGTCAGCGCCTGCCCGATCGGCACCGGCGGTCGGGTGTCGCCCTTCTTGGTCTTGTGGAAGCGCACCGGGTTGATGCGGGCGACGACGTAGTTGCGCAGGTACGGGGACTTGAACCCACGCGCCTGCAAGGCGGCGATCGTGCTCTTGACGCGGGCGTCGATCTCCATGAGGCGCGCGGCGTAGTCGGCGCGCTGTCGCAGGCTCACCGTCAGGGTCTGGTCGCTGAAGCGGTCGACCTTCTTGAGAAAGGCGCTGTAGGCGCCGCCCGCAAAGCGCGGCGACTTCTCGTAGACCATCCCGAGCGTCAGCAGTTCTGCCGCTTCGAATTCCGCGGCGAACTGCGTCTCGCGTTCGCGCCCGCGGTGCTTCGCGAGGTTACGCGCCATGCGGATGACTTCCAGGCTCCGGTCTTTCAGGTTGTGAGCCTTTTCGGTATTGAGCGCCAGTATCCGGTAGGCGAGCGACTCGTCCGGCGAGATCAGCACCGTGATCTGTTTCAGTCCCAGCACCTTGGCCGCGGCCAGGCGGTGGCGGCCGTTGGGCGTCCACAGGCGCCCGTCTTCGCCCCGCACCACGATGAGCGGATCGAGGAACGCCGCCGTCTCGTCGATCTTCACGGCCAGGCGCTTCGCGTGCGTCGGAGACAGGTCGCGCTGAAAAGGCGTGGGTTGCACCGCATTGAGCGGCACGCTCGCCAGCAACAGCGTGCGTCCTCCAAGGGGCTCGTGGTACGCGCCGATCGGCGCGCCACCCGCCTCGCGCACCAGCGCCGCGAGCTGCGCGACGGCCGGGTCGTCGATGGCGATGGCGACTTGCGCGGCGTCGAGCCCGCGGGCCTGCTTGCCCGGTGCAAGCCGCCCGCGCCGCGCGCCGCGAGCTGCGTTGCTGCGCCCGCGTGTACCCGCGCGCTCACTGCGTGTTGCCATGGCAGGTGTCATCTCTCTTGCGGATCAGTGTGCGAGAATGACCGATTGCGCAGGATGTTGCCATGGATTCCTTGAGCAGCGTGGGACAGTTGCCGGCGCAGCGCATCGACGCCGCCGGTCGCGCGCACGTGGATCAGCGTGCGGTGCTCGCGCTCGCCCTGCCACTGATGGCGAACAGCGCGGTGCAGATCGTCCTGAACCTCACCGACATGTGGTTCATGGGGCGCATTTCCACCAAGGCGCTCGCGGCGGTCGGAGCGGTGCAGTGGCTGGTGATCGTCGCAGTGCTGGTGCTGGGCGGCGCCGGCACGGCGGTGCAGACGCTGGTAGCGCAGAATTTCGGTGCGCGCCGCTACCGGCGCGCGGGCCAGGCGGTATGGACCGCGTTGTGGGCGATGGCGTGCGCGGCGCCGCTGTTCGTACTGGTGGGCGCGGCGCGCCACCTGATTCTCGCGCCGTTCGGGTTTGATCCGCAGGTCGAGCAGCTCGCCTCCGCATTCTGGTTTCCGCGTGTCGGCGGAGCCTGCGTCGGAGCCGCGGTGTGGGCCATGCTCGGATTCTTCAACGGCATCGGGCGGCCGCGCGTGACGTTGCTGATCACCATCGTGACCACGGTCACGAATGCGCTGCTGAACCAGGTGTTCATCTTCCGCCTGGGGTGGGGCATCGCCGGTTCCGCCTGGGCCACCAACGTCGCGCAGGTGACGGGTCTGTTGTTCGCGGTGGCGATTTTTCTGCGGGTGGATTATCGCCGTCTGTACCGCTCGCACCTGACGTGGCGGCCGCACGCCGGCGTACTGCTGCAGCAGCTGCGCCTCGGGGTGCCCATGGGGCTGTCGCCGGCGGCGGACCTGCTGGGGTTCGCCACCTTTCAGATGATGCAGACGCGGCTCGGCACGGCGGGCGGCGCCGCCACGCAGATGGTGGTGATCCTGACCTCACTCGCCTACATGCCCGGGTTCGGCATCGCTTCCGCGGGCACGACGCTGGTCGGGCAATCCATCGGCGCGGGAGCGCGCGACTGGGCGCTGCGGGTCGGCAACCGCGTGATCCTGCTCGCGGCCCTCTACATGGGCGGTATCGGCGTGCTGATTGCGCTCGGCGGTCCCTGGGTGCTGCCGTTTTTTGTCGGCTCGCACGATGCCGAGGCTGCGACCGCGGTCGCGCTCGGCATGCAGCTGTTGTGGCTGGCGGCCGGCTACCAGTTCTTCGACGGCCTGAATCTCGGCAGCAGCATGTGCCTGCGCGGCGCGGGCGATGCCAGGATCCCGGCGGTGCTGGTGCTGACCGTATCGCTGCTGCTGTTCGTGCCGCTGGCGCATGCCTTCACGTTTTCGCCCGGACAGGGCTGGGTGCACTTCCTGCCGCAATTCGGTTGGGGCGCCGTCGGCGGCTGGGTTGCGGTACTCATCTATGTCATGGTGCTCGGGAGCACGCTGTTCCTGCGCTGGCGCTCCGGGGCCTGGCAGAACATCCGCCTTTGAGCGTGTTGCGCGCGTCCCCGAGACAGGCATGTTCATCACGCTGAAGTCGCTGTTGCATACGCTGCTGCTGCCGCCCGCGGGCCCGCTGTTGATCGCGGCCGCCGGGGCCTGGCTGCTCAGGTCGCGGACCTCGGCGGGCACTGCTAAGGCCGGCTGGCTGTTGCTCGCTGCGGGCCTGGCGTCGCTGTGGCTGCTGGCAACGCCGCTGGTGGCGGATGCGCTGGCGAAGGCGGCCGAACGTGAGCCGGCGCTCGATCTGACCCGCGCGGTGCAGGCGCAAGCGATCGTCATTCTCGGCGGCGGCGATGAGCGCATCGCCGCGCCGGAGTATGGCGGCGAACCGGCGCCCGGGTCCGCACTCCTCGAGCGGCTCGTCTACGGGGCGTTCCTCGCGCATCGCACCGGACTCCCGGTGCTCGTTTCCGGCACGGCCCGCGAGGCGCTCGCCATGCGGATCTCGCTCGCGCGCGACTTCCGCATCGAGGTGCGTTGGGTCGAGGATCAGTCGCGCGATACTTTTCAGAACGCGCAGTTCTCCTCGCGGCTGCTGAAGGACGCGGGCGTGTCGCGCATCCTGCTGGTGACGGACAGCGCGCACGAGTGGCGCGCGTCGCACGAGTTTGCGAGCGCGGGATTCAGCGTCGTGCCGGCGCCGGTCGGTGTCTGGGCGCCGCGCGAGACCGGACTGGCGCGCTACCTGCCTGCTCCCACCGCGCTGGCGCGTTCCACCGCGGCGCTCTACGAGCTGCTCGGAGATCTGGTGCGGCGCGGGCTCGCGGGCCTGAAGCTACGCAGGCAGGGGGACTGATCTGGAAGAGCTGAGCACCGTGTTTCGATCGCCGCGCCGGCGCGACTGCGAGGAGCGGCTGCTGGTCC
>Ga0137399_10001322_pt1 | contig 11192 bp, 10 predicted proteins | sample czorhiz316metaG_FD_104810 | JGI IMG/M metagenome (GOLD analysis project Ga0137399, IMG submission 104810) | Vadose zone soil microbial communities from Angelo Coast Range Reserve, California, USA - czorhiz3.16 metaG | ecosystem: Environmental > Terrestrial > Soil > Vadose zone | place: USA...
CTGCACGGTGGTCGCCGAGCGTCGTCAGGGCGACCTCTTCCGCCTGCTTCAGAATGCGCAGCACCTCATGGTCGGCCTCCTCCGCGAGAGCAGGGCTTGTGCTGGGCAGGCCGAGCTGGGCCGCCGGCGACGCGCCGTCACGAGGGAACGAAACCGGACCTAGCTTGGAGCCCATGCCCCAGCGCTCGACCATGCGTCGCGCGTAGTTCGTGGCGACCTCGAGGTCGTTCTCGGCTCCGGAGCTCACCTCGTTGAGGATCAGCTGCTCGCCGGCACGGCCGCCCAGCGCGACTGCGAGACGTGCGCGCACGTAGTGCTCAGGGATGTTGAAGCGGTCGTCCTCGGAGAGCTGCGTGACGCCGAGCGCTCGCCCGCGCGGCACGATGGTGACCTTCTCCAGCGGGTCGGCGCCGGGAAGGAAGTAGGCCACGAGCGCATGGCCACCTTCGTGGACGGCAACGCGCTTCTTATCCTCGTCGCTGAGCGCGAAGCGTCGGCGCGCGCCGAGGATGACCTTGTCGTACGCGGCCTCGATGTCCTGCTGCTCGACCCGCTCGCGGCCGACGCGGGCCGCCGCCAGTGCGGCTTCGTTGATCACGTTGGCAAGGTCGGCGCCCGAGAAGCCCGGCGTCCTGCGAGCCAGGCCGTCCAGGTCAACCTCCGGCGCCATCACGACCTTGCTCGCGTGGAGCTTGAGGATCGCCAGCCGGCCGTTGCGGTCAGGCAGCGAGACCTCCACGCGCCTGTCGAATCGGCCGGCGCGGAGCAGCGCCGGGTCGAGGATGTCGGGGCGGTTGGTGGCGGCGATGACGATGACGCTCTGGCTTGGCTCGAAGCCATCCATCTCGACGAGCAGCTGGTTGAGCGTCTGCTCCCGCTCGTCATTGCCGCCGATGGTCAGGTTGGTCGAACGCTGCCGGCCGATGGCGTCGATCTCGTCCACGAAGATGATGCTTGGGGCGACCTTCTTAGCCTTCTCGAAGAGATCGCGGATACGGGCGGCGCCGACTCCGACGAACATCTCCACGAACTCGGTCGCGCTGACCGAGAAGAACGGCACCTTTGCCTCGCCTGCGACCGCTCTGGCCATCGACGTCTTGCCGGTGCCCGGCGGGCCCGACAGCAGGACGCCGTGGGGAATCCTGGCGCCCACTTTCGTGTAGCGCGATGGCTCGCGGAGATAGGCGACGATCTCTTGCAGGTCTTCCTTGGCTTCGTCGTTCGAGGCCACGTCGGCGAAAGTGACCTTGGGCCGCTCTTCGGTATAAACGCGGGCGCGGCTCTCGCCAACGCCGAACGCCAGCCGCTGTCCGGTCCGCGCCTGGTACGCGATCGAGCCGAGCAGCAGCAGCAGTAAAAGCACGCTCAGAAGGTTGAACGCGTTGCCGATCCACTGGAACGCCGACTGGCTGGCGCTCACCTTCACGTTGTGGTCGAGCAGCAGCTGCACGAGCCCGCTATCGCCGGGAGGCTCTTCGGTCAGGTAGTCCGCATGGCCTTTGAACGGGTGGACGAACTGTCCGGTGATCTGGCTGCCGAGGAACTCCGCGCTTTTGACGTTGCCGGCTTTGACCTGGGCGACGAAGTCGCTGAAGGGAATCTCGGACTGCGCCCCTGAGCCGCAGAAGCCGAGCAGCAGATTGAAGACGAGCACGAGCGCAAAGAAGCCGACCCACGACCGGAGCGGCACCTGCCAGCCACGGCTGCGCCAGAACGGCTCGCGCGGACCACGCGTCTGTCGGTCCAAATCAATCTCACCCCGCCACTACCTATCGGAGGGACCCGACCTCAGTGTGGAGTGTCCCGGCAGGATTGGCAACCGGCCTGACGGCCTTCGACCGCCTTGCCTGCAGTCTGAAGAAGTCTTAACAACGCCTTCACCCTTCTGTACACGGGACTACATAGATTCAGATGCAAGCAGTCTGAACAAAGGCTGAATTAGTTCGTAAAGGTGGGATTGGGATGAGACGGGTGGTTCTGAGCCTAGTTCTTTGTGCCGGCATGCTCGTGATCGGGGTGACCAACGCCAGCGCGGCGCGCTACTGCAATGTGGACCCCACGCTCGGCATCGGGCTGCCGATCAACACCAGCATCAACGTGTCGACCTCGCTCTTGGGGACCACGACCCACGTCTACGCCAGCAACACCAGCACCTCGACCACATTCGGCGGCGTGATCGGCCTGCCCTAGGCGCATCGCTCCGTGTCGATGACTCCTCTGCAACGGGGCTACCTGCTGGCCCTATCCGCACCCGCGGTCGCGCTTACGAGCTCTCTGCTCGGGCTGGGGACCGGGTCGCCTGGCGACCCGGTCTTGATGGCCGTCCTCCTGATCCTCGGCGCGGTGGCTACCACCTATCCGGTGATGGTCTCACCGCGCTACAAGGCCGACGTCTCGCCGGCCATCCACATCGCCATGGTGCTGCTCTTCCAGCCGGCGATCGCGGTTGCTCTGATCAGCGCCAGCGGCCTGCTCGGCGAAGGGGCGCTGTGCCTGCGCCGTGACCCCGTCACCGGCAATCCTCGCCGGCAGCCGATCGACCTCGTCTTCAACACCTCGCAGCTGATGCTGGCGGGCGGACTGTCGGCGCTCGCGTACAGGGCCGCCGGCGAAGGCGTGCCGGGGGCAGCCATCGCGGCGGCAGTCATGTACGTGGTGAGCACCGGCCTTGTCGTCATCGCGGCCGGGCTGCACAACAAGCGCAGCCCCGTGGAGATTTGGGCCGAAGCCGCCAGCGCAGACCTCAAGCAGACGGGCGCGCTCTATGCCGCCGGCTATCTGCTCGCGATCATCTCCAACGGAAGGCCGGCGCTGGCGGTGGTGATGATGGTGCCCGTGGCCGCCATCCACGTCGCGCTGACGCGCTCGGTGCAGCTCATGGAGCAGACGATCGCCGCCGTCGAGGCGATGGCGGACGTCGTCGACCGCCGCGATCCGTATACCTTCCAGCACTCTCAGAGCGTCGCCGATCACTCGGTCCGCATCGCCCGCACGCTGCGGCTCCCCGACCGCGAGGTCGAGCTGATCCGCCTCGCGGCGCGCGTCCACGACCTCGGCAAGATCGCGGTCCCCGATGAGGTGCTCCACAAGCAGGGCCGCCTGACCGCCGCCGAGTTCGAGCTCATGAAGAAGCATCCCGAGACCGGCGCCGAGATCCTGGCCAAGTTTCCCGAGTACCGGCGCGGGCGCGAGCTGGTCCTCGCCCACCATGAAAGAATCGATGGGCTCGGCTACCCGCGCGGGCTCGCCGGCGCGGCGATAGCGCTGGGCGCGCGCATCATCGCGGTCGCCGACTCCTGGGACGCGATGACCTCCGACCGGCCCTACCGCCAGGCGCTCGGATCGGACATCGCCCTCGGCGAGCTCCTGCGCGGGCGTGGGACCCAGTGGGATCCGGCGGTCGTTGACGCCTTCGCGCAGACGCTACCTGGCGCGGCGCACGTGGAAGAGCGCGCGCGCTGGACCGACGTCCGGCCACTGCTTCGGTCGCTGGGCGCCGCGGTGGGAGTGGTCGGCTAGCTCTACGGCGAGCGGCGCGAAGTTGCGGGGACCTTCGCGGCGACCAGGCGGTTCCGCAGCGCACCGATGCCTTCCACTTCGGTCTCCATCACGTCGCCGACCTTCAGGTACTCGGGGGGAGTACGCGCGAAGCCGACCCCATCCGGCGTCCCTGTGGCGATGAGTGCGCCAGGCAGCAGCGTCATCCCCTTGGACGCCCACTCGATGATTGCGTCGACCGGATGGATCATGTCGCTCGTGTTGCCTTCCTGCTTGACGACTCCGTTGAGGGTCAAGCGCAGGGCAAGGTTGCCGGGACCCGGGGCTTCATCCTTCGTCACCACCCACGGCCCGGTCGGGCATGAACGGTCCAGGCTCTTGCCCTTGAAGTACTGGCCGCCCCATCCGTTCTGGATGTCTCGCGCGCTCACGTCGTTGAGGACGAAGTAGCCGAACACGTGGTTCATGGCGTCGCGCCGGGCGATGTTGGACCCGCGCGTGCCGATGACCACGCCGAGCTCGACCTCCCAGTCGAGCTTGTCGCTCACCGAGGGGTCGATCTCGATGTCGTCATATGGTCCTGTGATGCTGGTGATCGCCTTGGTGAAGATCGTGGGCGGCTTGACGTCGCCGTCGGTCGCCGTCTCTTCCGCGTGCTTCTGATAGTTGCGGCCCATGGCGATGATGTTGCCGCGCGGCGAATCCAATGGCGGCAGCAGCGTTACATCGTTGAGCGGCAAACCACGATTAGTGTTCGTAGCGACGTTGCGCGCGTGCTCGAGCGCCCGCTCACCCGCGTCGATCACCGCGAGGAGGTCTGGCGCGACCTCGCTCAGGTCGACGACCTCGTGCTCGTGACCCGGCCGCAAAGCCCCAAGTCGGCGTTCACCGTCGTGCCGGAACATCAGCAGCTTCATGTTTCCTCCATGTTGGTTTCTTCCGACGCAGCCAGGTCTGTGCCCGCACCCAGAAAGAGCTCCTCGAAGTCTTTTCGCTGGAGCAGCTCGGCCGGCCTACCTTCCAGGCGGATGGAGCCCGACACCAGGACGCTCGTCCAGTCCGCCACCTGCAGGGCCGCGCGGGCTCGCTGCTCGACTAGCAGCACCGCCTTGCCGAGGCCCGCCAGCCGGCGGACGTGCTCGCGAAGGAGGGCATCGGCCAGCTTGGGCGAGAGGTTGGCCGTCGGCTCGTCGAGGATCAGGACCTTCGGGTCGAGCATGAGGACGCGCGCGATCGCGAGCATCTTCCGCTCGCCGCCGCTGAGCTTGTCCGCGCGCCGCCGCAACATCGGCGGCAGCTGGGGAAAGACGTCCCCCACGTCGCCGACACGAGCCCGAACCTGTGCGGGGCTGAGCAGGTAACCGCCCATCTCGAGGTTCTCGAGCACAGTTAGCGGTTCGAAGATGTCGTTGACCTGCGGAACGTATCCGACGCCTCGCCGGGCCAGCTCTTCCGGCGGGCGGCCGCTGACATCGTAGTCGCCGAGCAAGATGGTGCCCTTGTCCAGTTTCAGGATTCCGACCAGGCTCTTGAGCAGCGTGCTCTTGCCCGCGCCGTTGGGGCCGATGATCGCCACCACCTCGCCTGGACCGGCGGCGATCGATATATCGCGGATGACCGGCACGCCGCCATAGCCCGAGGTGATTCCACGCGCCTGCAGGCTCGGGACCGGCCGCGCCTCCACATGAGCGAGCCTATCCGACAAGGTAAGCGTCAACAATCTCCCGCTGCCGCCTCAAGCTGGCCATGGTCCCGCTGCCGATCACCTTTCCCTGCGCCATCACGACCACGGAATCGCACAGCCGCTCCACCATGTGGAGCTCGTGCTCGACCATGAGGATGGTCAGCCCTTCTGCGCGGAGTTCCTGCAGGTAGTGCTGGATCTCGAGGACGATCTTCGGATGCACGCCCGACATCGGCTCGTCCAGGAGCAGCAGCCGCGGCTTGAGCATCAGCGCGCGCATGATCTCGATCAGGCGCTTCTGGCCACCGCTCATGTTGCCCGCGTAGTCGGACTCCTTGGCCCCCATGCCGAACCGCTCGAGCAGGGCCCGCGCGTCCTTTATATGTCTGCGTTCGTCTTCGATCCAGTAACGCTTTCCCAGCAGCGCCCCCACCAGCGAGTCGCCACGGTTGTCGGGCGCGGCCACGAGCAGGTTTTCGAGCACAGTGAGCCGCGCGAACTCTGACGGCAGCTGGAAAGTGCGCACGAGACCGCCGCGCGCCCGCCGGAAGGCGGGATGGCGCGTGATGTCCACGCCGTCGAACACGATGGTGCCCCCGGTCGCCGGCAGCGTTCCGGCGAGCACGGCCAGGAAGGTGGACTTGCCGGCGCCATTGGGGCCGATGAGGCCGGTGATCTGGCCAGCCGGCACATCGATCGACACGCCGTCGACGGCATGCAAGCCTTCGAAGTGGCGGTGGATGTCGTCGGCGACCAGCAGCGGCCGGTCGGCGGCGACCGCCACTTCAGGTTGCGCGAGCATCTTCCAGGTCCTCGCGCACCGGCGCGCCTTCGAAGACGTGGCGCGGCTCCGGGCGCACCCCTTCCGGGCGGAACCACAGGAAACCAATGATGAGCAGCCCGATGGCCACCCATTGGAGGGCCGGGATGAGGCCGGGCGGTCCGAAGCTGCTCGGGATGAAGCGCGTCGCCTCCTCGAACCCGACAGGGACGAGGAGCGCGCCCAGGATCGCGCCGACGTTGTTGCCGCGCCCGCCGACGATGATGGCGGCGAACAGGATGATCGTCTCGGGGTAGAGCCAGACCGACGGCGCCCATAGCTGGATGAAGCCCACCAGGATCGCGCCGGACAGGCCGGCGATCACGCCGCCGACGATGAACACCGTCAGCTTCAGCTGGACCGGGTTCTTGCCGATCGCCATCGCCGCGAGCTCGCGCTCGCGCATCGCTCGCAGGCTGCGACCGTAGGGCGAGTTGACGATCCTGTTCACCACCACGAACACCAGCACGACGCAGATCGCGGTCATCGCCACGTAGAAGTACTGATACGTCTCAGTGTTGGGGTCGATCACGTTGGATAGCGGCGGCGGCACCAAGGCGAGGCCGGCGGCACCGTTCAAGAAAGGTCGCGCGTTGGTGATCACCTCGTTGGTGATGATCGACAGCACCAGGAGCGCGATGGCCTGGTAGTCGCTCCGCAGCTTCCGGAGAACGACCAGGCCCACCGGAATCGCAAGGAGGCCGCCGGCGACCGCGCCACCGAGCCACGGGATCGGGAACGGCAGCTGATACCCGCCAATGTAAATCTGAAAGTCGTAGCCCTGGGCGGTGTCGGGCGGCATCGACAGGACCGCGGCGGTGTACGCGCCCACGGCCTGGAAGACGATGAAGCTGAAATTGACGATGCCCGAGACCCCGAACTGCAGGTTGAGCGCGAGGAGGGCGATTATGTCGACCCCCGCATACACGAGGAGATTGGCCGCGTAGTAGCTGTTCATCCCGCGGCAGCCAACGCGCCGCGTTTGGCGAGCAGGCCTTGCGGCCGCAGCACCATGACCAGCACCAGGATGCCGAAAGCCACCACCTCTTTGTACTCAGGCGCCCAGGCCGCGGCGCTGAGCTCGGTGACGAGGCCGATGATGACAGCACCGATCATGGCGCCATAGGGCTGGCCGGCGCCGCCGAGGACGGCGGCCGCCAGGGCCGTGATGAGAAAGCCGGCGCCGTTGGAGATTGCGAACGAGTCGGAGTTCATGGCAGCGACGACGCCGGCCAGGCCGCAGAGGGCGCCGGTGATCAGCCACACGGCGTCGATGACGCGCTGCGTCGGGATGCCGCAGTTGCGGGCAAGGGTCGGGTTGGCCGCCGTCGCGCGCATCGCCTTGCCCAGCCGCGTGTACCTGAGGAGTCCGTGGATGAGGAGCATGAGCACGACCGCGACGCCGATGATCGCGATCTGGTTGGTGGTGAGCACGATGCCACCTGCGCGCAACAGGCCTCCGGTGGTGTCCTGGTAGGACACGCTGTAATAGCCGACGATCGGGAGCAAGAGGTTCGCGATCATGAGCGAGACCGCCAGCGAGACGATGACCATGCCGATTTGCGAGGTGCCTTTGCGCTGGAACGGCGCGTATACGAACCGGTTCAGCAGGAACGAGAACACCGCTCCGAAGAGCGCACCCGCGATCATCCCCACCCAGATCGTGACCCCCGCCTTGTTGACGTAATAGGCGACGTAGGCCGAGGAGATCATGACCTCGCCATACGCGAGGTTGATCATGTTGGTGATCCCGAACTGCATCGTGAATCCGACCGCCGCGATGGCGATCACGGACATGCCCACGAGGCCGAAGCCGAACGCCGCTACGTAAAGGTCCACGGCGTTCGGCCTCCCCGGGTTCCGAGTGGGTCTATCTGGACTATCCGCCTGCCGCGATGAGCTTCGAGGTCTGGTCTGGAGTCAGGTGCCCGGCGGTGACCTCATTCCCATCCTTGTCGTAGCCGACGAGGATGTATCCCGACTGCGAGTTGTTGTACTGGTCGAAGTTGTTCTCGCCGCCGGCGCCGACGAAGCGGATCGACTTGCCGGCCTTGAGCGCGGCCACGCCGTCCTTGTAGGTGTTGACGACTGTCGCGCCGCTTGTGCCGTTCGCGATGTCGATGATCTTCGAGTTGTACACCTTCGGGTCTGCGCTGTTGGTGGCAACCATCGCCAGCGCGGTCATGATGATGCCGTCGTACAGGTGCAGCGTCGAGCCCCGCTGCTTGTACTTGGGCGCGTCCTTGAATGTTGAGGCCGCGGCGTTGAGATTGGTGAGGAACTCGCTGTAGGCCGATCCTGAGAACGTGTAGCCGAGGTCCACGCCGCCGTAGTACTTGAGCAGGTCGTCGATGCCGATGGCGTCGCGAACCTGCTGGAACCAGGTTGGGTCGATGGTGGCGGAAGAGCCGATGAACGGGATCATCTTGCCGCCGTTCTGCGTCTTGACCTCTTTCAGATACGTGCCCGCGGAGCCGAGGGCTTCGGTGAGGATGACGTCCGGCTTTGTCTTCAGCATCGCCGCGACCTCGGTCCGGTAGGACGAAGCGCCGAGGTGGATGGGTTGGTTGATTGCGATCGTTCCGCCCAGGTGCGTGAACGCGTTCGTGGCCGGCGCCACGAAAGCCTGAGAGCCGATGTCGTCACCGAACACCAGCGCCGCCTTCTTGTAGGGGTCGTGGCCGGGACCGAAGAGCGCGCTGCCGACCATGGCGAAGGCGTCGTAGACGTCCGCCGGGACCAGCCTGTGGAAGTACTTGAGCGCCGTCTTGTTGAACTCCGACTGCCCGGTCATGCAGAACATCGGGATGTGTGCCCTGTCGATGATCGGTGCCACGGTCGCTGCCTCGTCCGAGGTGCAGCCGACGACCGCCATCAAGTTGGAGTTGCTGGCGATCATCTTGTTGGCCGCCGGCACGGCGTCGGCCGGCTCACCGCGGGTGTCGAACTGCTCGCACTTCACGTTCCTGCCGCCGACGCCGCCGTTGCTGTTGATCGACGGGGCAGCGGCCAGACAGGCGGCGTAATAGGCCGGTCCCAGACCCGCGTCTGCGCCTGTGAAGGGCGCAATCACGCCGACGAGGAGGTCGCCCGAGCCGAGGCCGCCCCCTGTCGGCGTGGTCCCGCCGCATGCAGCGAGAACGAGGATGGCGCCGAGCGCCGAGACGAATGGTGACGGCTTGAACCTGCTCACAATCGTTGCTCGCCCCCTAATCAGGTTGCCTGAGACGGCCCGGATTGTCGACATTATTGAGGATAATCTGCCCTGATGGCAAGGACCAAGGTTGCTCGCGAGCTGGGCGCACCGAGGCCGGGTCGCAAGGGGGCGTCTGAGCTGGGTGTCGACGCGTACCGCCGTCTGAGAGAAGCCATCATCGCCGGGCGCTTCGTGCCCAACGAGCGGCTCGTGGAAGCCAACCTGTCGAAAGCGTTCGGCGCGGGTCGCACCGCGGTGCGCGCCGCGCTTGTCCGTCTCGACCAGGAAGGTTTGGTCACGCGTGAGCACAATCGGGGCGCGCGCGTCCGTCTCGTGTCAGATGACGAGGCGCTTCAGATCGAAGAGGTGCGTGCCGCGCTCGAGCGGCTGCTGGCCAGGCAGGCCGCCGCGAAGTCGAACGCAGGCGACATTCGTGAGCTTCGGCAAGTGTTGGCCGAGATGCGCAAATGCTTCGCCAAGGGGGACGCGATCGGTTACTCGGAGCTGAACCCCCGCTTCCACCAGCTCATCTGGGCCGCCGCGAAAAACCCTACCGCCGGCCGGCTCGTCGGGACTCTCAAGTCGCAGAGCCTGCGCTTCCAGTACCAGACGATGCTGCGACCAGGGCGCACGGAGCGATCCCTTCGCGAGCATGAGCTGATCTTCAGCGCCATCGTCGCCCATGATCCCGAGTCTGCCGACGCAGCCATGCGCGACCACCTGGAAGAGGTGCTCGAAACGTTGAGTTGGGCGATCGATCACAAGAGCCGGCAGCCGCAGTGGCTACCCGACTGACCTTTCTTGTAGAAGCTTGACCGCCGCGTAAAGCGTCCGGAGATGCGGGACCGGCACGCCGAGCCGGTCACCAAGCTCGACGACAGAACCGGTCAGCGCGTCGATCTCCATCGGCCTGCCTGCCTCGAGGTCCTGCAGCATCGAGGTCTTGTGGGCGCCAACGCGTGCCGCACCTTTGATGCGCTGATCGATCGAAACCGAGATCTCGATGCCGATCCCCCGAGCGACCGCGTCGACCTCCGCCATCGCCGCGCGCACGACAGCGGCGACAAGCGGCGACGCGGCGATCTCGCTCAATGGCGCTCTTGTGAGCGCGCTGAGCGGGTTGAAGACGGCATTGCCCAGGAGCTTCAGCCACAGCTCGGCGCGGATCTTCGGCTGCACCGGCGCCTTCAGACCGGCGCCCGCGAGCGTTCGCGACAGTTCGAGGGAACGGACGCTCTCCTGGCCGTCGAGCTCACCAAGCGAGAACCTTTCACCCTCGACATGCCTCACGACGCCCGGGCTCACGAGGCTCGTCGCCGGATAGACGACGCAGCCGATCACGCGGGCCGGGTCGATCACACGCGCCACCTCGCCGCCGGGGTCGACGGTCTCGAGGTGGATGCCTTCGAGCTCCCCGCCGTGGCGTTGGAAATACCACCAGGGGATGCCGTTTTGGGCGCTGACCACGGCGGTCGCGCCGCCCAGGTTCGCCGCCAGCCGCTCCGCCACGGGGGGCAGGCCGTGGGCCTTGAGCGTCACGAAGACTGCGTCGACATCTCGCATTGCGGCGAAGTCGTCCGTGGCCTCGACCCGAACTGTCCAGTCGCCTTCGGTCTCGATGACGCGGAGGCCCGAATGCTTCATCGCCTGCAGGTGAGGCCCCCTCGCGATCAGGACGACGTCCGCGCCGGCGCGCGCGAGGCGGGCGCCTAAAAAGCCCCCGATGGCGCCCGCGCCCAGAACTGCGATCTTCATTTTCCGGAGAACTGGTCGGCAACGAACCGGCGCTGGACCTTGCCGGTCGGCGTGCGCGGGATGGAGTCGACGATATACAGCCGTTTGGGCACCTTGAAGTCGGCCAGGCGCCGGCGGCTGAAGGCAATCAGCTCCTTCTCGGTGGCGGGAGCGCTCAGCACCACGGCGGCCGCGACCTCCTCGCCCCACGTCGGGTGAGGCATGCCGAACGCGACCGCCTCTTTGACCGCCGGGTGCGA
>Ga0137399_10001323_pt1 | contig 11189 bp, 7 predicted proteins | sample czorhiz316metaG_FD_104810 | JGI IMG/M metagenome (GOLD analysis project Ga0137399, IMG submission 104810) | Vadose zone soil microbial communities from Angelo Coast Range Reserve, California, USA - czorhiz3.16 metaG | ecosystem: Environmental > Terrestrial > Soil > Vadose zone | place: USA...
AACAGAACTCGAATTCCCGAGGATGTACACTCGGAGTCCCCTTGATGAAGAAGTTCTCACTCACAATTCTCATCCTTCCCGTCGTCCTGAGCACGCTGCTGGCCCAGTCCATTCCAGGATTGCTGAAAGGTTCTCCGCAATCGCCCGAGCCGGCGGCTGCACAGACCGATCCTCTTGGACGTGAAACTCCTTCCGGGACGGTGTTTGGGTTCTTGCAGGAGGCCCAGTCGGGCAACTTCCAGGGCGCGGCCGAATATCTGCAAATGAGCGGTGCGCGCCGCGCATCGCAAGGTCCCGAGCTCGCGCGCAAGCTCAAGGTCCTGATGGATCGCGCCTTCGTCGGCAACACGCGCCTGATCAGCACCCGACCGGAAGGCAGCCCCGATAGTGGTGGCGTCGACGCGCAGACGATTGGCGCTTTTGTCAGCGGCGAAGCCGACGTCCCCGTCACGCTGGTCCGCGTCAGTGATTCCAATGCCGGGAAGATCTGGTTGTTTTCCTCCGAGACCCTGAGCAAGGTACCTGAGCTGTATGACAACTTGCAGGTTCACCAGATTGAAAAGCGACTTCCGCAAGCGCTGGTCAGCAAGACGTTTCTGGGAATGCCGCTATGGCAATGGCTGGGGCTGCTGATTGCAGTTCCGATTGCGGCCGGCATCGCTTGGGCGTTCATCACTATCCTTGCCGTCCCACGCCGCCTTTGGCTCAAACACAAAAAACAGCCGGATCTATATTCCTACCGCCACGTCTCCGCGCCGTTGCTTTTGCTTTTCGGCGCGATCGCCCATCGCGTGCTCGCGTCTTATCTCGGACTGCCGCTGCTGCCGAGGATTTACTACTACCGGATCACTGGTGTTGCCATTGAGGTCGGATTCTTCTGGCTTCTTCTGCGCGCAACAGGAATCACCATGCAACGCCTGCGAGGGCATGCCATCAGCATCGGCCGTACCGGCACTGGCTCATTGATGGTCCTGGGTGAGCGTCTGCTGAAGGTCGCGGTCCTGGCGGCTGCGCTGCTCGCGATCCTCGGCACGTTTGGATTTGATCTAACGACCGTGCTTGCCGGTCTCGGCATCGGCGGCCTCGCGATTGCATTCGCGGCGCAAAAAACGCTCGAGAACCTGTTCGGCGGCGTCTCGGTGCTCGCGGACGAAGTTATTCGTGTTGGAGACTTCTGCCGCTTCGGAGACCGCGTCGGTACCGTCGAAGACATCAGTCTGCGGTCCACACGAGTTCGTACGCTCGACCGGTCTGAACTCTTCATCCCGAATGGCACGCTCGCGACCATGAATGTCGAGAACTTCACGCGGCGCGACAAAATCTGGTTCAATCCCACAGTTAGCGTGCGTTACGGGACTTCACCAGACCAGTTACGCTATCTGCTGGCCGAAGTGCGGCGCATGTTGTACGAACATCCGAAGGTGGAGACCGACAGCGCCCGCATCCGGCTTCAGGGATTCGACAGCAACGGACTGTCTCTGGAAATATTCAGTTATGTGCTTACGCAGGATTTCACGGAATTTACAGCGATCCGCGAGGATCTGCTGCTGCGCATTATGGAGATCGTAGAGAAAGCCGGAAGCGCTTTCGGGGTGCCAGCAAATACCGTTTATCTGACTCGCGATCCAGGGCTCGATAAAGAGAGAGCCGCAGCAGCCGAGCGACAAGTGCAGCAATGGCGGGCTCAACGACAGCTACCCTTTCCAGATTTCGCGCCCACGGAGAAGTCTGCACTTCGGGGTTCTATCACGTATCCGGCGCCGGAATCGGCCGTTGCGGATAAAGCTCGCTGAGTGAGCACGGTCTGCTTTAACACCCTTGCGTCCCGTAATAGAGGAAGTGGGTAAGGGTCGCCCCTTACCACCGTAACTTGCGGCACGGGTGTCCGATTTCTAGCATTGAGTGCTATGCCCCATGCTCTACTCTTGTCGCCGGATGACCAGGCGGTTAGCGCCATTACAGCCGTGCTCGAGGAAATGTCGGTGACCTGTGAGCGGCCTCTGGACGGCCCGTCTGCCGCCAAGAAACTCAATTCCCAAAGTTACGATCTGGTGCTGGTGGATTGCGAAAATCTACCCGCGGCCAAGCTCATCTTTGATGTCTGCCGGCGATCCCAAACCGGAACCAATCCAGTTCCCATCGCGATTGTCGATGGCCGAGCGGGACTCCCGACCGCATTCCGCCTCGGCGCGGAACTGATTCTTACAAAGCCAGTCGCCAAAGATCAGGCGCGGACTACAATCCGCACCGCGGTGAACCGCGTACGCAAAGATGACTCGCCGCGCGCCATTCATCCGTTTGAGGATGCGCCGGCAACGCCAGAGCAGCCAGAAGTTCCTGAACAGGTCGCTTTAGCGGCAGCCGCAGGCGCAGCATCACCGTCTGCCGGAATCGTGAATAACACACCCGCAGCGACTTCCACCCCGCCGATAGCGACGATGAGTTCCGCGACGGAAGAAATCGCGGCACCAACAGCAAGTCCCAAGTTCTCATCTGCCCCTGTCAACGAGTTGCCCCGTCCGACGAACGTTCCGCCGACGGAGATGTTCATGCCAGCCGCGAAATCCACGCCGCCGAAGGCTTCGGACGATCCAATATTGGCCGACCTGGAATCTGATTCGCCGACTCCAGTCTTTACTTCGTATGCGGAACCCCAGAAAAAGAAACACGGGCCGCTGGTCGCGTTGTTGATTTTGGTGTTGGCTGGCGGTGGCCTCTACGCCGCCTGGATGTATCAGCCTGGATTCCGCGAAGCCGCCCAACCGTTGATCAATCGCATGGGCGCAATGGTCCGCAATCTGGGCGGGCCTTCCCACGCTACTTCTGCGCAACCCGCGTCAGCGCCAATTCCAGCGAAAACCACACCACCGGCTACGACCACCGCTGCTTTGCCAGCCACTGACGAGTCAGCAACTGCGGCAAGTACGAGCGCGCCCAGTATGGCTTCAGCTACAACGGACGTGACTACTCCATCGTCTCAAGTTCCGCCAGCTACGTCTTCAACCACTGCGCCAGCGATCGCGCCACCAACTTCAGCCAACACTGAGCCGTCCGCGGAGCCCCGGAAGAACGTCATTGCCGCTCTACCCTCCGATGCGGAATTGCCGGGCGAGAAGACCGCCGTGATCCTGTCTTCTCAAGGCGCAGAGAAGCGACTCATCCGCCACACGCAACCCGTCTATCCGGCGGAAGCCCGCAAGGCCCGAATCGAAGGAACGGTTGTTCTGAAAACGGTCGTGAGTGAAGGTGGGATGGTTGCGGGAGTACGACTGGTGGAGGGAAATCCCTCGCTGGCTGGGTCCGCCATCAGCGCAGTCAAGCAATGGCACTATCGTCCTTATGTGCGGGACGGTAAGGCGCAGCCTTTCCAGACCATCGTGCTCGTGGAATTCCAACGGCCCTGAGCGGCCGCGAACGACATTCCAGCAGTCCTCCTATTACCGCCGTAACTTGCTGCTACTCCGCAGTGTACCTAGGATTTCGACTATGAGTTACCAAGCATTACTCTTCTGTCTTGACGAGAGACTGGCCCGAGTCGTCACGCAGGTTTTTAATGAACTCGACTTCCATGTCGAGGCCGTGAATGAACCTTTTGCTGCCGTCAAGAAGCTGATGGCGCAACGCTACGACGCCGTTGTCGTCGATTGCGAAAACGAGCCCAACGCGACGCTTCTGTTCAAGAGCGCGCGGAATTCCAGTTCCAATCAAAGTTCGCTGGCGCTCGCGCTCGTCGAAGGACAGACCGGTGTCGCAAAGGCCTACCGCATCGGGGCAAATCTAGTACTCACTAAGCCGATTAATGTCGAACAGGCGAAGGGAACGCTGCGCGTCGCTCGTGGACTGCTCCGCAAGAACGTTGATGCCGCTGCAGCAGCGGCCAGTTCGACGACGAAGATAGCTTCTTCGCCTGCCGCTCCGCCTTTGAAAGCCGTGATCCGGAACGTGGAGGAAACTCCCGTACAAAGTATCTATCCCCCTACTGACTTTGACGCTGCGCTACCGGCCATAACCGCTTCCGCGGAAGCAATCAAAAGTCCGGCTGCGTCCGCTCGTGAAGTGCAAACGAAATTCGTGGCAAAGGCTGATTCGGTCGCAACGCACGAGCTCCCCGCATCGCTTTTCGAAGCCGTGAAGCCTGTCGCATCCGCGCACAAGAGTCCAGTTTCTGGCCCCGCGAGTCCATCCGGAGCTGCGTCTGCACCCGCGCCCGCCAAGGAAATGCCCGCTCCTGCCGAGAAGAAGCCGGCGATCGCGCCGTCCCTGGAGCCATCGGAAGCAAGTTCACCGGCTTTCGCTGTGGCGAGCATCGGCAGCAGCCCATCTTTCGCGGCTCTTGAGAGTGAAGACTCGGGCGGTGGGGGAGGCAAGAAAATGTTGATCGCAGCCGCGGTTGTTCTCGTCGCGTCTGCACTCGGCTACTTCGGCTGGACGAAGCTGAACCCGCCAAGTTCTTCATCCCAGACAAACTTTTCGTCGCAATCGATCAGTGCACCGCAAAAACCGGTACCCATTGCGCCCTTGAGCGTTGCGCCGTCCACAAGTTCAAGCAGTCAGCCAGTCGCATCTCAAAACAACAAGCCGTCGGCTGGCCTTGGAAGCAGTCCAACGATTCCGGCCAGCACTAGCCCTGAGGCGGAAGTTAAGAAAACGACGGGATCCGCGGCCATCGTAGTGAAGTCCTACAAAGCGGGAAAGAGTCAGGCGCAAGGCGACGACTCAGCGCCTCAGCTACCGAACCCTCTGGCGGTTGCGTCTGCCAGTGACAAGAACCTGAGCGGCCTCATTTCTTCAGTGCCGGCGGCCCTGCCCAAGCCGACGATGGCCACACTGAAAATTTCTCAGGGCGTGTCGCAGGGACTTCTGATCCGACGAGTGCAACCGCGATATCCGCAGAATGCCCTATCCATGCGCGTTCAAGGTGCTGTGCAACTCGAAGCGACCATCAACAGAGAGGGCAACATTTCCAACCTGAAAGTGCTGAGCGGAGATGCGGTGCTTGCGCAGGCTGCCACCGAAGCCGTCAAGCAGTGGCGCTACAAACCCTACTATTTGAATGGCGAGCCGGTAGAAATTCAGACGCAGATCACCGTCAATTTTCGACTACCCAACTAGTTGAGTTGCTCGTCCTCCGGGCGACGGCGCGGACGGCCCGGATGGGCGCTGATGCTGCGGAATTTATGGTAGAGGCCGTGCAGGTCTTCACTGAGCAGCCGCACCACTTGCATGCAGAAGTCACCATGGTCCCGCAGGAAATCCACGAAACTATCGCGCGGGATAAATGCGACTGTCGTATGGTCGCCAGCTTCGGCAGTGACCCGATATTTTTCGCCCGACATGCTCTCACTCAAACCCAGAATCGTTCCAGGACCGGCAATTTCCAAAAGCTGAAGACGACTCTGCGCGGTGGGCAAGAGAACCCGAACCTCTCCGGATTCGATCACAAAGACCCCACTGACCGCCGTTCCCTGCTGGAACAATCTGGCACCCTTGGGATAAATTCGGACCGACTTGATCTCGTGGAGAGCCTCCCATAGATCGGGGCTCAACTTCGATGGTGACGGCTGCGTCGACACACTGTTCACTCCACACCCAGTTTAGACTGCTCCAGATCAAGAGGCCAATCTGTGACATCCATCACAAAGCTCGGTGATGGCTGAACTTTAGTGTTCGGACTGCCGCGACAGGCCATGGGTTAAAGATCACAAGATCGTTAGTCAGATGGCTGCTCGGGGAAACCGGGCGAAGCCGAGGAATGTTGCGCACCAGATTAGGATTTAGGATTTAAGAGTACTGTGCGGAGAGTGTCTTCCGCGGTACCTACTGCCGCTCCAGGATTTCGTCGACCGCTACCTTACCGCCCTTTTCGACAGTGACGACCTTGTGGACGGGCTTAAAACCGGTCAGGGTGATGTCCAATACGTAGTTGCCCGGCCCCACCATGAACTCCGTTGGAGATGTCTTCTCCAGCAATCGTTGATTGACCGCGATCTGCGCGCCCTTGGGCTGGGTGCGAACGCCGATCGTACCCATGCCGGCGACGCTGTCACCACCACTGCCGCCGAACATCTTCTTGAATTTCCCTACGTTGCGAATGTCATCGGCATTGCCGAGAGCGCGTAGCGAGGGCGCGAATTGAAAATTCTGCCCCGCGCTAAGGTCCGCGGTGGCGGTTTCATCGAGATATCCCTGCTTGCGAAGAACCAGGGTGTGCGCGCCCTTTTCCACCGCAAACTGAACCGGCGTCACCCGACCTGTAGTCTTGCCATCGAGGATCACGTCGGCTCCCGCCGGTGTGCTATTCACAACCATCAGGGCGTTGATGGAAGTGAGGTGCAAGGCCACGGCTGTTCTGCTCCCCGACGCAATCTCCACGGTACGGGCATCGCCTGAGAAGCCGGACTTGCTGACCGAGATGGTGTGTTGTCCCGGACTGAGGCCGCTCAGGCTGAAGGGCGTGATCCAGCTCGGATCGCTTCTGCCATCCAATTGAATTTGTGCGCCAGGCGGAGTGGAATCGATCTGCACCGAACCGGGAACTGTAACTGGTACAGGAGCTACGACCCTCTTCCGGCTGTTAGCGGGACGTTTGTCGAGCTGGCGCACCGTCACCTCAGGCTCCGGCTCGGCCGAAGCAGGCTCGGGTTGAGCCACGGGCGCAACTGGCTCCCGTGGAGTGGGTTTGCTGACCGCCTTGGTCGGACGCGGAGTGGCGGTGGAGTCGTCGTCCTCCGACCGAATGTGGAAGTAAACCGCCAGCGCAACGATCAAGATCACAATGATCGCGCCCAGGATCGAATACATGACCAGCTGGGGCGGAACGGTCTTGATCTCCTTCATCGCCTTTTCCGCAACTTCCCGCGGCTGAATCTTCGGCTTCTCGTCTTTTTTACCGCGCAGCTGAGCTAGGGGCGACGGCTCGAACGCTTCCGGAATCGGCAGCGGAGGCGGAGGCGGCGCAAAGACTGGCTCCTTCATTGGCGGTAGTTCGTCCATATCGGAAAAGCTTTTGCCCCCCGAGGTAGCCGACGCGGGCGCGGACATCATCGGATCGAATGCCTTGGACGCCTGCTCTTCAATCTCTGGCTCTGCGGTTGCGGCGGACATGACCTGGCTCGGCACAGACAGAGCTGAGGCCTGAGGCACGGCAGGGGCATCCATCATTCGTGCACCGGAATCGGAAGAGATGCGGGCCTGTGACCCTGCACCCATGCCTGCTGCGGCAGCGCGGGTTGGAGGTGGCGGTGCGACACGCGGCGCCGGTTGTTGCGGTGTCCAATCGTCGGACAAGTCCGGCTTGGAGGTCTCAGGAACTGGAGCGATAAACTTGCTCGCCGCCGCGGCCCGTGCGGCGGGCGCTACGGGCGCCTTGACAGCCGGTCTCTTGGCGTCCGTACTCGATTTCTTACCGTTTTCCTTGCACTTCTCCAAATCATCAACTAGTTCGCGAGCTGTCTGATATCGCTCTTGGGGATCCTTGGCGAGCGCTTTCATGATCAGCGCGTTGACCCCCATTTGAATCTTAGGATTCAACGACGACGGGCTAGGTGGCATTTCATCGGCAATCTGGGTCGCCAACGCCGCGGGGTCTTCAGCGTCAAATGCCTTGCGATCGGTGACCATTTCATACAGCACCGCGCCCCACGTAAAAACATTCGAGCGCAGATCGATGCTATCGCCTCGCACCTGTTCAGGGGAAGCATACGGCAGCAAACGACCCAAACCGTTGCCTGACTCTGCACTGATCAGACTCATGTTGGAAATGCCGTAGCCGAGAATCTTTACCAGGCCGTCCCACTGCACCATGATCTTTGCGGGCTCCAGCGAGTGGTGGACGACTCCGTTCGACGCGGCAGCATCCAGGCCGGTGCAGACTTGGCGGGTAATGTCGAGGAGGTCCCAGATCGAGAAGCCTTCGTTGCGGGTGAGCATGGTCGCAATGCTGTTGCCCTGCACGTATTCCATCGCCGCGCAGAACTGTCCTTCAATTTCTCCCGCGCCATAGAGCGCAGCGATGTTGTTGGTCGCCAGCTCACGCGTGCTCTCGCCCTCGGCGATCAGCGCGTCCACGAACGCGGACGCGCGCTCACCCAGTGGCTCCAGGTTTTGGGTCTTGAGCGCTACGGTCTGGTTGGTTTCCGTATCCGTGGCCTTGTAAATCAATGCCGTGTCGGACTTGGAAAGCTCACTCTGAATTTCGAACCGGCCAAAAATCATCGCCATTGCAGTCGCCTCGCGGTGACAGCCGCAGTACTCCTAGGATCGGATTTGGCCAATACTGGGGGAGAGACACAACTAGGATATCGCGCTGACCTCCGAGGCGAGAGTTACGAAGGTACTTGCATTCCAGGTTTCAGGAAGGGATTGAATTCCCCGCGTCCGAACCCAGCCACTCTTCGATCAGACGCCGGACTTTAGCCCCTTCCGGCCGCCTGCGGACAGCATCGAGAACCGCCAGATGGATTCGTTCATTCGTCCCTCGGAAACAGACCCAATAGGGGACACAAATTTCGCCGGGAATCGGAAGAGCCTCGATTTTTAGGTCACGAACACGGAAGAAGCCTTGCGTGAAGATCATCCGGCGCACTTTGGCAATCAACCGTTCTTCGGCCTGTGCGGCTTCCAGGTCCGCGGGAATGACGTTGCGCGTCTGAAGGGTTAGAAATTGATGGTCGTCTGTAAGAGCGGGCAGTTTGTACAGGTCGAGAACGCCGCGGACCGCGTCCAGAGCAAAGGTTTGATTCTGCTCGCGGCCGGCGCTGCTAATCGTCACCCGAAACAGGCGATAGGGAATGTAAAGCTCCGCCAGGGAGCGGACCGGCCCGCGAATGAGCTTGGCTGCCCCATTAACCATTCCATTAGAGAAGTGGCGGATCGCCTCTTCCCGGGTCACGTTCGGCTTAAGACTGCGAATCCGGTGCATGGGATCGGCCTGCTTAACTGCTTGGTACTATTGATGTTCACTGAAACGCCGGGTAATGTCCAGTTGTCCGTCGGCGTCCGGTGCATTATTCTGGAACCGTCAATCTACAAGATTCGTAAATACTCTGAGTGTTCAGTGTTTTGTCTCGTTACCTGTTCAACTTCCCGGAGTCTAAAGCGGCCATGACCCTAACCAGGTTCGTCACCAAAAGTGCCTTTCGCAATAAGCGTCGCAGCTTCCTGACCGTGCTGAGCATTACGTTCTCGCTGGTGCTGCTGACACTCATGATGACGGTATGGCAAAGCTGGTATATCGATAAGGGAACCGCCCAATCTGCTCAGCGGCTCATCACTCGGCATCGCGTCTCGCTCACTCAGTCTCTTCCGATCTACTATGCGGCGAAAATGCGCGCAGTACCTGGTGTCGTGGCCGTGGCTCCCACGCAGTGGTTTGGTGGTACCTACAAAGATGACAAGCCGGAGAATATGTTTATGCAGTTCTCCACCGACCCAAATGAATTGTTCAAGGTAGAAACGGACTTCAAGATTCCAGAAGATCAATTGGCGGCGTGGCAGAAAGATCAGGCCGGCAGCGTCGTCGACAGCGGACTAGCAAAGAAGTTTGGCTGGAAGATTGGCGATCGTATTTTCATCAAGGGACGCGACTTCCCCGCAAACTTGGAACTGACGATTCGCGGAATTTTCACCGCGCCTGATCCGACCATCACCATCTATTTTCATCACAAGTACCTTGAAGAAACAATTTCCTTCTTCAAGGACCGCTCGGGCACATTCAATATACTGACGGACTCTCCGGACAACGTCACCAAAGTCGCCACGACTATCGATGCCATGTTCCGCAATTCGCCCGAGCCGACAAAAACAGAAACCGAAAAGGGTTTCATGTTGAGTTTCATCAACAGCATCGGCAACGTGAAAGCCTTCATCCTGAGTATCTGCCTTGCGGTCGTCTTCGCAACTCTGCTCGTGTCCGCAAATACGATGGCGATGTCGATCCGCGAGCGGACCCGCGAAGTCGCGGTTCTGAAGACTCTTGGATTTACGCGACAGTCAATTCTCGGCCTCTATGTTGGTGAAGCAGTAACCGTGGCCTTGATCGGCGGTGTTTTAGGCTGTCTGTTGGCGGTTGGTTTGGTGACGGCGATGGCGCACGCTCCGGGCATGGGCTTTTTCTTCACGGGAATGAAAGTGACCCTTTCCACTCTGGCGCTCGCAATTTTGGTCTCGGCTATGGTGGGGCTGATTAGCGCAATCGTTCCCTCCTATCACGCTGCCAAAATCTCCATCGTGGAGGGCTTGCGCCACATCGGGTAAGGCAAATACAACATGGCAATCCCCATCAGCTACAACATCCGCAATCTGAAGCTCCGCAAGGGTCTCACGATCATGACCGCGCTCGGCATCGCACTCACGGTGACCACGGCGGTCTTTCTGATGGCGCTTCTGGCCGGACTTCAGAAAGCGTTTGTCGCGAGCGGAGATTCTCTTAACGTTCTCGTGATGCGCAAGGGATCGGCTGCGGAGCTCTCTGGCGGCTTTGATGCTGCCCTGTTTCCGATACTGAAGACCCTGCCGGGCATCGCCACGGACAAGGACGGACAACCTCTGGCATCCGGGGAATGGGTTGTGGTCGCAGTGCTGCCGAGAAAGGATCGTACTGGCGAGGTGAATGTTTCGGTTCGCGGCCTTATGCCTGCGGGTCTCGCTCTCCGAGCTGCCGAGTTGGATAAACGCGGACAACCGAAACTGAAATTGGTCGATGGACGCTGGTTTGAGACCGGTCAGCGGGAAGTTGTCGTGGGAAAGTCAATTCACGAAGGGTTTTCCGGCACGCAGATAGGCGACACCCTAGATTTTGCCAAAGGGCAATGGAAAGTTGTCGGCATCTTCGATTCAGGCGGAACCGCGTATGACTCCGAAATCTGGGGCGATTTCAACCAAGTTGCCGCTGACTTTGACCGCCAGGGCGGCATGGGTTCGGCTTACCTTAGAGCCACCGATGCGGTTGCCGCTGACGCTCTCAAAAACCGCGTCAGCGATGACCAGCGCCTGAAACTGGAAGGCCACCTCGAAACTGAATATTACGAAAAGCAAACCAGTTCTGGCGGACCGATCAAGTACATCGGCTTCGTGGTGGCCATCATCATGGCCGTAGGGTCCAGCTTTGCCGCGATGAATACCATGTATGCAGCGGTAGCGTATCGCTCGCGCGAGATCGCGACCTTGCGCGTCATCGGATTCTCGCGCCC
>Ga0137399_10001327_pt1 | contig 11174 bp, 11 predicted proteins | sample czorhiz316metaG_FD_104810 | JGI IMG/M metagenome (GOLD analysis project Ga0137399, IMG submission 104810) | Vadose zone soil microbial communities from Angelo Coast Range Reserve, California, USA - czorhiz3.16 metaG | ecosystem: Environmental > Terrestrial > Soil > Vadose zone | place: USA...
ATTCACCTCAACGAGTTAGACCGGCCGGCGAGCAGAAACTCATCGGTTCGTTCGCGGGTCGCTGAACGTGCTACTTGCCCGGTCGGACGGTCGGACTTAGGATGCGGATGATCAGGCTCGGCGCGGGCCGGGCGGCCGTGTTCTTGTGGAGGGGGCCAAATGAGACGAGCCCGCGTCACCATGCTGGTAATCCTGGCCGTCGTGGGCGCCCTGCTCGGCAGCTCGGCCCCAGTGAGCGCGTCGGTCGCCACCGAGACCGGAAGCATCGACGGCGCCAACTTCATCATCCAGGTGCCCTCCGACTGGAACGGCACGCTCGTCCTTTACAGCCACGGTTACGTCGTGCCCGGCGACCCGCTGGTCGCGACCGATGCGGGTGACCCGGTGACCGGAGACTGGCTGCTGAGCAACCACTACGCAATCGCTGGGTCGTCGTACAGCACGAACGGCTGGGCGCTCCAGCAGGCGTTCCACGACCAGATCGCGCTGCTCGACCATTTCAAGGGCGAGCACCCCGGCCTGCGCCGGACCATCGCGTGGGGCCACTCGCTGGGCGGCATGATCACCGCCGGCTTGATCCAGCTCTTCCCCGATCGGTTCGCCGGGGCCATCCCGATGTGCGGCGTCGTCGCAGGCGGACCGGGCGTGTGGAACTCGGGCCTCGACGCGGAGTTCGTGTTCAAGACGTTGTTGGCGCCGACCTCGGCGCTCCAGCTCGTGAACATCACCAACGTGGGCTTTGGGACCGGCAGCAACTTCCAGCTCGCCGAAGGCATCCTGGGCGCCGCCCAGGCCTCGGCGGCCGGCCGGGCGCGGCTTGCGCTCGTAGCCGCGATCGGCGACACACCTGGATGGTTCACGACGGGAGCGCCTCAGCCGGCCCAAACCGACTACGCGGCGCGTGAGACGAACCAGTACCTGTGGGACGCGCAGGTCGTCTTTCCCTTCCTATTTGCACTCCGGGCGGAGCTCGAGGCCAGGGCCGGCGGCAACCCGTCCTGGAACACCGACATCAACTACCGCGAGGTGCTGGCGCGCAGCATCAACAAGGACGAGGTCGAGGCGCTCTACAAACAGGCAGGCCTGAGTGTCGACGCGGACCTCAATACGCTGGCGGCGACGTCGCGCGTAAGCGCCAAGGCTGACGCGCTCAAGTACCTCGAGAAATACATCGTCTACAACGGCGAGATCGAAGCGCCGGTGCTGACCATGCACACGATCGGCGATGGACTCGTCCTCCCGCAGGACGAGCAGGCTTACGCGAGCGTCGTCCGATCCGAGGGCAACCAGGGTCTGCTCCGCGAGACTTTCGTCAGTCGAGCCGGCCACTGCGCCTTCACCGCGGGCGAGACAGTCGCCGCATTCGAGACGCTGGTCAGCCGCTTGCACACCGGTCACTGGGGCGACTCCACCTCACCCACACACATGAACGCCCTCGCGACGGCCCTCGGGCCGAGCTTCAACGACGCACCGGCGTCATTCGTGTCCTTCCACCCGTCTGTATTCCTGCGCCCCTTCGACGCTCGCAACATCGAGGGCGGTGAGGAGTGAAATACGGCGCGTGCCGGTGGCGGTGTATGTTCGATTGAGTGACCGATAACCCGGAGACGGTGATTTCATGGCGAGCCGTTCGTGCGCATTCGCCCGTGGTCGCGAGCGACGGAGCTGAGGTCGGCCATGTGACCGAGGTGGCGGCGCTGCCTGAAGAGGACATCTTCCACGGTGTCGTCTTCAGGCACGGCGTGCTCGGTCACGACGTGATGGCTCCAGCCGACGAAGTTGACAGGATCACCGAGCGAGCCGTTTATCTGAAGTCGAGCAGCAGCGACGCCGAGAAGTTCGAACGCTTCCATGAGCTGCACGTGCAGCGCCTCGGGCTGACCGGATTGTTCCGCTGGAAGCACCTCGGCTGGAAGGACTCCTCCGAGTAGTCGAGCGCGGTCAGGTCGAGGCCAGGACCCCTGGGATCTCGTGAGGTAGCCAGAACCAGCGCAGCTGCTCGAAGTCGGGGCTGAGCTGAACGCGCTCAGGAGTTTGGCGCGGAGCCGCCAGGATTCTGCGGGCTTCCTCGAGGTAGCGGGGCAGCGCCGTTTCCGGTTCGAGATGGCGGTGCGCAGACCTTGGGATCTCGGTATCCGAGTACCTGATGTCGCGCAGGCTGAGCGGCGGCTCTGGCGGTCCAGCGGCGTGGGTCCATAGTCCGTTCACCGCGTCGAATCGGTACTCGGGCAGCAGCCGCCAACCGTCGGTCGCGACGAGGTCGACTGCGTCGAGCATGAACTCGAACACCACCTCCGAGATGAAGTAGTTGAAGTTCACCCGGACCCAACCCGGCTTGATCCCCTCGCATCCCTGCGCGATCTCGCGCTCGAACTCGTGTGACTTCTCCAGGTCGATGCCGAGCAGGCGGTGGCCGTACGGGCCGGCACATGAGCAGCCGCCGCGCGACTGAATCCCGAAGAGGTCGTTGAGCAGCGCGACGACGTAGTTGTGGTGGAGGTAGCGACCTCGATTCTTGACCACGAACGAGACGATGGAAAGCCGGTCCAGGTCGGAATTGCCAAGGATCTCGAGGTTGGGGCTCCGCCGCCAGCGCTCGATCGCGCGGCGGATCAAGGATTCCTCGCGCCGCCGGATCTCAGCCGCGCCGACCGTCTCCTTGAGCTGGAAGACCAGGCCCGCGCGAATCGAATCCACGATCGCCGGCGTGCCTCCCTCCTCCCGATGCTCCACGTCGGTCAGATAGACATGCTCGGTTGGATTCACATAGGCGACCGTGCCGCCGCCGGGCACGCTGGGAACGCGGTTGCTGAACAAGTCGCGGCGCGCCGCAAGCAAGCCTGGCGTTCCGGGCCCGCCGATGAACTTGTGAGGCGAGATGAAGACCGCGTCGAGGTATGGCTTGGCTGGGCCCGATGACGCCGAGCCCATCTCGATTTCCATGTATGGCGCGGCAGCTGCGAAGTCCCAGAACGAGAGCGCGCCGTGGCTGTGGAGCAGAAGAGAGATCTCCTGCCAGTCGCTGATGATCCCGGTCACGTTCGAGGCGGCCGAAAAGCTGCCGATCTTTAGCTTGCGGTCCTCGAAGCGGATGAGCTCTTCTTTCAGCTGCTGCTGATCGATGTGACCGTCCTGGTCCTCGTGGATGACGACAACCTCCGCGATCGACTCGCGCCAGGGAAGCTCGTTGGAGTGATGCTCATAGGGCCCGATGAAGACAACCGGCCGTTCCGCGGCCGGGATCATCGATGTGAGGTGGTAGCGGTCGTCCAGGTTTGCAGGTATGCGCAGGTTGAGGACGTCGATCATCCGGTTGATGGCTGCCGTCGAGCCCGAGCCGCAGAAGATCACGGCATGCTCGTGGCTCGCGCCGAGCGCTGCGCGAATGATCTCCCGCGCCTCCTCTCGAAATCGGGTCGTCTGGAGGCCGGTGCCGGACGACTCGGTGTGGGTGTTGGCGTATAGGGGGAGCACGACCTCGCGGATGAAGTCCTCGATGAAGGAGAGGGCGCGGCCCGACGCGGTGTAGTCGGCGTACGTCACGCGGCGCGGGCCGAACGGGCCCATAACCGCATCGTCCTCGCCGATCACCGAGGAGCGGATCCTCTCGATCAGGTCCATCTTGGCGCCTTCAGGGTCAACCCTAGACCGTCCGTCAAACCTGGGGCTCACATTAGACCCGAACGCTATGCTGCGGCCGTGAGCGAAGCCCGCCCTGATCGGCGGCGATTCCCGCGGGTTGGCGCCCCCGTCTTCTACCGGCCCGCCGGTCTCGGTTTTCTTCACCACCGTTTCAACACAAGAGACATCAGCCTCGGCGGGATGCGTGTCTTCTCGGACGAAATCCTCGCCGTCAACAGCCGGCTCGAGCTCGATGTGGTGCTGCCCGACGATTCGCTCCTTCGCTGCTGGGCCACGGTCGTCTGGACCGAGGAGCTGCAGCCGGAAGCGGGGGCGAGATTCGAGATCGGCTTGAGGTTCACCGACATGGCCGAACCCGACATCCAGCGGATCGCCTCCGTACTCGGTCCGTCGACGTGATCAGGCCTGGAGTTAGGATCAGGGGTGGATTTGTCCACTGGAAAGGAGGTTTCTATGTACTACGGCACGATCGCCAGGTACAACGTCAAGCCCGGGCACGAGAAGCAATTCATGGGCGACATGGAGCGATTCGAGGAGGCGCCGCCCGCTGGTTGGATCTATCACACCATCTTCAGGAGCACGACCGATCCCAACGAGATCTGGATGAGCGTCGTTTTCGAAAGCGAGGAAGCCTACAAGAAGAACGCCGACAGTCCTGACATGGACAAGGAATACCACCGCATGCTCGACCACCTCCAGAAGGAGCCGGAGTGGCACGACGGGAATGTGATCCACGAAGCGATGCGCAAATCAGCGGCCAAGTGACCTCAACGGGCTAACGTCGCGCCTTCGATTTCGATTTCGTTGACGCCAGGTCCGGGTTGCCAGCTGAGATGTGACAGCGGCGCGGTTGCGGGTCCGTGCAGAACGCTCCCGTCGAGACCGAATTGCGAGCCATGGCACGGACATAGAAAGTGGCGCAATCCGTCGTCATAGGCGTAGGAGCACCCCAGGTGCGGACACGTGATCGCGAACGCCCGCAGAGTCCCTCGGTCTCGAACCACGAAACCGCCAAACGTCGGGTCTCCGGCGGCATTGGCCTCGCCCCCGTCAGCCATCGTGAACGCCATACCGGGAGGTGAGTCGAACCGCACAGCGGATCCGTCCGCGATATCGGCCAGCGGCCTGTCCAGGGCCACTCGGATTCGGTTCCGTAGGTTCAGACCGCCACGTGGCAACAGGTAGACCGCCGTCGGACCGGCAACAGCGGTAACAATCGCGCCAAGCAGGCCGGCGATCCACCAGCCGAGAAACGCTCGCCGCGTTGGTAACTTTGACCGTGCAGGCATTGTGCTCACGCCCAACAACTACGGGCGCCATTACAGCCGGCGAATCGGTCAGACGACGAAGAGCTCTATCTGTCCGTCGCGTACCCGCGAATCGATTCGCGGAAGATCGGGTGGAGCTTTCTTCAGGCGATAGAAGAGAACCTTGCCTGACCACGAGAACGCGGTCATGTGGCAGGGGCAGCTCAATCTCTGGTCCACCTCGTCGGGCTGCAGCTTGCAGCCCAGATGGGTACACGTCCCCGATACGGCGCTGATGTGGCCGCTGTCGTTGACAACGATCGCGTCCACCGCACCTGTGGACACCGTCATCGCGTGTCCTTCTGGAAGCTGTGCGACCGCGGCGACCGCACGCCACTGGCCGATGTCAGGAGTCAGGATTGCTTGCCCGCCCGCGCCCGAACCGGTCAAGCCCTGCTGGGTCAGGACCTCGTCGAGCCCCACGCCAACCACGGCCGCGGCCGCCGCCGTGCCCAGCGTGCGAAGCCAGACCCGCCGTGTGAAGCGAGCATCCACGTGTGGGCTGTCATCGAGCCGCTCGCTCAGCCGGCGGTGGATCCTGTCGAGAGCAGCCTTGTCCGGCAGATCGGTGCCGGCGCGAGCGGCGACAAGGCCGGCCGCGGCCATCATCGCCTCCGCTTCCTCCGGCGAGGCCGTGAAGCGGCGCGGGCGCCTGCCTCGCAGAAGCTCATCGACAAACCTGGAGACGCGATCGACGGCTGAAGATGTCATCCCATTACCTCCCCTTCCAGTTCGGCCGCTTTACGAAGTGCGCGGAACTGAAGCACGCGAGCGTTGGATTCCGTGACTCCCATCTCGTGGGCGGCCTCGCGCACGCTGTATCCCTTCAAGAATCGGAGCTCGAGGACGCGCCGGAATTGGTCTGGCAGCAAGCCAAGCAGGCGCTCAGCGCGTTCGGAAGCGACCTTGCTCGATGGACCCGCCGATCCTTGAAGCGGCAGGTGCTCCAGCTCTACAGCCAGATCCTGGACCGCGTAATGGCTGCGCCAGTGATCCGCGAGCACCGTCTTTGCGGTCTTGACCAGGTACGAACGCACATTGTGGACGGGGGCCGGAAAACGAAGTGTCTTGAGCGTGCGGATCAGGACGTCCTCGGCAAGGTCTTCCGCATCCGCGGCGTTTCCGACTCGGCGGAAAACCAGCTGGTAGATGCCCACGACATTGTCTTGATAGACAGACTCCCAATTCGTGTAGATCGCGGGTTCGTTTGAGATGGCTGGTTGGGGCTCGCCGGCGGCCCGGAACTCGATCAGACCCACCTTGCACCGCACCCATCCACGGGCAGCAACTACGCACGGGTGTTACAGAGGCAATCGACCCAACGTGACCTGGTCCTCAAGCGACCTCACGAACCGGGCTCTGGGCAGGTCGTTGCCGGCGATCGACGCGTGCACGCACGTCGCCGCCAGCAGGGCCTGGAACGTGGCCGCGTTCGTTTCAAACCGTTGGGGCCGGCGCCTCGAAACCAGGTGCTCGACGAATGTCGCCACCTCTCTTGCCTGAGAGGTGTCATCGAGAGCCGGACCAAGTCCCAGCTCCACTCCGATCATGCCCAGCGCCGTGAAAATCAGAATCGCCGCCTCTGGCGGACCAACGCCAAGCTGCGCCGCAATCTGACCGACACTTCGACGCCTCAGAAATCGCAGGACGATGACGAGTCGAAGATCTCCGGGCAGTGGGTCGAGAAGTGCCCTCAAGCTCAGTGTTGATCGCCAGGGAGCGGCCACCTCGACAGCGTGGAAGGCCGACCATCGCAGCCGGGACACGCCATACCTCTCTGTCCAATGCTTGCCGATCGCCTCCACGGTGGCCTCGATGAGCTGATCGTCCACCGCCATCACCGTACGAGGCAGATCGAGACGGCGGAATTCGTTGATGAAGACCCATGCCGTCGCATCCTCGGCGTCCAACCGGTTGCCGGTCCATCGATACGACGTTTGGTAGACGGGCATCAGGCAGCGACCGAACGCCTGCAGCGGCTCGCGATAGGTGTGACCCGCGAGGACCCTCAGGAATGGTTCAGAGCTGCCCATCGACTGCATTCGACCCCAATTACCCGAGCTGTTACGAGCTCCTCGCGGGCACTTTGTAACGCCGGCGGATATCTGCTGCGGGCAGAAAACTAACCATCGAGGAGAAAGGCACGACTATGAAGAAATCGTTTATCGCTTTGGCCGGCGTGGTGCTGACGCTTGCCACGACGACCGTGGTATTTGCATCCCAGCACGCAACCGGCGCCAGCACGGTGGCCGCCGCCGGAGACGCCGGGTCCAACTCCGGCGCAATCGTCGTCGACTGGAACAAGCAGCTGGTCAAGATCGTCAACACTCCTGGAGCACAGCCGGCAACCATCCACCCGACCCGCAGCTTCGCGATCCTCCATGTCGCCATCTACGACGCAGTCGTATCCGTCACCCACCGAGGCGAGCCGTATCTCTACTCGCTCAACGCCCCAAACGGGGCGCGAGCCGACGCCGCAGCAGCTCAAGCCGGGCACGACGCGCTCGCCGCCCTGTACCCGACATGGAAGCCCGCCCTCGACCAGCAGCTCGCCGATGAGCTCGCCACGATTACGGGCGGGCGCGCCAAGCAGCAGGGAATCGAGGTCGGCCGTCTCGCGGCTGCGCTGGCCGTCGCGGCTCGCGCCAACGACGGGTCGAACGCGACACAGCCTGTGATTCCAGCCGGCACCCAGCCAGGGCAGTACCGCCCGGCACCGCCCGCATTCACGCCGCCGGTTTTCACCCAGTGGCCCGGCGTGACTCCATTCGTCCTCCAGTCGGCCGACCAGTTTCGAAGCGCCCCGCCGGCGCCGGTCACTTCAACCCCGTACTCGCAGGCAATAGACGAGGTCAAGAATCTTGGTCAGAAGACGAGCACCACGCGCACCGCGGACCAGACGGTGATCGCCAGGTTCTGGCCGGGGCCGATCTGGGTGACGTGGAACGAGATCGCCGAGACATCCGCGCTCGCCCACCACACCAACCTCGCAACGACAGCTCAGCTGTTTGCGTTGCTCAACCTATCTTTCGCAGACACAACGATCGCGTTCTATGACTCCAAGTACCACTACCTGGTCTGGCGGCCGATCACAGCGATTCGCGAGGGTGGCGATCCAACCTGGACTCCACTGCTCAACACCGCACCCGATCCCTCCTACCCCGGAGCCCACAGCGCGATCAGCTCCGCCGGCGCAGCGGTGCTGGCCAGCTTCTTCGGTGACCACAACAACATCAGCGTCGCATCCGATGTGCTCCCGGGGGTGATCCGGACCTTCGACAGCTACAGCGCGGCCGCGACCGAGGCCGGCCTGAGCCGAATCTTCGGCGGCGTGCACACGCGACTCGATCACGTGGCCGGTGTGGAGATGGGCAACGCAGTCGCAGGCTTCGTGCTCGCCGAATCCCGTTCCTCCGGCTTCGGTTTCATCGGCACCTAGGAGAACGCAACGTGAACCAAGAAGAAGAGATACAGACCCAGTGGCACAAGGTCGTTCAGCGACGCTCGTTTCTCAAGGCCATGGGAATTGGAACGGCGATGCTGCCCGCCGGAACGCTGCTGGCAACCGGCGTCAAGGCGGCCGGCAGCGCCCCAACCCGACGGCTGACGCCTGGCGACGCGGCGGTGCTTCGTTTTCTTGCCGCGGCCGAGATCATCGAGGCGGACCTGTGGCAGCAATACAACGAGCTGGGCGGGGTGGACGGTGGCAATCCGGCGTATGTCGCCGCCCTTCAGAACCTCGACGGCGACATGCCCCAGTACATCACCGACAACACGGATGACGAGCTGAGCCATGCCGCATTCCTCAACGCCTACCTGGCGTCACGGGGCGCCGAGCCCGTGAACCTGGACGAGTTTCGTGTGCTGCCGAGCACCCAGGCTACGGGTGCCAGGCAGATCCGCCGGCTCACCAACTTGCGCAAGCTCGTCGTCGACACCAGCTTCTACACCAGGTACCGGAGCGAGCAGAATCCGGATCTCGGTGCCGATGCGGCCCAAGCGGTGCGCATCGTCAACCAGCCTGCGATTCCATTGAATGACACCGACACTCCACCCAACACCGCACAGCCCGTGCCTCCACTGACGGCGAGCGCACGCCGTATGCAAGCTATCGCCAACACGGCCGGCTTCCACTTCGGATACATCGAACAGGGTGGGGCGAGCCTCTACACCTCGATGAGCGTCAAGGTGACCGATCTCGAAGTCCTTCGCATCGTGGTCAGCATCGGCGGAGTCGAGGTGGATCACTTCTCGTTGTGGCACGACAAGCTAGGCAACGCCGTCGCGCAGCCCCTCGCCGGAGTGGTCGACCCCGTGACGGGAGTCACCTTCCCAGACCTCAACAACCCAGGTGGTGAGCTGGCTCAGACCAACAAGATCCTCCCCGAACCGGCTCGGTTCATCGAGGGCCTGCCTCTGGTTTCGATCATCCGCCCGTCCTCGGTCGCCAACGCCGGGGCGGTCGCCACGATCAAATCGTTCACCGCCGACCTCCTGTTCGAAGGGCAGTCGAAAGAGTTTTTTGCGAAGGTCATGGCTCTCGCGGAGGCGGCCGATGCGGCGAAGCGCCGCGTCTGACGCTTCAGGAAATGGTTGCGACGGGCTCTGGGGCAGCGACCTCGCCATCGGTGCCTTGGAGCCCTGCGCTCGCCCGAAGCTCTGAGGCGGTGCGCAGAGGCCGGTCACGAAGGATCAGCGTGCACGCAAGCCCGAGCACTCCGGAAACGATCGTGATCCAGAAGAGGTCTCCGATCGAAAGGGCGAGGGCATTGTTCGCGCCGGCGATGATCTTCGGAATCAGCGGCTGCAGCTGCGCCGGCAGGATGTGCTCGAGTAGAGCACGGCCGTTGCCGACGTTCTGCAGCGCGCCGGACAGCTTGGCCAGCTGCGGCATCAAAGATGATGGCACTCCCTCTTCGGCGAGGTTTGCTGGCAGCCTGTTGGCGAACGACGACGAGAAGATGGTGCCGGCCGCAGCCAGTCCAACCGAGGCACCGATCTGACGGAGGAAGGTCAGGGTGCTCGTGGCCACGCCGAGCCGGTTCATGGGCACGGCGTTCTGAACCACCACGGTAAAGCCCGCCATCGCGGGTCCGATCCCGAGTCCCAGGATAAGCATCCAGGCCCACAGCTGCCAATCGGGAACGCCGGCCGTCAGGTGCGTCATCAAAAACCCGCCGATGAGCATCACCACCGCGCCACCCGTCATCAGCCACTTGTAGCGGCCGATCCTGCTGATCAAGATCCCGGTGCCGATGCTGCCACCCATCAGGCCAACCAGCAGAGGCCAGATGTAGTAACCAGAGGCGGTGGCGCTGATCCCACGAACCGTCTGGTAGAAGCGCGGCATGAAGATGACGGCCGCGAACATGGCGATGCCAAACGCAAACACCGCGGCCATGCTGACGGCGTAGTCCCGCTCCTTGAACAGGTCGAGCGGAATGATCGGTTCCTTCGCCCTTGACTCCGCGAACAGGAAGACAACGAGGACCGCCAGTCCGATCACGATCAGTCCGCCGACATCGGGATCGGTCCAGTTAGCGAGCTGGCCTGAGCTGTTCACGTTGCCCTTGTTGGTGAGCCCGAGCATGAACGGCACCACGCCGGCTGTAAAAAGAACGATGCCCAGGTAGTCGAGGTCGCGGATCGATGCCTGCGGATGCCCTGCGCTCGGGAGGACCAGGGCCAGAACGACCAGGGAGGCGACCCCGAACGGCACATTGACGTAGAAGACCCAGTGCCAGCTGACGTTGTCGGTGATCCAGCCGCCGATGAAGGGCCCGACGATGAAGCTCAGCGCGAAGACCGCACCGAAAAGACCCTGGAAACGCCCGCGCTCGCGGGGGCTGTAGAGATCGCCGATGATCGCCATGACGATCGGGAACAGTGCCCCCGCGCCAAGTCCCTGGATTGCGCGGAAGACCACCAGCTCATTCATGTTTTGCGACGCCCCCGACAGCCATGAGCCGGCCAGGAAAAGACAAACGCCGATGATCAACATCAGCTTGCGACCGAACACGTCAGAGAACTTCCCGTAGATGGGCACGGTCACAGTAGAGGACAGCAGGTAGGAGCTGACGACCCAGGAGTAGAGGCTGGCGCCGTTGAGGTCGGTGACTATTCGGGGTAGGGCGGTGCCGACCACTGTCTGGTCCAACGAGGCGAGGAACATGGTCAGCAGAATCGCCCCCAGGATCGCGAGCTTTCGGCGCGGCGGCAGCGATA
>Ga0137399_10001328_pt1 | contig 11168 bp, 11 predicted proteins | sample czorhiz316metaG_FD_104810 | JGI IMG/M metagenome (GOLD analysis project Ga0137399, IMG submission 104810) | Vadose zone soil microbial communities from Angelo Coast Range Reserve, California, USA - czorhiz3.16 metaG | ecosystem: Environmental > Terrestrial > Soil > Vadose zone | place: USA...
AGGACGAGCCTCGCCGTCCTCTTCGCCGGCCAGCTCGGGATTCCTGCGGGCGTGGGCGCGTTCACCTTCGTGTACGCGAAGGGCTTCTCCTGCCTCTCCACCGATCCGCGCGCGTGCATGAACTGCCACGTCATGAACGCGCAGTACGACGCCTGGCGCATGAGCGGCCACCGGCATACTGCGACCTGCGTCGAGTGCCATTTGCCGCACGAGGGGCTCGCGAAGTGGGTGGCCAAGGCCGACCACGGCTTCCGCCACTCCGCGGCGTTCACCTTGCAGAACTTCAAGGAGCCGATCGAGATCACGCCGCGGGATCGCGAGATGGTCCGCGTGAACTGCGTGCGCTGCCACGACGGCCTCGTCCACGCCGTCGCCGACGCGCCCGGGCGCAAGGACGGCGCGCTCGATTGCATGCACTGCCACGCCGGCGCCGGTCACGGCGCGGGCGGCTGAAACGAGGGAACGATGAAGCGGGGCTGGCTCCTGGGGGTGCTGGGGCTCATCGGGGTCGCGGGGATCACCGTGCTGCTGCTGGCGCTCCTCACGAACATCTTCGAGCGCAAGCAGGAGGCGCGGCAGGCCTTCGTCCGGCTCGTCGACGTCAAAGTACGGCGGACGCGGCGTCGGCGCCAGCGACGGCGGGCCGGCCGAGCAGAAGCTCGGCCGCGATCCCTGGCTCAAGCGAATCTTCGCGGGGTACGCGTTCTCCCTCGACTATCGCGATCGTCGCGGCCACGCCTACGCGCTGTTCGACCAGGAAGCGACGCGGCGGGTGACCGAGAAGCAGCAGCCCGGGGCGTGCCTCCAGTGCCACGCCGCCAACCTCGCGCTCTATCGCTTCGCCGGGAAGGGCGACGTCCAGAAGGGCTTCGAGCAGGTCTCGGGAATGCCGTACCGCGACGCCCGAGAGATGAAGGACGACAAGGGCCAGCCCCTCGTCCAGCATCCGATCGCCTGCGTCGACTGCCACGATCCGAAAACCATGGCTGTGCGCGTCACCCGGCCGGGCTTCATCGCCGGTATCAAGGCGCTCAAGGCCAAACAGGGCATCGCTGATTTCGACCCCAATCGCGACGCCACCCGGCAAGAGATGCGCTCGTTCGCGTGCGGCCAGTGCCACGTCGAGTACTACATCGAGGGGCCGGGCAAGGTCGTGACGTACCCCTGGGCGAACGGCCTCAAGGTCGAGGAGATCGAGGCGTACTACGAGCGCGAAGGCTTCACGGACTGGGTGCACGCGGAGACCGGCACCAAAATGCTGAAGGCCCAGCACCCCGAGTTCGAGGTGTGGTCGCAGGGCGTGCACGCGCGGGCCGGTGTGGCGTGCGCGGACTGCCACATGCCCTACGAGCGCGTCGGCGCGCTCAAGGTGAGCGACCACTGGGTCCGCAGTCCTCTCCTCAACCTGAACCGCGCGTGCCAGACCTGCCACGCGGTGTCCGAGAAGGAGCTGGAGGCGCGGGTGCTCTCGATCCAGGACCGCCACCACGCGCTCCTGCAGCGCGCGGCGAAGGCCACCACCGACATGCTGGACGCGATCGTCGCCGCGAAGAAGGAAGGCGCGAGCGAGCCCGCGCTGCAGGCGGCCGCCGCGCAGCACCGGAAGGCGCAGTGGCGGCTCGACTTCGTGGCCGCCGAGAACTCGATGGGGTTTCACGCGCCGCAGGAGCTCGCGCGGATCCTCGGCGAAGTCATCGACCACGCGCGCCAGGGCCAGCTCGAGGCCGAGCGGACGCTGCGCAAGCGTTAAGAGGCGACCTTCTTCCGGCCGGCCTCGAAGATCTCCCTCATCTTCCGCGCCATGACGCTGCTGCCGATGCAGCGCTTCATCGAGCCGCCAAACCCGGTGACCTGGTCGGTGAACGCGTGGCTCGCGAGGACGACGACGGTCCCGTCGGGAACAGGCAGGAAGCCCGCGACGGACTGCTCGCCGTTGTAGTTCGTGCTCGCGTAGTACTGGCGCCGGACGAGCGCGTACGCGTCACCGTCGGGAGCGGCCAGGAGGTGCGTCAGGATGTAGGTCGCCTTGCCCTCGATGATGGACTTCACCCAGAAGAAGCTCTCGCGCATCTGCGGCGCGGTCGCCTTCGGGTAGCCGAGCAGGACCGCCTGGACGGCGGACAGATACTTCTTGAGCCCCGCGGTCGCCTCGCTCGCCTTGCGCAGATCGGCGGCGTGATCGGTGGTGCGCCCGCCGCCGCGGTCGTAGGCCGCGATGCCGGCGAGCCCGGACGTCCGGTACGCCTGATGTCGGGCAAGCAGCATTTTCTGGAGCTGCTGCAGAACAGCCTCGGGGCCGCCGGTTGCGCCGGAAAAGGCAGCGATCTCGGCGGTGCTGAGATTGAAGGCGTCGCCGGCCTTCGCGGCCGAGAGCGCCCGCGCCTCGTCGCTGGTGATCTTCAGTCGCGCGAACTCGGCCAGGCTGCCCCCGCCCTTGAGCTCGCCCCAGGTCTGCACCTGAGCGTCGGCGGTGACGAGATTCCCGCTCATCACCTGCTTGCCCAGCGCGTCCGGCGCCGTCTTGACCAGGAAGGCGATGGCGAACGACAAATCCCGATCGCTCACGGCGGGCACATCGGCGGTGACGAACTCCCCGCCGAGGACGCGCTGCCGGTCGCCGGCGGACAGGTGCATGTCGCTGAGCACCTGCTCGGCGCTCGGCAGCGCATGGATGACCGGCGGCGCGCCGCACACCCGCGCACCGGCCGCGGCCAACAGGACCAGGACTCGTCGACGATGCATCATGGCGCGCTCCTTTCGCAGGTCTCCCTGCATAGCAGGGGCAGCGACATCCGAGGATGGGACCTTGGTCCCATGGTGACCCCGTCGAGTGGCCGCTAGGGTCGTGTGATGCGATGCCTCCTCGCCACCGACCGAGAGACGCGACGAAGCCTGTTGTCGTCGCCGCCGTAGCGCTCGGCGCCTTCGCGGTCGGCCTCGGCGATCAGCACGTCTGGTCATACGACGAGGCACGCCCAGGCCTCGTCGCCCGCGACGTGCTCTACGGACACTGGCTCGTGCCTCACCTGGGTGGCGCGCTCTATCCCGACAAGCCACCGTTGTTTGCCTGGATCGTGGCGCTGCTGTCTCCACGCGGGGTCTCCGAATGGTCGCTTCGCTTGCCGGCGGCGGTGGCGGCGGCGGCAACGGTGGGTGTCACGTGCGCCATCGCGACGCGCGTCGCCGGCGGTGTCGCGGGTCTCGTAGCCGCGGCGACGCTCGCCGGCAGCCCAGCCTTCGTGCACTGGGCACGGACCGGACGCATGGAATCGCTGCTCGTCCTCTGGCTCGCGCTAACGTTCTGGAGCGCGCTCGCATGGCTCGACACGACCGCGCGGCGCCATGCGGCGCTCGCGGGCGTCTGGATGGGCCTCGGCGTGCTGACCAAGGGCCCGTTCGCGCTGCTCCCGGTTCCGGCCGTGGCCATCGTACGCCTCGCGCGCCGTGCTGATCGCGTGACCTCGTTCGGCGTCGCCATCGGCCTCGGCGCGACGGTGGGGGTACCGGCGGCGTGGCTCGCGCTCTGCGTCATCGTCGACCCGACCGGCCTCGTGACCTACGGCCGCGCCGCGATCCAGGCCTTCACCGAGGAAATCGCGGCGCGGCGTCCGCGGCCATCGTCGTTCGGAATCATCACCGTGGCCGCCGGCTTCTTTCCATGGACGCTGCTGCTACCCGGCGCCGCCGTGCTGCTCGTGCGTTCGGGGCGACACGCGCGGCGCCTGCTCGCGCTGCCGCTGGCATGGATTGCGGTCGTGGCCGTCCTTCTCACGGTGGTGGTCAGCCCGCGGGAATCGTACTTGCTCATGCTGTATCCGCCGCTGGCGATCCTTGTCGGCTGGGCGTGGAGCACGGCGGCCGGACGTGCGCGATTGCTGCTGGCGGCGCCGCTCGGAATCGCCGTTGTCGGATGCGCGATCGTCGGCGTCGCCGCGATTGCGACGCCGCTCTCCGTCGAGACCCACGGCGTGGGGGTTCTGCTTGATGCCCGCTTCGGCGCAACGCTGCTCGTCCTCGTCGCCACCGCGGCCAGCGCCACCGTGGCGCTGGCGCGCGCGGGGCGCATGGCACACGCCGGCACGGTGCTGGGCGCAGCCGTGCTGTGCGCCGTGCTGCTCGTGGAGATCCACGTGTACACGCCCGCGGTCAATCAGCGCTTTCCGACCCGCGCGGTCGCCGCAGGCTTCGCCCGCGCCGCGCCACCGGACGCCATCACCGTGCTGTATGTCGACCGCCAACGGGCGCCGGCCTTGATGTTCTACCTACCGCAGCGGCCTCTGAAGGTCCGGAGCATCGCCGACCTGCGTGCGCGCCTCGCTGGCAGTGACGGCGCCGGCTCGATTCTCACGCTGCTGCCTCGCACGCAGCTCGAGGGGCTGCAGTCCGCCGGCTGCCGGCCCGCCCGGGTCGCCCACGAGGACCAGGTCAACGGGGTGTCCTATGTCCTCGCCGAGTTTCGCTCGGGGTCCGAATGCCCGCCGATAGGAAGCGTCGCCGTGGCGGGTCCATCGGACCTTGGTCCCATGGTGACCGGGTCAAGTGGTCGCTAGGTTCGTCGGATGCGATGGCTCCTCCGTCTTGGTGGAATCGCACTCGCCACCGCGGCCGGCGCGTGGTGGTGTGCGCGGCGGGACGACGTTCGCGACTGGTCGCGTCCTCGACCTCAGCGTGAAGGTCCCGTAGCCGGGCTCACTTGTCGATCCGGCTGATCTTCGAGCCCTGCAGCCCGAGGCCCGCCATCAGCCCCTTCTGGTCGAAGAAGACGGCGTAGATGTCGTGCTTGGCCGTCGAGGTGGTGAGCGCCCGGGCCGCGCCGGCGTCGAGGACGACGATGCTCGGCCCGGTGCCGAGCTCGAACCCGCCGCTGGTGTCGAGGTATCGCAGGGCGGAGTCGCTCATGAAGAAGAGCGCGTAACCGAACACCTGCGCGCCGGCCTGGAGCCCGTAGGAGGCCGCCACGGTGTTGTAGTAGCCGGTCGTCCGGCCCCGCTGTCGAAGGGCGCCCTCGCCGTATTGCGCGCCGAACAGAAAGCCCGCCTTGACGATGTCGGGGAACACCAGCACCCCCTTGGCCTGGCTGTTGAGATGGCGGGCGTCGGGGACACTGGTGAACATCAACCCCATGGCATTGTCCACGTTACGGTCGATCTCCGCGGAGGATCCCGCGACGGCGGACGGCGCGGTCCCGAGCACGGTCAACGCAAGCACGAGCGCGGCCAGATCAACCCCACGTCGCACGCTGAGCATCGTTCGTTCTCCTTGATTCAGCAGGTTACTTGATCAACGGGATCTCGCGCGCGAATTCATAGTTCACCAGCGCGCGGAGCTTGTTCTCGATCTGGTAGAAGCGCGCCACTTTGCGGGCTGGCAGCACGCGCTGCAAGCGCGGCACATACCCGTTCAACAGCGCGACATGCTCGGTCTCCAGCGCCAGGAACTCGCGGAGAAGCTGCGTCGCTGTCTCGTCCGTCATCGTTTGGTATGCCGCCGAATACGAGCCGATCAGTTTGAAGACGCGGTCGTAGTGGCCGATCATGTCGCTCTGGTAGGCGTTGTAGACCGGCCAGAAGGCCTTGGCCTCGCTGTCCGAGAGCTCGAGCGCTACGGCCACCAGCAGTTTCTTGTCAGCCCTCACCTTCTCGCGCAGCACATCCATGGTGTCGGCGGGTTTGTCCTGCGCGACGGCCACGCCACCCGCGAGGCAGACGAGGAACGCCGCCGCCATCATCACGCTCCGAGCTCGTCGTTTCATAGGCCGGCCACTCCTTTCGCGCACACGTAGCCCTCGTCAGAACTATCCCCGGCGCGATGCTGCCGCCATAGGATCAAGGTCGTAGCTCCGAGCGGACGGTGGCCTACGCCACCCCATTTCAATTCGCCGGAATCGTGAGCACCGGGGGCGGGGGCTTTTCACCGGTATCCGCCAGCGTCATGAGGATCAGGAGGAACGTGAACACGCCTTTGGACTTCAGATCGCCGTCGTCGATCCAGTACCAGTAATCGCCGTAGCGCACGGCCACGAAGGGCGTGCCGGGCCGCCAGGCGCCGCTCGCGACCCGGATGACGGGCGGAAATGTCTCCTGGCCGTCGGGCGGCGTCGGAGGCGTCGGAAACGCGCGGCCGCCGCGGACATGATCCTCGGGGACGCTCACGAACGCCGACAGCTCGAAGAGAATCTGCATCCCCGAGCGCGTCTCAATGGCGACCACATCGTCGCGGTCCGTTCCCGATCCGAAGACGACGCGGAACTCCGATTTCTGCGGATTCAGTCCCAGGAGCTTCCTGACCGTCTCTCGCTCGGCCTGAATGTCGGGCGGAATGGTCTTCTTGGGAAACGCCATGACGATCCCTTCGCGCTTTTCCTCCTTGTCCACCTCCACCCGGAACCCCAGCGAGCCGGACTCCTGGATCCTCCGAAAGGACTTCACCAGCCGCACGAAGTCCGGATCCGGAAGCGTCCCGCGTCCCCCTCTGCCGTTCGAGAGTCCGTTGATGCTCTGTAGCGCGACCGGAAACAAGAGGTCCGCGCGGTAGCCCGCCTGGATCAGCTCCATCAGCCGGATCGGCGGAATGGGCGTCATCATGGTCCGGATGAAGCCCGATCCGGTCAGCGGAATATAGGTGACGGTGGGCCGATCGCTGTACGTCCCCCCGGCCCCCAGATTGAAAAAGTTCGGGGAGAGGCCGCTCGGGAAGACCGTCCCGTTGGCGGTCAGGGCGGTCTGCAGCTGGTAGCTGCTGACGATCTGCCCGACGTCCACGAAGATCGGCGTGTCGGCATAGCGCAGCTTGACGATGTTCAGCAGCGTCTGCTGCTTCCAGGAGTTGGCCACGGCCGCCGTGAAATCGAGGCGGTCGCGGTCGAGGGTCAATGCGCCGTAGCTCATGCAACCGGCGAGACACAGCGTACCCAGAGCCAGCCCGAATACGCCGACGGTGCGGGCGATACGCATCGCCGGTCAGAAGACGATTCTCAGCAGGCGCTTCAGAAGCTCATCGAGCGACACCATGGTCAGCACGAGCGGAGCGACCGGCAGCAGTGTGATCACCGCGAGCCGGACCACCGTGTCCCTATCGAACGGGACCAAGCGCATGCTCCGGACCACTTCAAAGCTGTTCGCCAGGTCCGCCAGCGACTGAATGTCGCTGCTCCCGATCAGGGGCTCTCCGGCCGGCGCGCGGCCCCGGAGCCATTTGTCGTCGAACTCCCGCACATAGCGCTGGGCCAGGGTGCCGTACGCGCGCAGACCGGCGCGCCGCACTTCGGCCAGATGCGGCATGAACAGCACCAGGGGTCCCAACACGGCCAGCAGCAACGCGGCGGGCACGATACCCAGCTCCACTTTGAAATCCAGCAGGGTCGCGCGCTGGAAGAACACCTTGTTGGCGATCGTCCCGGCCAGCAGCACGCCGTGGGCCACGAGGAGCGGGGCGAATGCGATGACGGTGTTCGACAGGAACCCGAGGCCGCCGGCGCGGTCCGGATGCGTGGGAATCAGGTCGAGCTCGCATCGGGTGACATGCCAGAGGAAGCGAATCCAGACGAACAGCCGGAAATACCAGCGGAGCAGGATGAACTGGAACGCAGGCAGGCTCACGTAAACGAACCACCAGCCGGCCGGTGACAGCCGGCGGCCGCCGTCCGCGGGCGTGCCGTACCAGGTCGCCACATCGAGGGCGGAGTGCCGCGGCCAGATATAAAGGATGCCGACGAAATACACGAACAGGATGAGGAGCACTTCCGCGACCAGGGAGTCCCTCAGCCGCTGGGCCGAGGCCAGAGCCGCGTCGAACCGGGTTCGGGATGCCTTCGCGCTCAGGTCGCGCTCGAGAAACTGCCGCACCAGCGGCAGCATCCGCTGATGTAGCACCAGTTCCGCGGCGATCAGCAGCGGCAATGCGAAGAGAAAGCGGGCATGTGTGTCGACGTCGATCAGGAACGGCACCCTGACGGCATCGCCCCACGCGCGCCCACTCAGAACGGACAGCATCAGCAGCGGCAGCCACGCGAAGAGCGCGATGACCACGATCCGGCGATGCAGCAGCTCCAGCGCGCTCCCGGACAGGTGGGCGCGCCGGACGATCTGGTAGAGCGGTCCACCCAAGACCACCGAGAAGTCGTACACGTCGGGCCGGAGCCTGTCCGCTTCCGTGGGAGAGCGGAGACCGGAAAGCGTGCTCACGAGATCGCCGTGCGCCTAGCGTGGAAAGAGGAACGTGATCGCAAAGCGCAATCCCCAGTCAGGTCCGCCGATCGGCCGCTCGGCGTAGTCGCGGCCGTCGAGTGACAGGCTGATCGGCAACGGGCCGAGCTTGAGGAGCTGGGTGACGAAGACGTTCACCGGAACCGTCCATTGCTCGTTCTCCCAGTCATAGGTCGACTCCGTGTTCACTCCGAACGTCGTCGCCGTCTTCGTCGTGTACGTCCAACCGTGATCTTGCCGTAGCAGGACCGCGGTCGGCCCCGCGCCCCATTTCTCACCGCCGAGTGCATCGTCCGACGCGCTCGGATACAGCAACACCGGCCCCGCCCCGACGATCCACCCGGCCACGGGCTCGCTCGGCGAGAGGAAGAAGCTCTGGAGAATGTCGCCGATGCCGCCGACGTCCTCGCCGAATTTCGTCGGTGACTCCGCGTGGATGAGGCGAGCGTCACCACCGCCGTGAGCAGCGCGGCCATAGCCAGCTGGGCCTTCATCAGTCGCAGGTCGGACAGCCAAGCTAGGACGTGCCTGTCCATCGCATCCCCCGTCTAGCAGCGTGCACACGCAAGCCGCCTGCGATGACGCCGTACGCCGCCGCGACCAGAATCAGCCGGGCCGCATCCTGAACGGGGCCGGCGAGAGTGATCAGGCCAAAGATTATGGACAACGCGGCCACGGCAACTCGCGCGCGAGTCGCGTCGGTCGATGACAGTGCCGCGCCGGCCTCCAGCACGCCGGTGACAATCGCCCACCACGCGAGCACCGTCAGCGGCCGACGCTCGGAGAACAGGACGAACGCGCCCGCGGCGACACCTGCTACTCCGTTGGCCGCCGGCCAGACACGGAAGCCGCCACGGGTCAGCGCGACGCTCTCGAACAGCGTGGCGAGACCGTCCGCCAGCACGAACGCCGTCAGCACCAGCACGGCCATCGATGCGGTGATGTGCGGGACGCGAAACGCGAGCAGCAGCAGTGCACCTTCGCAAACGCCGAAGACCAGCAAGAGCACGCCGCGAAATGCGAGCGTGCCCTGAGAACCGAGCGTCCTCTCCGGCAAGGCCGACGTGGCAGATCGCATGGGCGGAATGCAACAACGACGGTAGACGCACCGCCATCGGACAAAGGTCTTACTGGATTGCCATCCCACGCAAACCATACGACCAAGGTCCGATTCTTTCCCGCATCGGCGAATGGAACGATACGGCGCCGGCGAAACACTTCACGCCAAAGGAGTCGCACCTATGTGGACAATCGACCGATTCGCCGTCTGGCCCGTCGTGGGGCTGACGCTCGTCGTCGTGGTCTCCTCGGCGGCAGCGCAGCAGGTCTTCGTCTATCCGCAGCGGGGACAAAGCGCGGATCAGCAGGCGGTGGACAAGGCCCAGTGTCAGCAATGGGCCCAGCAGCAGACCGGCTACAACCCGGCCGCACCTCCTCCGCCGCCGCCGCAAGCCGGCGCCGCCCCCCAAGGCGAGATGGTGCGCGGCGCGGCCCGCGGCGCCGCCCTTGGCGCCGTGGGCGGTGCGATCGCCGGCGACGCGGGGAAAGGTGCGGCGATCGGTGCGGCCACCGGCGGTTTGTTCGGGGGGATGAAGCGCGTGGATCGAATGCAGCAGGAACAAACGCAGATGGCGAACTATCAGTCGCAGAACGCCCAGGCCACGGCGACCTTCAATCGCGCCTACGGCACCTGCCTGGCGGGCCGCGGCTACACCGTGCAGTAGATCTCGAGAGAGAACAGTAGACCTCGAGAGAGAAGGGCAGCCAATGGGCACGATGAAGGCCAGTGGTGCACTCCTGGTGATGGCGGTCGCGCTCGTGCCTTCGGCCGTGCGCGCGCAGCAGGCCTACAACGGCACCAAGCCGATGCTCTGCGCCATGTCGCACGTCGTCGAGTGCGACGGCATGGGTCAGTGCGAGCGGCGGACGCCCGAATCCAAGGACCTGCCGCGATTCGTGCGCGTCGATACGACGAAGCGTGCGCTCAGCGCCACGGAGGGGCCGCGCAGCGCCGAGATCAAGTCGATATCGCGCACGGACGGCCGGCTGATCTTACAAGGCGGCGAGATGGGACGGGGCTGGAGCGCCGCCATCGCCGAGGACACGGGCGTGATGGCGGTGGCCATCGTCGACCATGACGCCACCTTCTCGGTCTTCGGAGCCTGCACGATCCCCTGAGGGGCTCGGCCGCCTCCGCGTCACTCCACCGGCAGTTGAGCCGGCGTCGCCGTGCCCGATGTCAAGCTGCTGGTGCCGGCGGCCCGGCCCACCGCGGCCGCGAGAAGCTGCCCCGTCTTGGCGTCCGTGAACTTCGCCTCGGCCGGGAGGCCGCCCGCAAACACCGTCTTGCCATCGACTGGACGGCGTTGACCGTGCGGAGCTGCGGCACGACCAGCGCGACCGTGCGCAGACCGGGGTGGCGGCTTCGGCGTCGGTGATCGCGAATTGAACCCTGACGACGCCGGGTCCGGGCTCGGACACGACCTGGAACTTTTCTCCGAACTCCTTGTCGAGGGCGCCCTTGAAATAGGTGGCCAGCGCCTGCTGGTCGGAGGGCGCCACCTTGCTGGTCTCATCACCCCAGAACGTCACGGGCTCGATGAGGACGCTTTTGTACTGCTGCCACTGCGCGGCCGGGTTGAAGTAGCGTAGACCCGCCTGGCCCTTGGAGACGTCGCCCGGCGTCAGCAACCGCGCATCCGGCCCGAGAAAGCTCGACGTCGGCGCCTTCACGTCGGCGCCCTTGGACGTGGCGCACGCCAAGAAGGGTCAGACCTACGAGGGCGTGCGCTGACCTGGCAATCTTCATGCCGGTGTCCTCCGCTATGGCCGCGACGTGGCCTGCCGCGGGGATCGTAGGAGCGTGCCGGCGCCGTGGCCATCGGACAATCGGGCGCATGTGGTGGGGCCTTCGTCGTACGTCCACGGCGAGGCCTACACACAAGGTCCGATACCCGGCCACCG
>Ga0137399_10001329_pt1 | contig 11166 bp, 9 predicted proteins | sample czorhiz316metaG_FD_104810 | JGI IMG/M metagenome (GOLD analysis project Ga0137399, IMG submission 104810) | Vadose zone soil microbial communities from Angelo Coast Range Reserve, California, USA - czorhiz3.16 metaG | ecosystem: Environmental > Terrestrial > Soil > Vadose zone | place: USA...
GAGGAAGAATCGCGTTTTGAAGCTGTGTTGACGACGCGTCCGAAGATCGCCTCGAGCCGATCGAGGTGACGCGCGAGCGACATCTCGCGCGCGACCGCCAGCGCGCGCCGCCGCATCGCGGCCAGCTCGGGCCGGCGCGAGAACGCGTCGGCGAGCGCGCCGGCGAGCGCCGCCGCTCGCGGCGGATCGCCGGGCACGAGCACACCGTTCACGCCAGGCCGCAGCCACTCGGAGATCCCACCGACATCAAAGGCGATGGCGGGCACACCGAACGCGGCCGCTTCGAGACCGACCAGCCCGAACGGCTCGGGCCACGTGCTCGGCACGGCCAGCAGATCGGCACGCGGCAGCGCGTCGAAGCGCGCCGCATCGGTTTGCCATCCGGTGAAGGTGCAATCGATGGCGAGATCCGCGGCCAGCTTCTGCCAAGCCGGCCGTTGCGGTCCATCGCCGACCATCGTCAAGCGAATGGGCGATGGCAGACGTCGCGAGGCGGCGGCGACAGCGCGAACCAACAAATCGCCGCCCTTGAGCGCCGTCATGCGTCCCATGAACACGACGCTCGGCTGCGGACCAGGCTGTGACGGCTCTGACGCGACCGGACACGTCGGGAACAACGGGTTCGTTTGGATCACTTTGGGATCGACGCCGTTACGGATGTACTCGCGTCTCATGTGCTCGCTGGCGACAACCATCGCGCGATAGCTGGAGAACAACGCGTGCTGCTCACCGGCCCACTGATACTGCCCGACGAGCGCCGTCACGCTCAGATGTCCGCAGCGGCGCGGCAAGTACAGCGCGGCACAAGCCGGCCCGAACGTGCGCTGGCATGGCTCGACGATCGGGAGACCAAATCGTTTCTGGCCGCTGACGCACGTCCCGAAATAGCCGTGCATGAACTTGACGACCGGCGTCACCTCGGCGAGCCGGCGATCGATCGCCAGTACGTTCATGTTGTGCGAGAAGCAGACGTCGGGCGACCAGGCGCGCGCGGCCGCGATCGCGGCGTCGATCCCGGCGCCGGCGACGCTGAACTGCGGCAGCCTGGCCATCGAAGGCACGCGTCCCTCCGGCGCGATCGGATCGCGGTGAAGGATCGCGAGCTCATGTCCACGTGCGACGAGACCGCTGACGGCGGCGTCGAGATAGCGCTGCACCCCGCCTTCGTCGCCAAAGCCGTCGTTCGCGATGAGGATGCGCATCAGGATCGCGGGACCAGCCGCAGACAGACCCCTTCGATCGCCCAGGGATCGCCGGTCGGCGCGAGCGGCACGGCGTCGAGCTGCTGGGCGTCGAGCTCCGCGCGCACGTCGCCCAACGTCACACCGGAGGTGCGCCAGATGGACGGATGTATTTCGACGAAGAGCGACAACCGGCCACGTGTCCGCCGGATCGTCTCCCGCGCGCCGCGAAGCACGTCGAGCTCGGCGCCTTCGACGTCGATCTTGATGAAGTCAGGCGTCAGATGCTCGCGCGCGCAGAAGTCGTCGATGGTCGTCACTGGCACGTCGACGGTCGTGGCTTCGTCATCGGTCGCCAGGGTCGCCGTGGTCGCCAGACGGCTTTCGCCGGCCGTCGTCCCGACGACGAAGCGCGACGTCGACGAGGCCGCGCCGGCGGCTGCGCGAACCGGCGTCACGATCGCGTCGAGCGCGTTCAGGTGGATGTGGCGCTGAAGCCCGTCGTGCGCGTCCGGCGAAGGCTCGAACGCAAACACCGCTCCGCTCGATCCCACCCACTGTCCGATCAGCAGCGAATACGCGCCGACGTTCGCACCGATGTCGAGGGCCGTCATGCCGGGACGGACCGCCGCACGAAAGGCTCGGTACTCGTCGGGGTTCCAAGACAGAAAGCCGTACTCGGGCAGCACCCGAACCGATTCGCCGCCGGGCAGCAGCGCGGGCAATCCCCTGCCGCGCGTTTGCAGCGTCAACGCGCGAAGGTACATCTTCTTCAACGGCTGCCGGACGGATGGACTCCAGGCGAGCTTCGACAAGCGCATCGCGAGGCGCTCGACGAGGCCGGGACGCCGGTAGCGATCGGCGCCTTCCGCGACAATCCGATCGCTGGCCGCCATCACCACTCGCCGTTGAGAATCGCCTGCCGGCGACTGGGCAGCGCGTAGTTCCCGATCATGCGAAGCGTGTGCATCCACGCCCCTGCCGTCATCGGACGCCGCCACCTACGGCGTGCGCGCGCGCTGCCGCGTCGAATGGCATCGTCCCAACGGCCATAGAACAAACGCCCGTTGTTCAGGTCGCGCTCCAGATTGAGCGAGTACTTCGTGAACGTCGTGCTGCCAAGGTGCTTGAACGCGCCCACGCGCTCGTACCCATGCACCGCGACTTTCCATCCTGCCTCGCGGATTCGAAACGCGAGATCGGCTTCGTCCCACCCGGTCGGCACGAACGCCTCGTCGAGCAGCCCCACGCGATCGAGGCACGCGCGGCGCACCGCCCACGGGCGAATCACCGCGTCGACCTCGAACAGCGAAAACCAGTTCAGCGGAGCAGGTCCGACGGTGCTCTGCAAGCGCCGCCAATCGATCACGTCGTCCCACGTCGCGATCGGCTCGTCGTACGGCGCGCACGTGAGCCCGCGACTCAGACACAACAGGCCAATCGCGGGATAGCGGTCGAAGGTGTCGAGCAGCTCCCGCACGAGCCAGGGGACGCGGACGAACATGTCGTCGTGCCACGTCATCACGATCGGCGCGCGCGACTGCTGGAGTCCGCGGTTGGTCGCCCGCAGCTCGTGCACATTGGCTTCGTGCACCCAACGGAGATGACGAAGTCCCCAAGGCGTCGCCGCGACCTCCGACAGATACTGCGGCGTCTCGTCCCGGCACCCGTCTTCGATGACGACGATCTCGATCGGCTCGCCGGACGCGTACGTCTGCCAGCTCTCGAGACACTTCGCCAGCACGGCGACGTTGTTGAACGTCGGGATGACGACCGAGAGGCGGGGCGGGATGCCGTTCACCGCAGTCATCGCGTCAGGGCCTTGAAGAAGTTCAGGTGCTGACGCGCGATCACCGGCCAGGCGTACACCGACTCGGCGCGATCGCGGCCGCGACGCGCGAGCTCCTCGCGCCGATCGGGATCGCCGGCGAGCGCTTCGAGCGCCGCGACCCACGCATCGCGATCGCCTTCGCCGACGATCACGCCCGCGTCGCCGACAACGTGCGGAATCTCGCCGCTGTCCGAGGCGACCACGGGCACGCCGCACGCGAACGCCTCGGTCAGCATGCGCCCGAACTGCTCGCGCCACTTCGCCGTCGTCTGGCTCGGCGCGCACAACATGTCCATCGCATTCAGATACGCCGGCACTTCGTGGTGCGCCACCGACGTCTGCACGCGAACGCGATCGCCGTACTGGCGGCTCCACGAACGAACGTCCGACTCGAGCGGTCCCGATCCGATGAAGAGTGCGCGCCACGGCGTCTTCAACCGATCGAGCACCCTCGTCAGAACCCTGATGCCTTTCTCGGGGACGAAGCGGCCGACGAACCCGACGACCGGCGTGTCGTCGCGCCATCCGAGCTCCTGGCGCGTGCGCGCGCGCTGCTCGGGATCGCGCCTGAAGTGATTCACGTCGACGCCGGGCGGAATCGTGCGCGCCGGCTGCTGCCACCCGCGCTCGTCGAGCACACGCCGCGCGGTGTGACCGAAGGCAATCAACCCGTCGGCGCGTCGCATCGCCGACTGCTCGATCCAGTTGAACGGCGGCAGGTATCGCTTCACGATGTTCTGGAACGTCGCGAACACGAGCGGCACGCGGAGCTTCGTCGCGCTCGCAATCTGCGCGGCCGACGCGACGTAGGGCTCTTCCCAGCAGTGCACGACGTCCCAAGGCTCTTGCAGCAGCCGTGCGAGCTCGCCGCCGTACAGCATCGTGTGGACGTGACGGCTGAAGTGCACCGGCACGGGAACAACACGGCACGGCTCGTCTGGGTTGGCCGTCGTCGTGTGCCAGCCGAAGTCGCCGCGGAAGCGGGCCGGTGCGACAGCGGTGACTTCCCAGTCGCCGCGGCGCGCGAGCTCCTGCGGCAACCGGCGATTCAGCTCGACGCAGTAGGAATGTGCGATGGTCAGAAGGCGGCGGCGTCCGGTCACGCGGGTTTCCTCACGACGGTCGAACCCTCACGGCGCGCGACCGAAAAAACGATGTTCCTGAGCTTTGCGGAAAGGCCGGCCACGTGCGGCCGACGCGCCGCCACTGACGAACGGTTGTCCACGACACGGCTCGCCGGCCGCCGATGATCGACGGCAATTGCCGCACGAGCTCGCGCACGATCCACGCGAAGCCGCCGCGGTCGTCGAATCCCCGGCTCATCGAGAGATACCGTCCGAGCCGAACCGGCACCGTCAACAGCGCCAGCGGCAGCGGCTCGTTGTAGAGCGCGAACAGACAATCGTTGCGGATCGTGTAGCGCACGTACTTCGACTGGCTGCGTCCGGCGGGATCGGGCGCGTGGACCACCCGCGCGCTCGGCATATAGATGATGTCGAAGCCCGCGTCGAGCATGCGCAGGCAGTAATCCTTCTCTTCCCCGTAGAAATGAAACGACTCGCGATAGCCGTCCAGCTCGACGAACAGCCGCCGGCGCAGGATGTGCGCGAAGCCGATGAACGTCGGCACGTAGCAGGTGTAGTCGACGGGCGCCGCCTGCGTCGCCGGATGCCACGGCGATCCGTCGCGCTCGGCCATCGCGCACGCGATCGCGCCGACGCGCGGGTGCGCATCGAGCAGCCGCAGCGCGTCGAGGATGCTGCCGCCATCGAGCAGCGCCGCATCGTCATCCATGAGCAGCACGTAGTCGGTGGACGCCTCACGCATGATGGTGTTGCGCGCCACGATGTATCCCTCGTGCCGCGTCTGGCGGAACACCCGCAGCTTTGCCGAGACCGACGGCGGCAGATCCGCGAGCGCCCCGGAAGCAGTATCGACCGGCACGTCGCCGGTGTCGTCGATCACGATGACTTCTGCGAGCGCGTCGCCGACGAAGGCGAGCGACCCGAGGCACTCGCGCAGCGAGGCCGGCCGGTTCTTGGTGACGACGCCGATCGTCAGACGCGCTGGGGCGCGGTCAGGCGTGGGCAAAGACATGTCGTTCGCTGAGGGCTCGCTCGTATACGGCGAGCGTCGCTTGCGCCGTCCGCGTCCAGCTCATGTCGCGGACGCGGCGGAACGCAGCGTCGGCGAGGCGTGCGCGCAACACCGGCTCGGCAAGCAGACGCGCGAGCGCATCCGCCAACGCGCCGGCATCGCGCGGCGGCACGATCAATCCCGTGTCCTCATGCTGGACGAGTGCATCCGCACACCCGGCCGGCGTCGCGACCACGGGCAGCCGCTGCGTCATCGCTTCGAGCAGCACCATCCCGAATCCTTCGTACGTGGATGGAAACGCCAGGACGTCGTGCGACCGATAAGCCGCGACGACTTCTTCTTCGGCCGCGCGATCGACGATCGTCACGTACGGCTGCGCCGCTTCGGAGAACGCCGTGCGAATTTGCCCGGCAGGCACGCCGCCCCCCATCACCGTGAGCGTCACCGGAGCGCCGCCGGGCTGCCGCGTCACGCCGCGTTCGACCATTCGTGAAAAGGCCGCCGCCAGGTACGTGACGCCCTTGGTCGCATCCCACGTGCCGCAGAACAGGATGCCGCGTCCACGCGGACGATCGGACGGCGGCGTGTCAGCGAGAAATCCTGCTGAGACGCCGTGCGGCACGAGATCGATGTCGGCCTCGTCTTTCCAGCGCTGCTCGAGCGCGAACGCGCGGTCGTTGCCGTTCAGGACGATCAGCCGGTCGGCCATGCGAGCCGCCGCCGCGACCTGAGACAGTCGTACCGCCGGATACCACCATCGCCGCGTCCACGGCTTGTCCAGCAGTCCGGCGTCATGATCGTCGAGCATGCGGCGATAGTTCAGATGCTCGAGGCCGTTCGACCGCGCGATGATTGCCGCGCCGTTGAAGAGTCCCGCGCGGCGCAGGACACCGACCCACAATCCCTCGGCGCTGGCGACGTCGATCACGTCGTAGGGACCATGCTCGCGAAAGGCGCGCCGGATCGCGGCGAACGCCGTGACCGGTGCGAGCGCCCAGCGAAGCACGCGATGCCGCGGCGAGGCCCCGAGGTCGTCGGCCAGCAGCACGTCGCACGTGTGGCCCAGGCGCCGAAACTCTTCTTGCAGCTTCAGCAGGACCTTCGTCGATCCGAGCCGCGCATCGCGCGGGTAATCGCCGGCCAGGAGAATGCGCATCAGGCCTGGACGGCAGTCAGGTGACGCGACTGCGCGTCCGCCTCGCGCAGCGTCCGAATCGTGTGTGGCATGTCGAAGCGCGACAGATACAGCTCGCGCGCGCGGGCAGCGAGCGCGTCGCGCTGTGGCGTCGATGCGAGGAGCCGCGCGGCGGCCGCCGCCAGCATCCTGGGCTCGTCGGCAGGGACGAGCTCCACGGCGGCCGACTGTTCCCACAACGGCTCGGTGAGCCATCCACTCGTCGTCACGATAGGTACGCCGTGCGAGAGCGCCACCATCGCGCTCGTGCGGCGGCTGCTCACGCCGTCGGGATACGGCTGCAGCATGAGATCGCAGGCGGCGACGTGAAGCGACACGGTTTCGTCTGGCAACACGCCGGTGCCGTGCACACGCCCATCGAGGTGCGGATGCCTCGCGGCGAGCTCACGCTGCGCCTCGTCGCTCCGACGGCCGACGAGCAGCACGTGACAGCCGGACGCGTCGACGAGCGGCGGAATCGACCCGTCGAGCAGGTCGCGGATCGCCTTGCCGTGCGTGCCGAAGTGGCCGACGAGCGGCTTTGCGCCGGCGTAGCGCGCACGCACCGACGCAGACGCTACCGGATTGCGCACCACTGGGATGCTGCTCGGCACCGGCAGCCACTCGACCGGCTTCGCGTTGCCGATCATCGACTGCACCATCTGCCGCCAGCCCGGGATGGAGACGAACGCGCGTTCGGCAGACGAGGCCACGATCGACGCCATCGCGCGGTTGACAAGGGCGAGCGCGTTTCGCGAGACGCGCTGATGGCGATCGAACGGAAACGCGACCTCGTGAAACATCACCCAAATCGAATCGCGCCGGCGCGACTGCAGCCACAGACAAAACGGGACGTTCGCCGCTTTCCAGCCGAACGCGTGCGGTACGTATTGGACGAGCAGACGCCGCGGCGCCGGTTGGCGATCCAGCTCGCGCGAGAGCATGCGCAGCGCGCGCGGCCCGAATCGATCCGGCAGTCGTCGCACGGTCACGCCGGGATCGGCGTACTCCGGCTGATCGACTGGAGGCGCCCACACGTCGACGTGATCGCCAGCCCCCACGAGTCCGCGCGCGCCGCGGCGCGTGTAGCCGCTGCCGCCGCCAGGCTGCGGCGGGTACTCGCCCGTGATGATGTGCCAGTGCGTCACAGAAACGGCTCGTCGATCGCAGGTCCGGCGGGCGCCGCCATCGGCAGCGGCGGCGGCAGGATTTTCACGCGGACCAGCCACTCGGCCCACCGTGCATTCAGCGGCAGCGCGGCGGCGTACAACGGGCGCATCTGCCACGCGTACGCGAGGCAGATCGTCCCTGCGGCGATCGCCGACATGACCAGCCCGAGTGATTCGTAGAAAGCCCCGAGCACGCCCGCCAGCGCGAGCAGCGGCAAGCCGCGTATCGCCCACGGGATGACGGCCTCTTCCATGAGTCCGCGTGCGGAGAGCGACGCTTTCGGTCGCAGCAACACGATGCCGCCCGGCAGCGCCGTGATCGCTGTCGTCGCGAGACTCGCCCATGCGATGCCGACGAGCCCGAGGCGATGGCCGAGCACGACCGCGAGCATCGTCTGCAAGACACCGTTGATGAGCACGAGCACGCCGACTTTGAGGCGGTTGCCGATGATCGAGGCAGACGAGACGAGACCGTGAATGAACGAATGGAGCAGCACGCCGGCGGCGAGCAGCGCGTTGAGCGTGATGCCGCCGAACAGCGGTGCGCCGACCCAGCGCGTCACGAACGCAGGATTGAACACGAGCAGACCGCAGGCCATTCCGCCCGCGATGAGCAGGTGCAGGCGCTGCATCATCAGCACGACGTGCCGCACGCGGCCCACGGCCTGCCGCTCGCCGCTCAGTTGGGCGAGCCCGACGTGCGCGCTGTCGGGCAGCACCCACGTCAGCGGCATGCACATGGCCGCCACCTTCGCCGTGCAGCTGTAAATCGGCACCCACTCGGGATGGCCGATGTACATGATGACGATGCCGTTGCTCGCGGCAAGCAGTTGCCATCCGAGCGTGCCGAGCCACGACCCGAATCCGTTGACGAACAGGACACGGAGCTCGCCGAAGCGCGGACGCGAGATGGCAAACACCAGGTCCGGCGCGATCGTGGCGGCGCGCACCGCCGACGCGACGTTCACGACGATCGCCGGGATCATCGCGGCCCACACCAGCGCGTACAGGCCGTAGCCTTTGATCAGCAGCACGGCCGTCAGCACCGCCGCGAGCACGCCCTGCACGACCGTGAGCACGCCGTTGAAGAACGCATCCTGCGTGGCGACGATCAAACATTTGTAAACGGCGAGCGGATAGCAGACGACGGTCACGATCACGAGGATGGCCAGCGGCTTCACGACGAGCGCACGGTCGGCCGCCGTGAGGAACATCTTCGGCGAGAGCACATGCCACGCGACGACCGCCGCAATCCCGTACACGATGCCGACGCAGATTCCCAGCCACAGGCCCTGCGAGACGAGCATCTTTTGCTCCTCTCGGTCCTTGCGCCCGACGGCCGCGGCGAGCATCCACGGCATCACGCCGAGGAGGCCGAGATCGACCATGCCCGCGTAGCCGAGCACCTCGCTGCTGGCGAGCCATACGCCCCATGAACGCGCGCCGAGCATGTGCAGCGTGAGCGGCACCAGGAAGATGCCGGTGACGATGGCGAGTCCGTACTGGGCGTACGCGAACACCGCGATCGTGGCCGCCTTGCGCGCCTTGCTCATCGGAGGCGTCGCACTCCGTACGCCTGAAGATTCAGCGCCAGGGGCGTGTGGAGAGCGCCCGGCAGACACGCGAGCCCATAGGTCGCCAACCGGACCGCGTTCGACGCGAGCGCGCGTAACGACCGCGGGCGTGCGGGCTGCAGCTCCGGTGCGGCGGGGCTCACGGACGCCGCAAAGCCCGCACGATCGAGCGCGAGCCCGATCGAGCGCGGCGAAAAGTGATTCACGTGCACGAGATTGTCGGCGAGCGTCACGCGATGCGAGCTGACGGCGGCGAGCAGACGCTCCTTGACCACCTGGCTCGGTCCGCACGGCACCTTCACCGCGATCACGCCGCCGTCCTTCGTCAGCGACGCGAGCGTCGTCAGCAGATCGACCGGCTCGGGAATGTGCTCCAGGACGTCGGTCAAGACGACGGCGTCGTAGCGGCGGCCGCGATCGGCGAGCGCCTGCGCGTTCATCTGATGCACCGGCAGGCCGGTGCGCGCCGCGGCGTACGCGGCGGTGCGCGGATTCAGCTCAATCCCCTCTGCGGCCCAGCCGGCTTCGCGCGCCAGATGCAGAAATCGTCCGGTGTGCGCGCCGACGTCGAGCAAACGGCGGCCGCTCGATCCCGCGCGCCGCTCGAGCTCGCGCAGAATCGATCGGAAGATGAGGTCCTTGTAATCGGCGTCGAACTCCTGCGCGACCCAGCCTTCATCCCAGCGCTGGTCGTACATGCGATCGAAGTATCGCGGCAGCGTTGGCAATGCCGCCGGTTGACCGAATCCGCAGTTGGCGCAGCGCATCAGGTCGAGCGTCTGCCCGCTGTAGTCCGCGAGCTCGTGATCCTGATCCTGGGATCGATACGCGTCGAGGTCGAACCGCAGCGTGTGATACGGCGTCAGCCCCCGCGCGCCGCACACCCAGCACGCCGCGATCGGTGCGAACATCGGCCGCGACGCCTTCATGGACGAGACGATCATCGGACCAGCGCCATCTCGTCTACCGCGGTGACGATCTCCGCGGCCATGTCATCCCACGTACGACTGCGAAGCCGCTGCCCCAGCAGGGCGACGGTTGCGTCGAATGCGTCGCGATTGCGGCGCCACCGTTGCAGCCGCTCCACGAGCTCCACGGCATCATCTGAATTGGTGAGCAACAGATCGCCGAGCGACGCCGGATACTCCTCGGCGACGCCGGCCGACCGGCTGACAATCGCTGGAATGCCGCGGCAGAGCGCCTCGCGGACTGACAATCCGTACGCCTCGTAGCGCGCCGGATGCACCAGGGCATCGACGGCGCCGAGCAGTTCTGGAACGTCACTGCGGAACCCGACGAACCGAACGCGATCGCCGCAACCGTGCTCACGCGCCTTGCGCGCCCACGTTGGCTGTTCCGCTCCGCTGCCGACGACGACCAGATCGGCGTCCCATTGAGGATCGGCGCACAACTGCACCCACGCGGCGAACACGGTGTCGAACGCCTTGCGGCGATCGCCGAGCGCGCCGATGAACGCGACGAGCGGCCGATCCGCAGGCCAGCCGAAACGTGCACGCGCAGCCGCGCGCGCGTTCGCCGTCACGTGCGAGAAGCGCGCCGGATCGCCGCCGTAGTACACGACACGCGTTCGTGACGCGTCGACGCCGACATGCTGCACGACATCGTCACGCGTTCGTCGGCTGTTGCAGATGATGAGCGGCGCCTCGGCGAGCGCCGCGCGCTCCGCGGCCAAATCCCGGTGATGAACGAGCGCGCCCTTCGCGCGCTGCAGCGTCGAGGCGGCAATCGCCGGCCGATACGCCGCGTGAAGATAGTGAATCCAGTTCACGGCGCCAGGGATCGGGCAGTTTCCGCCGTTGACGATCGGCTGCACGCCGGCCGGCCGCAACTGCTTCCAGACGCGCACGCCGGCGCGCGCCAGCAGGGCGCTCCCGAGCGCGTGGCGGCCAAACGGGCGGCGGACACCATGGACCGTGACGCGCGGCAATGCCTGCAGATCGGGCCACGCGCGGTGCGTCACGAGATGAACGTCGCCTTCAGGATTGCAGACGGCGAGATAGCGCGCCAGCGCGTGGTTCGCCGCGTCCATGCCGCCAAGCGGTGTGAAGTCACCCGCGACGAGGAGCCACGATCTCACGTCGCGTTATTGATGCGGGGCCGCCGCGCCATCGCGCCGTAC
>Ga0137399_10001333_pt1 | contig 11154 bp, 14 predicted proteins | sample czorhiz316metaG_FD_104810 | JGI IMG/M metagenome (GOLD analysis project Ga0137399, IMG submission 104810) | Vadose zone soil microbial communities from Angelo Coast Range Reserve, California, USA - czorhiz3.16 metaG | ecosystem: Environmental > Terrestrial > Soil > Vadose zone | place: USA...
AAGGTACAGGCACCTTCCCGTTATGGCATGCCCAGCCGCCACGATTCTCTTTGACACCTACGCCAGAGCCGCCACGGAGTACTTCGAGGCCACCGACGACTTGTCTAACCTCGTAGGAAGGCACGGCTTATTTGAAGAACAGAAGAAACACGCAGAACGACTGCGTAAGAAATGCAGCGCTGCCCACTTAGCCCTAAAGCAGCACTGGAAAGAGCACCATTGTCAAAACACGTCTGCATAGTTGGGCAGTCTTCGTTCTAACCACGTTCAGGACTCCCACGCGCACTACGCTTTCTAAACTTTAGAAAATGTTCGCGCTGTTCTGACTGGCTTGAATTAGCGGCAGAGATCACGCGCCAGTGCCCTAGCAATCGCGTTTGCAGTCGCGCAGAGAGGCTTTCTGCGCGACTTGGTGTGGCATAGCTGCGAATCGAGATCGTGCCTGTAGAGGGCTAAAAAAAGTCCTAGCCAAAGTTGTTCTAGGACTTTTAGGAGTAACCTTGCGCTGATTTTACAGGCCGCGTAATCTCCGCTTAGGTCCAAAACCTCAAGTGAGGAGAGGTGGGTTGCAATGTTCAGATTTTGGCACGCCGTGTTTAGCCCGGAGCTAGGTTTATGGGGCATCGCGCTTGCCATTGGAGTTGGCGTAACTATGGCGCTTGCTCCAACAATTAGAAATGTGAGACTTGCCCACCCCTTCTTTTCCATAGCCGCAATCTGGTCGCTTGGGTGTACGTTTCAGTGGTTGGCCGACGGAGGAGAAACTAAGATGAAATATATTTTCGCATTCGTGGTTGGTGGCGGTATTTTCACCCTTGCGCTTGGGGCATTTTCATGGGTGGAAGGGAACCATGCCGAACACCTTGCGCAAGCTACGTCCGACACGCGCCAAGAGAAACCCACGGATGGAAAAGCGGAAGAAAAAAAGAAAGATGCGGATAAGAAAGACAGTTCCACGGTGAGTACGCAAAAGAAGGATGACAAGCGCAAAGCACCTGCTCAAGTCAACCAAGAGAGCCACGGCGATGAGAGTCCCAATACCGTGCAACAGGGGCAAGGGAATACGGCTCAAAGCGGAAAGAACAATCAAATCATCATTAACCAGGGACCGCAGCCTACCGCATCCAGGATATTGACGCCGCCACAAGAGCAAGAATTGATTGAGACTCTAAAGGCTACTCCCGGAGCAAATGTACGCATCATTGCGGTCGGTAATGCCCCGGAAGCCCACCTTTACTCTGCTCAAATCCAAAGAGCATTTGAAGCGGCACAATGGAACGTATACCCACTTGATGCCGGTTTTGGCGTAACTGCGGAAGGCGGCGTAGCATCTTCGCCAATCAACTTGTCGATTTATAAGTATCTAGGTGGGCATGAATCCGAGGTCGCTATGCAAGCTTTCAAGAATGCGAAGATCGTATTTTCCATCAAAGAGGGAGAACTACCTTATTCCGGCCCACTATCACTAGTCAGTCGTTGGCCGCAGCCTGCAATTGGCATTCAAATTGGATTACAGCAGTAAAGCCATGAGACCGTAGCCGAGCGTGCTGGATTGCCTGCGGATCGACGGCACCCGGTAACGGCTCGTACGCGGCCCATCTGCATGGGTGTGCGGATCACCGTGAACGCAGCCGAATACAACTTATCCCCTTGTATAACAAGGCTTTGTGTTCTACCTAAGGGTAAATAACAGTTCTTGCCAACATACAGCGGTCTGTGTTATACCCGTTCCACTCAGCGAGAAGCCAGCGTGAGGACGTGAGTCTTCTCGGCTCGGGGTGCGAAGAAAGGTCTCAGCCCAATGATGACAATATGCAGGGGATGTAGAAAGACAGTGGATGAATCAGAAACTTGTATGTGCATTCACTGTTTGTCGGAATGGTGCGATGACTGCGAACCAAACTGCGTATGCCTTCAGGCTCTAAACAAAGTTTGGGACGCCGAAGAAGCCGCTGCTGCTGTTACCGTCTCTGTGCCAGCCTAGAAAAGCACCAAACAGAATGGGCATTTCGCCATTCTGTTTTAGAAATTGTTAGACAACTTCTTCTGTTGTATCGAACTCCGCCGACTCCAATTTTGAACCATTGTCAGCTATCGCCTTTACTCTATCCCCTTCGATACGCCCCTTCGTCATTAGCTCGAACGCTATTCTCTTGACGGCGTCGAGGTGTTTATCGACCAGCGCACACGCCGAACGGTAGGCTCTGCTAACCAAATCGACGGCTTCGTCCTTTGATAGTCCAACGGCGATAGCGTAGTCTCTGAGATTATCAACATCCCCCTGGCTTCCAGACGGCTCGCCTTTGTTTAATGCGTCTTCCGCTGCTGGACCTGCCAGAACACAAACCGCTTCCTGTTCGATAGTCTCTTTCGAGAGGGCACGCGGCAACGGCTGTGTAAACCCACTACTAATCATTTGCAGGCCGTTGTGCTCAACTGTCTTTCGCTCCACCGTGACATATTCGACGCCAACGCCAAGTAGCGTATAGGCCAGAGCGTGTCCTGCCTCATGCACGGCTGCGAGCAATATGTCCGTTTCCAGCGCCTCACGCTGTTGTTGAACAAAGTAAGCCTCGCGGCCCTCGCGCATCTTTTTCTGTGTGCTCTTTCTCATACGCTTCCCCGGCCCTCCGCAAGCTACATCCTAAAACCTAAAGTTCTTTAGAAACGCCCCTTGCGCCTTCCCTCAATCGCTTGCTGAGTAGAGCGGGTGAAATTTCTAAAGACTTGGCGACTGTCCGCAGAGAATCACCCGCAGTCATGCGAGCGCGAATGGCTACAAAATCCAATGCTTGACGTTTGCGGCCCGGTAGATGCCCCTTGGCTCTAGCGCGTGCCATTCCAGCCGTGACACGCTCCACTATCAGCGAGCGCTCAAACTCTGCCATTGCACCGATGATCTGAAACATCAAACGCCCTTGCGGAGTGGTTAGGTCTAGGTTGTCCGACAACGAAACAAACGCGACGTGTACCGCTTCTAGTTCTGCCAGCAAGCCGATTAAGTGCTTCAACGATCTTCCAACGCGGTCAAGCTTCCAACAAAGTATTGCGTTGAACTTACCGCGTCCTGCGTCCTTCAGCATGGCGTCTAGCGCCGGTCTCGACTCTTTGGTGCCGCTGATTCCGTTGTCCACATATTCCTTGTAGACTTCCCAACCACGCTGGGCGCAGAACTCCCGCAACGGCATTAGCTGTGTCTCGGTGTCCTGCTTACCGTTTGCTGTGGATACTCGGGCGTAAAGCGATACGGTGTGAATCTTCTTACCAGTCATTGAAGGCGTCATGCGCGTTTCCCTCTGTTCGATTCTGCCAGTAACTCCTCTACTTCAACTGCATCTATGACGTTCACGGCCTGACCATTGAAGTGTTTTTTCACCGCGTTCATCGCTTTCTTAGGCGTTTCGGCTTCCACTATGTACACCTTTGTCGGATGAACGTTCGGCCTGATGATCGGCGTAATTACTATTGGTCCGACTGCTAGTGGTCCCACGCCGTTGTTCGTTAGGACTGCATATTTCATAGCTTTCACCCCTTTCAAGGGCGCTTCAGACTCCGAATAGTGTACACCATTCATATGATATGTCAACACCTATTTTGATGTTTTTTCGATCCTTGTTATCAGCGACTTGCAACGTTCGATTTCGCACCCATTAGTAAACACTCTCAAATACCTAGCGCCCTGACCGCAGAGTATCCAACCCCATCTCGGCAGTCCGTACCCACTGTGCACACCCATGCAGAGAGACTCGCCCGGTATCGTCGGCCCGATTGCCCCTGTCCCATACATCCGAGATCACCGTGTAGATATGCCGTTGCTGGCAGACGTTCTGCCCGTAGAGCGCCTATCGCCGCGTGCTGCTGTGGTAGTGGCTTCAACGTTTGAACAAGGCCTGAAATGCAGTTTTAAGTAAGACTTTAATATTTTAGAGGTATGCTTCTAAGTTGCTGATAATACAGAAGGCGAAGTAAAAGCAAAGCAGCGCTGTGTTCAACGGTTGATAACACGGTACTTACAACCTCGATGAAACCGAGGCTAAACAAAGGCTAGTCATTGTTTTATCGTCGCTTCGAGGCGAACGTTATACAAACAAGCATCATACATCAAAGAGAAACATGACTTCTAAAAGCTAAATAACCCCTGTGTTTTGTTGAAGATGGTAGGGTCTCCTCGCTTCGTAAAAGAGGGGGTCAGCTTCGCGCAATTTTATTGCCCTAAAAAGTAAATTACCCCGCAGTATCCAACAACGTCGATCTACCCGGCAACGCCATATTTTTTTAGTTTTCTAAAACCAAAGTCTACCGTTTATTTTCTTGAAGTGCGTCTGATTTTTTGCTTAGTGACCTGAGGAATCGCCTGCACTCGCTTGATAATTCAATACTTGTCGTTAAGTGTTTGACGGCAGAAGTCCATTTTCCGGGGAAGCCATGCTATAAAGAGAGTGAGGAAGAGTAGTCTTTGCTAGGCTTTCTTGCGCCAGGACGAACAGCAGACAAACACGTTTTGACCATCAAGAAATGGCATGTAAGCTCATGCTTATCATTGCATTACGTAGAATGCCCTAGACATGGTTCTTAGAGAGTTATGGTAGTATGGAGTTAGAAGGGAAAGCATAGCCTTCCCTACCCTTCCCTACCCTTCGCTTCAACCGTTCGAGTTTCCCCACAAAGATTTACACCGCTTGGCTTTGGGCCGCGACACTCGGTCTTGCGCCGCAGTGTGCTTACGGGATTTAAGCAGTCAAAACAATGAAAGAGGCTTCAAATGAATAACAACGACGTGATCTCCGATGGTTTTATGAGCATCGCAGATGCCGCAAAGTTTCTCGACGTTACCACCGGCTTTATCCGCCATCGCTGCAATGGAAAGGTTCAATCGGTTGCGATTCCTCATTACAGGATAGCGGGCCGCTTGAAGTTCCTGCGTAAAGACCTAGTGGACTGGGCGAACTTCCATAAAGGTGAAGCCAGAGACACATCAACCGTAGCATCGTAAAAGTGTATTGCTTGTGCAGACTGTGCAAGGCAGTCTGCGCTACGGAACACACTTTCGCATTCAACTTTATCCGCTGTGATCCACAAACACAGTGCGTATCGAAATTTCTGCGGGTGTTTCTGTCCGATTGCTCGAATGGGAGGGTACTTGAGGGCGATAGGTAGAAGGTCTAAAGAATTTCATAGGGCGAGTTCTTCTATTGGTGAATATATGCAAATTCAAACGCTTGTATTCACTGGTACTTGCGGGAATCCGCAGAAGTTCGGTAGTCCGTTTTCCTTCTACTGACAAATGCTCTACCTATTCGCGCTCAAGTACCCATGCAGACCCACAGACGCAGAAACGACTAGTGACGGTGTTTGTGGATCACAGCCGGAAAAGTTGATTAACAAACCACACTGAAAAGAAAAGAAGAAACGATGAAACCTGAAGAGAAACCCAAATCCCCGCTACTGAGCGTAACGGAGTTGCGAGCAATGCCAGTCATTCCCTCACAGTGGATTGTCCAAGACTTGATACGCATCGGACGCAGGCGGCCCAGCTTGTTAGCTGGTAAGCCCGAAGCTGGCAAAACAACCCTCTCCCGACAAATATGTGTCGCGGTAACTAAGGGACTGCCGATATTCGGACGCCAGACTATGCGCTCACCAGTCATTTTCTGGCAGTCAGAAGATGAACCGGCCGATGTTTTAGATTCGTGGAATCGCCTCGGCTACGACGAAACCCACGACGAAAAGCTTCTGACGTTCAACGGCGACACAACAGATAACCACGTTCTGGCATTGAACGAGGCTCTAAACGAGCATCCAGACGTGCGCCTTGTTGTCATCGAAACGCTTGATGCACTCCTAAAGATGGAGGACATCAAAGGGAACACGGAAGCCCGTAAAGCCTTCGACAAGTTCGACAAAGAAGTTATGTCCAAGCACGCCCACGACACAGCATTCCTTTGCTTAACGCAACTCAAGAAAAGAGATTGTGACTCGGTAGGGGACATGATCTTGGGTGCTACGGAGATCCGGGCACGCACGGACTCGAAGCTGTACATGCGGCAGGTGAGTGACGAAGATGAGCGCCGTATTTTCCATGCCACGGTACGCAAGGGCCGAAGCATTCCACCAACGTACTTGGACTTTAATCGCCAAAGTGAAACCTACACTCTCGGTTCCACTGTCGCTGAAGAGCGGAAGCTGGCAGCGGGAAAGACGCAGGACAGAATCCTTACAGATGTCTTGACCTTCTTTAAAAACAATCCGGACAAGACTTTTGACAAAGACGCTCTGCCGATAATCAACGGTAGTACAAAGGAAAAGTGGGCAGCGTTTAAGAAGGCGGTGTCAGGCGGACTGTTAGCGCGGAGTGCTGGAACGGGGAAGAAAGGCAGCCCGTTCGTGTATCGGTTTGCAGCAGAGATTCCGGTTGCATCGGTCTCGCGTCCGGCTGGAATTGAGGCGGTGGCAGCATGAACAGCGCAGCAACACTCACAGCGGAGCTAGACGCACGAAGCGAAAACGTAGAAGCACTTACTAAGCTCTGGATCGCTAGCTTTGGCAGCGTCAACGCGCCGCCATCCTTTCAGTTTCAGTTGTGGCTGTCCCTACACCCTTTCGACCGCGTAGTTACAGGCTTGAACGAAGCTGCGAAAACATTTTGCCGCGAAGGTGGCGGCATGTCACAGATTCATCTAGTGCGCTTCGCAAGCAAAGTAATGAATGCTCGCAAAGCACTTGTAGCAATTCCAACAAAGAAAGAAGAACAGCAACATGCCTAACCCCGCACCAAAAGTTGGTGTGACTTTTGTCCCACGAATCCAAGCAAAAATTCAAACAAAGGAAGTAACAATGCCAACAAATAGCAATGACTGGACCAGTTTCACACGCGAACAGGTAGGACAGATTTTTGGGCCTGGGTCCGATAGCCGTAAAGCTGCGGATCTTGCTCGCAGGGACGCAAAACTCTACACCTCACTTAAACAAGCCGCAGTCTATTCTTTTTCTATACTTCCAGAGGAAATGCTTAACCGGGCCAGCCGCATCAAGAAGGCGGACAGAGAAGCCGCATACCGCGCCGCGCACGCTGCGGAAAAAGATGAGACCTTCTTTTTGCCTCAGGCCTTAGCAGATCGTCTTGGTGTTCCCGCAGAAACAACGAAGGTCAGTTTTGAGACCTTGCAGCGCCTTCGAGGAAGAAAGAACGATTAAGCGCAGCAACGCAACAAAAAGTATCTCGGCTAACCCCGGCCAAGAACTAAAAAACTTATGGGTGCAAAGGAATCACAAAAATGCCCGAACCGAATGAAATACAAGCGCCGCCTGAGAAGGTAGTGTTTGATGAAGCGCAGCAAAAACGTGTCGATGAAATTATTAAAGCCGCAATGGGTAGGGCTGGCTCAGAAGCCCGAGCAACAGCCGCACGGCTTGAAGCGGAAATGACTACGCTTCGCGCTGACTTAGCTGCGGCGAAGGACGCGGCTGCGTCTGGTGATGTTATTAAGGCTAAAGATGCTGAGATTGAGAAGGCCCGTAAAGAGACTGTTGCGCTAAGGAAGGAAAACGCGATTCGGCAGGCAGCAGAGACACACGGCTTTTTTAATTCGGCTCAAGTCGCCAAGCTTACTGAACAAGACGTGAAATGGGATGCAGGGAAGCAAAAGTTCATCGTTGTCGATGATAGTGGTGCAGAAAGACTCGGCATCGACGGCAACCCTGTAACGCTCGATGCGCTCTATAAGGAGTTCGCCTCACGCAACCCTCACCTCGTGAGATCAGCAGTGCTGACAGGTGTTGGTTCGCGGGAGAATCAAATCCCAACCCCTGCAATTGATGAACGGGGTAAATTAGCAAAGTTGTTCGGACCTAAATCAGACGCCATTGCTTGCAATCGGCTGGCCCTCTCAGACCCAGCGGAATTTAAACGCCAAAGGTATCTCGCCAAAAGCTATGGCTTGGTTTAAACCCTAAGGAAAATCCTAAAACCAAAACAAAGTGAGTGCAGGCTTGTCCAGCCTAAACGCCGGGGAGTTCCACTCCTAGCTCCCTGCTTGCGTTTTGTGGAGGCTGGACAAACCTGCACTCACGTTTCCAATGTGTGCCCCTCGTTGCAGCCAAATAGGGCGTCATGCCCTCTATTTTCCCAAACGCGCTTCACCCGCGTTCAATGGCTGCAACGAAGGGGCACCCACTTACTTGTAGAGGCAACAACAAATGAAAAATCCAAAGATGAAAATAAGTGAAGGCGGGGAAATGTTTCCGCTTGCTAAGTCGCTCGCGGACGAATTAGGCGACGTTCCCGCAGGTACACCTGTAACGCTTGCAATGTTTCAACGCTGTTTGTATCGGCTCGCTGACATTAGAAGTGGTCGTGTGAAGAAACCGGAAAAGCACATGTCCGGTTAGCGCGTTTATCAGGACCTGATGAGAACTGCTGCCGTGCTAGCATCTTCCTGAATGCGTAATGGAGAAACTCTTTACATGTGTCGGCTGTTCTAGGAGTTTCAAAGTCCTGAGCAGGCCGGATAACCCGACCCATAGGCAGCATGAGGTCGAAATGAATGTGGAGTGCCCGTTTTGCTCGAAGACAAATGCGATAGTCTGGCCACAAGATGAATGTCTTCCTCTCGTTGTCCCGATTAGCAATCGACTCAGAGTTCAGATTCTGCATGTCGCAAAGGAACTGATTGGAGGACGACTTGGTGTAATAGCTGCATCGCGGGAATTGAGTCGGTTGCGTCATGATGTCGAGCCGCAACTTGCTGAGATACTTCTGACCTTCACAGGAATCGACTCTGAGACTGACGCACTTCCAATTGGCAGAGTGCGAAAAGAATGGAATCGAGACGCTCTGGAGCGGAATGACCAGGATATCGCAGAGGCTGAGCGGTTTTACCGAGATAGTGCGATGAGTGCTGCTGCGAACCTCATACGGCTGCTTGATGTGCCTTCCTAGTACGAAGTACGGACTTGTAGCAGCGTCTAAGCGTCATCTGGTTTCGCCAGTGGGCCGAACTCCTCCGGGCGCGCACTTGCATATGCAAAAAGCAAGTCCGTCAAGTTGTGAGGGTATGAGAAAAACTCTTGGTCTAGAGGCTCCAACTCAGCAAGAATTTCTTCGGAGAATTTAGCTGCGACCGAGCGTATAGCTTCCACCGTTGTTGGTAATCCACCAGGAAAAGCCGTGACTATCGCACGATTGCAAATATTCGCGGTTCTAGGAGCACCAACTGTTTCGAGAGCTTGCACAACGAATAATGCTGATTCCGCGCTGTCGTTGGAAAAGTATTGGGAGAATCCGCCGTTATTGACTTCCGATTCGACAGCCCAAATGGCCGAAAAGACCTTCTGAGGAAGAGACTGAAGGGCGAAGTCCTCTTTGCCAAATCTCGTATTCTCAGACTCGGAAAGATTGATGAGAATGTCATTTTTGTTCATGTTCCGGACCTTGGAATTGTCTACTGACTAGGGCCAAATTAGACCACGCCTTCGATTTGCTCGGCAATGGCCAAAGTCCCGGTAAGTCGGGTTACCGGACATTTGACGTACTGGGACTCCACTTCTCCGGTAAGCGCGTTAATCAGGACCTTGCGAGATTTGAAAGCGCATTTTGAGGCATGTTCCGCTCATCTCAGTAGACAAGCACTCCCTAGCAGGCACACCACAGCAGAGGTCACGCTATACTGCCCTAAATGCGATACCGCTGCGTTCGCTACTCCCTGATGACTGCGTGTCTGTTAGGCATCTCACTTTGTCCCACCGGTGCCCATTCTAAACGCGAGTTAGGAGTATGGGTTGAATCACACGGTTCGGTACCTCCCATTCCCGATTGGTTTAGTTGCGTCGGCGAACTTCACAAGGAACCCTACGACAAAGCGAAAGCACAAGCATGTTTACAGTCCATCCTTTCACATCCCGAGATTCTGAAAGGAAAAGCCTCATTCCATCGCTACAAAGAACGGGATGCATTGACCTTTCATCTGGAATCGCCACCACTTACTGTGACTGACGTCGATTTAGACGTTGGCCCTGCGGACCTCGCAAAAGTCCACGAACTGCTTGCCATAAATGGCGGGGCGCTCCATCCCGGCGCGATTTACACATACGACGGAGAAGCGTCGAGTACCCTTGTACTAGATTTGCTTCTCCGCTCTAGCGGCAAAAGAGCTGGAATTAGCCGCACAGTGCGTCTCGATTACAAGCAGAAAACAGCGCAGGTTGCGTTCAAGATTTGGGATGGGCCACCGGGCAATCCAGAACCGCTCGTACCGCCCTATGCTGAACCCTGCAAAATCATGAATGGTTACTTCAATTGGACTGATGCTGACGACCTCTCGCCAGTGAGTTTTGTTCAGGGTCAGATGAAAACAAAATGGACTGGATGCTTCTCCGAAGCAGACGTGAAGGATGACTTGGCGGCACTCAAAGAGATGAAGTTTCTCGCGGAGTCGAATATCTCCCTTGAAGGGTCCGGAAACATGCGGAGTATCTCTGTTCACCTTCGCAGCAACCCAATTGCGATTGGGGACATACGTGTGAAGGGCTATGGACTCGTTGACGGTCTGGTTGACAGTGACACACCACCTCTCTCGATTCATGTGGGAGAGACATATCGTCGTTCGGTTAGCAGGCAAGCGGCGAAGGAATTGAAAAAGGCGTTCATGAAGGACGACCGCACAGTTAGAGTTTTCACTGATGTTGAAATCAGTTCCGAAGGGAAAGCTAAATTGGAGTTCGGGATTCTGGCCTACCCTAACGGCCTTGTTTACGTGAATGGTGTTAAATTCAACGGCAGCTTCCCTGACAACGCTGACGTGCCTGATTAGTCGGCTTACCGGACAAGTGGTCTCAAACCCTATATTTTTGACCTCCCGACTTCCTTCTTTACGCACCTTCTCAAAAAAAGGCATAACAAAATGAACATAGTCAATAAAAACGACCGCCACGATCTTGACCCGACCGAAGGCAGGCTTATTAGGATCGGGCATTACCTCTGGAGAATATACTGGCAGTCTCGCAGTGAACCTGGGTTAGCAGACGCGCTTGAGAGCGTTTGGGCTGCCAAGCGTTTGCATCGGGCAGAACTGAAAACGCGGCGCGAAGTCGCTGCCCAAAAGTTTACCGCGTATTGGAAGCAACGAAAGGCCGCTTAGTGGCGTTTGCTGGCCTATG
>Ga0137399_10001334_pt1 | contig 11152 bp, 10 predicted proteins | sample czorhiz316metaG_FD_104810 | JGI IMG/M metagenome (GOLD analysis project Ga0137399, IMG submission 104810) | Vadose zone soil microbial communities from Angelo Coast Range Reserve, California, USA - czorhiz3.16 metaG | ecosystem: Environmental > Terrestrial > Soil > Vadose zone | place: USA...
CGCGGACGATCAGCTGCTCCGTCGCCATGAACGGGAGCTCGGCTGCCAGGCGGCGCTCGATCACGGCGGGATGGACCTCGAGGCCGCTCGAGATGTTGGCCATAAGCACGAGGATCGCGTCGGTAGCGAGAAACATCTCGGGAATCACCAGTCGGCGATTGGCGCTGTCGTCCAGGGTGCGCTCAAAGTACTGAGCGGCGTGGGTCTGATTCGCATTGGGCTCGAGGGAATTGACGAAACGGGCCAGCGATGCGATCCGCTCCGCTCGCATCGGGTTTCGCTTGTACGCCATCGCCGATGAGCCTACCTGCTCGCTCTCAAACGGCTCTTCCATTTCGCCGAAAGACTGCAGCATACGAACGTCGCCGCTGAACTTGGCGGCGCTGGCAGCGACTCCGGCGACGACGGATAGCACGAAGGCGTCGAGCTTCCTCGTGTACGTCTGCCCGGTTACCGCCAGCGGAGCGGGGAAAGACATCTTCTCGGTTACAAGCTGGTCGAGACGGCGGACCTTTTCGTGATCTCCCTGAAACAGCTCGAGGAAGCTGGCCTGGGTTCCCGTCGTTCCTTTTACGCCACGGAAGGGAAGCGTTCGACGCCGGTAGTCGATGTCCTCGATGTCGAGAACCAGATCCTGCATCCACAGCGTCGCTCGCTTGCCGACGGTCGTGAGCTGCGCGGGCTGAAGATGGGTGTACCCGAGGGTCGGCTGGTCACGCCACTTCTCGGCGAATGCGGCGAGGGATCGCAGCACGTCCAGCACTCGACTGCGCAGCAGATCGAGTCCGCGGCGCATCAGGATCAAGTCAGCGTTATCGGTGACGTATGCGCTCGTCGCCCCCAGATGGATGAACGGCTTGGCCGCGGGAGCGACGTCCCCAAACGCGTGGACGTGCGCCATCACGTCGTGCCGGAACCGCTTCTCATAGGCAGCAGCTGCATCGAAATCGATTTTGTCGAGATTGGCGCGCATTTGCCGGACTGCCTCATCCGGGATCGCGACGCCAAGCTCGCGTTCCCCTTCCGCGAGGGCTAGCCAGAGGCGGCGCCAGAGTCCATGACGAGTGGCTGGCGACCAGAGCTCAAGCATCGCCCGCGACGCGTAGCGCTCGGCGAGTGGTGAGCTATAGATATTCGCTGTCACTATTGGAGGCTGAACTCGGTGGCATAGATCTGACCGCCGCGCTCGAAGTACATCCTCATCCCACCGCGTCCGTACGTGGTAAGAATGCGATTCACGTCCTGCGCGGTGGCGATCGGAGTGCGGTTGATCTGGACGATCACGTCGCCTGACTGGAGGCCGATCTGCTGCTGCACGCGATCACTGACCCTGTTGACCAGAGCGCCCTGGCGGCTCTGAATCTGATACTGCGCGCGGATCGGAGCCGTAAGTGTGATCAACTCGATCTCGCGCAGCACGGTTACTCGCGGAGCGTTCACATCCGGCAGGTCCACGACTCCAACGGTGACGGGAATCTCGCGGGCTCCACGCTTGACCACGATCGAGTCATTCTCGCCAACGCGCAGCTCGAGGAGCTCGGCGTACCAGTCGTATGGATTATGGAGTGTCCGGTTTTGAGAGCGCACGATCACATCGCCGGGCACTATGCCGGCGCGCGCTGCCGGCGAGCCCGGGACGACGGACGCGACAACAACGCCAGCGCTGGAGCCGCCTACAGCCGGGCCGCGGGAGAGCTGCGGCTGAATTCCGATCCATGGGCGCCTGACAACACCGTGGGCGAGAAGATCCTCGGTGACCCGTCGGGCGCGATTGACCGGGATCGCGAAGCCGATCCCGTCTGACCCCCCACTCGGCGAAAAGATCGAGCTGTTGACGCCGATCACCTCGCCGGCCGCGTTGACCAACGGTCCGCCGGAGTTGCCCGGATTGATGGAAGCGTCAGTCTGGATCATGTCCACGTACACGCCGGCGCCCTCACTCTGGGCCGCGAGGTTTCTGCCGGTACCACTCACAACGCCCACGGTGACGCTGGGCTCGGAGTTGGCGAGGATGAAACCATAAGGATTTCCGATCGCGATCGCCCACTCGCCGATCAGCAGATTGGTCGAAGAGCCAAGCGGTGCGACGGGAAGATTCTTCGCGTCGATCTTCAGGACCGCCAGATCGTTCGTCTCGTCGATTCCGATGAGACGAGCCGGATAGGTTGTCCCATCTTTCATCGCGACGGAGATGCGCGTCGCACCAGCGACCACGTGCGCGTTGGTCAGAACCGCACCATCGGCGCGCACGATGAATCCCGAGCCTAGTCCTGCTGCGGCGCGCTGTCCGGAGCGTCCGCCGAAGAACTGCTCGAACACGTCGGCGGGGACCCGCTCCACGACTTCGGTCTGCACGGTGACGACCGATGGCGCTACCCGCCCTACGGCTTCCGTGATCGCCGTACGCCGCGATGCAGTCACGGCGTTGGTAGTTGTCTCGAGCCGTGATGACTGCGCTGAAGACGGAGTGCTGGATGCCCCCTGACACGCGGCGAGCGCAATCGCGCTCAATGGGCGCGCTAACCGAATCCTCATGTGGGCGTGCGTGATTTGGGGCGTCTGGAAAGCTCGCTGAGAAATTTGTCGATGCCCCGGTCGCTGAAGGGATGGACGACGAGGTTTCGCAGCGCTTCCGGAGTGAGACAAATGATGTCTGCTCCTGCAAGCGCGCATTCCGTGAACTGTACCGCCGACCGGGGCGATGCGGCCATGACATCGCATTCTTCTTCACTGGACTCGAGGGCGTTCTTGATCTCGGCGACAGCTCGAGTGCCGGGTTGGCCGTAGGTCTCCAGCTCGTCCAGCGTTATGCGCACCGCGGCCGCCCCCGCCTTCGCGGCGATGATCGCCTGGGCGGCGCTGAACACGAAGGTTGCGCAAACCATTACTCCTTCCGCCGTGAGACGCGTCATCGGAACGAGGGAGTCCTCGACGAGCGGAATCTGCACCACGACGTGATCGGACACCTTCGCCAGCTCGCGCGCCTCGGTGTAGATGTCGTCTGATGTCACTGCACCGACAGGAACACAAATGGGAAAGGCAAACTCACGCGATATCTCCTCGAGGCGCTCCCTCGTGCTGGCGTCGAACGCACTGGCACCCAAGGCGGCGTGCGAGAACGCGACCCCGTCCGCGAGCCCCGCCGCCGCTGCGTTCCTGATCTCGTCGACGCTCACGCTCTCGAGGTAGATGTTCATTCAATTCCCAGGTAAAGGTCGTCCGGATAGTCCACACGCTCGAGAAAGAGAGCGTGCGGCGGGGCAGGCTGAGAGACCTGGCTGTTATCGTCCTGCGCGAGAAGCTCCCCGATCACAGCCACGTCGCGGCGACCATCGCCAATGTCGAGCATTGTGCCAACGAGGAAGCGCACCATATGGTGGAGAAACCGATCCGCCTGAATGTCGAACGCCAGTCCGCCATCGCGCTCACGCCAGGCTGCGCGCGATACAGTGCACATGTGATCGTCGTTCTCCGGCGCCGTGCCTTTGACGGCGAAAGCGCGAAAGCAGTGCGCACCTTCGATGAGCCGAGCCGCGTGTGACAGCCGATCGAGGCCGAGTGGTTTTCTCCATATTAGCTCTCGCGTGCGCCGAAACGGGGAAGATGCGAGATCGTCAGTGCCTATGTAGTAGCTGTAGCTGCGGGAGACCGCGCTGTAGCGCGGGTGAAACTCATCACGCATTTCGAAGGCTGCCGCAATCCATACATCGTCCGGAAGAATGGCGTTCATCGATCGTCGGAGAGCGAGCGCGCTCCACTTGTCAGGCACGCGCAATCCAGCGGCCTGCCCGCGCGCGTGCACTCCCGCATCTGTCCGCCCGGCGCCCACGACCGCGATGGACGTTCCGCACAGCCGGGACACCGCCGCCTCGAGAACACCCTGAACCGTCCGCTCACCAGGCTGCCGCTGCCAGCCGGAAAAGTCCGCGCCATCGTAGTGCAACACGAGTTGCACGGAACGCGACAGCATCGCGTGAAATTAGCCCCCGGAGACTCACTGTCAAGGAACGTAACCCCTTGAAGATGATTGACTTTCGTCTGGTGGCTCGTCAATGTGGAACGGGCCCAGTGACGTCCGCTCACAACTCCTGATTTCGCACGATGGCACCTCGAACTCTCGCCGCTCTATCAACCGTGCTCTCTTCCGTCGGAAACACGGCGGAAGCGCTGAACGCGCTCGCTCAGGACATCGCTGAGCACGATCGCAACGGGCACGTCGTGCTTTTCATCTACGACGGCAAGCGCGAGCTGCTTTCGGAGCGCCTGATACCGGCACACGAAGGCCTGAGAACGGCGCAGATAGAGATCGCGCTGGACCATCTTCCCACCGCTGTTCGTCGCACTCTCCTGGCGGGACGGCAATTTGCTGATCTCGCCAGCGAGTCGGGCGACTACCAGAAGCTGCTCGGCGTCGGAGCAAGTCCAGAGGCGGGCGTTCTGCTGTTGCGGGGACTGCTCGTTGATGGAGAGCTCTCCGGCGTCCTTGCACTCTCGGAGCCCAAGACACGCTTCGGTCACCGGCTGTCGGAAAAAGTTGTCCCGGCGGTGGACCTGTTCGGCCTGGCATTCGCGCGGCTAGCGGAGCGTCGTGCACGCGAGGAAGCGGTTCGTGCGCTGGAAGATCTGACTCGCTCACTCAACGACGAACACGCACGGGCGGTTGCGGAGCTGCAGCATAAGCTCTCCGAGGCACAGGCCGCGCTGAATGGAAAGGGAGCTGGTGACACGATTCGCGTCACCCAACTCAAGCGCGCGATCGAGGTGGCAGCGGTAGAAGCGAGAGCAACGGCGCAGAGATTGTCAGCGGTCGAGGAGCAGGTGCGCGTCGCCGTGACAAAGCTCGAGAAAGCCCACGTGCAGCTGCACGCGCAAGGCGAAGCGCTCCAAACCCAGAGCAACATCATCTACCGTGTCGAGCAGACGCTCCGCGAGGCGATGTCTGGTCAGGACTCGCGGAAGGTGATCGAGGCAGTGCTCCAGATCGTCGCGTCGAGAGAACAAGCCTCCTCGCTGTAAGACCCGGACAATGAGCGCCCCGCCGCCGAACGCGCTCCAGGGTGCGATTCAGAAGCTCGCTTTCCACGAGGCTCTTACCGCCGACGAGGCCGAGGCGGCATTCAACATCGTCATGCAGGGCCACGCGACGGCGGTGCAGGTTGCCGCCCTCCTGTCGGCGCTTCGTGCCACGGGAGAGAGTCCGGAGGTCGTGGCGGGAGTGGTGAGAGCGCTCAGATCGGCCATGGTCTCTCTCGCCGTCGACGATCCGGATGCCCTAGTCGACACCTGTGGAACCGGCGGAGGGGCGGTCCCGACCTTCAACATTTCGACAGCGGCTGCGATCGTCGCGGCGGGGGCAGGGGTCCGCATCGCGAAGCACGGAAATCGATCCTTCACGTCGCGCAGCGGAAGTGCCGACGTTCTCGAGGCCCTCGGCGTTCCGATCGAGGTTCCAGTGGCAGTAATGGAAGCTGCTCTGAGAGACGTCGGACTCGTTTTCATGTTTGCACCCCTGATGCACCCCGCGATGCGCCACGTGGGACCGGTCAGGCGTGAGCTCGCAATTCCTACAGTGATGAACATCGTGGGTCCGCTGGCGAACCCGGCGCGGGCCGGACGGCAGGTGGTCGGCGTTGCGGATCTGGAGAGGGTGCCTGTTCTGGCGCATGCGTTGTCTGCACTCGGGACCATCCACGCACTGGTCGTACACGGCGAGCCAGGTCTCGATGAGGTCTCACCCCTCGGACCGACCCACGTCATCGAAGTCAGGAATGGCTCAACGAGTCGTTGGACGATTCATCCCGATGAGCACGGATTCAAGAAGATCGAGCGCGAAGATCTGGCCGGGAGCGAGCCGAGTGAGAACGCGCGGATCATCGAGAAAATCCTGGATGGTGGGGGACCGAAGGGCGCGCGCGCCGCAATCGTGCTCAACGCAGCTGCTGCGATCTACGTGAGCGGGCGGGTCGAGTCGTACGGAGAAGGAGTGACTGCGGCGGCCAAGGCGATCGATTCGGGGCAGGCCAAATCAGTTCTGGAGCGCTTGAGACGAGCCTACACAAAACACATCAAGCCAGCGACTTAGACCTCTTACCTCTAGAACCTTCTCAACACGCCCACGACAATCCCCTGGATCGAAATGTCGTTCTCGTGAACGTAGATCGGATTCATCGTTTCGTTGGCCGGTTGCAGTCTGATTCGCCCATCGCGCTCCCGGTAGAATTTCTTGACGGTGGCGGAAGTCCCGTCAATAAGGGCGATCACCATCTCGCCGTTGTCGGCGGTGTGCTTCTCGTTGACGATCACGAAATCGCCGTCGCGGATCTGCTCGTCGATCATCGAGTTTCCGCGAACCCGGAGGACATAATGGTTTCCGCTGCGACGAACGAGGTCCTCCGGAACACCGATCGTCTCCGGCATCTGAATGGCTTCGATCGGCATGCCCGCGGCGACGGTGCCGAGGAGCTGAAGGGAAGCCGCACGAGGAAAGACCTCTGACGGTACAAGCTCGATCCCGCGGCTCTCGTTGTAAGCGCGTTTGATGTAGCCCTTGCGCTCGAGATTCGTGAGATGTTCGTGCACCGTCGCGAGGGAGTTATAGTTAAACTGCGTCGCGATCTCCTCGAAGCTTGGCGCGTAACCGCGCTCTTCCGAGTAGGTGGCGAGGTAGGTCAGAATCTCCCGCTGGCGTTTTGTGAGCGACATATCCTTTTTCCGCGGCTGGTTTGAGAATGGACCGGTCCGTCGATCCTACCGAACATTTGCCGAATTCCTACGTTAGCCGAAGATCGCCCGAAGCGCAAGCACTTTCTGGCTGGACACCGCCGACTGGCACACTCGGTGAGTTGACGGACGAGGCGCACGGGCGCGCGACAACTTTGGCACCCCAGGCTGCTGAGCTCGAGCGAATGGCCAGCAATGCCGGGCCAGTCCCCTCGTTCCGAGCAGCGCTTCAAGTTCAGCGCGTGGGCGTAATCGCCGAGGTCAAGCGGGCGTCCCCATCCAAGGGCAACATCAACCGGGAGCTCGACCTCGCCTCAAGGGTCAAGGCTTACGAAGAAGGGGGTGCGGCCGCGATATCGGTCCTAACCGAGCCCTCGCGATTCGCCGGCTCGAATGAGGATCTACTCCTCGCTCGAGGGTCGGTCTCGGTTCCCCTGCTCAAGAAGGATTTTCACGTCGGGGTCTTGCAGCTTTTCGAGGCCAGGGCAATTGGTGCTTCAGCCGCGCTCGTCATCGTGCGCGCTGTCCCTCCCGCGCGGCTCTACGATCTCATTCGCGCCGCGGCCGATATTGGCCTCGAGATTCTGGTCGAAGTGCGCGATGAACGAGAGCTCGACCTCGCGCTCTCGCTGAACGCCAACCTGATTGGAGTCAACAACAGAAACCTGGAAACCCTCGAGATCGACGCCGGGACGTCGCTGAGAATTCTCCCGCTCATTCCGCGCGACGTCGTCGCGGTCGCCGAGAGTGGCGTAAAATCCGCCGCGGATGTGAAGCGTGTCGCGGCGGCGGGCGCCGATGCGGTCCTGGTTGGCTCGGAACTTTCGGCCTCGAGAGATCCGCAATCAGCGGTGCGCGCTCTCACCGGCGTTAAGCGGACCGGCGGTGCTCGCAAAGGTTAAGTTTTGCGGCATGACGCGGCCCGATGACGCTGCACTCGCTGCCGAGATTGGCGCGAGTTACATAGGAGTCGTCTTCGCGGACGGTCCCCGTCGCGTCTCGCCGACGCAGGCCCGCAAGATCCTCGATGCGGCGGGTGACGGAGTCAAGCGTGTTGGCGTATTCGGCATCAACGAGCCCGATGAGATTCAACGCAGCTCCGACGAAGCGCGGCTGGACATCGTGCAGCTCCACGCTGACCCGACCATCGAAGACGTGAAATCGATCAGGACGAAATTTCGCGGAGAGGTGTGGGCCGCGATTAGAATCGCGGGAACGCACATTCCCGCGTACGCGGAGCTGCTGTTCGAAAAGGCGGACGCGGTCGTTCTCGATGCGAGGGGTGGGACACGTCTTGGTGGCACCGGACAGGCGCTCCCGTGGAACGATCTCGCAGTGGATCTCGCGCGCGACCGGGGAAGCTGCGCGGTAGTGCTCGCCGGAGGACTGAGCCCGTACAACGTGGTGAGCGCGATCAAGACACTCGGTCCGGACATCGTCGACGTTTCGTCGGGCATAGAAAGCGCGCCCGGCATCAAGGATCCCTGGCTAATGCGAAGTTTCTACGCAGCGGCCACCGGTCTCCGCCCCCGCTAGCGTGGCGACGGAAACCGTCCACCGGTTCGGCGCATTCGGCGGGAGATACGTCCCCGAGACGCTGATTCCCGCCCTCGACGAATTGGAGGTCGCCTTCGACCAGGCCATCCGCGATCCGGAGTTTCAGCGGGAGCTCGACCGCCTTCTCAAGGAATACGTCGGGCGCCCATCGCCGCTTAGCACTGCCCCGAGGCTATCCGAAACCGTTGGCTGCGACGTGTATCTCAAGCGGGAAGATCTGAATCACACCGGCGCGCACAAGATCAACAGTGCGCTCGCTCAGGCGCTGCTGGCGCGGCGGATGGGAAAGCGGCGCATCATCGCGGAGACGGGCGCGGGCCAGCACGGAGTGGCGGCGGCGACAGTTTGCGCCCGCTTCGGGCTGGATTGCACCGTCTACATGGGCGAGGAGGACATGCGACGGCAGCAGCTCAACGTCTATCGCATGCGCCTCATGGGAGCGAAGGTCGTCCCGGTTCTTTCCGGAACGCGCACGCTTAAGGACGCGACGAGCGAAGCGATTCGCGACTGGGTCACCAACGTCAACGACAGCTATTACATCATTGGCTCGGTCGTTGGTCCGGCACCGTACCCTCGAATGGTTCGCGATTTCCAATCGGTCATTGGCCGCGAGGCAAAAGCCCAGATGCTCGAGACCGCGGGCCGGTCACCCTCCAGCGTTGTAGCCTGCGTTGGGGGCGGATCAAATGCGATGGGAATCTTCCACGCCTTCGTGCCGGATCCTGCGGTGGAGCTGGTGGGAGTCGAAGCCGCGGGAAGGGGGCTCGACTCCGGGGAGCACTCAGCCTCACTCCAGCGCGGGGTGCCAGGCGTCCTCCATGGCGCCCTGAGCTACCTGCTTCAGGATGACAATGGCCAGGTCCATCCCGCGCACTCGATCTCGGCGGGGCTCGACTATCCGGGGGTCGGGCCTGAGCACTCCTACCTGAAGGAGACCGGTCGAGCGCTTTACGTCTCTGTCACTGACGACGAGGCAGTAGAGGGCCTCGGAATCCTCAGTCGGTTGGAGGGGATAATCCCCGCCCTGGAAACGTCACACGCAGTCGCCTGGGTCGTCAAAGAGAAGCAGCGGTGGAACAAGGGCGACGCGGTGCTGATTTGCATCAGCGGCCGGGGTGATAAGGATCTCGCGCAGATAACTGAAATGGGACTTCTTCCCGCATGACAACATCGGTTCCGGCAAAGACCGAGGAACGCGGGCTCCCCGAGCCATCGTTCCCGATTGTCTATGTGACAGAGCTCCTCAAGGCCTTCGTCAAGGCTGTTCGAGCGCACCAGCTATACCTGCCGAACAATCCCATGCACGCGCGCTCCCTCGAAGCGGTCAGGGACGCGTTCGCCAAGCTCTGGCAACAAACTGACGAAATCGACTTGCACGTCGTCGAGACGCGCCTCGAGTGGGAAGGACGCGTGGTTCTCGACGAGGAAGGCCGTACCAGCGACAACATCGCCTGGCTCCTGTACAAGGACGGCATTCGCGAGCTCAAGATGCTCGAGGGGTTCGAGCAGGAAGAGCTGGGTGTGTTCTTCAATCTGTTGCAGAGGGTGAGAAAGGCGACTGACGACGACGATGACCTGCTGACGCTGATGTGGGAGAGGGAGTTCGTGACGCTGCAGTACCGGTACGTCGATCTCACCCAGGAAAGCGGCACCGGCATCGAGTCCATGGAGCGCGCCGAACAAAAGGAAAAAATCCTCTCCCCCGCGCAGGCCGAGGCGGGGCTGGAATCGACCCAGTCGTCGATCGCCAAGATGGACGAGTTCGACCAGACGCTCTATTTCCTCGACGATGGTGAAGTCGAGTATCTCCATAACGAAATCAAGCGTGAGTTTGCCACCGATTTACGGCCGGCAGTCATCGCATCGCTTCTCGATACGTTTGAGACGCAGAAGGATCCGACCGTGCGCGAGGAGATCTGCGGACTCCTGGATTATTTCCTCCTCGTTCTCCTCGCCTCCGCGCAGTATAGAAACGCAGCGTACCTCCTGCGTGAGGCAGCCGTAACCGCCAATCGTGCGCCGGAGGTTCTCGACGCCCACAAGCAGCGACTCATACAGCTTGGCGAGCTGATGAGTGATCCGAAGCCGCTCGGGCAGCTCCTTCAGGCGCTCGAGGATTCGCCCCTTCGCGCGCCCCAACGCGAGCTCGACGAGCTGTTCGGAATACTCCAACCGCGGGCACTCGAGACGATCCTCAGCTGGATTGGGCGCAGCAGCAATCCCCCGCTCAAGATGCTACTCGAGGTTGGCGCGACTCGCCTGGCCAGCAGCAACAGCGCGGAGCTAATTCGTCTAATCGGGTCGGAGGACGAAGCCGTGGTCCTCGAGGCGATCCGACGGGCGGCGGCTCTCAAATCCCCTGCGGCGGTGCCGGCGCTGGGGAAGATGCTCACCGTCGGCGAGACCGAGATGCGTCTGGCTGCCGTTACGGCGCTCACTAACATCGGGTCAGCCGGCGCAATGCAGATGCTCGAGCGGGGGCTGGTCGACGAGGAGCGCGACGTACGCATCGTCGCCGTCCGCGCCCTCGGGGCGCGCAACGCCCGGGCGGCGTTACCGCGTGTCGAAGCCGCGATCAAAGGTAAGGATCTTCGCGAGAGCAACCTGACCGAGAAAATGGCGTTCTTCGAAGCCTACGGTCTCCTCGCGGGCGACGCGGGAGTCCCGCTCCTCGACGGTCTGCTGAATGCCAAGGGATTCATGGGCAGGAAGGACGACTCAGAGACGCGCGCGTGCGCGGCGATGGCGCTCGGCAAGATCAATAGCCCAAAGGCGGCGGAATCTCTCAACCGCGCGGCCGGGGAGAAGGATGTGATCGTCAGAAACGCGGTCAGCCGTGCGATTCGCGGGGGCACCGCGTGACGGCTCCGGCGAC
>Ga0137399_10001335_pt1 | contig 11149 bp, 6 predicted proteins | sample czorhiz316metaG_FD_104810 | JGI IMG/M metagenome (GOLD analysis project Ga0137399, IMG submission 104810) | Vadose zone soil microbial communities from Angelo Coast Range Reserve, California, USA - czorhiz3.16 metaG | ecosystem: Environmental > Terrestrial > Soil > Vadose zone | place: USA...
CATACCGGTACATCATGTGAATCACATTGCTGCCGATGTAGTTTCCGGTGATGAGCCAATTCGCTCCGAATTGCTTCTGAATACTCAGATTCCATTGATTGATGTAAGGCTTTTTCATCTCCCACGGAAAGATGGTGTAACGGCCGGCCAATGGGAACGGTGAGGATTTATCCAGGGGGATCGGGAAAGGATTTCCACCGGGAAAACTCGCCCACGGATCGTCAAAAGACGGGCTGTTCACGACAATCTGCGCGCCTTTGGGCGCCGTGTCGCGACGACCGCCGTACTGGTGCAGGTGTGGCGCATCGTAAAAGATTCCATAGGCCGCCCGAATTACCATGAGACCGTTACCATTGGGATCCAGCGCAATTCCCAGTCGTGGCGCGAAATGTTTCCATGCGCTCGATGTCATGGCGAGGCTGTCGGGAATCCCACCCTCACCCTGGAAATAGATACCGGCTGGAGCGTTCGGGTATATGGTGCTCTTGATGCCCTGGTCGAACCGCTCCCTGCTGTAAAACGCGCCTTTTCCGCCGCTGTCGTATGGCGCGAAAAAGGGCTCAAACCGCAGTCCGGCGTTCACCGTAAGGCGGGAGGTTGCCTTCCAGGTGTCTTGCAAATACGTGGCTAGAAAATTCTGCCGGTAGTACTGGTTCGTAATTCTGCTCTGAGTAAAAGTGTTGGCCATTCCCAACATCAGATCTGCCAGCGGATTCAGCAGGGCCGCGCCGTTGAAGTTGAACGCACCCACGGCCTGTGTGCTGGAGGTGTAGTTCATCATGTTATGGATATGCACCGCGCCAAATCCGATCTGGTGGTTTCCGCGGACCCAACTGAGATCATCGGACAACTGATAGACCGTCGAGTTCGTAATACCGGCCGCGCTCATATCCGCGTCGAACTGGCCTGTCACCGTGAGCCGCGTCTGCTTTGTTGTGTTCGGCGGGTAGTAAGGCATCTTTACTCCGAGGTCGGGGAAGCTGAACAAGTCGTGCTTCAGTTTTTTGTCGTTGACCGTGCGAAGGACGTTTCCGCGGAAGGAACTCACCATGTTGGGGCTGATCGAATACGTGTCGCCCAGCACAAACGACTTGGCGTGCCGGTAATAGTCCGGTTCGCTCGCCGAAATCGCGGTCTTGCCATCATAGTCGGAGGGTTGATCCAGGTATGCCACCTCATAACGCCCGAACAGCGAGTTTTTCGCGCTTTGTTGGAAGTCGATCCTCCCCAGGATGAAATGCTCGTCAAGATTCCTCTTTCGACCGAAACTCACTTTCCCGCATGGGTCGTTCGAAACCGGGAGATATTTTGTCGCCAGGACCACTGCCGCCGGAGAGAACTGACTCGGGTTGATCCGATTATTCACGAACGGCGGCCTCAACGTGAGCGCCCCGGCGCCCTGGCACTGTGCTGACGCGAAGGTGGTCCAGTCACCGGAGAGCATCTGTGGCGTTGGTACGTAAGCGACGAGCGCCAGGGGTACCGAGCGTTCGATCGTTCCCTGGTATCCGCCAAAGAAAAACAGTTTGTTCGAGACAATTGGTCCGCCGGCGACACCGCCAAACTGGTTTTTCTTCAGCCCGTTCTTTTCGGACGCGAACGGGCTCTGCGCATTGAATATTTTGTTACGCACGAATTCAAAGAGGCTTCCGTGAAGGGCGTTGGTCCCTGCTTTCGTCAGGACGTTCACTGCGCCGGCCGCGTGGAACCCGTATTGGGCGGGTACAGCGCTGGTTTCGACCTTGAACTCCTGTATCGCATCGGGGAATGGCAGCGGTAGAGCCTGATTGCCGTACGGATCGTTATGTATTCCTCCGTCCAACATGAATGTGAGGCCGTCGTTCGTTCCCCCACCGACAGAAATAATATCCGTGGGATAGTTCCGCGGCGTGTTTTGCGTCCCGCCACCCACAGCAGCACCCGAGATAATGATCAGCTCGGTTAGCTGGCGCCCACCAAGCGGCAGCTCGGTGACGCGAAGGTTGTCGATCACCTGGCCGACACCCGTACTCCGGGTTTCCACCAGGGCCGCGTCCGCCTGCACCTCGACCGTCTCGGAAAGTTGACCCAGGTCCAGAGCGATGTTGATGACCGGATTTGCACCGACCTGCAGGATGATTCCGCTTTGTGCATACGTGCGGAATCCCGGCAAGGCCGCTTCCAACCGATAAGGACCGACCGGCAGGTTCGGCATTACGTACGAGCCGGTCTCATTGGATACGACGCTGCGCAGAAGACCCGTGTCGGTTTGTGTAACAGTGACTTCGACTCCGGGCAGCACCGCACCGCTGCGATCGGTCACGTTGCCGCTGATCTGAGCCGTGGATTGTGCCCAAACGTTGTCGTTCAGAACAGCAAGGGATAGCAATCCGGCCAGCAGACTCAACCAAATCCCATATTTCATGAGGGTTTCTCCCGAGTGTCTTGCGATAGTTTCTGCAGCGACTCCTGCAGCGGCCGCCGGTGACACACCACGCCCACAGTAAACGGAGACGCTTCCAATCAAGACGATTCGTCCGACGGCTACGCAAAAGTTGTCGCTTTGGCTTAAATAATTGCGAGGATTATCGGCAGGAAAATCGGAAGAGTCAATAAATCTCCGGTCGCGCGTCGGGGAGACAGCTGGAAGATAGTTCCTGAAAAATCACAGACAATGGACCCTTTTCCCATACAAAGAAAGTAGAATCAACTATGGGTCACGTTCAAAACGAAATGGCAGGTACGGTCTCCACCCGTTATCTATTCAGGAAATTGTTGGATCAGGCTGCGCGGCTGCAATCCGTTCTGGCTGTCCTGGTTTCTGTCTTCTCAATCTATTTGTTGGCAACCGTTCCGATGCATCCTGCCTACAGCTCCCAGGTGATCACTCCCTTAATCGGACTGATCATCGGTCTCTCACTGGCGCTGAGCGGAAGCGTTGTGAAGATAAACAAAGCTGTGACTGACATCAACAAAAGGCTGACTGATTTGGAGAAGAAGATCCTGGACCGCGACAGAGAATAACGCACAACCGGAAGTTTAACCGTTAGCGCCACTAAAGCGAGCGCAGGAAGTTGAGAATGTCCTGCTTCTGCGATGCAGCGAGCGCATGGAATCGGGCGATCACCGCACTGGCTTCGGAGTTGCAAGCTTCGTTAAGAGCGATCGAGATGGAATTTGCCCGGCAGTTCTGATCCGGGCTCGCATGCGTCTCGATAGCCACCAGCAGGTCGCTGGTTCGACCATCGTGCAGGAAAAAGATTCGCTGCCCCACTCCCCACAATGGGGCCGTACGGAATTCATCGCCACCAGCCAACCCTTGGGAGATGTCATCGGCCAAACCGGGGCCCATACGATGAAGTGCAAAATCGCTATAAGGCTGGATTTCGATGTTGCTTACACCTGTCAACGGCGAAGAGCCTGTTATCAAGGTCTGCGAATGGCAGAGTGCGCATCCGATCGAATTGAACAGCTCCAAACCAGTCTGCGCCGAATTACTAAACGCGACTGGCTTGGGAGGTGCCAATAGCCGCATAAAGCTTGTGAAATTGACGAGGTCGGAAGCGAAACCAGAGGGTCCGTCGGTTAGTCCCGAGGGTAGCTGCAACCTGGTTGTATCCTCTGGGAGCTTGTTAAACTGGCATCCGGAAGTTTGATCGCGTTCATCCGGGAAAATGTCGTTCGTGACGCCCTCTTCTACATTGTAAGCTTCCGCCGCAGAGAGCAAGAGGGACTTGCTTTGAGCTTTCCAGCCGAATCGAGAAATCGTGCCATCGTTGCTGCTTCGATTAAACCGGCCTGCGATGCCCATGGCGTGTCTCTGTTTCGCGGTCCTGTCCAAATTCGCGATCAGCATCGCGTCGGGAACAGCTTCGATCAGGCCCGTTCCGAATGTAGGAGTCGGAATTCGGAACGCCACATTCCCTTTCGCCATCTCCTGATCAAAATTGGGCTGCGGCAGGACACAACCATCAGCATCGATGCGGCCGGCGATGGTGAATACATTGCGCACGCTCCCATCGAGAGTGCCATCTGGTTTCTTGATGAGGCGAGCTACGCGAACGGGACCATCAGAAGTAATGAACCGTGGAACCGTTTGATCCCGCCCCGGAACACGGTCGAGCTTCGCCAGGGGCTCCTGCGGGTTCGTTTGCGGGACCAGTACCAGACGTCCTTCTTGCAATGACAGTTGGCGGAGCTGTGGACTCCGGGGGCTGGGACTCGATCCGCCGGCTGCAGGTTGAGCATGGCAGCCCGCACAGCTATTTCCATTGAACGTTGGACCGAGTCCGATCCCTTTCTCATTTGCGATGGACCCAGAGACCGAAGCTACCTCTTTAAATCTGTCTCTCGCGGCCCAGAAGAGATTGACTTCGTCTTCGTTTAATCCCTGCAAGGCGCCGCCTGCGTCGCTCGCTCCAGGCCGTGGGCCGGGATCAACCGCAGCACTGGGCGCCTGGGTGATCCCAAAGACAGAGAAAGCTAACGAAATTCCTATTATGAAATCTCTTACCATGGTCACTTCGACTGATCGTGAGGCACAGTGCACGTCGCTGTAGAGATCTTCGTATTGCCCGCAAGATCTGACGCAGTAGCCGTGAGTGTGTACACGCGTCCGTTACCCGAACCCAAACGGTCGGCCCTCAGTTGTACAGTGATCGCCCCTGATGTCATCGGTGTAATCAGGATGTCGGGGGACTTGGGATCATTCGCCCCAACTGGCTCGTTGCTCGTTCCAGTGATTTTGAACGTGCCTGGTGCCATCCCGGAGGCAGCATCCGAAGACGTCACGGTCGCGACCTCTACTAGTTTTTGATTGGGCGGCCAAAGCGAACAACCGGTTGCGGGCATTCCGGAAATGATTGGGAATGTTTTGTCGATCCGCACCGTTAATGTCTTCGGCATCTCCTGATTACCCGCGTTATCGGTGGCGAAATAAGTGACAGTCGTGACGCCTTCGCTCGTAACGGCCACCGATGCAGTGGCACCTGACGTAACGAACGAACCCGTTTGTGCTCCTGTTAAAGTAATGCTTATTTGCTTGACCCCACTTCCACCGGAATTGTCTACAGAATTGAGCGCTACGGTCACATTTGTATTGTTCCAGTCGTTCGCGTTTGGACCGGGCGACGGGGTCGCTGTGGTCGTTGGCGGAATTGTGTCTGCTGGCACCGGTGGCAGAACTACCAGATTGGTGACTGCATTGATGAGATTCGCCGCCTGACCTGGAGGGAGGATGTTTGGTGGAAGGCTGTTGACAAGCTGCGTTACGAGCTGCACCGCCGACGTTGATGGATTCTGAATAATACGACTTTGAACGATCATTTGGATCTGGTCCTGAAGCGTCGGCGCGTCCGTTGGTGCTAAGCCCCTGACTTGAACAACCGTGTCACCATCGACATTAGCCTGGACTATCGCAGCGGTTCCCGTGACCGGCGTCGTTCCTGTTGCAGTCGTCACAGAAAATGCCTGGGCAGACCACAGCAAACAATCGCCAGACAATCTTATAGTTACGGAGTCCGAAGAGCTTCCTGGACCGATGACGGAGCCGACATTGAAAGTGTCGGTATCCCAAAGCGGACCGACGTTACCCGCGAATAGACCTGGCAAAGACAGCGTTCCGAGGTTGCCGGTAAAAGTGACGGGAGTGGTGCCAAATTGATTCGCCTGTCCATCCCCAACCATGAATGTAGTCAACGCCGAGACGGGACCTGCTGTCGTGAAACCCGTGAAAGTTGTCGTAGCGGTTGATATTCCCAAGGGTATTGAAACATTGCCGTCAGCAAGCATCACCGTCTTGGTGGGGAGTCCTGAAGACTGATAAATGACGACCAACGACGCGCCTTCGGGCAATACGCTTCCGCCGGTCGCGAAACCCGTTAACGTATACGTCCCATTCCCCGCCACAAGGGGTGTCACGTCGGCTCGAAACGTAAAACTGTTCGAACGTCCCCAGCACGTATCGGGACCGCTGGCAAGCAGAGCTCCTTCTACGGGCGTTCCATTCAGGCTCAACCTTCCCAACGAAGACTCAAAACCGTTGTCCAGCATTCCCCAATAGAGAAGAGCCCGCACAACAGTCGCACCTCCGGGAACGGTCGAGATATTAATCGGCGCCGACGATGGAGATGGGCCGAAGGAAGGGGCGGTTCCGCCGCGCAGTCCGACGCCTCCGGCCACATAGTCGCCCGTTAGTGTTATTTGGACAGACGGCGTGAGAGAAGTCGACGAAGGGGCATTTTGAACGAGACCCGTCCCCAATTGCCCAAGACCAGTCGCGATTACCGGATCTGAAAGAGCTCCAGGAAACGTGCCAGTACCGAGTGTCTCGGCGGCCTGGGCGTCGACCGACGATAGCAATTGCAGAATCAGCGTCCGATCTGCACTGGTGACACCTACCTGCGTCGCGAGTTGCTGTAACGCTTGCCCGAAAACGTCCCGCGGTTCCGATGGGGGAGAAGTCGGGTTTATCGCCGCAAGAGACTTCAGAATATCGCTGGGCGTGAATGTGAACTGTATTCCTGCGGTTTTGATCGCCGCTCCAATGTTCGCCAGCAATCCCGGCCATTGCGCTAATAGCGCACCCTCTGTACCTCCGAGCTTTCGTGCCGCTTGCATCTGGTTGTTCACCCAAACTGTGTTCCCGGCAAGGCTTGCTCCTTCTACCCGGGCAAGCGCAGTGATTGCAGCTTGTTCAAGCGCTATCAATTGTTGTGCGTTAGCGGCGAATGCGTTGAAGGCAGCAGTCTCTTGAGGCGTCAAACCAAATGTCGGCAGGGATAACGTATAAATCGCCGGTTGCGCTATGACTGTGAAATTGGGATCTGGCGGAACTGTGAAATCGACTCCTGGAGGGTCCGCGCCGAGCTTGCGGCCAAGCTCCGCAGCCGTAATCCACCATACGGCAGACAGAGCCGCAAGACCTGGCTCGAGGGGTGCGCAACCCAAGGCGCCAATCGTACTGCAAAACACCGCGCCCGCAGCGAGGACAGCGGCGGCGTCGTTGGCAGTAGCTATCGCATTGTTAAGTTCAGCCTTCACGCACCTGTTGTAAGTCTTGCCAGGATCCGTCGGGCAAGGATCCGGCGGTGGCGGCGAATTCGGCGGATTTGGAGGTACGGTCGCAGACCAGAAGAGCGGATCGGGGGAATATGCTGTTGGTGGCCCTGGTGTGAGGGGCACCTGCAACTCGGCCATGAGATGTGGTGTTGCCGAATTCGGGGAAGTACCGAATCCCGGAGCACTCATGATGCGGCCTGGAGGAGTCGGTTGGCCTTGTTCCAGGACCTGCATCGTACCGTTACCGAAGATGTAGATGTCGTATTCTTCCAGCGACGGGACACCAGAATCCTGCGAGACCGTATCAAAACTAACGTGAACCGATTCGGTGGCTGCAATGGGGCTCGTCCGAAAGGGAAAGTCATACAGCAGGTAAAGAAAGCTGTGTGACGCATCTTGGTTTACGTAAAGGTAACTGTTCGTGGCCGGAAATGCGAGCGGCTGAACGTCTGACCATTCCTTTTGTCCGTTGGGACAAACAGTGAATTTGCCATCGGTGCTGTGGCAACTGGTCGTTGGAGGACCAGAGATTTGAGCAACTGCGGCGTCAACGAAAGCCGAGATGAATATAAGGAGCAAACCCGCTCTTATGGATCGTACGTTTCCCCCACCGATCATGGCCATAACCTCCTTCAAGAACGCCGTTCATTCCAACGAAACGCCCTCTGATCGGTGGCTTCCCTCCCGCCGTACAGCCAGAGGTCGAGTCGTTTAAAATTGCGTGAATTGAAAACTCAACCCGCGCGCGAGTTTGATGACGAGAGTAATGTTTGTCAAATCAAAAAAAATCAAAGTCGCGTGATTTGCTTGACAGACTGCTAAGCCTACGCGAAAGTGAGCACCGTTTTTCCATTCGGGCGGTTCGTTCAAACAACTCAAGAGGAGATCGTAGTATGAAAACCCTTACAAGAGCGTTGCTGTACGTATTCGCATCGGTGATCGCGGCACAAGCTCAAGGTCCCACTACGGTTCAGCAGGATTCGAACCCACGATTGTGGTTCGTTGAGCTACTAAACGCGCCGGTCGCGGATGGTGGTTCTTCCACGGTGACCCAAAATGACAAGCAGGCGTTCAGGCAATCAGCGCAAACCGCGGGCATTACATTTCGTGAGCGGTTTGCCTACGGTCGTTGTTGCGTCTATCGGCAACAGCGGAGGTCTAGCTAGGGCTATATTCGGCGGGAGCCCCGGGCGTCGGCAGCAAGGTCATTGGCGTTGCTTCGTTCGATAACACGCATACCACTCTTCCCTATTTCACAATCTCACCGGACGACACGAAGATTGGTTATCTCGCGGCAGATGGAGCGCCAGCAGCTCCTGCATCAGGCAGCTTTCCCATGGCGAGAACCGGCACTGCCACATCCACGGCAGATGCGTGTACACCTCTTTCACCCGGCAGCTTATCTGGAAAAGTCGCCTTGATTCGCCGCGGTACGTGTAGTTTTTATTTGAAGTCACGAAACGCGCAACTCGCCGGAGCGGTTGCCGTGATCCTTTACAACAACGTGAGTGGACGGCTCGGCGCCACAGTCGCCGGAAATCCTCCAATAGCCATTCCGGTCGGCGGCATATCCGATACGGAAGGGGTTCTGATCAACAACAGGCTGGCCGCGGGTTCGGTGACGATGACCTGGACAAATCAGCTGTTCCCTTTTCCAAATGCGACCGGGGGCCTGATTTCCAGTTTCAGCTCTTTCGGTCTCTCCCCGGATCTGGCGCTCAAGCCAGATATCGGTGCGCCCGGAGGCTTCATCCGTTCGACGTTTCCGTTGGCACTCGGCGGATATGCGATCTTAAGCGGCACGTCGATGGCGAGCCCCCACGTCGCAGGCGGTGGCGCTTCTGCTTGAAGCCCGCCCGCGCACCAAAGCGAAAATGGTGAACACCATCCTCCAGAACAACGCGGCCCCGAAACCTTTTTCGGGAGCCCCGAGCGCCGGTTATCTCGAGGCTGTCCACCGGCAGGGCGCCGGCCTGCTTCGCATAGACCGCGCCATACTGTCGACAACGGTGGTCGAACCCGGAAAGCTATCTTTGGGCGAAAGTCAGGAAGGGCCCTCGGAGCAGGAGTTGATCATCGAAAACAACAGCCGCGATTGGCTCACCTACAAACTCTCCCATACGCCCGCTCTGGCGACTGGTCCCAACACCTTCACGCCGAGTTTCTTGCCCGGATTCGCGACCGTCACTTTCAGTGAAAGTGAAGTCGAGGTCCCGCCGCGTTCGGAGAAGTTCGTGAGGGCGACGATCACGCCTGATCCTGCTCTTCCCGATCACAGTATCTACGGCGGATATATTGTCGTCACGAGCGAAACCGGCGAGATCGTTCGCGTGCCTTACGCGAGATTCAAGGGCGACTATCAATCCATCCAGGTCCTCGCTCCCACTCCGGCCGGGTTTCCATGGCTCGCAAGACTGGTTATTGGACAAGGCTACTTCAATCAGCCCGCCGGCGGCACCTTCACAATGCTGGGGCCCGACATACCGTTCATCCTCGTTCACCTGGACCACCAGTCGCGGCGTTTGCTGACGGAAGTCTTTGATGCCAACACCGGCAAATCCTGGCACAAGGCGGAAGACGATAGCTTCTTGCCACGTAATTCCACAGCTACCTCGTTTTTCGCAATACCCTGGAATGGCACTACGTTTCGCGGCAAGAAGACGGACGTGCTACCCAATGGCAGCTACATCATCAAGCTCACAATCAGAAAAGCGCTCGGTAGTGAGGAAGACCTGGAAACGTGGACATCGCCTGTAATCACGATTGCGCGGCCATAAAAACACAAATTGAGACACGGAATAGGCCAGGAGGGCTATGCCCTCCTCTCACCTACTTTCCGTGTCTCACTGAAAGGGACATTACTGTCCCCTCACGGCCTCACGGCCTGAAACAAATCGACTCGGCCGGTGCCCAGAGTACCGGTGTAGGCCGGATTCAAACCATCGATATTCACGCTGGACTGCGGAATGACTGTCGCAGGATTTTTCAGCAGCCCTCGCAGAAGAGCGGCTTCGGCAGCGACGATCGGTGCGGCAAACGATGTACCGGAAATGGCCGCATAGTAACCACCGGGAAAACTCGAGATCACATTGACACCGGGAGCCGAGACCGTGACGTACGAACCATAGTTCGAGAAACTCGCCTTATTGTCCGAATTATCGGTTGCAGCCACGCTCAGAACTCCGGGGTATGCGGCTGGAAATTGAAACGTACCGCTGTTCTTGTTGCCGTCTGAGGCGACCACGGTAATACCTGCCGCTACGGCTGCCTGGATCGAGCTACGAATCGACGCCGAGTCGGTATCCATGCCGAAGCTCATGTTGATTACCTGCGCGGAATTCGCAACGGCAAAGTCGATTGCCTTCAGAATTGTGAACACGTCCGAGTCGCCGGCATCATCGAAGGCGCGCAGCGGCATAATCATGCTGTCCGGCGCTATGGAGTGAATGATCCCAGCGCAAAGTGTGCCGTGACTGTATCCCGACTGATTGACCTGGGATCCAATCGTGGAAGCACTTACGCCTGTGACACCAGACGTGGTGAGATAATCTTTGGTCGCAGCGTCCGCCTGTGCAGCGATGAGGGCTGCGTCCAGGAAAGCGACGTCGGCTTGATCCAAAAACGCAACGTCGGCCTGATCCAAAAACGCGACGTCCGCTTGATTCAAAATTGCGTTCGAAACCGCATAAGGCCGCGCCAGAATAAAGTCATAGCCTGATGTGAACGCGCCGGCCAGCGCCGGATGTGCATAATCGAAAGACGAGTTGATGTCGGCAACGACGACTCCCCTGCCCGTGCCTACCTGCACAGCCGCCGGCCGCCCAATCCTGGTGAAGGCAGGCTGAGTGTCGTACCATCGCGGCGTCAAATTCGAAGCATTAAGAATGATGCCTTGAACGGCGTTAAGCTTCTTGACCCTGAGGTTCGACTCCCAGTTTTGGACACCAAAAAAACGCGCAGTTGCCGCCAACCGCTCTGGAACTTCCACCAGAAATAAATTCTGGCTGGGAATTTGGTCCAGCAGATGTCCGCGCATGAACCTGGCGACGTCTTTGATATTGATATTTATCCTGCGGTCCAACTTCACGATGACCTGTTGGCTGCCTGCAAA
>Ga0137399_10001337_pt1 | contig 11138 bp, 5 predicted proteins | sample czorhiz316metaG_FD_104810 | JGI IMG/M metagenome (GOLD analysis project Ga0137399, IMG submission 104810) | Vadose zone soil microbial communities from Angelo Coast Range Reserve, California, USA - czorhiz3.16 metaG | ecosystem: Environmental > Terrestrial > Soil > Vadose zone | place: USA...
CACAGTGCGTTCGGGTACAATCATTGTCGAGCTGTAAATGCCAAGGGGGTTATTTTCCAAGGCGAGTTTACCCCGGATAGCCATGCCAAAGAAATTACCAAGGCGCCTCATCTGCAAGGGCCAAGCAGCAATGTCACCGTGCGTTTCTCCGATTTTAGCGGTGTTCCAAGTATTCCAGACAATGACCCGATGGCCAATCCGCGAGGTATGGCAATCAGATTCGAATTGCCCGGCGGTGCGAGCACCGATCTGGTAGCTCACAGTTTCAACGGTTTTCCCGTTTCCAACACGGATGACCTACGCGAGTTAATGCTCGCGATTGCTGCCAGCGGACCGTGCGCGGCCACTCCGACTGCTCTCGATAGGTTCTTGGAATTCCACCCGACGGCAAGAGCATTTCTTGCCGCGCAGAAGACTCCGGCCAGCTTTGCCACCATCACTTATTTCGGTGCTGGTTCGTTCAAGTTCGTCAACGCCAAAGGGGAAGGTCATTATGTGCGTTACCAGCTCGTACCTGAGGCAGGCGAACAGTTACTCACGGATGAGGAACGAAAGAAACAAAACGCCAACTACCTGATGGATGAGATTAAGGCCCGAGTGGCAGCCGCTCCCATTGGTTTCGCGCTATACGCACAAGTCGCTGAGCACGGTGACAGGATCAATGATCCTTCAATCGCGTGGCCGGACAATCGGAAACGAGTTCTTCTTGGCAGGCTCGGAATCAAGAGGCTAACAGGAAACACAGCCGAAGAGGACAGAACACTCGTCTTCAATCCAAGCAATGTACCGCCTGGAATCGAGACTGCCGATATGTTGTCCAGTTTTTATTCGAAGGCATTCCGACTATCAGCGGAAGAGGCACGAGATGTCGCCCCTGTCGCGCGAAACTGAGAGACCAACGAAAAGCCAAGCCGCCTGAAAATTAACGAAATCGTCACATGACTAGTAGTACGAGAAGCCGTCGTTTGGATGGTGGCAGCGAAGGGAGCGAGTGAACGTGTGAACCAAGTGCTTCCGATAGTTTACCTAGCCAGGCATGGGGAAACCGCTTGGACGCTCTCGGGTCAACACACGGGACTTACTGACCTGCCGCTAACAGAACGTGGCGAGCGCAATGCGCGCCGCCTCGCCGAACGGTTGCGCGGATTGAGTTTTGCCAAGGTGCTTACCAGCCCGTTGCAGCGTGCCAGGCGCACCTGTGAGCTGGCTGGCTTTGGAGCTGTCGCTGAAATCGACCGGGACTTGGTCGAATGGAACTATGGCGATTATGAGGGTCGCCGCAGTGCCGAGATCCACAGGGAGCGCCCTGATTGGCAAATCTTTCGCGACGGCTGCCCTGGCGGGGAATCACCGAGCGAGGTCGCCGCGCGGGCGTACAGCACGATAAAACGTATACGCGCGATCGAGGGTAACGTGCTGCTGTTTTCCAGCGGACACTTGTTACGGGTTCTCGCCGCTCGCTGGCTTGGTTTGGAGCCGGGGGCTGGCAGATTCTTCCTGTTAAGCACGGCGAGCCTTAGTGCATTGAGCTACGAACACAACCTGTCACAGCCAGCAATTCGGCTGTGGGATGATGATCGTCATGTTGGCGACTAACATCGACAGCTATCACCGCGGAAGGGTCATGCCAGAAACAAAAACTAAGATTCTCGTTTGTAATGCTGGCTCCAGCAGCCTCAAATTCAGCCTCTTCGATGCAGAAGACGAAATTTTGCTGGCCGATGGCGGTATCGATTGGATAAGAAAACCAACACGACTAGTTTTCCGCCGAGCAGGCCAGCCGGAAACCCAAGAGGAACTGAAGCTGGAGAAACACGCTGATGCCGCCGCTCGAATCCTCGACGATTTGCAAGCTGGCCTATCGCCCGCTTTGCCCTCTCTTGAAGACCTTCGAGCTGTGGGCCATCGCGTTGTCCATGGCGGCGAGCGCTACACTTCCGCCGTTCGGATCACGGCTGAGGTCAAGCGGACAATCGAAGAATTGACAGAGCTGGCTCCGCTCCAGAACCCCGCCAGCTTGGGCGGCATTAACGCGGTCGAGAAAGTCTTGCCAGAGGTTCCACAGGTGGCAGCGTTCGACACTGCTTTCCATGCAACCTTGTCCGAGGCTGCTCGAACGTATCCGGTGCCGCAAAAGTGGACACGCGAATGGGGCATCCGCCGTTACGGCTTCCACGGACTGAGCCATTCTTACTGCAGCATCGAGGCGTCGAAGAGAATCGGTCGGCGAGATTTGCGGCTCGTTATTGCCCATCTCGGGAACGGCGCGTCGGTCTCTGCCGTCCGTGGCGGCGTGTGCGTCGATACCTCCATGGGCTTTACGCCATTGGAGGGTCTGATGATGGGAACGCGCAGCGGAAGTGTCGACCCGGGCATACTTATCTACCTGTTGCGGCACAAGGGACTGAACGTTAACGCGCTCGACAAGGCTCTGAATTACGAATCCGGTTTACTGGGGATTTCGGGCCTCTCTGCCGATATGCGCCAGGTTCTGGAGGAACTTGCACCTAGTCCGGACGCGAGACTCGCCGTTGACGTTTATGTCCATCGCATTGTGAAAACAATCGGCGCCATGGCGGCTACCTTGGGCGGGATCGATGCTTTAGTCTTTACTGCGGGTGTAGGCGAAGGTTCGCCGGAAATCCGCAAACGGGTTTGCGAAAAGCTTAAGTATTTAGGTCTGGAGCTCGACCCAGCCGCTAACGAAACTTGCAAGCCAGACGCTGACATCAGCATGCCAGCCTCCAAGGCGCGTATTCTGGTTATCGCCACGCGTGAGGATTTGACCATCATGCGCGAGACTCGGCGGTTGGTGGGCTCGTCGACCAACGGGCGCCATGAAAAGGAACAGACGCGATCCTCTTTAACAATAGATGAAACAAATTAGACAAACTTCAGCCCAGATGAGGCAAACATGGGGACTCCCGTGAAAGGAGTATCAAAATGATAAGACCTACCACTAAGATTAAAAAGGAAGCTCGTAACGCAGCACGCTTTGATCGCGGCGCTGCTAAGTCCACTGTCAAAGATCGCGCACGCAATCCCGCAAGGGTCAGTAAAAACGGAGAAAACGGAGCAATCTCCGCCTACGGCACTGCTCGCTCGACCATTAAAGGCGCGGCGCTTAGCCCGAGTGAGTTGGACAAAATCGACGCGTACTGGCGAGCCAGCCTCTACCTATGCGTGGGCATGCTTTACCTCAAAGACAACCCGTTGCTACGAAAACAACTGAAGCTAGAGCAGATTAAGGCAAGACTACTGGGCCATTGGGGCTCGGATGCCGGTCAATCCTTTACCTACACCCATTTCAACCGGTTGATTAACAAGTATGACCTAAACTCGATTTTTATCTCGGGGCCGGGCCACGGTGCGCCAGCTGTCCTCTCCCAAGCCTATCTCGAGGGAACGTATTCAGAGGTTTATCCTGACAAGAGCGAGGACCTGGCTGGGATGCAGCGCTTCTTCAAGCAGTTTTCTTTCCCCGGCGGAATCGGCAGCCACGCTACTCCGGAAACGCCCGGAAGTATCCATGAGGGGGGTGAGCTGGGCTACAGCGTTTCTCACGCTTACGGGACTGTCTACGATCGGCCAGACTTGATAACGCTCGTGATGGTGGGTGATGGCGAAGCAGAGACCGGGCCGCTGGCTACGAGCTGGCACAGCAACAAGTTCCTCAACCCGATCACGGACGGGGCTGTGCTGCCCGTCTTGCACCTCAATGGCTACAAGATTAATAACCCGACACTCCTGGCCCGCATCAGCCACGAAGAGTTGGAGTCGCTTTTCGTCGGCTACGGATACACACCTTTGTTTGTGGAAGGGAGTGACCCGCGCAGCATGCATCAGGCGATGGCCGCTACCTTGGAACATTGCGTTTTGGAGATCCGCAAGATCCAAAAAGAGGCCCGGCGCTCGGGAAAGGCTGTGCGGCCGCGGTGGCCGATGATCGTGTTGCGCAGCCCCAAAGGTTGGACCGCGCCGAGGAAGGTGGCCGGGCACTACCTCGAGGGCTACTGGCGTGCGCACCAGGTTCCCATCGCGGATGTCGCAACCAACCCTGCAGACTTGAAGGCACTTGAGAAGTGGATGCGCAGCTACAAGCCAGAGGAATTGTTCGACAACGACGGGCGAGTCATTCCCGAGTTGAAAGCCTTAGCTCCTAAGGGTAATCGGCGGATGAGCGCCAACCCCATCGCGAATGGTGGTCTGTTACGCAAGCCACTCGACATGCCGGATTTTCGAACTGCCGGTGTTGAAGTCAAGAACCCCGGCAAGACCGTGGCCAGTAGCGTCTCAAAGCTCGGCAATTTTCTCCGCGAAGTGGTGCGGCGAAACATGGACAACTTCCGGGTCTTCGGGCCAGACGAGACAGAGTCCAACCAACTCCAAGCCATCTATGAAGTTGGTAAGAAGGTCTGGCTCGGCGAGTACTTCCCGGAAGACGCTGACGGCGGGCAGCTTGCAACGAACGGTCGAGTTATGGAAATGCTCAGCGAGCACACGGTGGAGGGGTGGCTCGAGGGTTACATCTTGAGCGGCCGGCACGGACTGATCAACAGTTACGAGCCCTTCATTCACGTCGTCGACTCGATGTTCAATCAGCACGCCAAGTGGTTGGAAAAGTGCAGCGAGCCCTCGTGGCGCGCACCGATATCGTCGCTCAACCTGCTAATCACCGGCCTGGTATGGCGGCAGGACCACAATGGTTTCACTCACCAGGATCCCGGATTTTTGGATGTTGTGGCAAACAAGAGCCCGGAAGTGGTGCGCATCTACCTGCCGCCCGATGCCAACTCGCTCCTATCGGTTGCAGACCACTGCCTGCGCAGCGTTAACTACGTCAACGTTATCGTCGCGGATAAGAAAGAGCACATCCAGTTTCTGGACATGGACGCGGCAATCGCGCACTGCACCAAGGGTATCAGCATCTGGAGTCGGGCCAGCAACGATCAGGGGGTGGAACCCGATGTGGTTATGGCCAGCTGCGGCGACGTGCCGACGACGGAATCTCTGGCCGCCACCGCCCTGCTTCGCCAGCACTTGCCGGATGCGAAGATCAGGTTTGTGAACGTCGTCGATCTATTCCGGCTGGTGCCGCATACTGAGCACCCGCACGGTATGACGGACCGTGAGTTCGAGGCCATTTTTACACCGGACAAGCCGGTGGTCTTTAACTTTCACGGTTACCCGTGGCTGATCCATCGCCTCACCTACCGTCGGCCAGGCCAGCACAATATTCACGTACGGGGCTACAAGGAGCAAGGTAACATCAACACACCGCTGGAGCTTGCCATTTGTAATCAGGCTGACCGCTTCAGTCTGGCTATCGATGCCATCGATCGTATGCCCCGCTTCCATGTCACCGGGGCGGACGTGCGTGAGACTCTCATTAACCAACGGATCGCGTGTAAACAACATGCTTACGAGTTCGGCATAGACCCTGCCGAGATCACGGATTGGAAATGGCCCTTTTAACATCTGGCAACCATGTCACCTACACATCAGACGGTGCCGGAGCCGGAAATCCGGACAGATGAAGAGAACGGGAATCTCCGCGTGAAAACCGAAACTCAGAAAGGAACGACTGTGGTGGAAACGTCAACAGAAAGCAGGCCTGTCTCGGCGAGACCAACAGGATCCGACAAGCGAGCGAGGTTAATTGAGCAATACGGCTGCGGGCCGGTTCGGTTCACCGGAACGAACGACGCTCTTTATGAGCGCCACCTCGTCTTTGATAATGTTATGGAAGCGGCGGATATCGGCGCTCGAGAGCGCTTTGAAGCCATCGCTCATTCCGTGCGTGATGTCCTCTCGCAACGATGGATTCGGACCGAGACGACCTATGAACGCAAGGACCCCAAGCGCGTTTACTACCTTTCGATGGAATTTCTCATCGGTCGTTCGCTGGCTAACAATGTCACGAACCTTCTTCTCGATGACATCACCAAAAAGGCCGTTCAGGAAGAGAAGCTCGATTGGTACGAGTTACTGGAGCAGGAGCCTGACGCAGGATTGGGCAATGGAGGGCTCGGGCGGCTGGCGGCCTGCTTCCTGGACTCAATGGCTACGATGGAAATCCCAGCAATGGGTTATGGCCTACGCTACGAATACGGTATTTTTAAGCAGACCATTCAGGACGGCTGGCAACACGAAGTTCCCGACAACTGGCTGCGTCGTCCTGACCCTTGGGAGGTCTGCCGTCAAAACGAGACGGTACAGGTGCCACTCAACTGCTCGTTCAAGCTAAGTGGGGGAAGTTTACGCGCTGTGCTCGGCCAGCCATCTGCTCTAATCGGCGTCCCGTTCGATCGCCCCGTGGTAGGTTATGGCGGTAAGACTATCAATACCCTCCGGCTCTGGGCCGCGGCGGCTCATGATTATTTCAATTTTCAAGAATTCAGCAGCGGCGATTTCGTCGGGGCACTAGCTCAGACGCTCGAGGCCGAATCGCTGACCCGGGTGTTATATCCCGACGACCACACCAGCATGGGCCAGGGTTTGCGTTTTGTGCAAGAGTATTTTCTCGTCGCCTGCTCGCTCGCTGATCTCGTGCGTCGCTTCCGAAAAACCAACACCGATTGGCAGACACTACCCGACAAAGTTGCTATTCAGCTCAATGATACGCACCCGACGATGGCGGTGCCAGAGTTGATGCGGCTTCTGCTCGATGAAGCGCGTCTCGGATGGGATGATGCTTGGGACCTTACCCAAAGGACTTTGGCCTACACTAATCACACGCTCTTGCCCGAAGCTCTTGAGAAATGGCCGGTCATCTGGTTTGAACGGATGCTGCCGCGTCACTTGGAGATCATCTATGAAATCAATCGTCGCTTGATTGATGAGGTCCGAAGACGCTTTCCCGGAGATGAGGGACGTGTCCAGCGTGTAAGTCTTGTAGAAGAAGGTGCCGAGCGCAAAATTCGGATGGCCAACCTTGCTATCGTCGGCTCGCATAGCACTAACGGTGTCGCGGCGATCCATTCTCAATTGCTGCGCACGATGACCGTCAAGGACTTGGCCGAATTGTATCCCCAGCGTTTCAGCAACAAAACTAACGGCGTCACGCCTCGCCGCTGGCTGCTGATGTCAAATCCTGCGCTGTCGCGCACGATTACCGACGCGATCGGCGATGGCTGGGTCACCGATCTCAGTCAGTTAAACAAGCTCAAACCACTAGCCGGTGACCAGGGATTACAGCAGGCTTTTCGCAAGGCTAAACGCGAGGCCAAAGTGCAATTTATCGATTGGCTCAAACAGATTAGCGGTCAAACGGTAGACGCCGACAGCATTTTCGACTGTCAGATCAAGCGTATCCATGAATATAAGCGCCAACTACTGAACGCGCTTCGGATCGTTGTGCTTTACAATCGGCTGCGCGAGAACCCAAATTTCGTGACGGCGCCGCGAACTTTCTTCTTCGCGGGCAAGGCAGCGCCCGCCTACCACCTGGCCAAGGTAATTATTAAGTTCATCAATAATCTCGCAGAGACCATCGACAATGATCCGATGGTCCGCGGAAGGCTCAAGGTTCTGTTTCTGCCCGACTACTCTGTTTCAATGGCGGAGAGGCTGATTCCGGCAGCTGATGTGTCCAATCAGATTTCCACTGCCGGCTATGAAGCCAGCGGCACCAGCAACATGAAGTTGATGATGAACGGGGCGTTGACCATCGGCACTCGTGATGGCGCGACTATTGAGATGGCACAAGAAGCAGGCGAAGAAAATTTCTTCCTTTTCGGCCTGACGGCGGAACAGGTGGCAGGCAGCCGCGGCTGGTACAAGCCGCAGTGGCATTATGAAAATGACCCAGCGACCCGCGCCGCACTGGATCTTATCTTCTCTGATCATTTCAGCCGCAATGAGCCTGGCGTCTTTGCTCCGCTACGGGACGCGCTTCTGACCCACGGGGACTACTACATGCACCTGGCGGATCTCAAGTCCTACCTACAGGCAGACCAGCAGCTATGCGACCTGTATGCCAACCCGGCGGGATGGTCTACCAAGGCGATCTTAAATGTCGCTAGCTCCGGAAAATTTTCCAGCGATCGAACGATTGCCGAATACGCGGCCGACATCTGGAATGCAAACGCGTGTCCCGTTTCCTAGTGACGAATGGCAGAGAGAGGACTGAGACACATGCCAATTTCCCCACTTGCAGGTAAGGCAGCTCCAAGAGAGTTACTGATAGATCCGAGTCAGCTTGAACGGGAGTATTGTGAGCGCCGCCCGGACTTAGGAAACAAGAACCAGTTGGTAAGCTTCGGCACCAGCGGACATCGAGGTTCGCCGCTAAATGGATCATTCACCGAAGCACACATTCTGGCGATCACTCAGGCCATTTGTGATTACCGGCGCAGCCAGGGCTACGATGGCCCGCTCCACATGGGTAAGGACACTCATGCCGTGTCCGGACCGGCTCAGCGCACCGCACTGGAGGTGCTGGCCGGCAATAACGTCGAGACTATCATCCAAAGAGATGATGGCTTCACTCCGACGCCTGTCATCTCGCGAGCTATCCTCGTTTATAACCGGAATCGTAAAGAGCACCTCGCGGACGGCATTGTCATCACGCCTTCGCACAATCCGCCGGCGGACGGTGGCTTCAAGTATAACCCGCCCAGTGGGGGTCCGGCTGACACTGACGTAACACGATGGGTTGAGCGTCGGGCCAATGAGCTGTTGCGCGATGGGACCGGAATCAAGCGCATTCCGTTTGCTGCGGCGATCAAGGCTAACACCACACACCAGGAGGATTTCGTGCTGCCTTACGTCGAGGATCTAAGAAACGTCATCGATATGGACGCGATCCGCGGCGCTGGCCTGAAGCTGGGTGTGGACCCACTTGGTGGTGCCGCCGCCCCGTACTGGGAGCCAATCAACTCTATCTATCACTTAGACATCGCCGTCGCGAACCCAACAATCGATCCGACTTTCTCGTTCATGACTGTCGACCACGATGGCCAAATACGCATGGACCCATCGAGTCCGTATGCAATGGCGCGTCTGGTGAACCTTAAGAATCAGTATGACGTCGCGTTCGCCAACGATCCAGACTCCGACCGGCACGGCATTGTTACACCTTCCTCCGGATTGATGAATCCAAATCACTACCTGGCTGTGGCCATACGCTATCTGGTGACCCATCGGCGTACTTGGCCGGCTCACGTCGCCGTCGGCAAGACTTTGGTTAGTAGCAGCATGATTGATCGTGTAGTGCACCAGCTCGGGCGCTCGCTTTGCGAAGTACCGGTGGGCTTCAAGTGGTTCGTGCCAGGGTTATTCGAGGGCTCGCTCTGTTTTGGCGGAGAGGAAAGCGCTGGCGCGAGCTTCCTCAGGATGGACGGCACCGTTTGGACCACCGACAAAGACGGTCCAATCATGGACCTATTAGCCGCTGAGATCACCGCACGCATAGGCAAGGACCCGGGCGAGTTATATCAAGAACTAACAAATCAGTTCGGCACGCCATACTACACGCGGATCGATGCGCCAGCCACCCCGGATCAGAAAGCGCGGCTGCAAAAATTGTCGCCTGAAGGCGTTGCCACTGATACTCTCGCTGGCGAGCCGATCACAGCCAAACTGACTTCGGCCCCGGGTAACGGCGCCCCGATCGGCGGGCTGAAGGTTATGACCGATAATGGCTGGTTCGCGGCCCGGCCTTCCGGCACCGAGGACATCTATAAGATCTATGCGGAGAGCTTCAAGGATCAAAGTCATTTGGCCGCGATCGTGCAGGAAGCTCAAGAAATTGTGACCGATGCACTAAGATCGCCTGATCTCGCTCTTCAGGAACAGAAGGTGCGCTGATGAGTAACGACAGCGGCTCGAAACTTTCTCCATTTCCGTCGTCCTGTCGTGCTTCTGGGTTGCTTCTGCATGTTACGTCGTTGCCCTCGCCCTACGGCATTGGCGACGTGGGACCGGTTGCGATGGCGTGGATCGATCAACTTTGCGATGCAGGACAAAGCTGGTGGCAGGCATTACCGTTGGGCCCGACGGGTTATGGCAACTCGCCTTATCAATCGCTGTCGTCGTTCGCCGCCAACGGCCTTTTGATCAGCCCAGACTGGCTCATCGAGGATGGCTTGTTAAGCGCCAGTGACTGCGAGGCACCCTCATTCTCTTCATCCGCCGTCGATTATAACACGGTTCTCCCATTTAAATACCAGTTACTCGAGAAAGCTTGGACCAATTTTGTTAAAGCGGGATCGGCGGAGTTACGAGTTTCCTTCGAACAGTTCCGCCACAAGCAGGCGCACTGGTTGGGCGATTACGCGCTCTTTCGAGCGCTCAAAATCCGGTACAATGGCACTTACTATCTCGAGTGGCCAACGGAGTTGGTTCAGCGTGTGCCGAAAGCTTTGGCCCAAGCCCGGCGTGATCTGGCGCACCAAGTCGATCAAGTTTGTTTTGCTCAATTCCTATTGTTTCGCCAAGGGGAACGGCTTGAGAAACATGCCAGAGCCAAAGGAATGCGGCTGATTGGTGATCTACCCTTTTTTGTTTCTCCTGACTCGAGTGACGTGTGGGCCAACCCGGAGCTATTCTTGTTGGACGACCAACGAAAGCCGCGCTTCGTGGCTGGCGTGCCTCCGGATTATTTCAGTGCTCAGGGTCAGCTTTGGGGCAACCCGGTCTACAACTGGGAGGCACTCCGGCAAACTGGCTATCGTTGGTGCATCGATCGTTTGCGCGCTTTGCTTGCACACGTAGATGTGATTCGTCTCGATCATTTCCGCGCGTTCGCAGCGGCGTGGCATGTTCCGGCCGGGGCACCTACCGCCCAGTCCGGCCAGTGGGTGCCGGGTCCGGGAGCTGATTTCTTCAAAGCGGTCAAGAAAGAGTTAGGCGGACTACCGTTCGTTGCTGAGGATTTAGGGCTGATCACAGCGGACGTTTGTGCGCTCCGCGATCAGTTTCAGGTGCCCGGTACCCGTGTCCTGCAATTTGCCTTCGACGGCAATTCGAATAACCCCTACCTCCCGCACAACTACGTCTCGAACGCGGTCGTATATACCGGGACGCATGACAATCCCACAAGCCGTGGATGGTACGAAGAGTTGCCACCGTATCAGCGGCAGAACTTGTGGCATTACCTCAACTCACCGCAGAGTGATAGTCGCGAGGTCGCCTGG
>Ga0137399_10001342_pt1 | contig 11122 bp, 6 predicted proteins | sample czorhiz316metaG_FD_104810 | JGI IMG/M metagenome (GOLD analysis project Ga0137399, IMG submission 104810) | Vadose zone soil microbial communities from Angelo Coast Range Reserve, California, USA - czorhiz3.16 metaG | ecosystem: Environmental > Terrestrial > Soil > Vadose zone | place: USA...
AGGCCGTGCAAACCGGAGCTGCCCCCACTGCCGTGCAAGAGATTGAGAGTCCGGGCGCAGCGTCGCAAGACAGCGCTTCAGCACAGACCCTCCCCGTCGTGGTGGCACCCGGCCAAACGCTGCAAGAGATTTGCCTCCGCTATTTGGGCCGATTCGATGGCAAGCTCGTCCAGGAAATCCGCGCTCTCAATCCAGAGCTTGCAGATACGAATCAGCTTCCGGCCGGCCAGCTTATCCGGCTCCCACTGGCTCCCGGATCGTTGAAATTGGGCTATGACTCGGCGGGCGACAAGGGCTCGAAGAAGGCGCCAGGAAACTGACCGATCGTCGTAATAGCACCCCCGGGCGTATCTGATCATCGGAAATAGTGTGCTGCGGCAAGTTGTAACCCCCCATTTGCAGCGGCAGTTCCCGCGGCTCCCCTAACTCTAACCGATCCCGAATAGCGGGCCCTGTTGCGTTTGTCTGGCAACCAGCAGCCGACCGAGGGTAGGATTTCGCAACTACCATAAACGAATTGCTGACAGCCTTAACAGGCTGCTGAAAAACTCATCATGTCGTCATTCCGAGGAGCCGAAGGCGACGAGGAATCTCTCTAAGTGCTTGATTTCGTGAGCAGAGAGATTCCTCGCTTCGCTCGGAATGACACGCCTCGGTTGTGTCGGGGCACAGCTTTCAGGCCCCATGTGGTTTGGCCCAATTGAAGCGCGATGGAGAGGAGCAAGAGGAGGCGGAGACCTGTAGCCTGCTTTCAGAGGCGGGGCATTTTATCTACCTGCGCGCCGGGCACGCTAGCGCTTGTACCGGCCCATCAGCTCGCCCTGCGCCAGGATGTGACCTTTCATGGCCCGCTCCAGTTCGGCCTTGGTCGCCCCCGGGCTGAGGTTGGTCTTGGCATCCAGGGCGTAGAGCTTGAAGAAGTAGCGGTGAGCTCGGCCCGGCGGGGGACACGGACCGCCGTAGCCGATCCTGCCAAAATCGTTGCTCCCCTGGCGCGCGCTGTTTTTCAGCTCCCGATCTTTGGGCACGTTTTCGGGAAGCTCGCGCATTGTCGCGGGTAAATCATAGAGGACCCAGTGCACCCAGGTTCCCGCGGGTGCGTCGGGGTCATCCATAATCAGACTGATGCTCTGTGTGTTGGCCGGAAGCTCGCTCCAGCTTAGCGCAGGCGATACGTCGGGTCCGTCGCAGGTGAACTTCTTGGGGATGTCGCTTCCGGGAGTAAAAGCGGCGCTTTTCAGCTCCAAGGTCATGGCCTTTTCCCCCTTGCTTGAAGAGCCGAAGCTGGTTGCTGTCAAAACTCCGAGGACCAGCCCGGCAATTATCCAACTTTTCCAACGCATGATTGGAATCCCCACCCCAAGATCCTGCGCAGGGTACTCCCGTGGTTGCGACCGGGTCAACGCTGGAGCAGTAATTAACTTGCTGGGTGCTCTGGCGCTTGTGGAGGTGCCGACAGAGGAGTCCACGAAGCTGGACTGCCAAATTCTTCAGGTATGCCGCGGGGATTGCCAAGCCAAGCGTCGAGGCTGCGGGCAGCAGCCTTGCCTGAGGCTACGGCATCTACTACTAACTTGGCCCCATGTGCACAATCGCCCCCGGCAAAATACTTCTCATTGCCGGTCTGATACTCGTTCGTAATGATGGTGCCGTCTTTGCGCAACTGGACGCCAGGAACTGCGCGTAAGAACTCCGTGGCAGGTTTCTGGCCTACGGCTCCGATGACCATATCCACGTCGAGAGTGAACTCGCTGTTGGGAATCAGCTGCGGCTCGCGCCGGCCCCGCGAGTCGGGCGTGCCAGGGCGCGTGCGCGCGCACTGGAGGCCGGTGACAATGCCGTTCTTGCCCAGGATGCGCACCGGCTGCGCCTCCCAGTGGAAGATGACGCCATGCTCCTTCGCGAACTCGTACTCATGCTTGAACGCAGGCATCTCCTCCTTACTGCGACGGTAAATCAAATGGGCGGTTTCGGCGCCGAGGCGCTTGAGCGCGACCAGGACGCCCATTGCGGTGTTGCCCGCCCCAATGACCGCAACGCGACGCCCCACGTTAGCCTTGTGGGGCCGTCCCATCTTGGTCTGTCGGACGAACTGCTTCGCTCCGTGGACACCGCGCAAATCCTCGCCCGACAACTCGAGCGAGGAGGTGTCGCCCAGGCCGATGCCAACGAAGATGGCATCGAACTGTTCTTCGAGCTCGGCAAACGAAATGTCCCGGCCAACTTCAGTGTTCAGCCGGAAGTCGACGCCGAGCTGGCGCAATAGCTCAACCTCGCGGAGCGGATTGGAGGCGCTTATCTTATAGGAGGGGATGTTGTAGGTTGGGTTCCCGCCGGGCAGCTCGTTCCGGTCGAAGATACTGACCGCGTACCCCCACTTGGCCAGCTCCGCGGCGCAGGCGAGTGAGGCGGGGCCGGAGCCGATGCAAGCCACCCATTTCCCGTTGGGCCGGCCTGCGTGGAGCACGCCAATCTTGCGGTCGAGCACATCCTTCACCGCGTAGCGCTCCAACCTGGCGATCTGAATGGGTTGCTCACCCGTCTTGTGCATCACGCAGGCGCCCTCGCACAGTGCCTTGGCGGGGCACAATTGGGCGCAGCTTTCGCCCAGGATATTCGCCTCGAGAATTATACGAGCCGAACCCTGCAGGTTACCGCTGCGGATTTGCTGCATGAAACCAGGCACATCGATGCGCGCCGGGCAGGCAAGCATGCAAGGCTTGTCAAAGCAGAACAGACACCTGGATGCTTCGACGACAGCCTCCCTGCTGGCCATCAGCGGACTCATCTGGCTGAAGTTGTCTTTCCACTGCGACGAACCACTGCTCGATACAGGCTCTGGAAAAAACATAATCCTCCTTGAATCGAACATCGCGGCGCCCGCGCAACGCCTCCTCACCGCCGATAAGAGACAAAGGCAGGCCGGTGGGGACCGCGAGCCGCAAAGATCGCAGCAATCCCTTTCCTCTTGCCGTTGCCCTGACCTGTGCCTTTCAGGGACCAGTCGCTTGCAATCAGCGGGGACAGATGAGTGCGAGGGTAGGCTAAAGCGTTTGGGAGCGGAATCCGGTCGACCTGCGAATTCACGTTTAGAGATTTGGGAGGCGATGCGTAGTGGTACGACGCGAGAAAGGGACACCCGCAACCGGCGTGTGCGGTAAGTTCGGTGCACGCCAGGTAGCTCGTTAGGATCGAAGATGCGGGCGGCGTACCCCCACTTGGCCAGCTCCGCCCCGATGCAGGCCACCCACTTGCCGTTCGTCGCGAGAATTATCCGAGCCGGACCCTGCAGGTTGTTGGTGCGGATTTTCCGGTTGTCTTCATATGGCATGGAATCACTGCTCGATGGAGTCCCTGCAAAGGACATGAATCCTCCTTGAATCGAACGCTGCATACTGGCCCCGAGTCCCAGATCCGCTGGGGACAGAAAAAGAAATTGGGAAAGCCAGAAGGGAGTCGCTACGTCGCGGCGCCCGCGCAACGCCTTCTCCACCGCCGATAACAGAGACAGGCAGGCCGGTGGAGACCGCGAGCCGCAAAGATCGCAGTAATCCCTTTCCTTTTGGCTTTGCCATGACTTCGACCTTCCAGGAACCAGTCGTTTGCAATCAGCGGGGACAGATGAGTGGAAGGTAGACTAAAGCGTTCAGGAGCGGAATCCGGTCAACCTGCAAATTCACGTTTAGAGATTTGGGAGGGGATGCGTAGTGATACGACGCGAGAAGCGGACACCCGCAACCGCGTGTGCGGCGACTAGGTTGTGAATCATGTTTAGGGAGCTCAAACGGCGGACGCGCTTGGGCCCGATGCTCGCCCGCTGTCACGGATCGCGTGCAAGTGTGTGTGGAACTCGGATGGCAGGCTCTCGCCTCACCTGGAACTCTCCTCGCCCAGGAGAGTTCTACTATCTCCCGCATTGTCCAGGGGTGACAGCAAGCCGAAAACTCCCCCTGCGCTAGCGGAGGCAAGTACCCTAGGACTCGATCATTTTGTTGTTGATTGCATAGCGAACGAGTTCCACGATGGAGTGCAACCCCAGTTTGCGCATGATGTTGGCCCGGTGGCTTTCAGCGGTCCGAATGCTGATGCTCAAAGCGGTAGCAATCTCCTTGTTCTTCTTGCCTTCTACCAAGAGCTGCACAATCACGCGTTCGCGCGAACTCAACTGTTTTTCTGATGAGCTGTCCTCGATGGATCTCGTGCTCTGCTTCAGGTAGCCTTTCAACATCATCCTTGACACGCTGGAGGTAAAGAAAGGCTTGCCGTGGATCAAAGCTTTCACGGCGGGCACCAGATTGTCCGCAGCATCCGACTTCAACACGTAGCCGAGGGCGCCTGCCTTCAGCACCTCGCTCATCACCTGTTCCGATTCATGCATCGTGAGGATGAGCACTTTCGTTTTGGGAACAGCTTCCAGGATTTGACGTGTTGCTTCCAGGCCATCCAATTCTGGCATGGTGATATCCAAAACCACCAAGTCGGGCTTTAACTGCTTCGCTTTTTCCACTGCTTCCCGGCCGCTGGCTGCCTCGCCGGAAACTTCCCACCCCGGTTGGGTTCCCAGAAGCGAGCGCACTCCTCGCCGTATGACCTCATGGTCGTCGGCTACAAGGAGACGAATTGTGGCCATCATTGGCCTCCCGAGAGCGGCAGTATGGCCCGGACTTTAACGCCGTGGCCGCTGGCATCGATTGCCAGTTGGCCCCCGAGCTGTCTGGCCCGCTCACACATTCCCGCGATGCCCACCCCCAGGCCACCACCACCCCCATTGGATCTCTCCAAAACAGCGGGAGACATCCCATTTCCTTCGTCGCTGACCTCCAGCGTGAGATCGGTGGCATTTCGCGCGATCCGAATCCGGGCTGTTGCACTTCGGGAGTGACGATGGATATTGGTCAGGCTCTCCTGTACGATTCGAAACACCGTTGTCTCCAGTTCTCGAGGCAGCCGGCCAAGTTTGGCGGGCACATCCAGACTGACGTGAATCCCGCTTCGCTTTGCGAAACCTTCGGCGCAATAGTGCAAGGCCGAGGTCAGGCCCAATTCATCCAGAAGCGGCGGGTGCAACAGGTAGGAAAGAGTGCGGATTTCGCGAGCGCTCTGCCCGGCCAGCTCAAGACTCTCCAAGAGAAGGTTGTGGAGGCGCGGGTCGCGCACCGTGCCTGACTGTTTGATTTGGGTGAGGCTTATCATCAAAGCAGCCAGGCTTTGGCCCGTGGCGTCGTGCAATTCCCGCGCCAGCCGCCGGCGCTCCTCGTCCTGCAAGCACAGCAAGCGGCCGGAAAGATCACGCAGAGATTTTTCTGTTTGCTTGCGGTCCGTGATGTCTTGCACGATGCTCTGGTACCCGAGAATGCTTCCGTCTTTGGCCCGCCACACTTTCATAGCAAGCAGGCAGTCCATCTGCTTTCCATCTTTCTTACGCAGCTTCAACTCGTAATGCTTGGCCGACCCTGGTTGCTCGATCCTCTGCCGAAGCGCCGTTTGGTCGTGGGCATGAACGTACGTTTCTGCGATGTTTAGCTCGGTAATCTCCTCTCTCGTGTAGCCAAAGAGATCCAACCACGCTTGATTGACGAGAACGAATTCTCCCCCTGGAGTGGTAATCGCAATCGCGTCCGTGGACTCCTCGAAAAGAGTGCGGTATTTCTCTTCGCTGTCCCGGAGGGTTTGCTCCGCCTGCTTCCGCTCAGTAATGTCGACGAGTACTCCTTCGATTATTTCAGGTGTGCCATTCTCCCCCTCAAACAGGCTCACATTTGCCAGCACCCAAAAAAGGCTGCCATTTCTTCGGCGCAGGCTCAGCTCAAAACCAATAAGGGAACGGTGTGCCTGCAGGCGCGCGATGAACTCCTCTGCCGCGGCCACGCTGGGATAGAATTCCCACACGGTGCGCGCAAGGATTTCGTCCCTGGAGGCATATCCGAGGAGGCGCGCGAAGGATTCGTTGCAATCCAGCATGTGGCCGTCACAGCTACTGCGGAAAACCCCGGCAGGATTCCGCTCAAAGAGCAACCGGTAGCGCTCCTCCGCTGCCCGGTGCGTTCCTTCCCCTCGCTCGCGCTTAGTGACTGGCCTCAAGAGGTGCTGATCTGCCAGGTGTGGTCCCTGGGAGATGTCGAACACTTTCTTCCGAAGACGCGGCAGTTTGTTGATCATGACGCTAACCCAGACACGACTTAGCCCGCTCACGAGCGTGCCAGTTGCGGCTCACTCACAGCTTCAGGTTTTTTCGCCGTTGCCGGGGACGACGGCACCGGAAATGAAAGTTGTGGCCTGCCGAATTCCTGAGGTTACTTCCCCCTGCCAGACCCTTGGGGCTGCATCACCGACTTGCGTGGCAGCTCGCCAATTTGTGTGCCACTAGCATGTATGCAAAGCACCTTTCCTGGCAAGTCCCAAAATCAAGATTTTTGGCCGTACTACTAGAACTACTGGGTTCGGGGAGCAGCCCCCACCCAGCGCTCTACCCGTCGCACAAATCTCCCCTTTGGAAGATTCCAGTATCAGATGGGAGGAGGAACACCGGACGAGGCGGCCCCGGCAATGGCTTTCAGTGGCCGCCTTTGAGATCTCGGCTACGCCGGCTGCGGGAAATCGCTGGTCATGGGGCGCAGGTTACAAAGATGAATAATGATCATTGTCAGGCAGCCAAGCAATGGAACCACCAGCCCTGCCTTGAGGCTGCCAAAGTGGGTGGATAAAAATCCGACTAGCCAGGGTAGGGTTGCGCCACCCAGCCCGCCCAATGCGAACATCAATCCCCCTGCTCGTGAGGCGAACGCGCCAAGGCCCTGGGACAACAAGGCCACAGTGATGGGAAAGACGGAAGCAAGGCCTAAGCCGGCAAGGCTAATACCCGCGAACACCCCTGCCAGCGTCGCTGAAGCCAGGAGGATGGCGACTCCAATGGCCGCCAAAAGGAGTCCCAGGCGGACCAGCTTCGCTTCACCAACATGACGCAGGCAAGCCGGGGCAAGGGCTCTTCCGACAAGCAGCGTCCCCCAAAAGAATGACGGCGCTAACAGCTCAACGGCTCCTGGAGATGCCCTAACGCGTTGGGCATAGGAAGCAACCCAACCACCCAAGGCATTTTCGGTGCCCACGTAAAGAAAAAACAGGACGCCGAGAATCGAAATGAAACGATCTCCCCATATGCTGCGGCTGCGTCGTGCTGGTACGGGGGGATCTGCTTGCCGCGCCCCGTTGCCAAGATTGGCGAAGGAACCCCAGGCGAGGGAAACTGACATCAGCCCCAGCAGTGCCGCAAGTCCGAACAACAGAGCCCAAGTGGAACTGCTCCGCCGAAAAAGGATCGCGAAAGAAGGGTATGCCACTGCTCCAATGCCCCAGGCCAAATTCAATATATTGAGCGCGGCAGCACGCCGGCCGGGGTTTACTTCCGCGACCCATAAGTTGGTGGTAGCGATCACCGCGCCAAGCCCGATCCCATAGCAGAAAACCGAAAGAAGCCCCGTCGCCCATGCGCCTAGACCGAGTCCGGCGACCCCTGCGGACATCAATCCAAAGCCGAGAACCAACGAGAATTGGAAACCCCGGCGCGGAATCACAGGGCCCGACAATGCTGAACCCGCCATCGAACCGAGGAATTGCGACGTGAACAAATACCCCGCGTGCGCATCATCGAGAGACCATTTGGCGGAAAGCGCCGGAAGAATCGGTCCCAGCAGCGTTGTGACCATTCCTGTCAAGATAAAGCCCGCATGGATCAGCGCGACCACCGGGAGAGAAGAACCCTCCGCCGGCGGGCTGGGGCTAGATCGATTCATTCACGCAGCCCTGATGGTCCGCTCGAAAGCAAAGAAGACATCGTGAACCTTATGGCTTTGAGTTGTGCGATGCATTCTAAAGAGTTCTTGCGTTGGTCTAGGCCCGCGTTGGGGCTTGACACGTGGATTCACGAACAACCAGCTCCGGTTCGACGCTAATGAACTTCGTGTAGGGAACCTTTTTAGGAGTGGCAATACGCCGAAGCACGGTTTGGGCCGCAATTTCGCCCATCTTCCGGAGCGGCTGGCGAACGGTCGTGAGACTCGGGTTTTGGAAAGCGGCGCTCTGGATATCGTCGAAACCGACTACAGAAACGTCTTCGGGCACGCGCCAGCCCGCTTCGCGCAAGGCGCGGATCGCCCCGATGGCCGAAATGTCGTTGAAGGCGAAGAGCGCGGTGAAGGGCTCGGGCGCGGCCAGCAGCTTTTGCGTCACGCCGTAGCCCAACTCGGGCGAAGAAGAATCGCCGCTTAGCTGGCCTGTAAGTTTCGGGTCGATTGTCAGCCCGAGTTGGCTAGCTGCCTCACAGATGGCACTCCAACGCACTTCGGTGTCAGAGCTGAAAGCCTGCCCCTTGATAAAGGCGACTCGCCGGTGGCCCAGTTGAAACAAGTGCTCCAGCGCCAACGTTGCCGCGCGCTTATGGTTCAGCACGATATTGGTCACGCCCTGGACATCTTGGTGCCCAGAGACCGCCACGACAGGTACAGGAAGGGTCCGATCGCAGGGAGTGTCCACGGCGATGATCCCTTCGACCGAGCGCCCAAGGAGGAGTTTCGGGTATTCGTCGATCAAGTCGGACCTGTGACGATGACTGGCCACGAAATAGAAGTACCCTTCCTGCAGCAGATGGTCCTCAATCCCGCTCATCACCAGCGCTGCGTATCCCTCACTCACCTCGGGCACCACCACGCCGATGGTCAGGCTGCGTTGTTTTCGAAGCGAGCGAGCGACAAAGTTCGGGCGATAGTTGAACCTCCTAGCCGCCGAAAAGATCCGGTCCTTGGTCTCCTGTGGAATGGAACCCGCCACGGGGGAGCGATTGATCACCAGGGAGATGGTGGCGGGGGATAGGCCAAGATACTCAGCAAGCACCTTCAAGCTGACCGGTTGGTTGGAAGATCCCGCAGGGCGAGTGGCAGCAGCCTGCGTCGCCTTCTTGCGAGACATGCGCGTAGTCTGGCATAAGGAAACTCCCATAGCAAGCCTCCCCCGACGCGGAAAAAATTCGCTTGACACCAAGAATGCGCTGGTGCTAGAAGCAGCGAAATCGGCGGTAAATCGATTTACCGCTGACGCCGAGGCGTCGGGCATGGGAACGCTAAGGCGCTTCGCCAGCCAAAATCGCGGCTGCCTCGACAATGGTCGCGATCGCCAGGATGGTCCTCGTTCGGCGTGCTCAAGGCCGGTGCGGCCAGCGAATTCCCATTGTCCAGACGTGGAGAACACTGCAAAAATTTCAACCCCAAACGCCGGAGCTCAATTCTCAGCAGTTTCTTGCGCCAGATCATTGCGGAGGTTGACCATGATTCGTCCGATTCGCCCTTTCTGCTATGCCCTCGCGACGTTGTTTCTTTTGGCGTTCGTCTTTCCCGCCCAGGCGCAGTTCAAGGCCAGCATGCAGGGCACCATCACGGATGCCAAGGGCGGCGCGGTGGCCGGCGCCAAGGTCACGATTGTCAATCAAGAGACCGGCGTAAGCCGGGACACGGTGAGCGCCGAGGAGGGCTTCTATCGAATCGCCCTGCTTCCTCCGGGGAAGTACACCGTCACGGTTGAAGCGACCGGCTTCAAGAAGTCGGTAACGAAGGACGTCGTTGTGGAGGCCGAGCAGCCGCGGGGCTTCGATGTCCCCCTACAGGTCGGCGCAGTGCAAGAATCAGTCACCGTTACCGCTTCGACCGAAGCTCTTCAGACCGAGAACGCCAATACTGCCGGAACGATGTCCGCGCAGGAGATTCAGCGCTTGCCGCAGGTCGGACGGGACCCTTACGAGTTGCTGCGCCTCACCCCTGGCGTCTTCGGCGACGGCGCGCACGCGGGAAATGGTAATGCTGTAAATTTGCCGAACAATTCCGGGCCCGGGGGCTCGATCTCATCGATCTTCCAAATTGAAAACCAGGTTCAGGTATCGGCCAATGGCCAGCGCACGGCCTCGAATACCTTCACGATTGACGGCGTCAGCGTGAACAGTCTTGGATTCGGTGGCGCCGCGGTCATCACCCCCAACCAGGAATCGATCCAGGAGATCACCATTCTTTCCAATTCCTACTCCGCCGAAGACGGCCGCGGCTCCGGTGCCCAGGTCAAAGTGGTTTCCAAGAGCGGCACGAATCAGTATCACGGGAGCGGATTCTTCAAGTATCAGGATCCGAATTGGAATGCGTTCAACAAGTTCCACGCGGCGAACGGTGGGGTGCCCTCTCGTGTGAACAACAACTTCCGCCAGTTTGGCACAAGCCTCGGCGGGCCCATTTACAAGGAGAAATTCTTTTTCTCCTTCTCTTATGAGGGCCTCCGCAGCAATAACGTGGAAATCTCGGCTCCCATCTGGGTGGAGACGTCGCAGTATCGCCAGCTTGTTGCCAATGCACGACCGGGCAGCATCGCGGCAAAAATCCTGACGTCCCCTGGAGTTGCACCGAGAATTGCAAACGTGCTCAATGCAACTTGTGGGGACGCGGGCATTAACAACTCCGCGCAGTGCCAGGTTGTTTCGGGCGGGCTGGATGTAGGGTCCCCGACGGGAGCCCAAGGGCAATATGTTCCTTTGGATGGCGCGCATTTTGCCGGCGGCGGACTCGACGGAATCCCGGATATTCAGTTCGTTCAGCTTGCACAGCCGAGCTCGACCAACGGGAATCAGTACAACGGAAGGTTGGACTACTATCTGGGACGCAACCAATTCGCATTCAGCATGTATCTCACTCGGGCGAACAACCTGGGCACCGACTTTGGCGGCCGCAGCCGTCCGCAAGGGGATATCGCGACACAACCGCAAAACCAGACGGAAGCGTTCGCGTGGATCCGCACCTTATCCCCGACCCTGGTCAATGAATTTCGCGTGAATTTCACGCGCTTCGCCTTCAATCAGGTGACTGCCAATCAGAATGTCAACTTCGGAATCCCGCGGATCGAAATCGAGGGTTACAGTTTCGATCGCATCCGGTTTGGCGCAGATCGCTCCGAAACGACGCCGGCTGTTTTGGTTCAGAACACGTTCAATTTCCGGGACACACTGAGCAAGGTCATCCGTACACACGCGCTGAAGTTCGGCTTCGATCTCAGCGCGGAGCAGGACAACAACAACCTGCTCGGAGGTGCCCGGCCG
>Ga0137399_10001346_pt1 | contig 11119 bp, 7 predicted proteins | sample czorhiz316metaG_FD_104810 | JGI IMG/M metagenome (GOLD analysis project Ga0137399, IMG submission 104810) | Vadose zone soil microbial communities from Angelo Coast Range Reserve, California, USA - czorhiz3.16 metaG | ecosystem: Environmental > Terrestrial > Soil > Vadose zone | place: USA...
ACGACGAGGAACGACAGCGAGTTCAGGAGGAAACAGGCATTCATCGCCTGCGATTCGGTGTAGCCCCAGCGGGTGAACGCCGCGAGCGTCGCGCCGAAGAGCAGCGGTCCGAGGACGCGCGCCACGTTGAACTGGATCGAGTTGAGCGCGACCGCGTTCGGCAGATCTTTTTTGTCGACGAGCGATGGGATGAGCGACTGATACGCGGGCCCGCCGAACGCTTGCGCGAGGCCGGTGACGAACGACAGCACGAGGATGTGCCAGATCTCCACGACCTGGAAGTACATGAGCGCGGCCAGCGCCGCCGACGTCGACATCTGCACGCACTGCGACGCGATGAGCGTCCGGCGGCGATCGTAGCGGTCCGCGAACACGCCGCCGATCAGCGTGAACAGGATGATCGGCAGCTGCTGCAGGAAGGCGTCGAGGCCGAGGAAGAACGGCGAGTTCGTCAGCGACAGCACGAGCCAGTTCTGCGCGACGATCTGCATCCACGTGCCGATGCTCGAGGTGCAGGCGCCGAACCACTGGACGCGAAAATCGCGGTAGGTGAAGGCCGTCAGCATCCGGCGCAGGGTGCGTGCGCCGAGAGAGGACGGGGGCGCGACGGCGTCGTCAGCGGTTGTCGTAGCTCGGGCGGGGGCGGGTTCGGCCAAGAATGTTCTAAACAGTAGTAGCGCAGGCCTTTAGGCCTGCCGCGTGGTCCGAGTATCTTACCTTACTTGATCGGGACGCTGGCCTGCCGTATACTGCGCGAGCCAGGCGAACATAAGGCGAAAACGTTATGCCGCTCGCACGCGCCGACCTCGAATCACTGCTCCGCACGCGCCGTCTCGATCGCACGCTGACGACGGCGCTGCCGCCATTGGATCCGGCGGGAATTCCCGACGACTACGCGTGCGCGCCGACCGGGCACACGGCCTTAGACGCACGGCTCAGCGGCGGGTTTCCGCGCGGACAACTTTCGGAGATCGTCGGACCACGATCCGCCGGGCGCACGAGCCTGCTGCTGCAGATGCTGGCGGCGGCCACCGCGCGCGGCGAGCTCGTCGCGCTCGTCGATGCCCTCGACATGCTCGATGTGGCGTCGGCCGAAGCCGCCGGCGTCCAGCTCGATCGTCTCCTGTGGATCCGCGGCCACGTCGTTTCGAATCCGGGCATGTGCCGCGATCTGAATCAGCGCGCGCTCGAACAAGCGATTCGCGCGTTCACGCTCGTCCTGCAAGCGGGCAACTTCGGCATCGTCGCGTTCGACGTCGGCGAGGCGCCGATGGACGCCATCCGCCGCCTGCCGTTCACCACGTGGATGCGGCTGCAGCGCCTCATCGAGGGGAGTCAGACGGCGGGCGTGCTCGTCGGGTCCGACTCGATGGCACGCAGCTCGGCGGGACTGACGCTGCGGTTGGGGATTCGGGATTCGGGAAGCGCGCGTAGCGCGCCGCCGAGCGCGAGCGAGCGTGGGTGGGGCCCCGCGAGCATAGAAAAAAGCATCCGCTTTCGCGGGCGGTTATTTGATGGGCTCGACATGGAAGCGCGCGTGATTCGTGCGCGGGCCAGGTACCACGACGATGTACGCGTGCCTTTATCGACCACCTGCGCTTAGCGCCTGCGGCGATTTCTCCCACGATCGTAGGGCGGCCCTTTCAGGGCCGCCGGATCGCGGGCCTGCCCGCCCCGAGGTCCACCGAGGGGAAAGGCCCGCGCTACAACCGATTGCGTCGCTCGCGGCGATCGCGCAGGAATTCTCGCCGCGCTACGAATGTCATCGCGACGATCTCGTGTCGATCGACGTCAGCGGGCTGGAGCGGCTGCTCGGTCCCGCGCGCACCATCGGCGAACAATTGCGGCGCGATGCGGCGTCGCGCGGCATGCGGGTGCACGTCGCGGTCGCCGGCACGCGCATGGCCGCGATCGTCCTCGCGCACGCGCGGCCGGGCGTCACCATTGTCGAGCCTGGCGGCGAAGCCGAGGCGCTCGCGCCGATCGCGATCGGCGTGCTCGAAAAAGCGCCTGCGGCCATGCCAGCGGGCGCGAGCGCGACGCGCGACGCGCACGCGAGGCATCAGCGAGCGGGGGTGGGGCCCCGCGAGAAAGTAAAAGATATCGACGAGGCGCTCGAATCAGCTCTGGCGGCGTTTAAAGCGTGGGGTTTGAAAACGCTCGGCGAGCTGGCGGCGCTGCCGTCGGCCGATCTCGCGTCGCGCCTCGGACGTCAGGCGCTCGTGTGGCAGGCCCTGGCGCGCGGAGAAGACGTTCGGCCGCTCGTGCCAACGCTCGACGAGGAACGGTTCGAATCGTCGGTGGAGCTGGAGTGGCCGATTGAAGGGCTCGAGCCGCTGTCGTTCGTCCTCACGCGGCTACTGGAGCCGTTGTCCACCCGTCTCGAGCGGCGCGATCGCGGGGCCGCGGTGCTGCACGTGCTGCTGCGGCTCGTCACCAAAGATTCCCACGCGCGGCGGCTCGAGTTGCCGGCGCCGATGCGCGACGTGCGGACGCTGCGCACGCTCGCGCTGCTGGATCTCGAATCGCATCCGCCGGCCGCCGCGATCGATCGCGTCGCCATCGTCATCGATCCGACGCCGGGCCGCGTGCTGCAGCACACGCTCTTCACGCGCGCGCAGCCGACGCCCGAGCAGCTGTCGACGCTCGTCGCGCGTCTCGGCGCGCTGATGGGGCAGGACCGCCTCGGCGCACCAGCCGTCGTGGATTCGTATCGCCCCGGCGCCTTCGCGATGACGCCGTTCAAAACCGAGCACCCATCAACTTCTTTTATGGCGCGCGGGGCCCCACCCCCGCGCGCTGAAGACCTCGCGCTCGAGCGTAGACTCTCGCGCTCGGGTGATGGGTGCCTCACGAGTCTGGTTTCCGCTGTACGACGGTGTCGAAACCCAGTTCCCGCGCGCGTCGCGGTTGACAATGGCCGGCCCGTGCGCGTCACCACCGATCGCCGCGGCTTCGTCGGCGGCACCGTCGTCATGTGTGCGGGACCATGGCGAACATCAGGTGATTGGTGGAACGCGACGGAGGATCTGCGACGTCCTGTTCTGGATACGCGCGAGGGCAACGGCCCGAGCGCGTCAGGCGCGGGGGTGGGGCCCCGCGCATTTAATAAAGACGAGTGGGACGTCGCACTCACCGACGGCGCCGTGTACCGCATTTTCCAGGACCGCGACACCGACGCGTGGTTCATCGATGCGATCGTTGACTGAACACAAAGGACACCGAGGACACAAAGGAAAAACCTTCGGTGCGTCGTTACCTTTGTGTCCTTAGTGTCCTTTGTGTTCACGTGTCGTCCGACTACATCGAGCTCCACGCCGCGTCCGCCTTCAGTTTTCTCCAGGGCGCCTCGCTCCCCGAAGCGCTGATCGACCGCGCCGCCGACCTCGGCTACTCCACGGTCGCGCTGCTCGATCGCGACGGCGTCTACGGGCTCCCACGCTTCCATAAAGCGGCGCAAGCCGCCGGCATTCGCCCGATCGTCGGCGCCGAGCTCACCATCGCCCAAGACGATCTGCGACGTCCTGTTCTGGATACACGCGAGGGCTACGGCCCGAGCGTGTCAGGTGCGGGGGTGGGGCCCCGCACCAGTGAGAAAAGTGGGGCCCCACGCGAAAGTGAAAAAAGCGGGCTGAATGTCGGAGCAAGCTGGTTGCTTCCGATCTTGTGCGAGTCGCAAGAGGGGTATCGGAACCTCTGTCGCCTCGTGACGAAAATGAAAATGCGCGCGCCGAAGGGAGAAGGGGCGCTCGCGCTCGAGGAACTGGACGGCTGCACGACCGGTCTGGTCGCGCTGGCGGGGCGCGCGGCGCTCGACGGCCGGCGCCACGGCGTTGGCGGACTGGTCGATCGCCTCGTCGGCGTCTTCGGCCGCGCGAACGTGTACGTCGAGCTGCAGCGCCACTTCCGCCGCGACGAGGAGCGCGACAACGAGGCGCTCGTCGCGCTGGCGTCGGCCTTCAGCGTCCCGACGATTGCGACCAACGGCGTCCGCTTCGCGACGCCGGCGGAGCGGCCGCTGTTCGACGTGCTCACCTGCATCCACCATCACACCGACCTCCTCACCGCGGGACGCCGCCTCGCGCCGAACGCCGAGCGGTACCTCAAGCCGCCCGGCGAGATGGCGGATCTGTTCTCCGATTATCCAGACGCCATCGCGCGCACGCGCGAGCTCGGCGACCGCCTGCAGTACACGATGGCGGATCTCGGCTACCGCTTTCCCGACTATCCGGTGCCGCCCGGCGAGACGCAGATCTCGTTTCTGCGCAAGATCACCGAGGTCGGCGCGCGCGAGCGCTATCGCCCGTATCACGATCGCGCGCGCGCGCAAATCGCGCGCGAGCTCGATCTCATCGAGAAGCTCCAGCTCGCCGGCTACTTCCTCATCGTCTGGGACATCGTCAATTTTTCGCGGCAGCACGACATCCTCGTGCAGGGACGCGGCAGCGCGGCGAACAGCGCCGTCTGCTACAGCCTCGGCATCACGGCGGTCGATCCGGTCGGCATGGATCTGCTGTTCGAGCGGTTTTTGTCGGAAGAGCGTGGCGAATGGCCCGACATCGATCTCGATCTGCCGAGCGGCGATCGCCGCGAGGAGGTCATCCAACACGTCTACGAAAAATACGGGCGGCTCGGCGCCGCCATGACCGCCAACGTCATCACGTATCGCGGGCGCAGCGCGGCACGCGAAGTGGGGAAGGTGCTCGGCTTCGACCTGGCGCAGATCGATCGGCTCGCGAAAATCATGAACCAGTTCGAGTTCGCCGATCCGGCCGACACGCTGCCGCGGCAGCTCTCGGCCGTCGGGCTCGATCTGAATTCGGATCGCGTGCGCCTGTTCGCGCGGCTCTGGAGGGAGATGCTCGATTTGCCGCGCCATCTGGGCCAGCACTCCGGCGGCATGGTGATTTGCCAGGGTCAGCTCGACGCCGTCGTCCCGCTCGAAAACGCCAGCATGCCCGGCCGCGTCGTCGTCCAGTGGGACAAGGACGACTGCGCCGACATGGGCATCGTGAAAGTCGATTTATTGGGCCTCGGCATGATGGCGGTGCTGCAGGACTCGCTCGCGTTGGTGAATGGTGAAAGGGCAGGACAGGCAGGAGGGGCAGGACAGGCGGGATGGGAAGACCTTGGCGCCGACGATCGGCGACGTCCTGTTCTGGATATGCCCGAGCGCGACGGCGCGAGGGCATCAGGCGCGGGGGTGGGGCCCCGCGCAATTAAAGAACGTGCGGCCCCACGCGGAGTGAGAATGGACCTTGCGCATCTCCCCGAAGATCCCGCGGTGTACAAGATGCTGCAGGAGGCCGACACGATCGGCGTCTTTCAGGTCGAGTCGCGCGCGCAGATGGCGACGCTTCCGCGTTTGAAGCCGGAGAAATTTTACGACCTGGTGGTGGAAGTGGCGATCATCCGGCCCGGACCGATCGTCGGGCAGATGGTGCATCCCTATCTGAATCGCCGCGCGGGACGCGAGCCGGTGCAGTACCCGCATCCGTCGCTCGAGCCGATCCTGAAACGGACGCTCGGCGTCCCGCTGTTCCAGGAGCAGCTGCTGCGGATGGCGATGGTCGCCGCCGGCTTCACCGGCGGTCAGGCGGAGGATTTGCGGCGCGCGATGGGTTTCAAGCGGTCCGAGAAGCGGATGCAGCAGATCGAGGTGCAGTTGCGCGAGGGCATGGCGCGGAAGGGGATTACGGGCGACGCGGCGGAGACCATCATCACGTCGATCACCTCGTTCGCGCTCTACGGTTTTCCCGAGTCGCACGCCGCCAGCTTCGCGCTGCTCGCGTACGCGAGCGCGTATTTGAAGGTCCATTACCCGGCCGCGTTCTACACAGCGCTCCTGAACAATCAGCCGATGGGGTTCTACCACCCGTCCACGCTCGTCAAGGACGCGCAGCGCCGCGGCGTCCGCTTTCATCCGATCGACGTGCAGGTGTCGGACTGGGACTGCACGATCGAATCGGACGGCGCGATCCGTCTGGGTCTGCGGTACGTGCGTGGCCTGCGACAGGAGGTCGGAAAGAGAATCGAAAGCACTTACGCCGATGCCATTCAGCGACGCTCTGTTCTGGATACGCGCGAGGGCCATGGCCCGAGCGCGTCAGGGATCGGAGGCGACACCCGTCACCGACGTCCTGTTCTGGATACACGCGAGGGCTACGGCCCGAGCGTGTCAGGCGTGGGGGTGGGGCCCCACGCAACTAAAGAAAGCTGGCTGTGTCCCAAGTGTGGCTGTGATGACGAAACGATGCTTGAACGTGTCAACGCCTCACGCTGGTTCTGCAACAACTGTTCGCACGATTGGAGCGCGAAGGCTCTAGCCGAGCGGCTGGCTCCCCGCTTCAAATCGCTCAACGAGCTCGTCGCGCGCACGGGTCTCCGCCGCGACGAGGTCGTGACCCTCGCCGATATCGGCGCGCTGAACGCGTTCGGCTACGACCGCCGCTCCGCGCTCTGGCAGGCGGAGCGGGCGGTCCGACCGTCCGGCGAGTTGTTTGACGAGGCGGGATCGGCAGGAGAGGCGGGATGGGCAGGACGGGCAGGATGGGAAGAATCGCTCGACGAGGATCTGCGACGTCCTGTTCTGGATACGCGCGAGGGCCACGGCCCGAGCGCGTCAGCCGCGGGGGTGGGGCCCCGCGGCATTGAAGAAAGCCGGGCCCCACGCGAAATAGAAAATGACTTTTGCCCGCTGAAACCGATGACCGAAGCCGAGCGCCTCGTCGCCGACTATGCCGGCATGGGGCTGACCGCCGGCCGCCACCCGATGGCGCTTCGCCGCGACGATCTCGCGATGCGCGGCATCCTGCGCGCGTGCGATCTCTACACCACGCGGCAGGGGCGACGGGTCCGCGTCGCCGGCATGGTCATCACGCGCCAGCGCCCCGGTACCGCCAAAGGCTTTGTCTTCCTCACGCTCGAGGACGAAACCGGCATTGCGAACATCATCGTGCGTCCGGATCTCTTCGCGCGCGATCGCCTCGTCATCGTCGAAGAGCCGTTCCTGATTGTCGACGGCGTGCTGCAAAGCCAGGACGGCGTGACGTCGGTCCGCGCCGAGCAGGTGCAGGGCATGCGCGGCCTCGACATCGACTTCGACGCCCACGATTTCTATTGAGGATCGTCAGGCCTCATCTGCGGAAGAGCATCCAAAGACATCGCCGTAGCGCGTCGTTCGTTTTCGTGCTTTCGTGTTTTCGTAGCGTGTCCAGATTAGCGAATGGCCGAGCACCCATGCGCGTACAATTATCTCCCTCATGCGTCCCTGGCAGCTCGGCCTCGCCGGATCGATCGCGGCTGGCTTGATCACCGGCGTCGCGGCGACGGGTCAGTTCGCCGACGTCTCACCGGATCTCGTTCGCGAGCCGGCGCTGCAGTACTTCACCAAGCCGACCACTGATGCGGTCGCGCGGCTGAACGCTGACCTCCAGCGCGGCGCCGCGCGTCTCGCCTTCGACGGTACCGGCGGCTATCTGCCGTCCATTCTGGACGCGCTGCATCTGCCGAGCGAGTCGCAGCTGCTCATCTTCTCGAAGACGAGCGTGCAGTCGCGCTTCATCACGCCGCGCAACCCGCGCGCGCTGTACTTCAACGACTCGGTCACGGTCGGCTACATTCCCGGCGCAGATTTCCTCGAATTCGCCGCCGAGGATCCGCAGCAGGGCGTCATCTTCTACACGCTCGACCAGCGCCGCGCCGAGCCGCCGGCGATCGAGCGCCGCGACTTCTGTCTGAGCTGCCACAATGCGAACGCGACGCTCGATGTGCCGGGCATGCTGGTGCGCAGCGTCGTCACGACCGCAACCGGGAACACCGCACCGCGCTTCGGCAACTACGTGGCGGATCATCGCAGTCCGTTCGTGGAGCGCTGGGCGGGCCACTACGTCACTGGACGCCATGGCGCGATGACGCATCTCGGCAACGCGGCGCTCGTCGACAAGAGCGATCCCGACACGCTGACGACCACCGAGACGATGAACGTGCAGTCGGTGAAGGATCGCTTCGAGCGCGAGCGGTACGTCTCGCCGCACAGCGACATCGTCGCGCTGCTGGTCTTCGAGCATCAAATGCGGATGACGAACCTGCTGACGCGCATCGGCTGGGACACGCGCGTCGCGCTGCAGGCCGGCCGTCCGGACGCGGCGGCGATCGTCAGCCGCGCCGCTGCCGACGTTGTCGACTACCTGCTGCTCGTCGACGAGACACCGCTGCCGGATCGTGTCACCGGTACGGCGGGGTTCGCGGCGAGGTTTTCCGCGGAAGGGCCGGCGGATCGTCAGGGCCGGTCGTTGCGGCAACTCGATCTCTCGACGCGGCTGCTCCGGTATCCGTGCAGCTACATGATCTACTCCGAGGCCTTCGACGCGCTTCCGTCCGACGCGCGCGACGCGATCTACCGGCGTCTGTGGGACGTGCTGTCGCGGCATGAGACCGGTGCGAAATACGCGCGGCTCTCCGCCGCCGATCGCCGCGCCGTCGTCGAGATCCTGCGCGACACGAAGAAAAACCTCCCCGATTACTTCCGGCCGATCAATCACTGATACGTCTAAACCCTCGGAGGCTTCTATGCGAACGTTCGTGATCTCCGTATTGGCGGCGACCGCGCTTGTCACCTATCGATCGGCGATGGTCGCGGCGCCGCAGCAGACGACGGCCTATCCGGGCCAGATGACCGAGGCGCGCGTCTGGATTCAGAACCGGCCCGACCACGGCGAAGCAATCCCGGTGAGGCTGGAAAGCGCGTCGCGCGAACTGTCGCCGCTTCGCGTCCACGTCGTCAACGCCCAGAACACGCCCGTGTTCGACGAGCCGATCCGCGCCCGCCTCATGCCGCAGATCTGGGAGTATCAAACCGTGGTCGTAACGGCCAACCAGGACGTGACGCGGAGGTTGAACGAGTTTGGCCCGGCCGGCTGGGAGACGACCGGCATCGCCTTCGTGGCGGCGGATGGCGCCAGGACGATTGTGATGAAGCGCCCGCGCTCATAAACCCGTAAGAGTGGTTTCAATATTGGCAGCGGCCGCTGGTCGTGCCGGCCTTCAGGCCTGCCAAAATGGCCGCCGGGAGCCCTAAAGGGACTGCGCTCCTTCATTTGGAAACGCGTTTATGAAGGTGTTTCGGCAGACAGAAGGTCACTAAACAGAAAACAATTTCGGACCGAAAGATATTATTGCGGTCTTTCCGAGCGTTCGTCGAAGGCCCCCGTCGCCGATGTCGGCACGGAAACTGATACCGGCAGAGGCTAATGCTGAAAGTCGACCTTCATACCCATACGTCAGACGATCCGGTCGACCGGATCCCCTATACGACGACCGATCTCATCGACCGCGCGGCGCGGCTCGGCTATGACGCGCTGGCGGTGACCCTGCACGAACGGCAATTGGACCTCGGCTGTTTCGAGTCTTACGCCGCCGAGCGCGGCATTGTCCTCATTCCCGGCATCGAGCGGACGATCGGCGGCAAGCACGTGCTGCTCCTGAACTTCGACGGCGGCACGGAAGACGTCCGGTCATTCGACGATCTCGCGCGGTTGAAACGCCGGCGCGCGGGGCTCGTCGTGGCACCCCATCCGTTCTTCCCGTCGACCTTCTGCCTCTGGTCGGATCTCGATCGCTACGCGCATCTGTTCGACGCCGTCGAGTACAACGCGATGTTCACGCGCCTGGTGAATTTCAACCGTCCGGCGGAGCAGTGGGCCGCGCGGCACGGCAAGCCGATGGTCGGTAACGGCGACGTGCACCGGCTGCGGCAGCTCGGGACGACCTACTCGCTGGTCGATGCCCCGCGCGACGCGGACGCGATCTGCGCGGCGATTGCCGACGGCCGCGTCGAGGTCGTCAGCCGTCCGCTCGCCTGGACCGAAGCCGCCAGTATCATGTCGGATCTGTTCGGATGGCGAAGCCACGCTGGACCGCGGGTCCACACGACGCCGGCCTCAGACTCGACAAGTATCTCGCTGCCGCAGAGCGTCTAGGCTCGCGCGCGAAGGCGGCCACTGCGCTCGCGCGCGGAAAAGTCTTCATCAACGATCGCGAAGCGTCGGCCGCCGATGCGGCGACGCGCCTCACGGCCGGCGACGTCGTGCACGTGTGGATGGATCGGCCCGGCACGGCGAAACGCCGCACCACGCTCGGCGACGAACGCGACCTGCCGATCGTCTACGAAGACGACGCCCTGATCGTGCTGAACAAACCGGCGGGCGTGCTCGCGGTGCCGCTCGAGCGTCGCGGGGGCGCGCGGTCGGTGTTCGAAGATCTGAAGGCCTATCTGAACACGCGGCGCAAGCCGCGACCGTTCGTCGTCCACCGCATCGACCGCGACACGTCCGGCCTCGTCGTCTTCGCGAAGACCGCGGCGGCGCAGGCGCGGCTCAAGGAACAGTTCAAGCGTCACCGCGCCGAGCGCGTGTATCGCGCACTCGTGTACGGGCAGCCGAGTCCTGCGTCCGGCACGTGGCGCGATCGCCTCGTGTGGGATACGAAGGCGCTGATTCAAAAAGAAACGCATCCGCGGGATCCGCGCGGCAAGGACGCGATCTGTCACTATCGCCTGGTCGAGCCGTTCGGACGCGCGTCGCTCATCGAGGTGACGCTCGTCACGGGACGAAGAAATCAGATTCGCATCCAGGCGCGCTTACGCGGCCACACGCTGGTCGGCGAGCAGCGATACACGTACGGGCCCGACACGCTTCGTCCCATCGCGTTTCCGCGGCAGGCGCTGCACGCGTGGCAACTGACGTTTGCGCATCCCGCCGACGGCCGCGAGCTGCGTTTCGAGGCGCCGATGCCGGCCGACATGGAGCGCCTCGTGGCGCAGCTGCGTCGAGGGCGGTAGTGGAATAGTGGGCTGGTGAGAATTGCCGCGGTCTCTCGCTCGGCTAAAAGCCGTCGCGCGACGAAGTCGAGGAAAGCCGTCGCGCCACGAAGAGGAAAGCCGTCGCGCAGCAGCGTCGGGGAACGTGAAACAGTTCCTCGACTTCGTCGCGCGACGGCTTTAGCCGAGCGCCGGTCTCCGCTACCGCGTCACCGTCAACGCGGCGCTCTTCCGCACGCCGTAGACCGTCGCGTAGATCGACGCGCCCGTGCTCGACGCCGGATGCGACGTGCGCACGCT
>Ga0137399_10001348_pt1 | contig 11117 bp, 12 predicted proteins | sample czorhiz316metaG_FD_104810 | JGI IMG/M metagenome (GOLD analysis project Ga0137399, IMG submission 104810) | Vadose zone soil microbial communities from Angelo Coast Range Reserve, California, USA - czorhiz3.16 metaG | ecosystem: Environmental > Terrestrial > Soil > Vadose zone | place: USA...
AACGTCCTAAAAAAGGGCGGCTAGGAGGCGATTAGCGGGCGCTTGCTGCCTAGCACCCGAACCAGGTGCGCGAGGCGGCGGCGCAGCGGGCTCCACGCGGTGTTCCGCTCGGATTGCCGCCGTTCATAGCGAGGGGCGTTGGTCTCGGCGCAGAGCTTGCATCCGCAGCCGTGACCTGTGTCGGGCAGTCGCCTGCCTCGCTTGTCGAACCTAGCCTGCATGTCGAATGAGCCTCACAACAATCCGTGGGAGATCGTGTGACCGGCCGGACGGATTGTCGTTCAGTCCGCCGCCACGGCCAGACCGGGTTCGCTGACCATCTCGCTCGCTTCGTTGTACGAGTGCCGCAGCATCACGCGCAGCCGATCCTTGGCGACCGCGAGCCGTGATGCCACCGTCCTCTCCGGGATTCCCAGCGATTGAGCAATCGCGCGGTTCGTGTACCCGTGGTAGTGGCGAAGCACGATCGCAGCGGCCTGCTTGGGCGGCAGCTTGGCGAGCGCCTCCGCGAGGTCTCGCCGTTCCACCTGCTCCTGCGGGTCAGGCGCGAGCTCCGGGCGTCCGATACGCCGGATCACCTCGCCTACCTCGCGCAGGCGCATCTTCCGCTGGTACGAGACCGCGGCGTTGATCGCTATGCGGTGTACCCACGCCTCGGCCGGCGCGATGGGCTTCCATGTGCTCCATTTCCGGTACGCGCGCTCAAACGCGTCCTGGGCGCAGTCTTCGGCCGCGGCCCGATCGCCGAGCATCGCGGTCAATGTGCCGAGGATCTTGCCATACGAGGTTTCGTACAGCCGTTGGAAGTCCGCTTCGTTCCCAGGGCGGTACTTCGGCTTCTGTTCGAGCTCGTCGATCGTCTCGACCGGCTCCTGGATCTTATTGAGCATCAGTTGCAATAACCCCCCAATGGAAATGGGAGCGTGGCTTTGTGACGCTTCCCCGAACTAATCTCGCTCTTGAGGGGGGTCAGGGTCACCGTACGGTTGGTCGGATTTTGGGTCGCACAGTTGAGGTAGGAGTCCCTCTGATCCGAGATCAAGTAGCACGCTTCCAGCCCGGCGTTGATCAAGCAGGATGAATCCAAGCTCAGCGGGCGCCTTTGGAAATCAGCCGGGCGATGTACTCAGTTCGCTCGCAGCCGGCCTGGCGGCCGACACGGGGCAGACCGGCCAGAAAACGCTGAAGGTGATCCGCGCTCGATCGCCGGAGATGCTGCGGTTGAGCGAAGAGACAGGCGAGGACCTGATCGCAACCTCGGCAGGCTTCATCGACATGCTCCTGATGTCGCTGCGGTCTGACGTCGAGCTCGACTGGTCGGCACACGAAACACGAACGCGCGAATATGGGCGGCTCAAGGCCGCCCAGGGTGTTCCGCTCGAGACCCTCATCGACGTGCTCGCCGTTTACCGCCGCGCGACGATCGAGCTGATCACACAGCCAATCGAAGGCTCGCCGCGTCGCGACGAAATCTTCGCGCTGGCGCAGAGCCGGCTCGAGGATGTGGTCGAACGCTTGAACACATGCGTGGTACGTGGGTACCTCGAGCATCTCGACGCCGAACATCGAACCAGGGAGACCGAGCTGTACGGACTCGCCGCGATCGTCACGTCGATGGGCCGTTCGCTTGACATCAGCGAGACGGCCGAGCTCGCCCTGGTGGAGACGATGGCTGCGCTTCGATTGAACGCCGGCGTGCTGTGGTTGAGAGAACGTGCGACTTTCAAGCTCACGCACACGTCAGGACTTGAACCCGACCAGGTCGAGCAGTTCGTCCGCGAGGCCGGACCCAACGTGAAGGCTGCGGTGACGGCCGTCGGCCGGTCGGAGTCGCGCGTGGACCGCGGCCTCGGCGGCGAATGGAATGCCCTACGCGCGCAGCTGCGTGTCAGGGGCAGGGTGGTCGGTGTCCTGAGCGTGGGCACAGACATCCCGCGGATCTTCGGCGCCACGGACCTGCTATTCATGGCCGCTGTCGCGGACCAGGTCGCGATCGCGCTCGATCGCGCGCGCCAGTTCTCAAATGAGGCCCGCACGGACCACCTCACCGGGCTGGCGAATCGCCGAGAGTTCGAAAGGATCATGGAGCGCGAGGTCGCCCTCGCCGAACGACATGACCGCAAGCTCTCGCTGCTGATGATCGACCTCGACAACCTGAAGCGCATCAACGACCGCCAGGGTCATCGTGGAGGCGACGCCGCCCTCAGGTTGGTCGCCCAGCAGCTCCAGCGCGTGGTGCGCACATCCGACATCTGCGCGCGGATCGGGGGCGATGAGTTCGGTGTCGCTATGCCTGAGACCGACCTCGATCGCGGGCAAGAGGTGGCGTCACGGCTTCGTGCCGCGCTGACAGAGGCCAGTCTGGCGGCTCGCTCGCCGGAGCCGATCGAGGTCAGCATGGGCCTGACCGCATGGCGGCCTGGTCAGGATTGGCAGACTGCGTATGAGGTCGCTGATGGCGACCTGTACGAGGACAAAAGACGCCGTAAAGAAGTCCGGCGCGCTCCTGCACAGGCACGACACCCGCCGGCGATTCGAATCCTCGGGCGAACTGGGCGGCGGCGCGTGGCCGGCGGCTGAACCGAGCCGGGAACGCTACTCGATCAGGGCCAACTCTCGTGCCTTGACGATCGCCTCGAGCTTGGAGTGGACTCCGAGCTTGCTGCCCAGGCTCCGTATGTGCGTGCGCACCGTGGTGTAGCTGATCCCCAGCCGGCTCGCGATGCCGCGGCTGGGAAGGCCTTCGGCCAGCAGCCGCAGCACCTCCTTCTCCCGCGGGGTGAGGCTCTCCAGCTGGGTGTCCATCTCGCGCCTCTTGTTCAGCAGCGTCGCGATCGTGCGCGGGGTGAACAGCGTGCCGCCGGACGCGACCGTGCGAATTGCATCCACCACCTCGGCCGCTGCTCGCGACTTGTGGATGAATGCGCTCGCGCCGGCCTCGATCGCGGCGAAGCGCGCCGCGTCGCTGTCTTCTCGGGTCAGGAAAATGAGCTTGGTGTCAGGTCGCACGGAACGAATGCCGAGGCCGGCATCCGCGCCGGTCCCATCGATGAGCCGGAAGTCGACCAGTGCAACGTCCGGCTTCAGCTCCTCGGCTCGCGCGACCGAATCCACGACGGAGGCAGCGCTGCCGACGACGACGATGTCAGGCTGGTCGTTGAGCAGCGCCGAAAGTCCGTCCGCCACGACCTGGTGGTCTTCGACGATGAGAACCCTGATCTGGTTCTGGCTCACGGAGGGGTCGGCACCCAGAACTCAACTCGAGTGCCGTTGCCTGGCTCGCTGGTGACCTCGCACCAGCCGCCTGCCAGCAGGGCGCGCTCGCGCAGCGCAAGCAGGCCGATGTGTCCGGGTAGGTGGTCGCGATCCCCCACCACGAAGCCGCGCCCGTCGTCGCTGACCTCGCCGTGGATGCCGCCGTCGCGCGCCTGGACGGTGACTTTGACCCGGCTCGCGGCCGCGTGCTTCTCGACGTTGGTGAGGGCTTCAGACACCTGCCTGAAAACGATTGACTTGATCTCATAAGCGTGATCGTCGGGTAAGTAGAGCTCGGTCTCGGCGTCGATTCCGGTCATGGTGTGCATCATCGTCACGCGGTCGCGGATCGTCTCCTCGAATCCACCGGGAACTTCGAGCGCAGGAGGCCGGACCTCGAACAGCAGCTTGCGGAGCGCCAGCTCTGCCTGGTCGAGCAGCCGGCGCGCGTCGTCCACCGGCGAGTCAGTGTCGTCGACCCGCTGCAGATGGATCTCCGCGGCGGTCAGCTTCTGCAGCGCGTCGTCGTGCAGCTCGTCCGCGAAGCGCCGGCGGGCTTTGTCCACGGCGGTTGACATGTTCTTCAGCAGCAGCTGGCGCGCCTCATCGACCTTCTGCAGCCGATCGATCGTGGTGGTGAGGTCGCTCTCGGCAAGCTTGAGCTGCCAGACGAGTCCGGCCGCGAGGCCTGCCATCTGCAGCACCCAGGCGTCTTCCATCGAGAAGCCTTCGCGCTTCCGGGATTCGTAAGCCGCGACCACCCCCAGTCGGTGCTCGCCGGCGCGCCATGGCACGCTGATGGCGCTCGAAACACCCAGCACATCGAGCACGGCGCGACCCGGGGAGCCGTCTTTCGAATCGCCGGTCGATGCCCTGAAGATGAGGTCCTCGTACACGACCTGGCTCGTGAGGTCACCGCCGAACGGCTCTGCAGGCGCTGGGTACAGACGGTTGAGAAAAATGTCGTCGATGCCGAACGCGCCCGCGATTGGGGTCAGCGTGCGGTTCTGGTTCAGCTGCCAGAACAGCACCTTGTCCGCTCCGACCAGCTCGGCGACGCTTTCGGTGAGGCCGCGGTAAAAAGACCCGAAGTCGGCACCCGTCCGCGCGTGGGTCGACACGGCGAACAGGGCCTTGACCGCAAGCTCGTGAGCGCGCTCGATCTTCAGTGCGGCCTTCGCGCGCTCCTCGTTGAGGACTCGCTGCTTCTCGCTGCGGTCGAGGTCCGCGCGCACGTTGACGAGCGCGTCCACGAGCTCCTGCCTCCGCTGCTGCAAGCGCAGGATCTCCATCGCCGCAGCGACCTGGTTGGCAAGGATCGCCAGCGCACGGCGCTGCACGACGGTGTAGACGCCACCGCCGGCGACGCCCATGATGCCGATGAACCTGCCTCCGGCGTTCAGGGGCAGTCCGACATACGAGCTCAACCCGGGCAACGGCATGCGGGCGGCGCCGCTCGGGGAGCTGTTATCGGTGGCGGCGGCGAAGAGCCGGTCGATGTCGTCGCCAGATATCGACCGCGACGAATCGGCCGAGCGCGTGAAGACTTGCTGGCGCTTGCCCGAGTCGTCGACAAGGCCGATGAACGCGACCGAGGTCCCGGTCAGCTCCAGCGCCAGCTGCAGAGCCTGGTCGGCGACTTGCGACAAGTCGCCTGCCCCTGCAATAGCCGCCGAGATCGACTGAAATGCCTCGAGCCGATCCCATAGGCCCGTTTCGGATTGTCCAGCAGTCTCCAAAGACAGGAGCTTATTCCCCCCTCGCCCGATTGTAGTTGCGCGCTCGGCTTCCTATGTCGCGAGCTTGCCGATCAACCCTTCCGTTCATGCAACGGATCGAGATCGCCCGGTACTCGCCAAGCCCGCAGCGTTTTCAAAGGTAAGGGGGCCCGCACTGGCTGCTTCAGTGGGGCCTCATGGGAGAGGCGATTGCCGCGAGGGAGACGGGGATGAGCCGGGGCCAGTTCTATTTTTCATCGAGCGATGTGCTCGAGCTTGCGCACCTCGATCGCACGTTGATGCACCTCGCCCGGCCGGCGCCGAGCCAGGAGTGGCAGGCGCCGTTGACCGTAGGTCAGCTCATCGACCTTGGGCTCTTCGGAGCCGGTCCCGCGCTGCCGAGGAAGGATCTCATCGAGCGCCTGTGGAGCAGAAAGCGCCAGCTGATGCGGAAGGCCGACGAGCTGGCTCGGTGGGGACCGGACCGGCCCGTCGCGTGATCGCGCCGACCTGCGATTCACGACGTGCAGTGCCAATACTCGCGCTCGCGCGCGCGTTCTCTTTTTGAGATGGGAGCGAGGGTGGAGAAGTTCGCGAGCGATGTCATCAACGCCAACCCGGTTGTGGCCAGGCCGCTTGTCGTGCTGGTCGCCAGGTTCTTGGGGCCCGGACCTCTCCGGCTGAGGATGGTCAAGCTCGCACACGAGCTGGACGACCGCCAGGTTCTACGCGAGGCGGCTTAGGCGCGCGCTCGGACGGCTTCACTCTGGAGCGGTTGAAGGCGTCGCCTCCAGGTAGCGGTGTGGGGCATGGGCACTCCCTTTGAGGGAGGCGTTTCCACTACAGATGAATGACTTCGACCGGCAACTGGAAACGGAACTGGCTCTGATGCTCGACCGGGTGGTGAGGGCCCCGGCGCCGCCGCGCCGTGAACGCCCGGGCCTGCGGCCGATGGTGACGCTGCATACGACCCCTGCAGCCGCGATCGGCCCGGCCGCCGCCTTCACGGTCCTGGCGGACCTGCCGCTCGAGGTCGTCGCGGAAACCCCTCCGGCCGCCCAAATCGACCGCGCGGCCCTCGCTCTCCTTATCTAGGAACTAACCCCTTCCTTCCTCTCGCGAGGCCGAGCCGCAAGGTTCGGCCTCTAACTTGCTTCACACTTGTCTCACCATGACCGCCACCACTGTCGGCATCACGTTCAAGGTCACCCCGGCGGCAGCCCGAGTCTCGGCGTCAGAGCGGCAGCGAATCCTCGGCAACCCCGGCTTCGGCAAGGTCTTCAGCGAGCATATGGCCGTTGCGAAGTGGAGCCGTGAGCGCGGCTGGCACGACGCCGAGGTGCGCCAGTACGGGCCGATCGCACTCGATCCGGGTACCTCCGTCCTCCATTACGCGCAGGCAGTGTTCGAAGGGCTCAAGGCCTATCGCCAGCAGGATGGGACGGTGGCGGTGTTCCGGCCGGAGGCGAACGCCGCTCGGTTCCAGCGGTCAGCCCGCAGGCTCGCGTTGCCGGAGCTGCCCGCCGCGGCGTTCGTCGAAGCCATTGATCTCGTGGTCGGGCTGGACTCGGACTGGACGCCGTCGGAGCCTGAGCACAGCCTGTACCTGCGTCCTTTTATGTATGCGAGCGAGGTGAACCTCACCGTACATCCCTCCGACGAGGTCACGTTCGTCCTGATCGCATCGCCTTCGGGCTCGTATTTCCCGACCGGCGTCAAACCGGTGACCGTCTGGCTGTCCGAGGACTTCAGCCGCGCGGCCCCCGGCGGGACCGGCGAGGCGAAGACCGGGGGCAACTACGCGGGCAGCCTGCTCGCGCAAGCGCAGGCGGCGCAGCAAGGCTGCGACCAGGTGGTCTGGCTCGACGCGATCGAGCATCGCTGGGTCGAGGAGATGGGAGGCATGAACCTCTTTTTCGTTTTCGGCAGCGGCCCCAAGGCTCGATTGGTGACTCCCGAGCTCACCGGCACCCTGCTTCCGGGCATCACGCGTGACGCGCTGCTCTCGCTCGGTCGCGACCTCGGCTACGAGGTCGAGGAAGGTCGTGTCAGCGTCGATCAATGGCGGGCGGGGTGCGCGGACGGTTCCCTGACCGAGGTTTTCGCCTGCGGGACCGCGGCCGTGATCACCCCGGTGGGCGCCGCGAAGTCGGCCGCCGGCTCATGGGCGATTGGAGATGGAAAGCCGGGCGCCGTCAGCATGCGTCTGCGCCAGGCGTTGGTCGACATCCAGCGCGGCGCCGCGCCCGACGTGCATCGATGGATGCACGCCGTCCCCGCCGCCCGCCTCTAGAGCGCCCTCATCCGGTTGTTCTTCGGGTTGTGCTCGACCTCGGCGAGCCCGAGGGCCTCGAGCAGCGGCGGCATGTACATGCCGATCCGGCCTCGGTAGCCCTTCCTCAACCCGAACCAACCGCCAACCGGGTTCTTCTCCGAACGGCCCCAGGCTTCGACCGTGCCTTCGGCCGCAGGCTTCTGCTCGTCGGCGCTGCCCAGCGGTACCCAGTCCCCGTTCGCCTTCAGCATCTTGTGCAGGTCTTCGATCGCGCGCAGCTGGTAGCGGAGCTCGGTCTTGCCGACGACGCATATGAGGGCCGGCGGGCTCGCGGCTTCGTCCTTGTACATCTCGTACTCCGACGATCCGCTCGGCGTGGTCAGCTTCCAGGGCGACTGCTTGGTGCCTGCACCGGTGACCTTCTTGGCCGTCATCTTCAACGCCCCCTATCACGCGAGAAATGGTTCGACGGGGCCGCCCCACCAGCGGCCCCCGAACCGAACGACGCCTAAGGCTACTCTCCGCCGGTCTGCAGTCCCTCTCCCTGTTGCCGGCCCTCGCCGTCCTTCCTCAAGAGAAGGTCGACCAGTGCGGCGACCTGCGGAGAACCGAGGCCGCTCGCGGCATCCCATCCGGCCCGCGCCGAGAAGCCCTCGACCGAGATCCCGCAAACCAGGATGGTGCAGGAGTTGTTGCCGGCCGTGACGTCGTGGAAAGCGCGGCCGTAATCCTCCTCACTCACGGCGATGTCGTAGAGCGAGTCGTTGATCGCGCCCAGCCGGTGGCCGCCCTTCTGGTCCGCCAACGCGATGATCCCCGCCCATTGAGGTGAGCCGGCGCTGGTGCCGCCGAAGATGAAGAACGCCACGCCCGCGGGTCCGCAGTCGACGATGATTCCGCAGCCGGCGCTCCAGGCCGCGAGGACCCCGCCGCGAACGTCACCGTTGTAGGTGACGTCGGGCACGCCGCGATGCGAGCTGTCATGCTGCGCGCCCGACTGGTAATCGGGACGCTCGAAGATGGTGCTGAAGCCGCCGCCGCCCGCGCCGAACTCGTCATTCCAGACCGACTCCGAGTGATAAGCGCCAGACGCTGCGTCGGCCGAGAGGTTGGTGCCGCCGACCGCTGTCACGTTGGGGTCGGAAGCCGGCGTCGAGGCACTCTTGAAGACAGACTTGCCGTCACACGTCGGCTGCGCGGAACCCAGGTCGCCCGCGGAAGCGAACAGCGTGATGCCCTTTTGGACCGCCTGCCCAAACACCCGATGCTGGCGGCTGAGAAGCTGCGGATCCATGCATGTCTCGCCTTCGCCAAAGCTCTGCGTGATGACGTCGCCGAGACGATGGCGGACGGCGTACTCGGTGACGCTCAGGATGTCCGCGTCCTGGTTGCTCTTGGCGAGCACGAGGTCGATGTTGGCGCCAGGCGCGATCGCGTGGGCCCACTCGACGTCAAGCGAAATCTCAGATGACCAGCCGAGCTGGTTGGGATCCGTGCCCACAAATGGCGTCAGTCCATCCGGGGCGATAATGCGGAAATGCGGCGGGGCGGGAATGTTCCATACCGCGTCGAATTGGGCTAGGTCGGACTCGATGGTCGGGCTCTGGTAGGCGTCGACGATGACGATCGTCTTGCCCGCACCGGTGATCCCCGCTGCCAGCAGCGGCTGGACGTCATAGGCCGCGCGGATCTGGTCGGGTCCATAGCAGAGAAGAGGCCTGCGCCCTGGAACCTGGCAGTTGAACTTGACCTGCCCGAGGGTCTGAAGGGCGCCGGCGTACTGATAGCGGACGTGGCTGCCGACCGCCGGCACCATCGCGTGACTGAGGACCGCGGCCGACGCCGGGACCGCTCCACCGATCAAGATCGGAACCACAAGCGCAGCCGCGCTTGCGCGCGCCGCAAGGACACGCATGGACGACAGTATCAACCCCAAGGCCCCTTCCTCCCTCTTCACATCAACTGCAGCGCGGCCGACCGTGGCGCCGATTCTATGTCGAAGAATTCCGGATTCAGCTGCGTAGCCCAGGACTTTCCGATCTGTCCCAGACGCGGCGCGTCATGAAACGCAATGGCGCGCGGCCAACACGGCCTCCACGGATTGAGCGATGATTTTTCGGGCGGGAACAGCGCCACGCCACCGAGGCGTGGCCTCATTGGAGGACTGTCGATGACCGCTAAACGGGTCGTCATCGTGGGTGGCGGCGGGGGCGGCGATGCCGCCGCGTTTGCCTTGAGGAAGAGGGGTTTCGACGGCGAGATCACGATCCTCAGCGCAGACCTCGACCGGCCGTACGACCGTCCATACCTCTCGAAGGAGTTCCTGCGCGGCGAGGTTGATCTGCAGAAGGTCTTCCTTCACGACGAGGCCGAGTACTCGAAGGAGCGAATCGAGCTGCGGCTGCAGGAGAGAGTGGTCGGGGGTTCGCTCCAGGACCGCAGGCTCTCGCTGCAGAGCGGAAGGGAGGTCGGCTTCGACACGCTGGTCGTGTCCACGGGGGGCACGCCCCGGCGCCTACCCGACGCGCCCGACTGTGACAACGTCCTCACGCTGCGATCGCTGCGTGACAGCCAGGCGGTTCGCGACGCTCTCTTACGCGGCAAGCGGCTGCTGCTCGTCGGCGCCGGGTTCATCGGCGCCGAGGTGGGTGCCTCAGCGCGCCAGCTGAACAGAGAAGTTCTGATGGTCGAGTCCGCGCCGGTGCCGCTGGCCCGCGCCCTCGGCGCCGAGGTGGGGGAGGTCTATGCGTCGATCCACCGGCAGCACGGCGTCGACGTCCGCACCGGTACCACCGTCAAGGAGTGGCACACGTCCGGCGACCGCGTTGTCGGGGTCACGCTTTCCGGCGGCCGGCGCGAAGAGGTGGATGTGGTGTTGATCGCGATCGGCATCGATACCAACATCGCCGTCCCGCAGGTCCTGGGGCTGAAGCTCGAAAGCACGGGGGTCGTCGTGGACGAGGGTCTGCGAGCCGCCGACGGCGTCTATTGCGCCGGCGACATTGCGCTGCACGCGCATCCGGTGCTGGAGCAGAAGATTCGCGTCGAGCACTGGGAGGTGGCCAAGCATCACGGCCGCGGCATCGCGACCTCGATTGCCAACGGTCACGTGCCGGTGACCAGGCTGCCCTACTTCTGGTCAGACCAGTACGACGTCAGCCTCGAGTACCGCGGCAATGCGTCAGGAGAAGATCGGGCGGTCTGGCGTGGCGACAAAGCCGGCCTGCATTTCTCGGTCTTCTACCTTCGCGACGGCCGTATTCGTGCCGTCCTCTCGATGAACGACAAGGAAATCAACGAGATCGGCGGCAAGCTCATCGAGAGCCGGAGCCAGATCGATGAGAAGTCCCGGGCCGATGCGTCCGTGGACATTTCGGAGCTGGTGCCGGCGAAAGGCGCCTGACTGCTACTCCTGCAGCAACCAGGGGAGCGCTTCCGACATCGGGCGCAGCAGCGTGTCCTGCTGCTCCTTGCTGACGAGCCCGTCCGCCAGCAGCGCGAGCGCAGCGGCGAAAGCAGCGTTCTCGGCCTTATGGCCCATCTCACCGTGCTCCGCCCGCCACGAGATCAACGCCGCTCCCGACTCGGTCAGCCCGAACAGCGTCCGGCGAACCTCGTCCCAGGCGGCGCCTCGATCCGCCTGCTCGATCGCGTGCAGGGCGGCTTTCTCCGCCTCGCGGAATGCATGCAGGCCTTTGTCGCCCACGTGTTCGTCCCACCCTTGTGCCACGCGCTCCACTCCCGATGGCGACAGGATCCGGATGTCCTCAATCAGGCGCGCGAGCGTGCGCTTGTGATCCGGGAAGCCATAGCCTTCGGCGTCGACGCTCATCCGGTCAAGGGTAACGCCGATCAGGTGTTGGGCTTCA